>Ga0209720_1000019_pt1 | contig 171695 bp, 125 predicted proteins | sample AD_JPNMR3_MetaG_FD_184426 | JGI IMG/M metagenome (GOLD analysis project Ga0209720, IMG submission 184426) | Active sludge microbial communities of municipal wastewater-treating anaerobic digesters from Japan - AD_JPNMR3_MetaG (SPAdes) (version 2) | ecosystem: Engineered > Bioreactor >... | reverse complement strand
CTCACCAGGTCGGACATACACAGGCCTTTCCGTGCACAAAGGGTGCACCCATGGCGGAATTGTAGCGGATTGTCCGGCCATCTCGCACTCCCCCGCAGCGCGATTTGCGGGCGGCGTCGATGGGCAGGCGCAGGCCTTGCAAAAAGCAACGCCCCGCCGGCAGGGGCAGGGCGCAGGGTACGATCTGTTTCCTGGCATGCGACGGAATTTCCGCGGCGGACCCAACGGTCCGGAACCGCCGGATCTTATCCGCGTCGGAACGTCGGGCGGATCAAGCCCAGGCACAGAAGAGCGACCATTCCGGCAACTCCGCCAACGCCCGCCCCACACCCGACAGACACCCGATTGTGTTTACCTTCCTCGTTAGATCCACCCCCGGAGCGGTCGTCATCAACGCTCGAATCATCCTGCGGGTTGTCCGTCTGATCATCCACGGAATCATCGCCCGTCCCGCCGTCGCCGGACCCGCCGTCACCCGGCTCGCCCTCGTCAGGGTCAACGCCGCCCCCGCCATCGGCCACTACGACCACCGTGTATGAGCTACCTGCGATTTCCACCTCTTCTACGTCGGCGTTATTGGGGTCTCCCACGAATCGGGAGCCTGACTGCCCGATGGTAGAGAGGGTGTAGACGCCCGGTGGCACGTCGGGACTGGAAGCGATGGTGATCATTGCAATGGGGTAAATGCCCAAGGGAGGATTATTGGGAAAACTCTCAGCGATGCCCCCCAGGCATCGTTCATTGTACGGGTCCAGGAGCGCGTTCTCGGCGGCCAGCAGGTCTCTGTTACTGGTGTTCAAATCCGAATAGGGACACGCCGGATCCACCACGCGATCTGTCAGCCAGAACTTCCCACTGCCGTTATCGGAGATGGTCAACCAGCAGCTGATGCCCACCACGTCTTCCAGGAGGCCGATACCCAGTTGAACGGTGAAACTCTCGCCGGGCGCGATCTGCACCTGTTTCGGATCGCCCTGGCCATCCTTCAAATACATCTCCACCAGCGCGGCCGCCGGCGCCGCCGGCATTGTCGCCACCAGCATTGCAATCCCCACAATACGGCTGAGCTTCATTGCGATAACTCCTGGAATGATCGGATGCACACAACTACCCCATCCTCAAATCGTCTCATTCCGACCGGGACTGTTCTTAACACCCGGCCGGTTGCCCGGGAGGCTAAGATCGGCTAATATTTTCCTTGACCCTCCTGGGCACTCTCAGGCAGATTGTGCGGGTTAGCGGACTTCAGGCCGGCCATGCCGGTCCCGCTACGGAACAGGCAAGCCGGCTCGATCGTGATAGTTCCGGCCGGCAAAGGAGTTCATCAACAATGAGCGGACATGTGGCGGTTGTCGGAGCCACCGGTGCTGTCGGTCAGGAATTTATCCGTGTACTCGCCCAGCGGAAGTTCCCCTACAGCAAGATCACGTTCCTGGCCTCTTCGCGGTCAGCGGGCAAACCCATCGAGTTCGCCGGCCAGACGCACACGGTGCAGGAGCTCACGGAAGAGAGCTTCAAAGGCGTCGATATCGCCCTCTTTTCGGCCGGGGCCTCCATCAGCCGTAAGTTCGCTCCCATTGCGGTCAAGGCCGGCACGGTGGTGGTGGATAACTCCTCGGCGTTCCGCATGGATCCCGAGGTTCCGCTGGTGGTGCCGGAGGTCAACCCGGACGACGCCTTCAAGCACAAGGGCATCATCGCCAATCCGAATTGCTCGACGATCATCGCGGTGGTGGCCGTCTGGCCCCTCTATAAGCTCTGTCGGATCGAGCGGATGGTGGTCAGCACCTACCAGGCCGCCAGCGGGGCCGGATATCAGGCCATGGTCGAGCTCGAAGAGCAGGCCCGCGAGGTGCTGGCCGGGCGGAAACCCACGCCCAAGGTCCTGCCACACCAGATTGCATTCAATCTCTTCAGCCACAATTCAAAGATCGGCGAGAATGGCTACAACGAAGAAGAGATGAAGATGGTGAAGGAAACCCGCAAGATGTTCCACGACGACAACATGCAGATCACGGCCACGTGTGTTCGCGTGCCGATCCTGCGGGCCCACTCCGAGTCCATCAACCTGACGTTCTCCAAGCCGGTCACCGAGCAGCAGGTTCGCGAGGCTCTGGCCGCGGCCCCCGGCGTGAAAATCGTGGATGATCGGGTGAACAACCACTTCCCGATGCCCCTGGAGTCGAGTGACCAGGACGACGTGTTCGTGGGGCGAATCCGCCAGGACATCAGCCAGCCGGATGGGCGCGGCATCGACATGTTCGTCAGTGGCGACCAGCTTCGCAAAGGCGCGGCCCTGAACACCGTGCAGATCGCCGAATTGATCAGCCGGTAGGTCAATCCAGCCGTTCGCTACATATGGAGCGTCTTGAGCGGTCGGTCCACGTGCCGGCCGCTTTCATTTGGGGAGAGCCTGTTTTCGGTTGGGGAGAACCCGCCTCCTGCGGTTTCCGTTGCGGACTCGGGCAGGTTCCTGCCTGGTGTCGGCCGCCCCGCTGCTAAGCGCTTGCATCTTCGCGTGTTCGGAGTACCTCACCCTCTGAAGAGGCGGGGCACCCAACGCACAAGATGTACCTGGGGAGAAAGCCCGTCTCAGGCGAAGCCCGCGCAGACGGCAGGCGCGCCGGGGTGCTCCAAACATATGCCGCAGGGGGAAACTGGCCCGCCAGGAATCGAACCTGGAACCTTCTGATCCAGAGTCAGACGTGCTGCCAATTGCACCACGGGCCAAACCTGTTCAGCGTTTCGCTGAGTTCTTTATTCTCGGGGGGTGAGGGGCATCTGTCAAGTTGGGTTGGCCCGCGAAACGCACCTGATGATTGGTTGCTCATTTGATGCCCCGGTCGCTTTCGAGGGGAGTCGTTACGGGGGCTCTCCGTGGCAAATGACGGGTCGCAGCCGAGCCGGCCGATTACTTAACATCCGGCCAATCTGTCGCTTATGAACAATTCATACGGTTTCCGTTGCAAACCTGGGCAGGTTCCTGCCTGGTTGTCAGTCGCCCCACTGCCGATCGGTTGAATCTTCGCGTGTTCGGAGTACCTCACCCTCTGAAAAGGCCGGGCACCCAGAAGAGGCGGGTTCCCCGACGTACAGGATTCATTTGGAATCCGTATCAGGGATGAGGAGCGCGGCAGGCGGCCCGGCCGGATGGGCCGCCTGCCGATCATCTGTCAGTTGATGCGGGAGAGAATTCCCCTCTTGCAGACTGGGCCAAACACCTCTCCCGCCGGCCATTACCGGACGTTGATCTCTGTGGGAAGCACCAGGAGCGCGGCCTCGCGGGCGAGCAGTTCGATCCGCAGCAGGGAGCGCAGGATAGTCTCGGCCTTCAGCGAGTCCATAGCGTTGATGGCCGGCAGCAGCTCGCGGATGGCCGGCGACTGGAGCGTCCAGCCAAAGCGCTGGCCCGGCTGGTGGCCGCCTGCCACGGCGCGGAGGTTAATATGCTCATCATCGGGGGATTCCCCCATCAGGCTCTTGAGCATCAGGTCGAGGATGTTCTTGGGCTCCGGCAACAGCTTGATCTCGTAGTCGCTCACGTTGGCGCTGGAGGCGGCAAACCGGATTGCGTCCTGCAGGCCGCCGAGTTTGTCCACCAGGCCCAGGGCCAGGGCCTGCTTGCCGGTGTAGACGCGCCCCCCGGCAAGCTCTTCGATGTCTTTCTTGATGCGTTCGCCGCGGGCCTGCTTCACGCGGTCGACGAACTCGTTGTAGACGGTCTGCATGTACTTGCGGATGAGCTCGCGTTCGCGTTCGTCCCACTGGCGGTTCGTGCTCATCAGGGCGGCGTTCTTGCCAATCTTGTATTCGTGCCAGTTAATGCCGGTCCAATTCCACAGGCCCTTGGTGACGATTTTGCCGCCGACCACACCGATGGAGCCGGTGAGCGTGCCGGGGTCGGCAAAGAGGGTGTCTGCGCCCATGGAGACGTAATAGCCGCCGCTGGCGGCCACGTTACCCATGGAGACCACGAGCGGTTTCTTGCCGGCGAGTTCCTTGCCCGCGTGCCAGATGATGTCACTGGCCATGGCGGATCCGCCGGGCGAATTGATCCGCAGGACCACCGCCTTGATGCTCTCATCGTCGCGGGCTTTGTTGAGCACGCGGCGGATAGTGGTGCTGCCCACCATGCCGGCGTCGCCGAAAAGGCCGGGTTCGGTCTTGCCGGGGACGATGATGCCATCGACATAGACGATGCCGATGGAGGCCTTCTCGTCGCGTCTGGACTTCTGCATGGCCTCACCGAAAAGCTTGAAGATGGCAAAGGGGCTGGAGAGGTCGATGTCGGGGGCCTTTTTCGCGCCATAGTTGTAGACCATCTTGATGTCCTGGCCGTAGCGCTTCTGCAACGAACGGACGAAGTCCTCGACGTAGCCGGTTTCGTCAATCAGCTTGGCTTCGAGGGCTTCTTTCGCCGTGAAGGGCCCCTGGTCGATGAGTTCGCGGACGCGCTCGGGGGTCAACTGGCGCGAATCGGCGATGGTGCGCACCATCTGATCGAAGAGGTCATTGAGGAGCCATTGATTCATTTCCTCGGCTTCTTTGGAGGGGCCGGTGCGCGTGAACGGCTCGCCGGCGGTCTTGTAGGAGCCGATGTGCTCGATATCGGCCTCAACGCCGATTTTTTCCAGGAGACCCTTGAAGTAGGGATGCTCCGTATAGAGACCGATGATGCGCAGTTCGCCGGTCGGCGGCATGACCAACTTGGAAGCGGCGGCGGCAAGCTGGTAAGTGACGGCATTGGCCGTCTCCACGTAGGCATAGACCTCCTTGTCGGCGGAGCGCAGATCGGCGATGGCGCGGCGCAGCTCCTGCAACTGGGCCCAGCCGATCTGCGGCTGGTCGATGGTGAGCACCACCGCCTTCACGGAGTCGTCCTTGCGGGCCCGGCGGAAACGATCGATCAATTCATGGAGCGTTTTGCGCGGTTCGAGTTGGAACAGTTGAAACTCGGGCGGGGCCTCGGGGATAGGACCATCGAGGCGAAATACGATAATCTGGTCCGTGGTGGCCAATTGGGCAACGGCGGTTCCGTACAACCCCGCGCCAAACAGGAAAGCCCCCACAATCACCGCACGTGTAGTCATTCGCATCGATTATCTCCTGATAACCACCAAGTCCAATGGATGGCAAACACCAGCCGGCCCCGGCCGGCCCACGCTGCTGTCGTAGCCGCTGCCCTCATCAACAAGCACGCGACTCCGTTGCATGTTTTCGTGCTTTCGCGATTCACGCTTCATGCGTCCCGAAGATCCGGTCGCCGGGGTCACCGAGGGCGAGTACGATGTAACCTGATTCGTTCATGTGCAGATCGACGGCCGCGGTACAGAGAGGTTGCGGTACGATCCGCACGTATTCAAGCTCAGACACGAGAGTCCCTCAACCATGCCCCGCCTGATGATGAGCCCCGGTCTGGCTTCACCTTAACACGCTTGCCCCCGCCACGACAACTTACCCCACTACGACAAACAGTCGGGCCGTGGAGTTTCAGCGTTGCTGGGTTGCAGGCGACAAAAACTGTCCCCGGGGGTGCGCCGCCACCCCGTATGCGCCGCGGCTCTGGAGCAGTCCCCCCTGCCAGAGCTGTTCCCGCACGGCACAAGAGCTGTGACACACACTGCACACAGACACTTAGCGGCGGGTCATCTCGAACAGATGCGTCGCCTGCTGCCCCAGGAAGCCGTTGAAACGTTGCGGCTGCCCGTCGGGTCCCGGCACCTGGCCACGTTCCGCCAATTCATAGTAGGCGTAAGACCACCGCAGCCGTCCAGGACGGCCATCCGCCTCGGTCACCTCGCAGTCCTCATCCACGGCCGCCGTCGCGGTCTGGCGGAGCTTGCTGCCCGGCTCGCCCTCGATGGTGTCTTTCATGGGAATGCCGGCGGCCCGCAGGCCGTCCACGGTGGCCTCGATATCCGGCCAATCGGGAACCTGCTGCTCGTTAATGTATGCGGTGAAATGATTAACACTGTTGGCGTGCAGCAACGTCCAGGCAGCGTACTGGCTGGCCTTGTTCACCTCCAGCACGGTCTCGCGCGGAGGTGCTTTCCAGGGCCGCTGGGTGATGAAACGGTAGAGGCGGTCCACCAGGGCGGCTTGCTCCTGTTTGGGCAAGCCGGCCACACGCTCGAGCCGGGCCAGATCAACGGAATCCAACAGGTCCGACGCATCCGCGACGGCAGCCTTAATGGCACCCGCAGCCTCTGACGGAAGAGCGTCTACCTCAAGCTGGCTGATGAAGATCTTGGGTAAGAGGCGGTCGGAGTGCTCGTAGTGACGGGCAGTCAGGAACTTATCTTCGAAAGTGTAAGAACCGGCAACGACATATCCGAGACGCGTAATGACCCGGGCCACAGCCTCGATGCCCGACGGCTGAGCGCCGGTTGGGGCATTGAAGGTGCGGAAAGCGATGTGATCGTTGACCACCCGGCCGCCCTTGCTCAGCACCAGATCGCGATAACGGCGGGCGTACTCAACGCGGCGGCAGTAGTTATCCCACAGACGGTCCAAGAGTTGTGTCAGAATCAAACTGGCCGACATGCAAAGCTCCTGTCTGGCTACCCAATGGAGGCCCTTTGACGGAGAGGGATGAAGACCTCACGGTCTGAAGCCGCCCAAGCCAGCGTTCGTTCGGGTTCCGGCACCCGCCCTGCCTCTTGAAGAAGTGACGCGTCCTTGCGCACCCGCGCATTTGGCGAGGCAGGCGCTCCCGCTGAAGGCGTACGATGTCCTGGCGCAGACTCCAGATACCGTGCCGGATTTTATCCTGCCGGGGCCGGGGCTGGAGCTTTTGCAGGTTGCTTACTTCTCAGCGGCGGTTACCGCCTCGGCCAGTACGTCAAAGCCCTTCTCAAGCTGGGCGCGATCAATGCACAGCGGGGGCGTGAAGCGAATGCTGGTTTCGCCGCAGCCCAGCAGGAGCAAACCACGGGCGAAGGCCTCTTCCACGACCCGGTCGCGCAGGGCGGGGTCGGGCTGGTCGGTTTCGCTGTGCACGAAATCGGCGGCCAACATCAGGCCTTTCCCGCGCGGGGCGCGAACGCAGCGATGCTGCTTGGCAATGGCTTCCAGCCGGGTCAAGGCCACGGGTTCCAGCCGGGCGGCGTTGACGATCATCTCATTCTGGAGCAGTTCGATGGTGGCCAGGGCGGCCGCACAGCTCACCGGGTTGCCTCCGAAAGTGGAACCCTGGGCCCCCTGGGGCCAGTCCATAATGGGTTCTCGCGCGACGACCGCGCCGAGGGGCATCCCGCTGGCTACCCCCTTGGCAAGCAGAAGGATATCCGGCACGACGCCGTAATGTTCGCAGCAGAACATCCGGCCGGTTCGGCCCATGCCGCTCTGGATTTCGTCGAGCACCAGGAGGATGCCGTGCCGATCGCAGAGCTCCCGCAGACCCGGCAGGAACTCCGGGGGCGGGACGACGTAGCCGCCCTCACCTAGCAGTGGCTCCACAAAGATGGCCGCCACTTCATCGGGAGAACAGATGCGTTTAAACAGATTGTCCGTAATTGCCGACAAGTCGCCATAGTCCACGTGTTCGACCATGGGGACCAGAGGGCCGAAGCGTTCTTTCTGGCGGGCCTTGCTGGCGGTCAGTGACAGGGCCCCCATGGTCCGGCCATGAAATGCGCCATGGAAGGCGATGATCATCTTGCGGCGGGTATGATGCCGGGATAGCTTGATAGCGGCCTCAACGCTTTCGGCGCCGCTGTTGGTGAAGAGCACGCGCTTGGGATCCGGGCCCGGAGCGATGCGGGCCAGCGTCTCGGCAAGAGCGATCATGGGCTCGTAATAGAAATCGCTGCCGCACATGTGAATCAATTTGCCGGCCTGTTCTTCGATCGCCCGGACGACGGCGGGGTGACAATGGCCGGTGGAGCAAACGGCAATACCGGCGGTAAAGTCGAGGAAGCGGTTTCCATCCACGTCCTCCACAACCGAACCGGCCGCCCGGTGAACGACCAGGGGATAGGAGCGTGTATTGGACGGGGAGGTAACTCGCCGGTCACGAGCCACGGCGTCGGCCGCCTTGGGGCCGGGCGGCGGTACTACGATGCAGGGCGCGGGTCCCAGCGCACAGGCCGTCTCGGTAGAGCTGATGAGCTGTTGTTTGGAAGCCGCCATGATCGGAACTCTCCTTCTTTGCGGAAAATTATATAACCATAATACCGCACAGCCGGAGCAGGGTCCAGCTATCATAGGTTTTTCAGAGCTCGGCTTATAAACACGGAAAGGAATAGCATGCAGCCTGAATCGTTCGAGTTCCTCAAGACGATGGAAGAGACCCCGTCAGTATCCGGTTTTGAGCAGCCGGTCGGGCGAGTGATTCGCAAACGGATGAAGCGGTATGCCGACGAGATCACCACCGACGTGCACGGCAACACCATTGTGACGCTCAATCCCAAGGGCAAGCCGCGGGTCATGCTGGCGGGCCACTACGACCAGATCGGCCTGATGGTTAAGTGGGTCAATGACGAAGGTTACATCTACTTCGGGACGGTCGGCGGGATTGATCCGACGGTCCTGCCAGGGGCTCGCGTCACGATTCACAGCCGCAAGGGGCCGGTCGAGGGCGTGATCGGCCGCAAACCCATCCACCTGATGAAGCCGGAAGAGCGCGGGCAAGCCAAGATCGAGATCCAGGACTTGTGGATCGACATCGGGGCGGCCAACAAGGAGCAGGCGCTCAAGCGGGTTTCCGTCGCCGACCCGGTGACCTATCGGTTGGGGCTGGAGCGTCTGGGGGACGACCTCATCACTTCGCCGGGGCTGGACAATAAAGTGGGCGCGTTTGTCGTCATGGAAGCCCTTCGCCTGCTGTCGGAGCGGACGATCAAATGCGCGCTGTACGCGGTGGCCACGGTCCAGGAGGAATTGGGCCTTCGGGGGGCCCGGACGAGCTGTTACGGCATCGACCCGCTGGTGGGTATTGCCGTGGACGTCACCCACGCCACGGATAACCCCGGGGCCGACAAGAAGTTGGCCGGCGACGTGGCCCTGGGCAAGGGTCCGGTAATTGACTTGGGCGCGAATATCAACCCGGCCCTGGGGGAACTGTTCATCGAGACCGCCAAGAGCAAGAAGATCCCCTACCAGATTGCGGCGGCCCCCGGAGCCACGGGAACGGATGCCAATGCGATTCAAATCTCGCGTGCAGGGGTTGCAGCAGGGTTGATCAGCATTCCGAACCGATATATGCATACCCAGGTCGAGGTGGTGAGCCTGGCCGACCTGGAGAACGCGGCCAAACTGCTGGCCGAGACCGTCGCCCGGATTGACGCCAAGACTGATTTCACACCCCGGTAGGCGAATCGGCGACGGGGACGCCGGCCGGCCCAGGCAGCGTCGGCGTCCCGGAGTCTCGCAGGACCGCGTTCCAGGCACATGGATGACGGTACGCCGTTCGCGGCGGGGAGTTTCCCATGCTCGGAAATGCACGAATCCTGGCCGTATCGGGTTTGATCGCAGCGACTGCCGGCGTTGCCGGCGCGGCGACAGTCCGCTTTGACATTGTGCCGATCAGCAACCCCAGCGCCACACAGATCACGGTTGGGCGCGCTGCCGAGATTCCCTACCAGATCCTTGTTGAGGTGTTCTCGGACGACCCGGGCCAGGTGGACAACAACGGCCTGTCCTTCTTTTCGATCGGTGTCACCACGGATTTCGGCATTCAGCAGCCCCCGCTGGACAGCTTCTCGCCGGTGATCGCGCAGTCCTTTACGTCCATTCAATCGCTGGGGATTCCGCAAGGCGACGACCTGGTCCAGATCGGGGGCGGTCAGGACACGCTCACCGGCGGCTCGGTCACACCGGGCATCGGCACGAATCAGCAGGTCACCATCGGCCAGGGGCGTTTGCTGGCCCCCACCCAGTTGGGATCGTACCGTGTCGGAATTGCCAGCAATTCGCAAGCTAACGTGTTGCTGCCGAGCAGTCTGGGCAGCGCCACACAGGCCAACGTGCAAGCCGGGCCCGGGTTTACCGTGCTGGTGGTCGAAACGCCAGGCAACGGCGATGGCGGTAACGGCGGCAACGGCACCCCGACGCAGCCGACCACCCTCCCGGCCGTTGAGGTGACTGAGTTTCTCAAGGCAAACGTGGTAGTGGTCAGTCTGGGAGCGTTGTTAGGCGGACTGCTGCTGGTGGTCGCGTTGGCATTTGTCAGCCCGCTGGCGGCCATGATTGCGCTGGCGCTGCTGCCGCTGTTGCTCATCGGGCTGCTGCTGAATCTGTGATCAGAACCCCGAGGCCAAGGCCATCAACGGACGCAGACGACCTCGCTGACCTCGGGCACTTGGGCGCGCAAGTTACGCTCAATACCCATCTTGAGGGTCATGGTGGCGGAGGGGCAGCCGATGCACGCACCGTGCATGCGCAGTTGAACGACGCCCTGGTCGTCCACATCCACAAGTTCCACATCGCCGCCGTCACTCTGGATGGCGGGACGAATCATATCGATGACCTGTTGAACGCGCTGACGAAGAGGAAGCCCTGCGGGGTTGGCCGTTTCTGACATAATCGCACCTGTTAAGAAAGCTTAAGAATCTGGTGTTACTGTATGCGGAAGCAGGGAAGCAGGCAAGAGCAGGCCTGCCATTAGGGAGGATGCCCTGAAAAAATAACGAATGACGAAGCTCAAATGATGAGTCAATGACGAATACCGAAGGACAGAGCAGCCGTCTTGCTTCGTCACTGGGACTCCATCATTCGGGTTTCTTTCGCCATTCGGATTTCGTCATTCGACGTTCAGGCCACTGCGGCCTCATTTCGATCCTCGGCGCTGTCGAACTTGACGCTTACCCGCTTGCTGACGCCGGCCTCCTGCATGGTGACGCCGTACAGGACATCGGCGATGGTCATGGTGCGTTTGGAGTGGGTGATGATGAGGAACTGCGACTTGTCCAGGAATTCCTGGACGATGCGGTTGAAGCGCTCGTTGTTGGCCTCATCCAGAGCGGCGTCCACCTCATCCATCACGGCGAAAGGCGAGGGACGGCTGCGAAAGATGGCCAACAGCAGCGAGATGGCGGTCATGGTCTTCTCGCCGCCGGACATGAGCGAAATGCTTTGGACTTCCTTTCCCGGCGGGCGGGCCTGGATCTCGATGCCGGCCTCCAGCACGTCCAACGGCTGGCCCTCGGGCGGCTGTTCGAGCATGACGTCGGCCTTGCCGCCGCCGAAGAGCTTGCGGAACAGCTCCTGGAAGTGGCCGCGGACCGTCTCAAACGTCTCGCTGAACCGCTGGCGGCATTCCTGGTTGAGCTGCTCGATGAGCTCCTGGAGCTGCTTCCTGGCGGTGCGCAGATCGTCGCGCTGATTTCCGAGGAATTCCGCCCGTTTCTCCAGCTCCTCCTGTTCGGTGATGGCGTCCAGATTGACGTTGCCCAGTCGGCGGATTTTCTCTTTGAGCTCCTCGATCTGAGCCTCCAGGGCCGCCCAATCCTGCTCGGTGTGCTCGTAGGTCTGATAGACCTCCGCGAGTTCGATACCCAGCTCGTCGCGGACGCGGGTGGTCAGCTCATCGAGGCGGATGTGCACCTCCTGGGAATCCATCTGCCGGGCGTGGAGTTGCTCCTCGATGCCGGCCAGGCCGGTGCGATCGGTTTTGATGGCGGCGGCCAGTTGCTCCATCTCGTAGCGCATCTGCTCGCGGGTGTGCTGGCGGGCCAGGATGTCTTTGTCGAGCCGTTCCTTGAGCGCGAACAGCTCCGCGAGCCGGCTTTCGGCCGTCAGGATGGATCGCTCGGCCTGCACGATCCGATAGGCGGCGTCCTCGGCTTCCTGCGCGGAGGAGCGCACGGCATCGCTGCTGGCCTGCTGGGACTCGCGCAGGCCGCGGAGCCGGTCGGCGAGCATGCTGCGCCGCTGGGCAAGCTGCCCCACCGCTACCTTGGCTTCGGTGATCCGCTCGTTGAGTTGCGTACGGCGCGCCGTGACGCCGGCCATCTTCTCGTCCAGTTCCCGGACCCGCGCCTCGCGGTCAGTCTTGTCCTGTTCCAGGCGAGCCAGCGATTCGCCGTTGCGGGCACAGCGCTCGGCCGCGTCGCGAAGCTGAAGTTCGATGGATTCGGCTTCGCGGGCAACGAGCGGCTGCTCCTCCATGAGACGGCTGATCGCGCTGGCGTTGTTGCGCGCGGCGGCGTTGTTTTCCACCTCGCTGGTGCGGGTTTCATAGATGGCCTGGCGAAGCTGGCCCTGGGCCTGCTCGACCTGGGCGATCTCGTCGGTGGTCTCCTGCAACCGCCGGGCCATGACCGCGATCCGCTCGTCCACTTCGGCGATCTGGGCGTCGATTTCGCGCAGCTCGCTCTTCCGCGAGATCAGACCCGTGCGGGCCCCGGCCGGCCCAAGCTGGCACAGCCCCGCGGGGTCGAGGAGTTGGCCGGCCAGCGTGATGTAGCGGTAACTTGGCGGGTTGTTCGCAGCCATGCGTTGGGCGTCGGCCAGCGTCCGCACCACGATGGTCTTGCCCAGCAGGCACTTCACCAGGTGCTCGGCCTCGGCCGGATACCTCACCAGGTTCATCGCGTAGGCAACGAAGCCATCCTGGCCGGTGAAGTCGCGCCCGTTGACGAACGGCGGCAGGCGGTCCAGGCAGACGGCCTGCACGCGGCCGGGGAAATCCGCCAGCATATCGGCGTCGTTGAAGAAGGCCTGGCTGTCGTCGACCACCAGGTATTGATCGAACTCGCCCAGGGCCGTCTCGATCAGCACCGCGTGGGAAACGTCCACGGCGATGAGGTCGGCCACCATGCCGCGAACGTAAGAGAACGTCTGGCCGGTCGCGTCCTGCTCCTTGCGGTGCAGCAGTTCGCGCACGCCGGCATCCACGCCTTCACGCTTGCGGTCCAGATCCAGCAGGAGGTTGCGCCGGCTCAGCAGGCCGCTGCGATACTCCTTGGCGGCGGCAAGCTGGCCGTTCAGTTCTGCACGGGTGGCGTCGAGGCGTAGGGCCTCCTGTTTTTTCTCTTCGAGCTGCTGAGTCCGGGCAGCGATCTGGTCGGCGATCTGGGCAGCCCGCTCCTCGATCTCAGCCTTGATCTTGAGCAGCGAGTCCAGTTCGGCGCGGATCTGCTCGGCCCGGGTCGCGAGCCGCCCCCGGTCGTCTTCGAGCCGCTGGCGACGGCTCTCCAGGGCGGTCACCTCGTTATGCAGGGTGGCGCTGCGGCGCATGAGATCGATGATGCCAGCCTTCTCTTCCTCGCTGGCGGCGCGAACCGTGTTCATCTCCCTGGAGAGTTCGCGGTCCTCCACCGTTAACGCATCGACGGCGGCGTGGGCAGCCTGAAGCTCGGTCTCGACCTGCTGCACGCCGTCCTCTTCGGCCTCGATCTGCTGGCGCAGCCGTGCGGCCCGCTGACGCTCGGTGGCAAGGCGTTGCTGAGCGCGGGCCCGGGCGGCGGCCAGCTCATCAAGCCGCTGCCGGGCGGCCTGGATCCGTTCGCGGTTGGCCGTCATCTCCGAGGTGTTGGCGAGCTGCTGTTGCTCCACCTGGCGCAGGTCGGCCTCCAGATTGAGGATCTCGCCGTCCAAGGCGGCGGAGCGGGCTTCGGCCGCACTGATTTTCGTCCGCAGGGCCGTACTCTGATCGGTAAGGCCGGCGATCTCGGCCTCCAGCTCTGCGCCACGCTGCGTGAGCCGGTGGTATTCGGCCAGCGAGAACGCCGCCCGCTTCTCGCGAAGCTGGCGGTCGTATTCCTGGAAGTTGCGGGCCTTGCCGGCCTGATACTTGATGCTGCGCAGGCGTTTTTCGAGCTCCTCGACGATGTCCTCGATGCGCAGCAAATTCTGCTCGACGCGTTCGAGCTTGCGTTCGGCCTCACGCTTGCGGGCCTTGTACCGGCTGATGCCGGCCGCCTCATCGAAGATGAGCCGGCGCTCCTGGGGGTTGGCCTGGAGCAGCACATCCACCTTGCCCTGCTCGATGATGCTGTAGGCGCTCACCCCGATGCCGGTGTCCATGAACAGTTCGCGGATATCCTTGAGGCGGACCGTCTCGTTATTGATGAGGTATTCGCTCTCCCCGGAGCGAAACAGCCGGCGCGTGATCGTCACCTCATCGGTGTCACAGGACAATTTTCGGTCGGAATTATCGAAGACGAGGTCCACCTGGGCCATGCCGGCGCTCTTGCGGGTGCCGGAGCCGTTGAAGATGACGTCCAGCATCTGCTTGCCGCGCAGGCTCCGGGCGCTCTGGTCACCAAGCACCCACTTGATGGCATCGACGACGTTGCTTTTGCCGCAGCCGTTGGGACCGACAATGCCGGTCACCCCCGGCTTAAAGTCGAAGTCCACTTTGTCGGCAAAGCTCTTAAAGCCCTGGCAGGTCAGACGTTTAAGGAACATCAGTGAGGGACCTCCATGCCCGGCAGAAAAGCAGGACCGTCCTGGCCGGCTCGTCGAGGGGCACTCTTTCCGCCATCACGGGCAATAGTCTACCTGAGCCGGGCAGGCTTGCCAAGACAAGTTCTACCTGAGTTCTCCAAGCGATAGTGGGTGATTATAGCCGGGGGCACAGGATTGTGAGGGGATTTACCCCCCGTTTCGCTTTCACCCCGGCACAAAACAGTTGCAGATCCGCATACAATTCTGTATACTAAAATGTAGACAGAGGAGGTTTCATGGCCACAACCACCACCATTCGAATCGGCGTCGAAACGCACGAGAAGCTCAAGCAACTCGCAACGGAAATGGGGGTTTCTTTCAACGCGGTAATCGAGGGCGCGCTGGAGGCATACCGAAGACAAAAATTCCTCGAAGGGGTCAATGAGGACTATGCCAAGCTCCGGCAGGATCCTGTGAAATGGGCGGAAGAACTCGAGGAGCGGCGTCTCTGGGAAACCACCTTGATGGACGGCTTGGATGAGGAGTACTGATCGTGCCGCAACCATCAAGAGGGGAGATCTGGACGGCCGATCTGGACCCGATCCGCGGACACGAACAAGGTGGGAAGAGGCCCGTTTTGATCCTGTCCGCTGACCTGTTCAATCGCGGTACCGCTGATCTGGTGATCGTGCTTGCCTTGAGCAGTCAGCCCAAAGGGGTTCGCTCGCATGTTCAGGTGCAGCCGCCCGAGGGCGGGTTGAGGAAGACAAGCTACATCCGGTGCGAGGATATCAGGTCAATCGCCAAAGAGCGGCTCGGAAGTCTATGGGGCCGGGTTTCGCCGCAGACGATGGCGGCGGTAGAAGACCGGGTGCGAATCCTGCTGGAACTCTGACACTCGCATAGGACCTGCGATGTTCTTATAATTCATGGTCATGCGTGCGATAGAATTCGAGACTCGGATCGACTCCTCAGGGCAACTCAGAATCCCCGACGAAGCGGCAGGCTCCCTGCCAACGGGCTGTCGCGCCAGGGTCATCCTCCTCTTGGAAGATGATGAGGCCGACACAAAGGCCAACTGGGATCGTGTCGCTGCGCGAAGCATTTCAGAGTATTACTGCCCCGGGGATGCCATTTATGACGACTACCCGCGCCGGTGAGATCTGGTTGGCCCAAGTGGAGTTCGCCGACGGCACACGTCAAAACCTCGCCCCGTGCTGGTTCTTTTCACAGAGCATCAGGATTCGGTGCTCGCGGTCGTTACCTCTGCAGTTCCACGAACTCCACGAGATGTCGCCCTGATTGACTGGCAGGCCGCCGGTCTGCGTTCACCATCAACGGCCCGCCTGGACAAGCTGGTCACCATGAGCCATCAGAGACTCTGGGCAAAGCTCGGCAGTCTCACCGCACAGGACTGGCAGCGTGTGGCCGATTCGTGGAATCGAGAAATGAAGCTTTAGCCGGCTACCACCGCCGACTTGATCGCAGCTTTCTCCGCAGCACGTCCCGGGCCAGTGTCACCGCCACCTCGCGTTGCAGCGGCGTGAGGATCTCCTTGAGGCGGCGATGGACCCTCGGGCCGATCAACCCGATAACCACCGCAACTCCGGCGAAACTCAGGCCTGTGATCACCGGACGCAAGATTCGCTCGGCTGGAAGTCGGCCGAGAATCTCCAATTCATGCAAGAACCAGGGTGAAAGCAGCAAGCCCGCCACCAGCGCCGACAATCCCAGGCCGTAGAGATGATAACGCCGTAAGGCGTCGCTCCAGCCGGGCTTGCCCAGGCAAGATGCACGGAACCGCTCCATGGAGATGGCCCAAATCATCATGGCAACGACCATGGGCACCCCCATGCAGACAAATACTCCTGAATCGAACCCCCTCTCCATGGCCATAGTAAAGACTATCAGGATCAGCAAAGGGATCGCGCACAGCACCATCCCCACACACACGGCCGGGGCGGTTTCCATACGGTGAAGCTGCGCGGAGATAATCTCGGCCGGCAGTTCCAGGTCGCCCATCGGGTTGAGATACCCGCATTCCGGGCAGCGGCGCGGGGCGCCGGAGAGGCCGCGCAGGTTGTAGCCGCATTCGAGGCAGTAGAGGTCGATGTCGTCCTGCGATTTCCGGGCAGGTTATGGATTGGGTTCGCCGCTCATCTCAATTCTCGCCCCCGCATGAAGCAACGTCGAACTCCGACATCTTTTTCGAGGAGGCTTCCGCGAGCATCAAAGCCTGTCCCTTCTGTTTTCGTAATTCGTTCCTCGCCCGGTGCAGGGCCTCGGTCTTGAAAAGCGGATCCAGCAGGCGGCCGAGCCAATCCAGTCCGCGACTTAGAAAAAGGCAATTGAGAACGAGTCCGGCCAGAAAAACGGCCATGACGGCCAATGACTGATTCCGGAATCCCCATTGTCTCAAAATCCCGTCGAGTTGGCCTGCCACGAAGGTGCACAGGAGCAGCCCAACTACCTGATAGAGCAGGAACGCGGACGCCCAACCAAGGCGTGCCCGGCAGGACGAACGGAACTTCAGCATTCCGTAAACCCACAGGGAGGGAAAGATGATGGCCACGAGGAGGAAGGCGCGGCTCACGATGAACCCGGCAACCAATATCGGCGCCGCTAAAACGATGCCGAACAGACAAACGACGAGGCATAACATCGGCGTCGTCTTGAGTTGCCTGAGATGCTCACGAACGAAGGTATCAGGGACGGGAAAATCCTCGACCGGGTTGAGAAAACCGCATTCAGGGCAGCGGCAGGGATCGCCGGAGAGACCGCGCAGGTCGTAATCGCACTGCAGGCAGTAGAGATCAGCACCCCCCGCCTGTGCATTCGGAGCAGGAATGGGAGGCTGCTCACCCATGCCGGCCAATGTATCAGCTATCGGCCGGTCATTCACTCCCGGCCAGTTCCTCCAGCAGCTTCACGCTGGCCGAACAGCCCAGCCGGCTGGCGCCCGCTTCGAGCATGGCTTTGGCCGTCTTGAGGTCGCGGATGCCACCGGCCGCCTTGACCTTGACGGGCGCGGAGTGCTTGTGCAGCAGCCGCACGGCCTCGACCGTGGCCCCGCCGGCCGGATGGAAACCGGTGGACGTCTTCACGAAATCCGCCTCGGCCTCGGCCGCGCACCGACAGCCGGCGATAATCTGCTCTTTGGTAAGGGCGGCCGTCTCCAGGATCACCTTGAGCGTGTGCTGGGGGCTGGCCGTATGTACCACGTGGGCCACTGCGGCGATGTCGTCGCGGACCAGGCCCGTGTTGCCGGCGATCAGGTCGCCGACGCGGATGACCATATCGATTTCCGTCGCGCCGTGGTCGATGGCCCGGCGAGTCTCCTCTGCCTTGATGGCCGTCACGTTGGCCCCCAGCGGGAAGCCCACCACGGTGGCGATCAGCACCGGCGAGCCAAGCAGGCGTTCCCGACAGCGCTCCACCCAGATCGGGTTCACGCACACGGCCACAAAGCCATGCTCCAGGGCCTCATCGCAGAGCCGGTCGATCATCGCCGGCGTGGCCTCGGGCTTGAGAAGAGTGTGGTCGATTTTGGAGGCTAGTTCCTGTGGGGTCATGGTGATCCTCGTTTGGGGTTGAGCAGGCTTTGTCGGTCCGATCGGTCCGATCCGTCGGATCGGTCTGATCGGTCTGATCCACTGGCCGGGCGCGTCCCCCGGCACGCGGGGTAACCTGGGCAACCCCAGAATGGCTCGCCCGCGCGGGCCCCCTTTCGGGCTATCCGCCAGCGCATCAACTGGCCGCAATGAGGGCAAAGGGGTACAGGTCCTTCCGGCTTGACCGGCGGCTCTGACCGGACTGGCGGCTTGTATCGGGGCCGGCCCAGGGGGTGGACTTGATGGCGACGCTCCTCAATTCTGGCCGCCGCCAGACGCTCGCTGTAGCCGCCCTCGTGGATGAAGCTTCGCTCCAGGGCGGCGATCTGCCGGTCAAGCAGGTAGTTGGCCTGGTGGATGAGGCAGATGATCGCGTTGGCCACCACAGCGGGGTCAGGATGCGTCAGCCAGGGAGCGTAGAGATCGCTGTCGGACCGATCGGTCGGATCGGACGGATCGGTCGGATCGGTCCGATCCAGCCGGCGGGCGACTGCCCGGACCGCCTGGGCCTGCGGGGCGTCTTTCGCCCACTGGGCCTGACCTCGCTGGCGGAGGAAGTCCTCGTAGTCGAGAAGCAGTTCGTCGAGACTGGCCCTGGCCACATTCACCAGGCGCAATTCGGTCTGACTTGAGGTTGCCGAGGCCCGGCTGCCTTCCGCGATGTTCTGCCGACCACTCCTGGCTGCCTGCACCATCTGATCCACAGTCCGCGAGCGCTGATCCAGAAACCGCTCGCAGAAGGACACGGTGGCGTCGTAGATAACCGTCGCCGCCCGGAAACTGCGCAGCTTGCGATAGCCGCCGCTGGGTCGCAAGGTCTTTGGGGTGGTCGAGCGGACGGATCGGTCCGATCGGTCTGATTGAGGGCTGCTCATGGTAAGCCTCCCGGTTGTGCCCCCTCGCCAATTGCGTTCGCTGCCCATTCTCGGTCTGATCGGTCTGATCCGTCCGATCCGTCCGATCGGTCCGATCGGTCTGATGAGGCGCCCACCACGGCAATTGCCCAACGGCCAGCCCTCTTATCCGTGCCTGCCGCGCTCGCGCGGACTGGTGACCGGGGCGAAGCGGAGCTGGTAGTCAGCGAGGTACCCCTTCTTCTGGAAACACTTGAGGGCCTCCTCGACTGACGGGAAGACGTCGTTAGCCGTCTTGGTTACGAACGGCGAGGGTTCGACCTTGGGCTTCCACACCACGTAGACCTCCTTGGTGGTTTCGTAAGCGTGGTGCAGTTCGCGTTCGACGCCGCTGGAGAGGCCCGGCTTGCCGTTGGGCATCTCCGGCACATAGCTGACGATCATGTCCGACTGGTCGATCAGCTTGAAGTCGCGGGCGTAAATCTGGGCGTCGATGTCATGGGCCACGGCGGTCACTTCGTCCACCTGCAGGGTCATCGGCTGCCCGTGGACCTCGATACTGAACGACTTCTCGCCGCGCTGGGTGGCCGCTCCGGCTTCGAACAACAGCCGCTTTTCGTCGAGGTCGCCGGGGTCGAAGGTGATGAAATGCTCGGCCAGCGTGTCGCGGAAGGCATCGATCTCAGCCAACACGCCCGGCATGTCCATCACGTGGGTCATGGGGAATGACGGGTACACGCGCTTGCGCTGCGGCTCGAACATGAGCCGGTAGACCGATCCGGCGGTGTCGCGCTCAACGCCGCGGGCAATCACGTAGAACGACCCATGCCCGCGAAGGATGCGCGAGAGGATCTCGGTGGCGAGAACCTCCTCCTCGCGCCAGACGAGGATATCCTTCAGCGAATGCGGAACGTCGTGGTCGCGGACCAGGCGTTGGTGGACCGAATCCACGTTATCCACCAGGGTGAAATAGAGGTTCGCGTTGAGTTCCATCAACTGGTCGTGGTCGAACGCGGGGAACAGGCCATGCTTCCAACGGAAAGTGGCGTGGGTATTGACCAGCAGGTTCTCGACCTTGTCGGCCAGCCGGAGGATGTCTTTGAAGACAGATCGGCGAATGGCATCCAGCCGGTTGCGAGGCAGATCAAGAATGCGCCCGGGCACCACGTCGGGGGCTTCCCGGTACATCATGTCGCCCACGTGGGCAACGGCCAGCTCCTTGCCATGGGCACGGGCGATCTCGGCCACACGCTCGCAGAAAGGTTTCTTCTCCACCCCCACCTGTCCGGTTATGACCGCACGGACTCCGGTATGCCTGCGGTCCGGGAACAACCTGCCCGTGTTCAGCAACGACATCGCACCATCTCCAAGCCAGATAAGACAATAGACAATGTACGGTTAGCGGGTGGTACGGGCAAGCCCAGCCTTGGAATGCGACGGCTTGCGGGCCCCTTCCAGACGGTCGGCCCACTGACGGACTGATGCGGGCGAAGAGTCTTCCGACCGGTTAAAATGGTTCCCCATGGCTGAAAAGGCTGACATGCTCGTTCTGACCTGTCCTGGCTGTGGCCAGCAGGTCAGCGCGCATCCCGACCAGATCGGCCAGCCGGTTGAATGCCCCTTGTGCCACCATGCCTTCAAGGTGCAGCCTCCGCCACCGCCGCCTTCGACCAGTGGTGGCCGGCTGTTTCATTTTCAGTGTCTGCGTTGCGGCTCCATCCTGGAGGCCCGCTCCGGACAAAGCGGGCAGCCCGGCAAGTGCCCCACCTGTGCAGCCGTCTTTGTCGTGCCGGAGATGGATCCCCGTACCGGTCTGGCCCGGGGCGATGCGGACCCCGGCGATGACGGGGAGAACCCGACGCCGGTTCATGCCTACGCCGCGGCCGGGGCTATGGCTCCCAGGCTGGTTCGTCACGAGGACGACACGCTGGTCATCGAGTGCCCCCGCTGCGGCGGGGAATCGGCTGTCACCGCGAACAACTGCCTCAAATGCGGCCTGCCGTTCACCATGGCGGGGGTTAGTGCGACGGCCATCACCACCACCTCGGGCCTGGCCAATACCGCCCTGCTGCTGGGCCTGGCCGGCCTGCTGGGCAACATCTGCTTCGGTCTCGGGGCCGTCTTCGGCCTGATCGCGATCATCGTCGGAATTTCGGCTCTCACCCAGCGGCACCCCCGCAACACGACCGCGGCGGTCGGCGGAATCGTCGTGGGAGCCATAGACTGTCTTCTGGGCCTGACGATTTGGATGAATATGTGAGCTGATGAGTTTTCTGACTACGATCATCGAATGGGAAGGGCCGATTATCGACGTTCGGCCGCGCTATTGGGCCGCCCACCAGGCGGCGGTCAAGGCGGTGGGTTTTCAGGGGCCGCCGGAGAACGAGTTCTGGCGGCTGCATCGGACGGGCGCCCCCGATGGAATGATGGTGCCCTACGGTAAGCCGCATCACGTGGCCGAGTACACGCGCCTTCGCAACGAGCAGATCAACAGCACCGAGCTGATGGCCCTGGACCAGCTCCAGCCGCGGGTCATCGAGAATCTGAAGGTGCTCAAGAGCATGGGCGTCTGCCACATGGTAAGCCTGTGCCAGAACCGGGACGGAATCAACGCGACGCTCAACCGGCTCGATGTGTGGATTTACTTCGAGCAGAAGCGCGCCCTGCCGCAAGACAGCGACCGGCGGGTGGCGGCGATCCGCGAGTTGATGGGCGGCGGGCGAACGCTGGCGGTGGCCGGCACAGTGCCGTTCGCGTTCGCGGCGAATGAGGCCGGCTGCCGGGTGGTCGGCATCAGCAGCGGCCCGACGTTTCCGAAGTTTCTGCGCCAGGTGGGCGTGGACGTGTTCTACGAAGATCTCGATCAACTCACCGACGCGCTGGCCCGCCATGCGCCGGAACTCCAGCGGATCGGAATCGTGTGACCACAGGGCTTTTTGCGTGGCGGTCGGGCTTCGTACCGACCATCGACCAGGGACCGGAACGGCCGGTACAGAGCCCGGCCGCTACAACCGCTGGAGGAGCCTAGCCGCTACAGCCGCTGGAGGAGCCTAGCCGCTACAGCCGCTGGAGGAGCCTGGCCGCTACAGCCGCCGGAGGAGACCGGCCGCTACAACCGCCGGATGGAACGACGCAACGTCACTTCGCGCCATTCGCCACGGGCACGTCCCGCCGGTTAACGGATCGCTGGAAGATGCCGAAATCGTTCAGGTTCACCAGGCCGTCACCGTCCATGTCGGCGAAGTTCAGGGGATCGACCGCGCTGATCGCCCCGTCAGGACCGGGGGACATGGTGAGATTCGCCCGGAATATCCTCAGGTCTGCCTGATCCACGTCGCCATCAAGATCCAGATCGCCAATCATCACCGGCAGCCCAACGGCCATGGCATCAAGCCCGAAGCTGTCCACATCCTCGACCGGCGCAAAAGCCGCCACCAGGTCAAAGTTCCGGGCCACCACGTAGCCGGCCGTCGAGAGCAGGTCGCCGTCACTGATCGGTCCTAACCTGGCATCCTGGAATCCGACCTCGGTGGAAAACCAGATTTCCGTATTGGAGCGCAGGATCACCGCATCCAGGCCGTAGTCAACGGCCGCCGATTTCATCGCCGGATTGTGGATCTGGAAATTACGCAGGAGGTCCTGGTTGCGCAGGGCGATCACGCCGCGATCCGAAAGCAGATCGCCGCGCCTGACCACTTCGCCCAGCCGCTGCGAGAAAAAGTCCGTCGTGGTCGAGAACAAAAAGGATCCGTTGGGCGCCCGCGTGATCGCATCCAGTCCCGCTTCCGTCACCGGCGGCATGCGCTCAAACTTCGCGAGCAGTTGTTCGTTGGTGCGCACGATAGCACCGGATTCCGAGAGCAAATCGCCGTGCTGAAGCCAGGTGGAGAGTGTTTCGCTCCAGATCGGCGCGGTCGTCTCCTTAAACGAAAACCAGATCGCACCCCCTGGAGCGAGCATCACCGCATCCAACCCCAAAGGCGGAACCGGCGGCATAATCCCCAGCCTGCCCGCCAGCTCACCGTTGTACCGCACCACCTGCCCTGTCCAGCTCAGCAGGTCGCCGCCACCCACTTGCGTGACTGCGTCGGGCCGGCCATCCGGGCTTCCGACGGTAAAACTCGTTTCGGTTGAAAACCAGATATCCACCCCGAACGGCGGGAGCCAGGCCTGATCGGTCTTGATAATCTTCGTTCCCTTGAGCCCGAAAGCCGTCCCTCGGGACACCGACCGTTCCCGGGCACTGCCGGCCGTCTGCGCCACAGCGGGCAGACTCGCCGCCAGAACCACCAGCACAGCCAACCACGCTTCCCGACGCCGTATGTGTATGGATCTCATGCGACAGACACCTCCCGAAGTGTCCCCCCGGCCTGACGGTGACGGATTAACGACCGTGCCGCCTCCCGCAGAGCAGCTAACGATTGAGCGCGACAGCGCAGAGCGAGCCATTTTTCATGGCGGCCGGGCTCCGTACCGGCCGTTGGACCCATAAACGACCGGTACGGAGTCCGGCCGCTACGAGCGCGCGCTGTGGTGTCAGGCAAGCTATCGGAAGAATGATACCGGACGATGAGATACCGGTGCAAAAACAGCTTATTCCAGCCGGCCCGTCACTTCATCAATGGTCTGAATAGCATTCCCTTCCAGGCGGTTGTTCACGAAGACATAGAGGGTACGTTCGTTATCCATTGCCACTTTGATCAGTCGTTGCATGGCCTCCCGGCCTTCGGGGTAGGGTTGCTGGACGCGCTCATAGGGCGCAAGTTCCGCTACCGCCTGGCTATACGTCCGACCCGGCGGAAGCAGGAAGCGAGCTACGGCGTGCCGGGCAGTGAAAACGCCGGGAATGTTCAACTGCTCCCCCACCGGCGGCATGCGCGTCCAACTGTTGAAGCAATAGGCCACACCATGCCCGCGCAGGCAGTCCAGGAAACCGCTCGCGGGGCTGAGGAAATCAGGGTTTCGCACCTCCACCGCAAAGCTGAACCGGTCGGTAGGCAGGCGGGAGAACATCTGGTCGAGTTGGGCCACGAATTGCCGCGGTTCGGCCATGGGGCCTTCGCGGATGGTCCCGAACTCGAAGATGAGCGGGCCGAGCTTGCTGTAGAACCGCTCCAGCGGGCGAAGCAATTCTTCCTGCACCAGAAGCGGGTCCATGAAACGCGGGTTGATGAGCCCCGCGCGCCTGCCGTATCGCGGCAGATCCGGGAACCGCTCGACAGTCACGTCCTCGGGCACCTTGAGGCTGAAGCGAAAATCGGCCGGCACGGCGGCGAAAATCTGCCGCCACATCTCCAGCGTGGGAAACTGATAGAACGCAAAATCGCCGCAGACTGTGGGGAAGATCCTGGCGTACTCTTCGAGACACTCGTCATTGAACTTCTTCTTGGAGAACTTGCCACGGGTCTGATAGCGATTGGGGTTATAGATCTGGCCGAGCCAGCCCGGATATTTCCAGCTCGACGTGCCAACAAAGACGCCCATGCGGGCCAGTCGCTGCATGCGAGCGGCCAGCGGAGCCGTCTCCTTCAAGATCGCCACCGGCGAGCGCGGCTGCCCGGGCTCGTCCCAATCGAAAGCAAGCTGTTCGTTGAACATCGCAGGGCCCTCAGGTTTTCACCTCGCTCGGAGCCGTGGCGCGTCCACCTTGCATCCTTCGCCGCCGCAGACCGGATCGGCAGAGCCGACACAATTATTTTCCCATCATTAGTTTAGCCCCCTTCCGGTCCAGGAGCGGCCCGCCTTCGGGGGGGCAGACATCTTGTCCGCCCGCTCTCGGGGGGCGGGCATCCTGCCCGCCTTCGGGGGAAGGCATCCTGCCTGCTTCGGCACCAGACCGGTCCACTGGCAGCGGCCAAAGCCCGGACGCCGGCCACACGGCTCACATTTTCAATCCCTTCCTCAACTCCTCCGATCCTCCCGGCCGATCCATTTTACGCTTGAATGTTCGGTTTTTGTATGGTATATATTCTAAGGAGGTCGTTTGAGGAGGGGTGAATCTGGGCCGGGCCTGCCGACCGGGCGGGCAAGGCCCACAGGGCACATAAAGCCTTCACCTTATCTATCCGGCGTGGAAACGACCTCGCCGCAGGAGGGACTGCGGTTTTTCCAATACACACAGGTAGTGGCCGGGCGGAGCCTGCGCCACCCGGAGCCACCAAACGGGAGACGGGCCTCCTGTCACCTTCGGAGGGCGGACATCTTGTCTGCTTTCGGAGGGCGAGCGTCTCGCCCGCCTTTCGGGGGGCGGGCATCTTGCCCGCCTGATCTCGGAGGGCGGGCATCTTGCCCGCCTTCAGGGGGTGGGCATCTTGCTCGCCTACTCCCGGAGGCAGACATCTTGTCCGCCTTCCGCACCGGGGGCAGGCATTCCGCCCGCCTGCGTTGCACGGCCATTCCCCGTGCATGGGGAAGGACAGGCAACTTGCCGATCCCGGCGGCAGCGCGCGCCTTGGGCCCGCCCTGCCCACAGAGAACAGGCATTCCGTCCGTCGTGTCCCCGGCCGGTGGCATGGGAGTGATCGAAGATGGAGAGAAACAGAGTGTGAGTGATGGAAAAGATCATCGTTTGCGTCTCTCGATCTCTCCATCTCTCACACTCTCCATCTGGGATGACTCCCGGTCCTCCGTGGTGAAGTTGTCATGCGCGCAGCGTGGGGGTGCAGCATGTTTGAGTTACCGGTGATTCCTGCCGGCTGGCCGGTGGATGCCAGTGAAGGCTGTGTCGTCTTCGATCCGTCCGCCCTGTTTCGGGTGACGCCGCGAACGTTCGCGTTGCGGGTTCGCGGGCAGTCGATGGTCGGCGCCGGCATTTGCGATGGGGACGTGGTCATTGGCGAGTTCACGCCGGAAGCACGCCCGGGAGCCATCGTGGTGGCCCTGATTGACGGGGAATCAACGCTCAAGCGGCTGGTCATGCACCACGGCCGGCCGTATCTGAAAGCCGAAAACCCCAACTGGCCGCAGTTGGTGCCGCTGTCGGAGCTGGTGGTTCAGGGGGTGGTGCATACGTTGGTAAGGAAGGTGAGGTGAGTTGTAAGCGGTCAGCGATCAGCTTTCAGCAGTCAGCTCTCAGCGGTCAGCTTTGGCTACCGGCAGCTTTTGAGCAGGGAGAACACGATGAAGGACTTCAAGGATCTGAAAGTCTGGCAGAAGAGCCACCAGTTAGTGCTCTCGGTTTATAAAGCCACTACTGGTTTCCCGAGAGAGGAGATTTACGGCCTGACCAGCCAGATGCGGCGAGCAGGGGTCTCTATCCCGGCCAACATTGCAGAAGGCTGCGGTCGAGGCGGCGATGCCGAACTGGCGCGTTTCCTTCAGATTTCGATGGGCTCTGCCAGCGAGTTGGAATACCTCCTGTTGCTGACCCATGATTTGAACTTGCTCAACGCAATCTGCTATGAGCGTCTTGCCACACATGTGACAGAAGTCAAGCAAATGCTCGCACCCTTCATCCAAAAGCTGAAAGCTGACTGCTGACTGCTGATTGCTGACCGCTGATCGCTGAATGCTGACCGCTGATCGCTGACCGCTACACAACACCATGCGTGCCATTCTCCACTTTGACGCCGACGCCTTCTTCGCCTCCGTCGAGCAGGCGGCTGACCGTTCCTTGCGCGGGCGGCCCATCGTGGTGGGCGGGCTGCATCGCGGCATCGTCGCCTCGGCCAGCTATGAGGCCCGTCGGTACGGCATCTACACGCCCATGCCGGTGACGGCCGCCCGGCGGTTGTGCCCGAAACTCATCGTCGTCCCGCCGCGTTTCGAGCTGTACGAGCAGTTTTCCGCCCATATCTTCGGCCTGGCCGGTGAAATCACCCCCATCGTCGAGCGCCAAGGCGTGGACGAAGGCTATCTCGACCTCACCGGCACGTCGCGCTGCCTGAAACGCGACCCGGTGGAGGCCGCCGCGAAACTGCAACGCGACGTCAAGGACTGGCTCAAGGTCACCATCTCGCAGGGCGTGGCCCGCACCAAGCTCCTCTGCCAGATTGCCAGCAAAAAGTTCAAGCCGGAGGGGTTTACAGTGATCCCCCCCGACCCGGCCGAGGAGCTGGGCTTCCTGCACCCCTTGCCGGTCAAATGGCTGCCCGGCATCGGCCCGGCCCACGAACGGCTGTTGCAATCGGCCGGCCTCACGCGGATCGGCCAGGTGGCCCGCATGCCGGTGGAATGGCTCTCCGAGCTGGTCGGTTCATCGGCCCGCGGCCTGCGCGATTTCGCCAACAACATCGACGACCGCCCGGTGGTGACCAACACGCCGGAGGCCCTCTCTTACGGCCATCAGGAGACCTTTCAGGAGGACACCACCGACGCGGCGTTTGTGGATGCCACGCTGCGCCGCCTGGCGGATGAGGCCTTTTCGCGTCTGCGCGCCGACGGCCGGCAGATCCGCACGGTGACGGTCAAGATCCGCTACACCGACATGGACGAGCACCAGGGCCAGATGAGCCTCAAGGAGCCGACCGATGTGGCGGCGGACGTCTACCCGCTGATCTCGAAACTTTTGCAGCGTCTGTGGGACCGCCGGGTGCGTATCCGCATGGTCCAGGTGCGGCTCTCAAACGTCTACACGGGTTTCAGCCAGCTCGACCTGTTCGGCGTCAGGCAACGCCGGCGCGATCTGGCCATGGTCTGCGATCAGATCCGCGAAAAATTCGGCCCGCGCGGGGTGATGCGGGCGCATGATTGGGTGCTGGAAGGGGCGAGGGACGAGGGCCGAGGGGCGAGGGATGGAGCGAAACCAGCGCGGAGCGCGAGCGAGGGGTCACGTGGGCAACGAAAAGCAAAGGAGGAATATGTATTCTCGCGGGGATGAAGGGTTGTGTGCTACCACCATGCGAGCCAATCCACGTCTATGGATTCGTGGGCCGAGACGGAGGATTCTCGCCATGAACAGGTCTGAACCGATTGCGTCGGTCTACGACACGATGAGGATGTTGCTCCTCCTCCTTGCGAAACCGCTCGGCCATTTTATGAATATCCCCGCCGCACTCCTGGGTAATCTGAGCACCATGTCGGCGCATTTCTTCAACTACAGGATCAATGTTCATCAGAACGCCTCCTACGTCATGGGCTCCAGCATAAGCTCCTCGGGCGAGCAGATAATCGGAGATACAAGGTGCAACCGCCGATTCAAAACCTCAATATGAGTCCTTTTAGTCGCGTTGGCCAGATGAGCATAGTTCCAGGTCACCAGCTATTCTATTTCGTGCACCGAGGCAAAAGCCAGATGAAAGGCATCACGCCGATTATTGCTAAGCATCGCCAAGTTCCGGACGTAAAACTCAGCGGCCTGCTCAACCTCCTCGACGGTTCTGAGCAATGGAAAATCTTTGACAAGCTCAAGCCGCTTCGCAGCCCGATCCGGGTCGCCTGCAGCCAATTCGTCAAGCACCACCCGGGAGATGTAAACATCGAACCGGGGCAAGTCATTTGCCCACCACTTTCGAGTGATCAAGTGCCTGGCGTGAACTATTGGATCTGGCCCCTGTTCAAGCCAACAACTCGGCACGGAAGAATCCAAGTAGATTGTTGGCTTCATGACATACAGTTTAGCCCCATTGAGCCCCCAATGGAAACAACTCAATGGCCGTAAAAGATATTACCCAACGAACCCAACCCTGGCCGGTGCGAGAAGCATGTATGTCTCCCTCCATAACCGCTCCGCCTATTCCTTCGGCACGGCCCTGACCACGCCGGTGCAACTGGCGGCCTTCGCCTGTGAGCAGCGGATGCCCGCAATCGCACTTACCGATCTGCACGGGCTCTATGCGGCCGTTGAGTTTCAGCAGGAATGCCGTGCGGCGGGCGTCAAGCCGATCTTCGGGGCGGAGATGGTCCTGACCGACGGCCTCACGGTCACTCTGCTGGCCCAGACGCCGAAAGGCTACGGCCACCTGTGCCGGCTGATCTCGCGCCATCATCTGCAAGGCGCAAGCACGGCCGACGTGTGCGAATACACAGAAGACGTCATCTGCATCATCGGCGGGTGGCCCACCTCTTCGGAGGTGGGTTCACGATTTTTAGCACCGAAGACGGGATGGGCGACAGAGACGCTCCCATCTGCACGATGGACAGGATCCACCATGCGCACCACGGGGGCGACAGAAAACGGCCGGTACGGAGCCCGGCCGCTACACATGCTTCGCGAGGCCTTCGCCGGGGGGCTGTATATCGAACTCGCCATCCACCGTCCTGAGGACGTCCCCATCGCCCGCCGTCGTGCGGTCTGGGCCGACGCCATGAATATCCCCGTCGTGGCTACCTGTGAATCGCGTTGCGTCAAGCGCGAAGAGATGCGCATGCTGCGGGCGCTGGCCTCCATCGGCACGCTCACGCTGCTGGACCGTCCCCATCCCGACAAGCCCGAGGGTGTCTGGCACCTGCGCACGTCCGCCGAAATGCAACATCTGTTCCGCCGCCGGCCGGACGCGTTGGCCAATACGCTCCGCATCGCCGAGCAGTGCAACGTCCTGCTCGACCTCGACCGCAACCGCTTTCCAAAATTCACCAGCCCCGACGGCCGGTCGGCCATGGAGCATCTTCGCGAACTGTGTGTGGCCGGTTGCCGTCGCCGGTATGTCGAACAGCCGCCGCCTAAAGGCATGGGCGGCCGGCGGCCCACGCTGGATGAAGCCCTGGCCCGCCTGGAGCGCGAACTGGTCATCATCGACCAAGTCCACTACGCCGAATACTTCCTGGTCTTCCACGAGATCGTCGAATATTGCCGGAGCCGGGGCATCGCCACCCTGGCCCGCGGGTCGGCCGCCGACTCGCTGGTCTGCTACGCCCTGGGCGTCAGCCACGCCTGCCCGTTCCGCTTCGACCTGCCCTTCGACCGCTTCCTCAACGCCGAGCGGGCCAGGTTCAGCAAGATGGCCGACATCGATCTCGATCTGCCCTGGGACCGGCGCGACGAGGTGATCCGTTGGGTCTACGATCGTTGGGGTCACGACAGCGTGGCCATGATCGGCTCGCCCAACACGTTTCACGCCCGCGCGGCCATCGCCGAACTGGGGAAAGTCTTCGGCCTACCCGCCCATGAGGTCCATCAAGTCACCCGGCGCCTACCCTATACGGCCGTCCACAATTTGCCGCGTTATCTCGCGCGTTCGCCCGAGGCCCGCGAACTCCCGATGGACGACGAGCCCTACCGAACCATCCTGCGGATGGCTTTCGCCCTGGAGGGCCTGCCCCGGCACTGGGCCATGCATCCCTGCGGGCTGGTCGTCTCGCCCGAGCCGCTGACTGATCTGGTGCCCGTGCAACCCTCTCCCAAGGGGCCTTTGGTGGCCCAGTACGACATGGACGCCATCGAGACCCTGGGCTTCATCAAGATCGACCTGCTCGGCCAGGCCGGCCTGTCCGTCCTCCGCGACGCGGTGGCCGAGATCGAGCGCACCGAAGCCCGGGGGGTGGGCATCTTGCCCGCCTCGAGTTCCAGGGCGGTTTCCACTTCCATAGTTCCGCGAGCCCCCCTGCAGGAACGGCCGGTACAGAGCCCGGCCGCTACAGAAGGAGAGAACGCTTCCGTGGAATGCGGCACGAGAGGCACGCCCTTCATCGATCTCGAACGCGACGTGGACTATTCCGACGCCGCCACCTGGGACTTGATCACCACCGGCAACGCCCGCGGCGTGCACCACATCGAATCGCCGGCCATGACCAGCCTGCTTCAGCAATGCAACTGCCGCGACATCGACTGCCTCACCGCCATCGTGGCCATCATCCGCCCCGGCGCGGCCAACCAGGGCAAGAAAGAGGTTTTCGCCCGCCGGCATGCCGGCCGGGAGGCCCCCACCTACGCCCATCCATCGGTCCGCCCGGTGCTGGAGAAGACTTACGGCCTCATGGTCTTCGAAGAACACATCCTGCAAATCGCCACCGAGTTCGCCGGCCTCAATCTCGGCGAGGCCGACGTGCTTCGTCGGGCGCTCAACAAAGAGAATCGGGCCATGATTACCGAGATGGGAAAGAAGTTTGTGGACAACGCCCTGCGACTGGGCCGCACCCCGGCGGAGATCAAAGCCGTCTGGGAGTTGGTCTCAGGATTCTCCGGCTTCATGTTCAACAAGGCCCACTCGGCCGAGTACGCGGTGGAGGCTTTCCAGGGCGCCTGGCTCAAGCTCCGCTGGCCGGCCCACTACCTGGCCGCGATTCTCTCGAATTACCGCGGCTTTTACGCCCATTCGCCGACCCTGCCGCAGATTCTGTATGTGATGGAGGCGTTGCGTCTGGGCATCCGCTTTCTGCCGCCGTGCGCGAACCGCTCCCGCCCGAAGTTCAGCGTGGAGGGTGGGTGGCCCACCTTCTCTGAAGGTGGGTTCACGATTTCTGCGGCTGAAGCGCCGCATCCGGCGGTGGCGTCCGCCGATCCTGTAACCAATAAATCGCGAACCCAGGTTCAGAGAACCTGGGCCACCCGTCCGGGGGGACAAGGGGACAAGGAGACAAGGGGACAAGGAGACAAGGGGATAAGGGGACAAGGGGAAGAGCAGGGTGGCGCTCAGGGCGGAATCCAAAATTTGAAATGCGCGATTCGCGGGTGGCCCACCTTCTCTGAAGGTGGGTTCACGATTTCTGCGGATGAGGGGCCGCATCCGCCAGTGACGCCCGCCGTTCCTGTGACCAATAAATCGCGAACCCAGGTTCAAAGAACCTGGGCCACCCGTCCGGGGGGACAAGGAGACAAGGGGACAAGGGGACAAGGGGAAGAGCAGAGTGACGCTCAGGGCGGAATCCGAAATCCGGAATGGGCCATTCGCATCCCGGTTACCCACATCCACGGGCTTTCCGAAGCTTTTCTGGAACGCTACCTGGTCGAGCGGGAGAGAGGACCATTTACCTCTCTGGAGAACTTCCTGGATCGCTGCCGCCCCGGCGAGGCCGAAGCGCTGGCTCTGCTGGATGCCGGCGCGCTGGACTGCCTGGGCCCTTCCCGGCCCGAACTTTTCTGGCAGTTACGACGACTATTCCGCCAAGCCACCCCCGGCGGTCCCGTGCTCTGGAAAGGACGCGACTACGGCCGCGACCCCACGCCCCCGATCGACCTGACCCTCCCCGACGCACGGCAGCGAGCCCGCCGGGAAACCGAACTGCTCGGCTTCCCCGTCACCATGCATCCGCTGGATTACCTCGGCGGCGACGACAAAGGCCGGCGCATCGACTGGTCCCGCTACACACCGGTCAGTCAACTCGCACACTACCCCGGCCGGCGCGTCCACGTCTGCGGCCTCATGGTCGCCGACCGGATCACCGGCACGCTGGGAAAAACTGACACGCTGGGAAAAGGAACCATGTCGACTTCTTCCGAACCGCTGCCTCCCCCGGCGGGAGTGCCAAGACCGTTCGAGTGGAGTCAACCCCCCGCATCATCCGACGGCAACGACGCGCCAGCCGGCGGGCTTATGAAATTCGTCACCCTGGCCGACCGCACGGGCTTCGTCGAGGCCATTCTCTTCCCCGACGTCTACCGACACTTCGGCCACCTGACCGCCGCCCATCCCATCCTGGCCGCCACCGGCATCGTCGAACCTTTCGAAACCGGCACGGGCTTCACCCTGCGCGTTCAGAACGTCCGCCCGCCGGTGATGATTGAGGTGGGAAAGTGAGAAGGTGGGAAAGTGAGAAAGTCGGAAGGTGCGAAGGTGGCAAAGTGCGAAAGCAAGAAGGGGGACCAGGCCAATGAATCCGCTTGAAAGGCCCATCATCCCCCGTCGGTTTGCTGTAAGGTTCCTCCCGCCGCTTCGCTGCAAGGTTTCTCCCGTCGATTCGCTGCAAAGCTGCTCCCGCCGGATCGTCTCAATGAATCCGTATGAAGGGCCGAGTTATCCAGCCGCCGGTGATGTTACCACGGGAAGCCCCTTCACGGCGTCAAGACATGCCCGCAGGATATCCCGATATACCCGGACCATGCAGATCCGCAACAGAAAGCGCGGGCAGAAAGAACACAGCGCATCCACTGAGCCAAAGAACATAGCCTGGTACCGCCAAGCCGGTCTTTCGCCACTCTCTTTCCCACCTTCCCCTTCCTCACCTGCTCAATTTCGCACCTTTCCCCCTATCTCACCTGCTCACTTTCCCACCTTCTCCCTTTCTCACCTCTCAGTTCTCACCTTTAACTTCTCAGTTCTCACTTCTTCCACAGATCAATCGGCTTCTCGACCTTCTTCGGCTCATACGGCCATTCGATCCGCTTGCCCGTTCCGGCCGACTCGTAGGCGGCGTAGATGATCTTCAGCACCTCGCGGCCGTCCTCGCCGGTCTCGATCGGCTGCTCCTCGCCGCGGACGCAGCGGCAGAAATGGGCCATCTCCTGCGGGAACCCGTAGTTCCAGATCTCCTCGAACATGGTGAAGGTGTAGCCCTTCGTGGTCGCCGCCTTCTCCACCGCGTAGCCGTAGCCCACTTCGCTGTAGGTCAGCAGCGAGCTGCCCCGCAACAGGTCCGCGCGCGTGAACCCCGCCGAGCCGTAGATTTCGCAGCGGTCGTCCACGCCGCCGGTCTTGGCCCAACTGTTCTCCGCGAGGCCCACCAGCCCGCCCTCGTACTCGACCGTGCAGATGGCATGGTCTTCGCCGCGGGTCTTGTCGGCATGCACGTGCGTTCCGAGCTGGGCCCACACGCTCTTGACCTGCGGCTTGCCGAACACCCACCGCGCGTACTCGATGGAATGGCAGCCCATGTCAAGGAGCACCCCGCCGCCGGAGCGGTCCACGTCCCAGAACCACGCCGAGTGCGGCCCGAAATGCTCCTCGCTCTGCTTGACCAGGAAGGCCTTGCCCAGCGCCCCCTCGTCCACCAACTGCTTGGCCCGCACGTACTTGGGCGCAAAACAGAGCTCCTCGGCGTACATCAGCAGCACGCCGGCCTTCCGGCAGGCCTCGATCATCTGGTCGGCCTGCTCCAGCGTCCGACACAGCGGCTTCTCGCATACCACATGCTTGCCGGCCGCTGCCGCCGCCACCGTCACCTCGGCGTGCAGGTAGTTCGGGCAGGCCACCGTGACCATGTCGACGTCCTTCTGGTCCAGTAGGGCCCGGTAATCGCCGAAGGCCTTTGCAATCCCGCGTTCCCCCGCGAACCGCTGGGCCTTCTCCACAGACGAACCGGCCACCCCCACCACTTCCGCACCCGGCACCATCTTGAACGCCGCCGCATGCAGATCGCTGACAAACCCCGTCCCGATCAGTCCCACTCGCACCGTGTCCATGAGCTACCTCCTCCGCATCTAAAGCGTCGTTTCACACCTTGCGGCCAGCATACCATTGCCTCGCCCTCCCGGCAAAGGGCCGCGGTTCCTGAGCCCGAAGCGCCGTTGGGCCGGTTCCTGCTTGGTTAATCGCCGGGTTGCTGGTCGCTTGAATCTTCGCGCCCCCATCTCTAAAGAGGATGGGGCACCCTGACACGCATGATTCGTTGGGAATCCGTATGAGCGATGGAAACCGGCAACGGGAAACTCATTCCTGCTTTCGCAAGGGTTTTACACAGCGTTCATAATTTTTGTCTATAATGTCACACATGAGGCGATGTGAGGTCGTTCGACGCCTGATTGCCCCCGTGCTGATTCTCAGCGCCCTCCTCTCATCATCCGCCAGCCTGCAGGCCCAGGAGATCACCGGTGAGCAGGTCCGCCAGGCCATTGCCAGAGCCATCGAATACCTCAAAGCAACCCAACGGGCCGACGGTCGATGGCCGGAGGCATACCAGGAGGGCGGCATCACTGCCATAGCGACGCTGGCCCTGCTCAACGCCGGGGTGCCGGCCAATGATCCGGCGCTTCGCCGGGCCATTGAGATGGTTCGGGCCCTGCACAACCAGTACGTCTATACCACGGCATTGAAGATCCAGGTGCTCGCCGCCGCGGACCCGGTCCGTTTTCGGCGTGAGATCGCCGCCGCCGCCGACTGGCTGAGGAGCGCGCAACTGCCCAACGGCATGTGGACCTACAACCAGACCCCCGGCATGGGCACGGGAGACTTCTCCAATACGCAGTTTGCCCTCCTGGGACTGCACGAGGCCGGCAGGGCAGGCGCCCAGATTCCCAACAACGTGTGGCGCAACGCCGAGCGGGCCTGGATTCAGTCTCAGTTGGCCGACGGCGGATGGGGCTACGTGCCGAATACGTCCGCCCGCGGCAGCATGACCGCGGCCGGCATCGCCAGCCTCTACATCACCGGCCATTCACTCAGCGCCCGCCGACGGGCCAGGGTCGGCGCCGACGGCCGGATCATCTGCTGCGCCTCGCACATTGACTCCATGCCGATTCTCCGGGGCCTCGCCTGGATGGCCGCTCATTTCAGCGTGAAGAACAATCCCGGTGGAAGCTGGTACTATTACTACATGTATGCCGTGGAACGGGTGGGCATCCTCTCCGGGAAGCGCTTCATCGGGAATCATGACTGGTATCGTGAGGGCGCGGCCCAACTGCTTCACCGTCAGCGACCGGACGGAAGCTGGCACGAAACCCACACGATCGTGGACACCGCCTTCGCCCTGCTCTTCCTGGCCAAGGGCCACCGCCCCGTCCTCTTCCATAAGCTGCAATGGAGCCGTGACGGGCGATGGAACCTCACCCGCGACGATTTGAACCATCTCACTGCCTTCATCGCCGACCGCCTGGGCGATCCCCCCACCTGGGAGGTGGCCCAGCCGGACGAGAGCCTGGAACGCTGGCTGGCCGCGCCCATCATGTATTTCAACGGCGCCGACTTCCCCCCCTTCAACCAGCGGCAGACCGATCAACTCCGCGAGTTCGTCAAACAGGGCGGCACGCTGCTGGTAGTGGCCAGTTGCGGCGGAGACAAGTTCCGGCAGGGCTTCCAGCGATGGGTCAAGACCGCCTTCCCCGAATATGAACTTCGCAAGTTGCCGGCCGACCATCCGGTGTTCCGTTCGCTCTTTCAGGTCAACCCCGCCCCGTATGATCTCCACGGGATCGACGTCGGCTGTCGGACCAGCATTTTCTTCTGTCCGCACGACCTGGCCTGCCTCTGGGAATTCCCCAACATTCCCAACCAGAGCCGCCCCGCCCTGGAACTGGGGGCCAACCTTGCGGCCTACGCAACCGGGCTGGAGCCGCTGCCCGACCGGTTGGATACGGTCCGGCTGGTCCAGGCGCAGCCCGAAGCCGAGGAACAGACCGTCCCACGCGGCACGCTGGTCATCGCCCAACTGATGCACAACGGCGATTGGCGCCCGGACCCGCATGTGGTGCCCAAGCTGGCCAAGCATCTGCACGAGAAAATGGGCGTGGACGTCCTCGGACGCGTCGAACCGCTCAAGGCAACCGACCCGAGGCTCAAAGAGCACCCGGTCATCTTCATGACCGGCCATTTCAGTTTCGAGCTCACCCCTGAGGAAATAGCGGCCCTGGGCGAACACATCCGCCGGGGGGGCTTCCTCTTCGCGGAAGCCTGCTGTGGACGGGAGGCGTTCGACCTCTCCTTCCGCAAGATGATCGGAGAACTCTTCCCCGATACCCCCTTGAAACCCTTGCCCCCGGAGCATCCCATTATCGCCGGCTCCCCCGGAACGCCGGTTCCGAAAGTGGCTTATCGCCCCGCCGTGGTCGCCGAGCAGCCGAACCTTCACACCGTCCGCCTGGAAGGCATCCACTGGGAAGGCCGGACGGCCGTCGTCTACAGCCCCTTTGCGATCGGCTGCGGCGTGGACGGCCACCAGTGCTACGCCTGCCGGGGCCTGGTAAACGAAGACGCCATGAAGCTGGCCGGGAACATCGTTCTCTACGCCCTGTCGTATTAATCCGCTGGCCCCCCTCGCGCGCGTGGCCCGGCCAGTCAGCCCCTGCTCCCCTCCGTCGGCCCGGCCCTGGCCGGCGTTCAGCCCAAACTCATAGTCTTTTCGTTGGATCGGCGGCGGCGCGCAATCATTTTTTGCAGTTCTTTGGCCACATCCAAATATACCCATAGAATACCCTTTAATTAACGCCGGCTTCGGGGCCGAAGCGGGCGCAGAGGATGCCAGGAGCCATCCTGAGTGTTGTCAATTAACACCTTACGATAGACATAAGAAGGAGACCACGAATGAGCGAGATAAGCGACCAGTGTTGTCAGCACCTTCAGGTAGGTCAGCCGGCTCCGGCCTTCAAGGCCACGGCCGTGGTCGGTTCCGAGTTTGCGGAAGTCCAGTATGAGAACGGCAAGCTGACGGTGGGCGATCAGCAGTTCACCGGCAAGTACGTCGTCCTGTTCTTCTACCCGCTGGACTTCACCTTCGTGTGCCCGACCGAGATCATCGCCTTCAGTGACCGCCTCGACGAGTTCGAGCAAATCGGGGCCAAGGTGCTGGGCGTTTCGGTGGACAGCGAGTTCTCGCACCTGGCCTGGAAGAACACGCCGCGCAACAAGGGCGGCCTGGGAGATATCCGCTATCCGCTGCTGGCCGACATCACCAAGCAGATTGCCTGCGACTATAACGTGCTGCTCGATAACGGCGTGGCTGCCCGCGGCATCTTCATTATCGACGGCAAGGGCATCCTCCAGAGCTACACGGTCAACAACCTGGCGGTCGGCCGTAACGTGGACGAGGTTCTGCGGTTGATCCAGGGCTACAAGTTCGTCGAGGAGCACGGCGAGGTCTGCCCGGCCAATTGGAAGCCCGGCGACAAGACCATGAAAGCCGATCCGGTCGGCTCGCAGGAATACTTCAAGAATGTTAAGTAGTCAGCAGTCAGTTGTGGGCTTCGCTCCGGGCAAAGTGAGCGTCCCGATTGACTCTGCCGCTTGACGTATTGCGGGCGGTGATCGATAACAGGGTGGCATGGCTCTGAACACTGGGTCATGCCACCCTTTTCCTATATGTTCCCTTGCTGTGTGAGCAGTGGAACAGACGAGGCTGTGGAGGATTCACTCCCTTGGCGTCAGGGTTCTTGGTCCTTGGTCATTTGTCCTTACGCCCATGCGAATCACCAGGAACGATAGAACCAAGAACAAAGGACCAATGACAAGAGACAAACCATGCCTCACCGTCCCACCCTGATCGACCGACTCATGTGCGTGGCCGCCAAGGCCCATGCCCGGCAGGTTTACCGCCGGTTCTGCGCCGCCACCCGACAGGCCACCGCCATCCAGGAACGCGTCCTGCTCGCCAAAATCCGGCGGAACGCGGACAGTCAGTTCGGCCGGGATTACGGTTTTGCCCATATTCACAGCCCGGCCGATTTCGTCCGGCAAGTGCCCATCCTGCGTTACGAGGACCATGCGCCCTACATCGAGAAGCTCAAGGCCGGTGACTTCTCCGCCCTGCTGGGGCCCGGCCAGCGCGTCCACATGTTCGCCCTGACCAGCGGCACGACCGCCACCCCGAAGTACATTCCTGTTACCGACGCCTTCCTGAAAGAATATCGCCGCGGCTGGAACGCCTTCGGCATCAAGGCCCTGCTGGATCACCCGCACGCGATCCTCCGCCCCATCGCCCAGGTCAGCTCGCGGATGGACGAATCACGGACGGCGGGCGGCATCCCCTGCGGAGCGATCACCGGCCTGATGGCCGCCACGCAGAAACGGCTGGTCCGCAAGTACTACGTGACGCCCGCGTGCATCGCCCACATCGACGACCCGGCCGCCAAGTACTACACCATCATGCGGCTGGCCGTTCCGTCGGACGTGGCGTTCCTCATTACGGCCAGCCCGGCCACCCAGCTCAAGCTGGCCCGCACCGCGGACGAGCATCGTGAGTCGCTGATCCGCGACATCCACGACGGCACGCTGCGGCCAGACCTGGATGTGCCGGTGGCCGTGCGTGAGGCCCTGCGTCCGCGGTTGAAAGCCGACCCCGCCGCGGCCCGGCGGCTGGAGGAGCTGGTGCGCCGGCGTGGCCGGCTGTTGCCGCGCGACTATTGGAATCTGGGATTCCTGGCCAACTGGACGGGCGGCACCATGGGCCTGTACCTGCGCGACTTCCCGGAGTACTTCGGCGATGTGCCGGTGCGCGACATCGGCCTGCTGGCCAGCGAAGGACGCGTCTCGATCCCGGTGGAGGACGGCACACCGGCCGGCATCCTCGACGTTACCAGCCACTTCATTGAGTTCGTCCCCCGCGATGAGATGGAGACGTCGAAGCCCATCGCCCTGCGCTCCCACCAGGTCGAGGTCGGCCAGGAATACTTCGTGCTGCTGACGACGTCATCCGGGTTATATCGCTATGATTTGGGCGATCTCGTGCGGGTGGTCGGTTTTGCGGGCGAGACGCCGATTATTGAGTTCCTCAACAAAGGCGCCCACACCTGCTCCCTGGCCGGCGAGAAACTGACCGAGCACCAGGTCATCCTGGCCATGAAAACGGCGGTCGAGACGACAGGCGTGACCGTCACCAACTTCATCCTGGCCCCCCGCTGGGGCTCGCCGCCACACTACACACTTCATATCGAGCCCGACGCGCAAGCGAGGAAAGTCCTTTCAGGCACCGGTGAAGGGTCGGCCGAACGAACCCCGAAGGCAAGCGGAGAGGTTGCACCAGCTACTTCGCGCGGACTCGCCGACCTGGCCCACGAACTGGATCGTCATCTGCAGGCCGTCAACATTGAGTACGCCTCGCGCCGCGCCAGCGACCGCCTCGGCCCGCTGCGCCTCAACCTGCTTCCGGAAGGCTTCCTGGCCCGTTGGGATCTCGATCAAGCCAACGCCCGTCGCCCCGGTAATGAGCAATACAAGCACCGCTATCTTTTCACCCGGCCGGGCGAGGATGAGAGCTTTCCCGCAAGCTGAAAGCCAGTGGCCCCAATCGTGGAACCCGGTGGAAATGCGCGAGCACACACGCCCCCTCATGCACCGGTGAGACGTTGGCGTGACAAAACACGGCTCAAGATCCGCAGCACACAAGCCATACGCAGCGCCGTCTCAACCGCGCGCATGGTCATTCAGGGGCGATCGAGAAGCGAGCACCAGTTCACCCGCAGCAGCTCGAAGTTGCACAGCGTCACCTCGATCTGGCCGTTGGCATCCCGGCGGATCACTCCATCCGGATTGATGGCCAGCAGCAGATGGTTGCCCCCCATGTTCAAGGCCTCGCAGCCGATGGCCTGGAGCCGGGCCTCCACCCGGTGAATGAGCTCACGGTAGGTAGCCTCATCCAGCACGCCGTGCTCGTAAGCGGCCAGGGTATCAGTACACCAGACCACCTCCAACTCGCCCCGCGCGTCGCGCTTCAACGACTGGTCATCGTTGAACGGCAGCAGGAACTCGTAATCGTCGATGGTCTCGGAGGCAAATCCCAGCTTCGCCAGACGCCGGCGGGCCAGGTCGGCCACATGATGATATTCCTCCTGGCTCAGCAGTCCGTCGTCAAAGGCCTTCTCCGCGTCGATGAAGCCCCAGTGGCCCTGTCGGCGATAGTATTTGTGCGGGTCCATGCCCCGGAAGTAGCCGGTGATGGTGTAGTAGTCATAATTGGGATTCAGCAGCGGCTCGGGCTCGGGGCCGGGCGTGAACATGTCCGCGTGCATCGCGTAGCGACGCATGTCGCGCAGATGGGCCGCCTTCACCGAATGATGCCCCGTCCGGTAGATGGCCCGCGGATGCACGCAGGCGATGCCAGCCCGCCGGAGCCGCTCGGCGATGGCCACCTCCTCAAAGGGGCTGTTATACCCGTGCTCGCGGATGCGCTTGCCCTGCTCATAGAAGGGATCCACCGCCGGGCGTTCCCCCACCCGCGAGCGCCGGTACACCACGTGGATATTGTCGCGCGTCCGCGTGCGGTACACTTCGTTGGTCAGGGCCAGCTTCACCCGCGGCGTGCGCCGCCAGCGGTCGGGCAGAAAGTAGTCAAACAGATTCGGGTCATCGCCGACCGTCCAGACCATGCCCCCGTTGGGCACGCGCCCGAAGATGTAATTCACCCCGAAGATGGTCATGGGGGCCAGATGCGGGGGAATTTCGGCCGGCTTGGCGCCCGGAACCGGGTTCTGGAGCTGCCAGTAACGGACACGCTGGGCATACTTGAACTGGTGCTGGTACTCCACCGTCCGCTGCAGCAGCTCGAAATCCACCAGCGCGTACTGGACGCGGCCGTCCCGGCGGCGCAGAAGGCCCCGCTCGCGCCGGCTGCGGCGGACGATGAAGTGCTTGGGCTTATTATCCAGCACCCGAAAGCCCTTGAGCTTCAGATCCTGGATCACCTCGGCGGTCATTTGGGCCAGGTCCGCCTCGGTGAGCAATCCGGCCGCCGCGGCTTCTTCCGCGTTCTCACCCTTGATCCAACTGTAGACCATCACGTACTCGCGGCGGATGTCCAGCTCAATGGCCGTATTGGCCTTTTCCTGGTCCTCATCCAGCAGCCGCTTATGCGCCGAGAACCGGCTTTGGCTGCGGCCGAGTTGCCACAGTTCGAAATGCTCCGGCGGCGTGTAAATGGCCAGCGGGCGATGCGACAGGATCCGCACTTCCGGCGGGCCGAACCGGCCGCGGCGCATCTCCATAACCAGCCCGAACTCCTCCATCGGGCTATTGAAGCGGGCTTCGGCCAGGTCGACCGGCAGAATGCCGTCCGGGAAGGAAGTGGCCACCTCCAGCGGAACCTCCTGGCCCACACGGGAGAATTTGACCACGATGTCAATGCTCTTTCCGTCCGCCGGGCGGGTCGGCACGCGGTACACGTGGCCGGTTGAGCCGGGCAGCTTCTCGCCCGCTTCCACGTACCAGCCGCCGGTGTACCAGTTTTCCGGCAAGAGCTGCCTCAACACCGGCCAGCCGTGCCGGGTCACGTATAGATCGCCGCCCTCGTCGGTACGGATGTGAGCATAATCCACCCCGAAGGCCCGCAGGGTCATCCCTGGCGGGAGTCGGTCAAACGGTATTCCGTCAGGCGCCGGCAGACGCCGATCGAAGTCAATCCGTGCAGTGTCCATAACTTAAAGAATAGCACAACCTTGCCGAACTGTCGCCTCCGGCCGGAATGTCGTCTTGCAGGTGAACAGGCGCGGCCAGCACAGCTTGCCCGTCTCGCCAGAGCCGCGATGATGGTCTGCCACATCCGGCACTTGCAGCGCTACGAGGACGGATAGCAAGTATGGATCCGGCAGAGCTTCGAAGGAGATTCTCCCTTATGTAACGGACCATCACCGAAGATGGGCGTCGGCCTCCCACGCCGGCACGGACAACCATGAGGGCACACCCCAGGCAACACTAATTGCAGCCCCAACGTCGAACCGGCCGATATGATGCATGGCAGGGAAGGGGACGGCTCGCCGTCACCCCTGGCCCGCAGTGGGAAGTTGAGTGTTCTTCCCCTGGATTTCCACCAAGGCCTCCCTGGCGGAAGGATAGGACGCCAATGAAGTTGGTTATGGATGCTCCCCCAAGTTCGAGAGCTTCCCGATTACCAGACGGGACCGTGCTCGGCAGACGCGGCAAGGCGCCCAGTCGCCCGGCCAGTAAGGTTTCGGCCGGATCGTCTCTCGAGCGGCGCGTGCTCGAGACCGTGCGGGCATGGGCAACCGGCGCTTACCCTCACGTGGAACCCCTGACGCAGGATTACACACGCGGCGGGCAAGCCTGCGACTGGACCCAAGGGCCGATCATTCCCGTCTGCCGAACCCTGATTGACGCCGTGGTTCGCAACTGGAACAAGTTCACGCTGGTGGATGACATCATCAAATACAACGAGTCCGATATCTTCGCACTGGAGGCGACCCTGTACATACTCCTCCAGCGGGGTCAACTTCGGAAATCCCGCCGACCGCCATACTATCCGAGTGTCTGCCGTCGCTTGCCGAATGGGCGCGTGGTTACGGTCAGGCACCGAATCGCCCCCAGCGGCGTGGTGCGCTACCAGATCAACGTGGACGAACGGATCGTCAAGATGGGGGAACTGAGCGGCGACGGCCTGCTGTGTTTCGAACTGCCCCGGAAATGACGTAAGTCCTTACTGCCGAAGGTGGGAGTCGAACCCACACCCCCTTGCGGGGAACGGATTTTGAATCCGTCGCGTATGCCAATTCCGCCACTTCGGCGCGCCGATCATCATATCACCCCATCTGTGCTCTGCCAAGCCCCGCCGGGACGGCCGGAACGCCCCCCGGCAAGCTCTTCCGTCCCCGGCCGGCATGGGCCGCCCCCCGCAGGCTCCCGGGTCCCTGGCCAGCCAGGACGCCCCCATACAGGCTGTTGCGTCCCTCTGGCCGGGGCCGCCCCACCAGACGCTGGCGTCCCGGGTGGACCACCCCCTACCCGGCTGCGGGGGTGGCAATTCTCTGTGGCGAGGTGACCCGGGGGTCCGGAGGGCGTGCATCTTGCATGCCTTTGAACGCCTTTGAGGCGGGCAGGATGCCCGCCCCCCCGATGCGCCCGGCCACTTCACCACAGTCCTTTGCCCCCCCGACTGTCGCCAGGCCCCCTTTTGCCTTGACCCCCCGGGCCTCATCCTTTAACATGCATTGGGCTTACATCAATCTTTCTGACTCAACTTTGCCGGAGAGGACGTGACATGGACCAGATTGCCACGGGAGCCTTGACGCTGGACGAGATTCTCGACTCCACCGAGGACGGCGTCTTTGTCCTCGACGCCAACCGCCGTTTCATCCTGTTCAACAAGGCTTGCGAGCGGCTCACCGGCTGGCCCGCCGAGGAGATCATCGGCACGGGTTGCCGCTGCTCATCCCTGAATCACTGCAAGGACCAACAGGGCCGCTCCCTCACCGGGCTTCTGTGCCCCGGGCTGGCCGTCTTCGAGGGCCGCCTGCCGGCGCTGCGTCAGCGCATGCACATCCAGTCCCGCTCCGGCGAATCCCGCTGGGTGGAGACCCAGTACACCACCATTCGCGACGCCGACGGCCGGCCGCGGTGCATCATCGGGGTGATGCGTGACGACTCGGACACCCAGGAGCGCGAACGCAACTGGCACCAGGCGATCGAGGATTTGCGTGACGAGGTGGACCGTCTGCGCGAGCAGCTTCGCCAGCACTACGGCTTCTCCGGGCTGCTCACCCGTTCACCGCGCATGCAGATCGTGCTGGAACGGATCGAGTCCGCCTGCTCGACCCCGAGCCCGGTGCTGATCTCGGGTGAAGCCGGCGCGGGCAAGGAACTCATCGCTCGCACCATCCACGACCACAGCTCACGCTGCAAGGCTCCGTTCGTGCCGGCCAGCGCCCTGGTCATTCCCCGCGAGCGCATCGACGCCGAGCTCTTCGGCCAAGCCCGCGACGGGCAGGCCTCCGGCGGACTCTACGCCGCGGCGGAGGGCGGTACCCTCTTTCTGGAGGGCCTCGACGTCCTGCCGGGCGCGACCCAGGATCGCCTCCTGCGCGTGCTTCAGGACAAGGCCATCGTTCCGGTGGGCTCGTCGACCAGCCGCCCGGTCAACGTTCGTCTCATTGCCGCCACCCGCCGTCCTATCCAGGAACTGCTAACCGCCGGCGTTCTCCGCCAGGATCTTTACTATCGCCTGGGAGTTCTCACCATCGAGGTGCCGCCCCTGCGCGCCCGTCGGGAAGATATCCCCCTGCTGGTTCGCAGCCTGCTCGATCAATTGAACGCTTCCAGCACCCGCCCGGTCCATGATATCGAGCCCGGCGTCTGGGCCACCCTGAGCGCCCATTACTGGCCGGGAAACATTCGCGAGCTGTACGGCGTGATCGAGTCCGCGTTCGCAGTGGCCCGCGACGGCCGGCTGCGCGCCGAGGACATTCGCTTCAGTCCGCGCGTGGAGGTTGAGAACCCCGCCCTCGCGAGCGGCGTCGCTCCGCTGGACGAAAAGCTGGCCGACATCGAACGGCAGGCGATTCTCGCCGCCATCCGCCAGGCCGGCGGTCAGCGCAACCTGGCCGCACGACTCATGGGCATCTCCCGCAGCCGCCTCTACCGGCGAATGGAAGCGCTGGGCATCGATCCGGACAACGCTCGCGACTGATCGCGTGATGCCTTGAACCGCCAGTACGCCAGGGCCGCCACGAAGGCAAGGGATTGAGAAAACTTGCCCCCGGCCGGTACCTGGTGTATGCAATGAGGCATGAAACACAATGATCTCCACGCGCGGTTCGCATTCCTGGCAGTCCTGACGTTCGCGGCAGCGGCATACGCCGCTTCGCCCCTGACCTTCGAGTGCGATTCCTTCTCCTACTCCATTGACCCGCAGAATGGCCGGAACGCGGCCTTCATCGACAAGAACACCGGGACCGACTGCCTGGTGGACGGCTCGTCTCCCTGCGCCCGGATCCGGAAAGCAGGCAAGGATTACCCGGCCACCGCCGCTTCGCGCCAGGGCGACCTTGTTCGCGTTCAGTTCGGCGATTCCGGCATCACCGCCGAGTTGCGTTACACGCCCCGGGGCACTCACCTGCTGGTCGAAGTGGTTGCGGTCACGGGCGAGGGTCTGGACGAACTGACGTTCACGGACATACCGCTCAAACTGAAAGGCGAGCCTGGCGAGCTTTTTGCCGCCTGCTGCCTGGCCCTGAACCTCAAGACCAACGTCCACGAGCTCCCCGGCCCCAACAGCCGGCTGCGGGCCATGTGTTACCCGCGTTTCGGCACTGCCGGGGCGGCGGCCGCCCTGGTCGGCTGCCCCACGGCCGGGCTTCGCAAAGCCCTGCAGGACGCAGTCGCCGCGGCACCTGAACTGCCCCACTCTCCCCTGGGCGGTCCGTGGGCCCTGGACGCCGAGATCAACCGGGGCTCCTATCTCTTCAACTTCACCGACCTCACCGAGCAAACCGTAGACGACTGGATCCGCGCCGCCCGAGCCTGCGGCATGAACCAGATCGACTTTCACGGCGGCCACTCCTTCCGCTTCGGCGATCTGGTGTTCAATCCGCAACTCTACCCCCGCGGCAGGGACAGCATGCGTGCCGTCATCGACAAGCTCCACGCCGCCGGCATCAAAGCGGGGCTGCACACCTACTGCTTTTTCATCGACAAGAAGAGCCCCTATGTCACTCCCGTCCCCGACAAGCGGCTCGGCAAAGACGCGACCTTCACCCTCACGGAGGACCTGCCCGCCGACGCGACCACCGTCTACGTTGCCGAGTCCACAGAGAATATGTCCGCCGTGACCGGTTTCTTTGTACGCAACAGCGCCACGCTCCAGATCGGCGACGAACTGATCGTCTATAGCGGGGTCAAGAAGGATCCGCCGTTTGCCTTTACCGGCTGTCAGCGCGGCGCCCACGGTACCAAGGTCAGCGCCCACCCGAAAGGCACCAAGGTGTATCATCTGCGCGAGTGCTTTGGTCTGTTCCTGCCTGACGGAGATTCGACCCTCTTCGAAGAGATCGCCGCCCGCCATGCCGAGGTCTTCAACGATTGCGGCTTTGACATGATGTATCTCGACGCGCTCGACGGCGAAGGCGCGGTGGCCAGTCCGGAGGTCGGCTGGTACTACGGAACCAAGTTCGTCTTCGATATCTGGAAGCACCTGAAACGTCCCGCGCTCATGGAGATGAGCACGTTTCGTCATCACCTCTGGTACGTTCGATCCCGCTACATCGCCTGGGATCACCCCAACCGGGGCCACAAGCGATTCATCGACCTGCACTGCAAGGCGAACGAGCAATCGCGGCGGATGTTCCTGCCCGGCCATCTGGGCTGGTGGCTGCTGATCCCCTGGAAGAACGATCCCCTGATTGAACCCACCTATGCCGACGACGTGGAATACCTCTGCTGCAAGGGCCTGGGCACCGATACCGGTTTTTCGCTCATCGGTCTGACGCCGGAGACGTTGAAGTCCACTCCGGCCTTCGAGCGTCTGGCCGCCATCACCCGCCAGTACGAGGAGCTCCGGCACGCCGGGCAGATCTCCCCCGCCGTCAAGGCCGCACTGGCTCAACCCGGCCAGGAATACACGCTGGTCCGAAAGAACGCGGAGCGCTTCACCTTCCGCCCGGTCTCATATGACAAGCACAAGGCGGACCGGCTCGATGGCACCGCCAACGTGTGGACGATCAAGAATGGTTTCGACCGCCAGCCGCTCAAACTGCGCATCGAAGCCCTGTTTGCCGTCGGCCCCTACGACGCCCCCGACAACACCATCCTGGCTGACTTCACCCGGCCTGACGAGTTCGCCGCCAGGAAGAACGCCCCCGGCATGACTGCCGAGCTCACCGCCTCGAACGAGCAGGTCAAGGTGGGCACGGTCAGCGGGCGGTATACGGCCACCAATGATTCCGCTCCCGCCGGCGGTCCCACCTGGACGAGCCTTACGAAAACGTTCTCCCCACCGCTGAACATCAAGGAGCGGCAGGGACTCGGCTTCTGGCTGTATGGCGATGGCAACGGCGAGGTGCTCAACCTCCAGCTTCGCAGCCCCGAGCACCTGCCCGGCGGCTACATCGACCACTATGTCACCGTTGACTTCACCGGCTGGCGTTACATCGAGCTGGTCGAAGCCGAAGGCGACCGCTGCGCGGATTACCAGTGGCCCTACAGCAACGCCTTTTACGACGTGTATCGTGAACCGCTGTTCTACGACCAGGTGCTCTCGCTGGGTTTGTGGTTCAATGACGTTCCCGCCGGCAAGACGGCCACCTGTTACCTGAGCCCCGTCAAAGCCCTGCCCCTGGTCAAGGCCAGACTCGTCAACCCCACAATTACGGTCGGTGGAAAGAGGATTGTCTTTCCGGTCACGATGGAGACTGGCTCGTACCTGGAGCTCGGCCTGGGGACCATGTCCTCCGGGGCCGCGCCATCCGCCGCCTCGACCCCGGCCATCGACTGCAAACTGTACGGCCCCAACGGCGAGCTGCTCAGCGACGTGAAACTGGATGGCGAACTGCCCATGCTCGAGCCCGGCACCAACCGCATCGAATTCCGCTGCGAAACCGATATCCCGGGCAATCCCCGCGCCCGCGTGACCATCGTCACCCACGGCGAACCGCTGGACTGACCGGCACATGCAGCAATGGGTGGTTCAGGTTTTCCGAACCCGGGGTCATGCCATTTTCTGTAGCGGCCGGGCTCCGTACCGGCCGTTTTGCCCGCGCATGACGGCCGGTACGGAGCCCGGCCGCTACGACCTTGCGCTGTAGTGTCGAATAACAGCGAAATCGTGAACCCACCTTCCGAGAAGGTGGGCCACCCGCGAATTCCGGGTTTCAAATTCCGGATTCCGCCCTGAGCGCCAGCCTGCTCTTCCCCTTGTCTCCTTGTCCCCTTGTCTCCTTGTCTTCTTGTCGCCCTGGACGGGTAGCCCAGGTTCTCCGAACCTGGGTTCGCGATTTGTTGGTCACAGGAACGGCGGGCGCCACAGGCGGATGCCCCCCAGCCCCAGCCGAAGAAATCGTGAACCCACCTTCCGAGAAGGTGGGCCACCCGCGCAGCACAACCGTATGGGCCACGGCTCTTAAGCCGTGCAAGACTGCAGAGCCGTCCGGCCACCGCTCAGGAACCCTGGCCCGGCGGGCGCTTGCTCTGCGCGTCGAACCTCCTGATAATCCCCCATCTTACAGACGAGGGAACCGATGATGATCCAACTTGCAATCGCCGGCATCGCCGGCCGGATGGGAACTCGAATCTACGCCCTGGCCACCGCCGATGAGCGGTTCAAGGTCGTTGCCGCGCTCGAAAAGGCCGGCCACCCCTGCATCGGTCAGGACGCCGGTGAACGGGCCGGCATCGGCCGGACCGGCCTGCCCATCCGGGACCACACCGACACCGAGTTCGACGTGCTGATCGACTTCAGTTCGCCGGCCGGTACCGCGCACTGGCTCGAACATTGCATTACCTATCGCCGGGCTATCATCATCGGCACCACCGGCCATACGCCCGAGCAGCTCGCGCGGATCGAGGCCGCCACTTCCAGCATCCCCGTGCTCAAGGCCTCCAACATGAGCGTGGGCGTCAACCTGCTGTTCAAGCTGGCTGCGCAGGTAGCGGCCGTCCTGGGCGACGATTATGACGTCGAGATCGTGGAGGCCCACCATCGCTTCAAGGCGGACGCCCCCAGCGGCACGGCCATCACCCTCCGCGACGCTATCATCCAGGCCACCGGCCGTGACCCGGATGAAGACGTCGTCTACGGCCGGCACGGCAACACCGGCCAGCGTCCGCAACGGCAGATCGGCGTACATGCCCTGCGCCTGGGCGATACCGTCGGCGAGCACGAGATCCACTTCGGCAACCTGGGCGAGACCATTACCCTGAAGCATTCCGCCCACACCCGGGACACCTTCGTCCAGGGTGCCCTGCGCGCCGCCGCCTGGCTGGCCGGAAAGCCGGCGGGACGGTACGACATGCACGATGTGCTGGGTATTTGAGTTTCCAGTTGCCAGTATCCAGTTGCCAGTAGGCGCACAACACCCCAACTGGAAACTGGTAACTGGTAACTGGTAACCGGAAACTGGCAACTATTCGTAGCGCAGCGCTTCCACCGGGTCCAGCCGTGAGGCCTTGAAAGCCGGGTACAGCCCGCTCACTACCCCCGTCAGGATGGCCATGCCCAGCGCGTAGGCGATCACCGCGCCGCTCGTATGCGTCCGGACCAGGTTCTCCGTGGTGGTGGTGAGCAGGTCGGTCATGCCGAAGCCGATGACCACGCCCAGCCCGCCGCCCACCAGGCTGATGACGCCGGCCTCGATGAGGAACTGCTTGAGGATGTCCCACCGCTGGGCCCCCACGGCCATGCGCACCCCGATCTCGCGGGTTCGCTCAGTCACCGAGACCAGCATGATGTTCATGATCCCGATGCCGCCGACCACCAGGCTGATCCCCGCGATGCTGTAAAGCACAAAGCCCATGATCTTGGTGACATCGCTGAACTGCCGCTGCATCTCCTCCTGGCTCATGACGTTGAAGTCGTCCTGGGCCCCTTCACGCAGGCGAATGTCGTGACGGCGCCGCAGTTCGCGTTTGATCTCCGCCGTGGCCAGGCCCACGTTGGCCGCGCCGTCGGCCCGCACGTTGATCCCGGTGATCCTTTTGATGCCGAACAGGCGGTTCATGGCCGTGGTAATGGGGATGCACACCTGCATGTCCACGCTGCGGAAACCGATGTACCCCTTCTGCTCCATCACGCCGATGACGCGGAACGGAATACCCTTGAGCCGGACATCCCGCCCGACGGGCGGCACGTTTCCGAAAAGCTTCTGGGCTACCTCGTGACCCAGCACGGCGACCTTCTGCTCGGAAGCCACATCATCCCGGGTCAGGAACCGCCCCTGTCCCTCGGCCACGCGGTAGTTGAACATCTCCGCGTAGGCCTCGTTGGTGCCCAGCACGGTCACCTCGGTATTGCGGCTCAGGTTCTTGGCCAGCACCATGCCGGACACCTCCGGTGCGGCCGCTTTCACGTGCGGGCAGCGCTTGGGGTCCAGCAGAGCCTCGGCGTCTTCCACGGTCAGGGTCTGAATCAATCCACCGGCGCGCCCGGCCTGGCGGGCCACGGCCGGCGTCACCATGAGCGTCTCACTGCCGAGGGACTCGAATCGCTCGCGGAGATCACGCTCCGTCCCTTCCAGGATCGACATGGCCGAGATCACCGCCCCGACCCCGATGATCACGCCCAGAACGGCCAGAAGCGAGCGCAGCAGGTTAGCCCGCAGGCCTCGAAGAGACATCAGGATAATCTGGATGAAGAACACGAATGATCCGTTCCCAGTTCCTAGTTTTCAGTTCTCAGTTCTCAGTTCTCAGTTCTCAGTTCTCAGTTTCCAGTTCCCAGTTCTCACTTCTCACTTCTCAGTTCTCAGTTCTCACTTCCCCTTACGGCACATCTTCGACCACCGCGGGCCGCTCCAGCACGTGGTCGTGAAGGGTCGCCCTCATGCCGCTGGCCAGCAGTTCCTGCCGATACTCGTGATCCACGCGCCGATCTTCCAGGATGTGGCCGTCCTTCATGCGGATCACCCGCTGGGCCTGGGCCGCGACGGCCATCTCGTGCGTCACCAGCACGATGGTCACGCCCTCCCGGTGCAGCTCGTGGAACAGCTTGAGGATCTGCTCGCCGGTGCGCGAATCCAGGTTGCCGGTAGGCTCGTCGGCCAGCAGCAGCGGCGGGTTGTTGACCAGGGCCCGGGCGATGGCCACGCGTTGCCGCTCGCCGCCTGAGAGCTCGTTCGGCCGGTGCCGGGCCCGACCGGCCAGCCCCACGCGTTCCAGCGCCTTCATGGCCATGGCCCGCGTGTTTCCGCCGCGTCGGGCATACACCATCGGCAAAATCACGTTGTCCAGCGCCGAGGTGCGGTTGACCAGGTTGAAGGTCTGGAACACAAACCCGATCTTCCGATTGCGAATCTCGGCCAGCTTGCGGTCGTTGAGCTTGTCCACGCGTTCGCCGGCCAGCAGGTACGACCCCGAGGTGGGCCGGTCCAGGCAGCCGATCAGGTGCATCATGGTGCTCTTGCCGCTGCCGGAGGCCCCGGTAATGCTGACGAACTCGCCCTCGTCAATTCGCAGGCTCACGCCGTCGAGCGCGCGCACGACCGAGTCGCCCATGCGGTACAACTTGGTCATGTTCACGATCTCGATGATCGGCTTCGCGCTCACTTCTGGTCATCCCTTCTGGGCGGAAGCTTCACGTAGACCTCCTGGCCTTCCTGCAGCCCCTCCCGCACCTCGATTACCATACCGTTATCAGCGCCGAACTTACAGGGCACGAATTTCGGCTCCCGCACGTTCGAGTTCGGCCGCGGGACGGGCACGTACACGCCGTAGCCATCCGCATGCGGGTTCTTCTGAACGGCATCGTACGGCACCAGGATCGCGTTCCGGACCGCCTTGGCCGTGAAGTGCGCCTCCGCCTGCGTGTTTAGCAGGCCGATGAGCTTGTCGCGATTGGGGCTGACGATCTGAATCCAGACCTTGAAGGTGGCCACGCCCGCGACGCTCTCGGACTGGGGTGAAATCTGGGTAATCACCCCTCTGAAATCCTCATCGGGAAACGTCTCCACCCTCACCTTGACGGTCTGGATCTCGTCCCGGGCTGCCTTCTCAGTCAGGTCCAGAGCGGGCTGCGTGGCGGTACCGGGCCGGGCTTCCGCCGGCGCCAGTGTGTGAATCTGGCCGATGTCGGCCTCATCCACGTTGACCACCGCGTAGATCTGGGAGATGTCGGCAATCTCCACCAGCAGAGTGCCGCCGGTGATGGTCATCTTGCCACCCTGGGAAATCTCGCCCACCTGCACCGGCTGGGCCAGGATCATGCCATCGATGGGTGACCGAATCTCCGTTTCGTTCAATCGTTCCTGCGCGTCATCCAGCGCCACCTTGGTGGCGGCCACGTTTTCCCGGGCGGTCGCCACCTCCTGCTCGGCCATTCTGACGGCCAGCTCCGCCTGGTCCAGCTCAGCCCGGGCGGCCAGCACGGCGGCATGCGCATCCAGCCGGGTGGTGGCGTAGAGCACAAACTCCTCCCGCGGCAGAAACTCGATCCGGTCCGTGGGCCAGTTGTTGGCCAGCTCGGTCCAGTCATCCGGCACCTTGATGCCGTGCTGCTTCAGCAGCAGGTTCTTGCGGAACTCGAAATCCGCGTTCGCTTTCTGCAGGCGCGCTTCGGCGCTCTTGAGCTTGGCCAGGGCCAGCTCCTGGGCCGGCCCCTTTCGCTGCTTCAGGTTGAGCAGGGCCTGCTCCAGAGCGATCTGGGCCCGGTTGTGGTCGGTCTGGGCCCGCTCCACACTGCGCCGCTCATCCACATCCAGCAGCTTGATCACCAGATCCCCCTGGCGAACCATTGCTCCGAGAATAAACGGCGTCTCGATGATCTCGCCGCTGGCCTTGCTCTTGAGCCGCCTCACGCTCGCCGGCTGAATGTGACCGCTCGCGGTGATGGGAATGTCCAGATCGCCCCGCGTCGTAAAGCTGGTTTCGCCTTTGATCGCCCCGATGTCGATCCGCGCGTACTTGCGCACCGCGTAATACCCGCCCCCCAGGGCGCCAATCACCAGGAGTAACACAATGAACTTTTTCATGGAGGGAAATCCCGCTGTCCAGTGGGCCGGGTCAGGTGCAAAAGCCGCTCCGTATGAGGCTTCCGGCGGGCTCGAACCGTTCAAGCCATCCCTGCTTCAAACCAACTCTCAGTATCTGTTACGTCCGCCAGGGGCCGCCGGACGATAGTTCATGCCCATCGTGGCCCCTGCCGGCTTGCCCCGTCACTCGCCCCTTCCGCAGGTTGATTCCACTGACCAGCCCCGGGTCGGCCACGCAGGCCGTCTTACGGCCGAGGTCCGCCAGCCGGATCATGCATGACGTGGTCACATTGGCAAGTGCGAACGTGCTCGTCCGGCCCGCAGCTCCCGGCATGTTCGCCATGCCATAGTGTAGGACCCCATCCACACCGGCAGGAATCATCGCCGCCCGGTATTCGTCCGGCCCGAGTTCGCGCGGAACCCCAACAGCCACGCCATAACTCCAGTTGAACTTGACTCACGAGCCGGCTCCAACGACGCCGCTCATGAAATCGAGCGTTACTATATCCCCCGTCCCCACTGTTCACAACAATCCGGCCAGACCGGAGCACCCCAGGATCCCGCCTGACCCACTGCCACCCGCCCAATGCAGGCCCGCCCCCCTGGGATAATCCGTGGGCCATAACCCCGTGTCGCTTTCCGTCAACATTCAACTTGACCCGCAACCTTGGCATTTGGTATGTTTTTTTATCGCAACAGGCCGCGTTGCACCGACGCATCACAGGAAAGGGAATGTCCACGGCAGCTTCGTCATCTGATTCATCGCCCGCCCCACTCCGCCCGCAGCGTCTCAGCACGACCGGGCAGCGGGTCTTCGAATGCCTCTCGCTGGGGCTGGTGGTATTTGATTCCCTGCTTGAAATCGTACAGCACAACTCCGCGGCCAGCTTTCTGGTCCGCGATCATCACTCCATTGATACGGCCCTCACGGCCGGCACGGTTGATGCCCAATACCGGGATTGGCGCCAGGCCCTGCGCGACGTGATTGAACACGCGCACCAGAGTCGATTTGAGCACGTCCTCTATCGCGACGAAGGGGGGCAGGAACGGCTGCTTAACCTCCTGTGCATCCCTCTCACCGAGACCGAGGGCGGGCCGGTCACCGGCGGGACGCTGGTCATTGAGGACATCACTGTGGCCGCCAGCCTGGAGAAGCGTCTGGCCGTCTCCGAGCGCATGGCCGCCGTCGGCAAGCTGGCCGCCCGCGTGGCCCACGAGTTGAATAACCCGCTCGACGGCATCCTTCGTTATCTCAATCTCGCCCTGCGCGCCGGGGAAGTGGGCAAGACCGAAAAGATTCCCGAGTATCTCCTGCAGGCCCGTGGCGGCCTCATGCGCATGGCCGAGATCATCCGCGAGCTGGCCTCCTTCTCGCGCGGAAGCTGGACCACCTTCGACCACACCGATCTCAACGCCATGGTCGAAGAAGCCGTCAAGGTCATGTCCGAGAAGGCCCTGGCCACCGGCGTCTCCATCATCTGCAAGTACAGCGAGGGCATGCCCGCCGCCAGAGGCAGCAACCTCTTCCAGGTGTTCTGCAACCTGATCAAGAACGCCATCGATGCCATGCCTCAGGGCGGCACGCTGACCATCGCCACGCAGGTGGTGGACCGCGAGGCACTGATCCGCTTCGAGGACACCGGCGTGGGCCTGCCGGAGCCGATGGAGCGAGTTTTCGAGGCGTTCTTCACGACCAAGGAGCCCGGCAAAGGCACCGGCCTGGGGCTGGCCATCTGCCGGGACATTGTCGAAAAGCTCAATGGTCGGATCGTGCCGGAACGTCGCCCCGGGGGCGGGACTATCTTCACCATCCGCATCCCGATCGAAAGCTGCGCCGGCTTCCGCCCGGCCGCCCCCCCGCCGCTGTCACCGGCCCGCCAGCGAGGCGACAGCGCATCCAGTTCAGCCCCGTCGCAGCCGACGGGCATGGAGTCCGAGACACCACCGAGTGAGAACGAACCATGAGCACCGACCGCGTCAAGCCGCGTATCCTCATCGTTGACGACGACAAGATCATCGTGGAGTCGCTGTCCGAATTCCTGCGTTTGGAGGACTACGAACCCACCGGCGCCGGCAATTTCGCCGAGGCCATGGCCGAACTCGAAAAACGCCGTTACAACCTGGTCATCAGCGACATCAACATGCCCGATTCGAGCGGGTTCGAGTTGCTCCGCACCATCCGGCAGCGTTTCCCGGACATCGTGGTGGTGATGATTACCGGTTACGGCACCATCGAGAGCGCGGTCGAGGCCATCAAGATGGGCGCGTACGATTATCTCACCAAGCCCATCATCGACGACGAGATCCGCCTGGTCATCGAACGCGCCCTCCAGCAACAGTCGCTCATCCGCGAGAACCAGTCGCTGCGCGAGGCCCTCGACCTGCGCTTCGGGCTCGGCAACATCGTGGGCCACGACTACAAGATGCTCAAGATCTTCGACCTGATCGAGGCGGTGGCCGATTCGCGCACCACCGTCCTGATCCAGGGCGAATCCGGCACGGGTAAATCGCTCATCGCCCGTTCCATTCATCATCACAGCGAGCGCCGCGACAAGCCCTTCGTGGAAGTGAGCTGCGGGGCCCTGCCCGAATCGCTGCTGGAGAGCGAATTGTTCGGCCACGTTCGCGGCGCCTTCACCGGCGCGGTGGCCGACAAGGAGGGGAAGTTCAAGGCCGCCGACAAGGGCACCATCTTCCTCGACGAGATCTCCTCGGCCACGCCCGCATTGCAGGTCAAGCTGCTGCGCGTCCTCCAGGAGAAGCAGTTCGAGCCGGTCGGCTCCAACAAGACGCAGAAGGTGGATGTTCGCGTGATCCTGGCCAGCAACGAGGATCTCATGAAGGCCGTGCAGGCCGGCAAGTTCCGCCAGGACCTGTTCTACCGTATCAACGTGGTCACCCTCCAGCTTCCTCCCCTGCGCGAGCGACTGGGCGACATTCCGCTGCTGGCCAATCATTTCCTGAAACACTATCGCCGGGAACTCAAGAAAGACGTGGCCGGCTTCACCGACGCCTGCCTGCAGACCCTGCAGCGTTATGGCTGGCCCGGCAACGTCCGCGAGCTGGAGAACGTCGTCGAGCGTGCGGTCGTGCTCACCCGCCGGCGCCACATCGATGCTAACGACCTGCCCGAGCACCTTCTCGAACAGAGCGGCCCTCCGGCCCCCGCGGAAGGCATCTACCGCCCCACCTCTCTCAAGAAGGCCCTGGAGGGCCCCGAGCGTCAGATCATCGAGCAGGCTCTGCGGGCCAACAACTGGAACCGCCAGCTCACCGCCCAGATCCTGGAGATCAACCGCACGACGCTCTACAAGAAGATGAAACGCTACGGTTTGGAGGAAGATCCTGCCAGGCAGTAGTCTGAGGGGAGGTCGGTCCGTTGGTCGAGGCGGGGAGATCGAGGGGAGAGAGACAGGGGGACAAGGAGACAAGGGGATGAGGGGAGGAAGATGCCCGTGTCCCACGTAGCGGCCGGGCTCCGTACCGGCCGTTTTCACTCCCGTACCGGCCGTTCCTGCACGATGGCTCGCGGAGCGGGGAAACCCGAATGGACACTAACCCGGCACGCTCTCGTCCGGCAGGTCGTCGCCGGTTCCTGTACGCAGTTCGTTCAGAGCCATGTCCAGAACCTGCCGCATCTCGTCCGTGGTGAGCGGGTCCGTTCGAAGCGGATCGGCAATCTCCGGATGCACCGCCAGAAGCCCCAGCAGGTCAAGATAGTCCTGGCGACGCTTCACCGGGCTGCGCGGCCAGTCGGATCGTTGCGTACGAAGCTTGGCCAGGGCAAGTTTGAAAGGCGAGCAGAACCTTACCTCAAGACCGTCGATCCATTCGACAATCGGATCCTCCACGAGCCGAGCGAACCGGGTATCGACGTTGATATCGACCTCGACGTTTCCTTCCAGGTGCTTCAGCTTGATGTGCCGGCAATGGTCAAAAACGAGCTCAAAGCCATACGTCCGCCAGGGATCACTTTCCTTCAGACGCTCAAAGGGGTCTCGAAGGGAAACCACATCCACATCGACCGTCGGGCGCATCCCGGAGTTATACAGTTGAACCGCCAGCCCGCCCGTAATGACGTACGGAATATTGAAATCGGTGAACATTCTGACCACGGCACGCAATGCCGCCCGCTTGTCCTGTTGCAGATCATCGCGCAAGACAAAGTTCTCCCGGCTCAGAACGGCGGCCAAACGAGGTGAGTTTATCGCGGACATGGCCGGCTACTCCCGTCCGTTCATAGTGACGAAATCGATAAAGCAAGTCAAGCCCGTCCCCGCGCAATGCGCGGAGCGGGCTTGACTGTATCTCTCACCGCGGGAAAAAGTCCTCGAACCGGCAGCGACCGTTATCAGCAACCGACGCCGACAACTGACCACTGACTGCGGACCACTGACCCAATCAGAAATTCATCGTCATCAGGAACTCCGCGTTGGTCCGGACCTTCATCAGGCGGTTCCGCAGCAGTTCGATGGCCTCCACCGGGTTCATGTCGGACAGCACGCGGTGAAGCTTGTAGATGAGCTCCAGCTCCTCGGGGGCCAGCAGCAGCTCCTCCTTGCGGGTACCGCTGGCGTTGATGTCGATGGCCGGCCAGACGCGGCGATCGACCAGGCGGCGATCCAGGTGCAGTTCGGCGTTGCCAGTGCCCTTGAACTCCTCGAAGATGACCTCGTCCATCTTGCTGCCGGTGTCCACCAGCGCGGTGCCGATGATGGTCAGCGAGCCGCCCTCTTCGATGTTGCGGGCCGCGCCGAAGAAGCGCTTGGGCTTCTGCAGGGCGTTGGCGTCCACACCGCCGGTGAGGATCTTGCCCGAGTGCGGCACTTCCGTGTTGTACGCGCGGGCCAGGCGGGTGATGGAGTCGAGCAGGATGACCACGTCATGGCCGTACTCGACCATGCGTTTGGCCTTCTCGATGACCATCTCGGCCACCTGCACGTGCCGGCTGGCCGGCTCGTCGAAGGTCGAGGAGATGACCTCGGCCTTGGTGGCCCGCTGCATTTCGGTCACTTCTTCAGGCCGCTCGTCGATGAGCAGGATGATGACGTAGGCCTCGGGCTCGTTGGTGGCAATGGCGTTGGCCATCTTCTGCAGCAGCACGGTCTTGCCGGTGCGCGGCGGGGCCACGATGAGCATACGCTGGCCCTTGCCGATGGGCGTGACCAGATCCACGATCCGCATGTTGATCTCGTCGGGCGTGGTCTCCAGGCGGAAGCGGCCCTCGACGCCCAGCTTGGCGGTCTTGGGATCCTTGGGACCGGGGTGCAGGGGCGTGAGATCCTCGAAGTTGGTCTTCTCGGTGACGCGCTCGGGGTCTTCGAAGTTGATGGCCTCGACCCGCAGCAGGGCGAAGTAGCGCTCCGACTCCTTGGGCGGCCGGATCTGGCCGGCCACGATATGCCCCGTCTTGAGGCCGAACCGGCGAATCTGCGAGGGGCTCACGTAGATGTCATCCGGGCACGGCAGGTAGTTGTATTCGGGGTTGCGCAAAAAGCCGAAGCCGTCCGGCAGGATCTCCAGCACGCCCTCGCCGTACATCAGCCCGCTCTGGCGGATGCGTTCCTTGAGGATCTTGAAAATCAGCTCGCTCTTGGAGAGACCGGTGTACTCGGTGAGCCCCTCCTGCTTGGCGATCTCATGCAGGGCCTGGACATCGAGCCTCTGCAGATCCTTGATGTGCAGGTCGCCGCGCTTTACCTCTTCGTACTTCTGATGCGTTTCCTCGTCGATGGCCGGCACGGAGGTCTCGATCTCGTCGATCTGCCCGCCATTGCCGTTCACGGTGGCGACGTGCGCATCCTGCGCCTCAGGGCTGGACCTCGGCCGCTTGCGTCCGCTGGTACCCGTTTGCCCTTTTGCTTTGTCGTTGGCTTTCGCCATGGGACCAAATCCTCCTGATGGTGTGATGTTAAGGGGTGCTACCCCGTGCGAGTGCTTGTTCCTGTTCCGTTGTCCAAGTATTCAGTTACCGGAAAGGATGTGCGAAAAGACGTCGCTCACCTGGCGACGAAGATCTTCCATATCGGAATTGTTGACGACTATATAATCCGCGCGTTCCCTCTTGAAGTCCAGAGGTTTCTGGGATTTCTCCAATCGATCCAGATCCTCAGCCGTCCATGCCCGGTCGCGCATGACCCGGGCCAGACGTGACTCCCGCGGCGCCTCCACGAATATAATTCGGTCGCACTGCCCGGCCAATCCGGCCTCGAACAGCAGCGGCGAATCCCAGACGATGGCTCGAACCGCCGGGTCGGCCTCGTAGGCTTTCATCAGCGCTTCCCGGCGAGCCGCGATCCGCGGATGAACCAGTTTTTCGAGCCTCGTTCGCGCGGCAGAATCAGCGGCGATGATGCGGCGGATGGCCTCGCGATTCGCCCGACCATCCGACAGCAGCACGCCCTGCCCCCACCATGAACACAGGTAACGTAAAACCTCGGGGGAATTCAGCTCCTCGTGATTGAGACGATCGGAGGAGATGATTCTCGCTCCCAGATCTTCCAGGACCGATGCAACCGTACTTTTGCCCGAGCCAATTCCACCGGCCAGGCCAATGATCGGTTTTCCGGCCATCACGATGCGGTCGAAAACCCCACCGCCTCCTGCGTCCAGCCAGCCAGCAAAGAGACGCCCCCCGCCCCTCATCAGCCAAACCATTCGGCCAGCCGTAGAGGCGAAACGCATCACCCTTCAGGGATTCAACTCAGCGGTCCAACAGGGTGGAAGCCGACGAGCGCTGGAAATGGACGCCTGAAGGTGGCGGCATGTGCTTGAGCCTGCGAGTTGCCGCCTGACTACTCCTGCAAGGCGCTTACAGTATACGCGAGCGTCAAGTGTTTGTCACGCCCGTTTTTTCTACAATTTACCCCCGCCGATCGCTGCGGCCAATTCTCTCCAAACCTCGCCAGACACGCCCTCTGAAAACCACAAATTATTTACATACAACATGTTACGAAAACCCAAAATCTCCTCCAGTCATCCCCCGCCCGCGCACCTTCCACCTCACCAGCTCACGCCGCAGATGTGGGTGTTTACCTAAATTTCCAGGTTCTTGGTCGGGTGTGCGCACTTTTGTTAGGCGGCGCCGCGGGCTTTCCGTAAGCAACTCCGCAAGCTTTGGGTGAGCAGCCCCGCAGGGCTTGGCCGGTCGTCCAATCGGCATGCATTCGCGCCCGGCTCCTGCTAAGATAACCGCGACTTCGTGCCAGAGCGGCATCACCGCGCGAGTGGCGGAATTGGCAGACGCGCAGGATTTAGGATCCTGTGCCGCAAGGCGTGTGGGTTCGAGCCCCACCTCGCGCAATTGCTTATCACACAATCCTTTGCGGCGCCCTGCCGGCCTGCTCACGCCGATGCGCGTAGCCCGGATGATCCGTTATGCGCAGTCCTCTTTTTTCTTGAGCCGGCACGCTTTTCGAGCCCACATGCCCTGCCTGAGCCTGCGCGCTTTTCCTGAGCCCACGTACTTCGCTTGAGCCTGCACGTCCGGTCGGCCTCCGGCTCATGCAGGAGGATCTCGTGCCGCCAGGCTCGTCCGATCGGTGGCGGCTTGGCCGGATCACCCGCGTTTGCGCGTATGGCTCAACTGCTCCAGGTACTTGGCGAGCAAAGCGGTCCAGCCCGTCTGATGGCTGGCGCCCAGGCCCTTGCCGGTGTCCCCATGGAAGTACTCGTGGAAGAGCGGCAGGTCGTCAAACTGCTTGCCGGCCGTTGAAGAGCCGGCATAGATGGGGCGACGGCCCGTGGCATCGGCCTGGAACAGGCTGCATACCCGCCGGGCGATTTCCATGGCCACTTCATTGAGCGTCAGGAACCGGCCGGAACCCGTGGGGCATTCCACCGTGAAGGCCCGGCCATAGAAGCGGTCGTATACGCGCAGGGCAGTGGTCAGCATGAAGGTGGTGGGCAGCCAGATCGGCCCGCGCCAATTGCTGTTGCCGCCAAAGAGCGCGCTGGTCGACTCGCCCGGTTCGTAACAGACCGTCAGCGGCTTCCCGCCCCAACGCAGGACAAACGGATGTCCGAGGTGATAGCGAGACAGCGAGCGGATGCCGTAGCTGGATAGAAACTCGTCCTCATCCAGCACCCGGCCGAGGATGCGACGCAAGCGATCGTGATTCACGATGCTCAACAGGCACTTGCGGCCGTCGGGCGTCCAGACACAGGCCATCCCGCCGGCCAGTTCCGGCCGGTTGGTCATCAGCCATTCGTAACGCCGTCGGAAATGCGGCAAGTTTACATACCATCGCTCTTCCAGCACCTGCGCGGCGAATAACGGCACCAGGCCGACCAGCGAGCGTACGCGCAAAGGTTCGGCACGGTCCACCCCGGCCGATTGCTCATGAATCACGTCGTAGTACCAGCCGTCGCGCTCGTCCCACATACTCACGCCGTCGGAAATCTCCTGGTTGATGGCCGCCGAGATGTACATGTAGTGCTCGAAGAACTTGGCCCCCAGGTGCTCGTAAACCGTGTCGCGCTGGGCCAGTTCCAGGCCCATGGCCATCAGATTCAGGCAGAACAACGCCATCCAGCCGGTGGCGTCGGCCTGTTCGAGCCAGCCGTTGTCGGACAGCGGCCTGGAGCGGTCGAAGACGGAGATGTTGTCCAGCCCCAGAAAGCCGCCCTCGAAAATATTCCGTCCCATGCGGTCCTTGCGGTTGACCCACCATGTGAAGTTCATCAGCAGCTTGTGGTAGCACCGCTGCAGGAAAGTCAGGTCTCCCTGTTCCCGGTTGGCGTGCTTGTCCATGTTGTACACGCGCCACACGGCCCAGGCCTGCACCGGCGGATTGACGTCGGAGAAAGCCCATTCGTAGGCCGGGATCTGCCCATTGGGATGCATCAGCTTCTCCCCCAGCAGCAATTCGAGCTGCTGCTTGGCGAAGTCGATGTCCACCATCGCCAGCGGGATGGTGTGAAAGGCCAGGTCCCAGGCCGCGAACCAGGGATATTCCCAACGGTCCGGCATGGACATGACATCGTCCACGTAAAGCGACTGCCAGGCGCTGTTTCGCCCGTGAAGCCGCTGGGGCGGCGGCGGGGCCTTCGGGTTGTCGCCGTGCAGCCAGGTGTGCACGTCGTAGTGGTAGAACTGCTTGGTCCACAGCAGCCCGGCCAGAGCCGCCCGTTGCAGACGCCGCTCTTCGTCGGTCAGGGTGTCCGGATGCACGGCCGCGTAGAACTCATCGGCCTCCTCGCGCCGGCGGTCGAAGACGGCATCGTGCCGGGCGAGCAAATCGTCATGGCGTCGAGGGCTCAAGACCAGCCGGAGCCGCACGCTCTGGCCTGGAGCAATAGTGAACTCATAGTGCAGCCCCACCTTGGTCCCGCGGAGAACCGGGCTGACGGCCTCAGCCCGCCGGTGCACAATGAACTCATGAAACGCGTCCTTCACGTGCGTCTTGCGGTTGGGGACGCCATAGAGCCGGTGATTGTTGGTCTCGTTGTCGGTGAACAGCACGCGAGGATGCCCCGCTGCACTGAGGAAACGGTCGCCCAGCAACGGCTCCCGACAACGCAGTTCCACCGTCTCACCCCTACCGGTAACCGGCTCAATGACCGGCTCACCTGTGCCGCCAGCTCTCCAGGCCCATCGGTTGCGAAACCAGACCTGGGGAATGAGATGCAGCGGCGCCGGCTCAGGCCCGCGATTGGTGGCTGTAATGCGGATCAGTGTCTGCTCGGGCGACTCCTTGGCGTATTCGATCTCGATGTCGAAGTACCGGCCGGTGTCGAAGATGCCTGTGTCCAGCAGTTCGTATTCCGGCTCCTGACGTGTGCGGCGGGCATTCTCACGCACCAGCAGGTCGTACGGAAAAGCGGCCTGCGGGTACTTATACAGGAATCTCATGTACGAATGGGTCGGCGTGGCGTCGAGGTAATAGAACAGCTCTTTGACGTCCTCGCCATGATTGCCCTCAACACCCGAGAGACCGAAGAGCCGTTCCTTCAGGATGGGATCGCGCGTATTCCACAGGGCCGGCCCGAAGCACAGGATCTGGCGATCGTCGCACCAGCCGGCCAAAGCATCCTCGCCCCAGCGATACGCCTTGGAGCGGGCCACATCATGCGTGAGGAACGTCCATGCGGAACCGTCCGCCGAGTAATCCTCACGGACGGTCCCCCACGCGCGCTCCGCCACGTACGGTCCCCACTTCCGCCAGGGCTCCTCCCCACCGCGGCTCCGGAGCAGCCGCCGCCCTTCGGCTGTGCTCAAGTACGGTTCCATATCTCCTTTACAGACCCGTCACCAGTTATTCCGCGGGTCGTATGGGCCTTCACAGATGCTCTCTTCCACCGGACGGCGGTCGCTGGGAATCTCGCGTTCGCGCAATTCCGGCGGCAGTTCGGCGGGATCGCCCGGCCGGCCCAGCGCGAACATGGCCGCCACGTCAAAATGCTCCGGCACGCGCAGTGCGGTTCGGGCCTTGTCGAAGTCGAAGCCGGCCATCCCGTGGGCCACCAATCCCATCGCGGTGGCCTGCAACGCGAGGTTCTCCCACGCCGAGCCGCAATCGAAGACGTGGACGGGGTTCGGCTTGCCATTTCGGGTGAAGACCTTGCGGGCCAGGACCACGACCAGCACCGCCGCACGCCGGCACCACACCTGGTTGGCCTCCATGAGCAGATCGAAAAACAACGGCCACTGCGGGGTGTCGCGCCGGGCGTAAAGAAATCGCCACTCCTGCTCGTTGTAGGTGGAAGGCGCCCAGCGCGCCGCCTCGAACAGTGTCAGCAACTCCTCTTCGCTTAAGGGTTCCCCGCTCATCGCCCGCGGCGACCAGCGTCGCAGGAAGATCGGCTCAATGGCGTGATCGGCCTTTCGGACCTCTTCCAAATTGGATACAGCGCTCATGTGTTTGCAGCTCCTTTAAGCCCGGTGTTCTCCACATCCTCAGCCATTCCCCCGCTGGAGCACCTCGAAGAGGAACCAGGTGCGCCGCTCGGTACGATCGAGGATATCCTGAAGAATGTTGCCGGTGGGAGAGTCACCATGGCGCTCGCAGACCGCGATCGCGGCGCGCTGCTGCTGGGCCATGTGCCGGTTGTCTTCCATGAGCCGCCGTACCATGTCCTCGGCTGAGACGAACTCATCGTTATCATCCTGGATCGTCTGCAACTGGCTGATGTGGGCAATGGATCGGATGGTGGTACCGCCGATCTTGCGGACCCGCTCAGCCAGCAGATCGATCGATTCGAGGATCTCCTCGGCCTGCTCGTCAAACAGCAGGTGGTAGTCGCGGAAGTGCGGGCCCGACAGGTGCCAGTGGAAGTTCTTGGTCTTGGTATACAGGGCGAAGGCGTCGGCCACCAGCGGATTGACCGCTTCGGTGACGGCCTGAACCGCTGCTGAACTCAAATCGGTAGGTGTGGCCAGCGCTCGCGCGGCGGGAAACGACCGCTTCACGGCGGCCTTGCCATTCCCTTTGGCCGGTGCATGTGACTCTTTCCTGCTTATCGTCGTCGGCATGAGTATGGCTCCTTCGACTGCGTCAAGAGAACAGACGGAAACGCAACACCTGTTTCTGATGATAGGCCGTCCAATCTGTCGCCGTCTCGACAGGCGAGAGATGACATCGCGCGCATGAAGCTTCTTTCATGACCTGGCGCGTCCGTGCATCGCTCGGCACCACGCCGAGCGGACGATTGGCAATGCGTATCAGGATTCTGAGCCGCAGGGCCCGTGACAGGAACGGCGACGGCCGATCGAGCCCGAAGCACGGCCGACTGAGCCCGAAGCGCAAGCGAGGGTCGGCTGAGCGGGCTTCGGCGACCCTCGCTTGCGCTTCGCGCTCAGAATTGGGCTTCGCCGGTCCCTCGCTGGCGCTTCGGGCTCAGATTGGCACTTCTCTGCTCCGCCGAGGTTGTCACCGACCCTGAGCCACAAGGCATGTGGGCTCGCGCCCCATCCGGCGCGGTGACCGCAATAGCGCAATAAAACGCGGCGGTACGCATGATTCCCCTCCGGATCATGCGTCCGCCGGTCCACCGCTCTTCCCCTGTGTACTTAGGGGCTTTCCCTTGCTGTTTGTTATGAGATGTCAGGCCGTCGCCTCGGCCTGTGCCGGAGTCCCGTCGTCGCCACGGTTCGCCCCATGCGACAGAGAGGCCTCCTTGTAGAGTCTGGCGCAGTCGCCCAAGGCCACCCGCAGCTCCTCCAGGCTGGTCTCGCCGGATTCCAGCCGGGCCAGGCCGTCGGCGAAGAGCACCCCGCCAGGGCGATTCTTGAGGCGGCGACGGAGCGTGCTTTCATGGGCGTGACTGAGGATCAGGTCGCGGTCCTCTTCGTCAAGATACCAGATCTCAAAGATACCAGTGCGGCCCCGGTAACCGATATTCCTGCAGGCGTTGCAGCCGACCGGTCGCCAGACCCGTTCCGGCAGGGACCATCCCAGACTGGCCGCCCAGCATTCCAGATCTTTTCGCGGAGCAGCGGGCCGACGGCAATGTGGGCAAAGCCGGCGGACCAGCCGTTGCGAGACCACCACTTCCAGCGCGGAAGCGATCTCGTGGTCGTCCATCCCCCATTGCCGCAGGGCCGTGACCGTGCCGATCGGGTCGCGGCTGTGCAGTGTGCTCATGAGCACCCGGCCGGTCACCGCGGCCTCGACGGCCGTCCGGGCGGAAACCGGATCGCGGATCTCGCCGACCAGCAGGAAATCCGGATCCAGCCGGAGCATGGCCTTCAAGCCCTCGGCAAAGGTCAGGCCGCGCTCGTTGTCCACCTGCATCTGGGTAATGCCGTCGATCTGGTATTCGACCGGGTCTTCAATGGTGACGATGCTGCGGTCGAGGAGCTTCATTTCGTGCAGCAGGGCATAGAGCGTGGTAGTCTTGCCGCTGCCGGTGGGGCCTGTAACCAGGAACATGCCGCTCATGTGGGTGAGCCATTGACGAATGCGCTGCAGGTAGAGCTCGCCCATGCCCAGTTCGGATATCTGGGCCGCCACCCGGCTGCGTTCAAGCATGCGAATGGTCAGCTTCTGGCCGCCCATACAGGGCACGCAGGCCAGGCGGACATCCAATTCGCGTTCATCGAGCACATAGGTGAGACGAGTATCCTCCGGCCGAAAGCTGGCCACCGGATCGAGGCCCCCCAGAGCCTTGAAGTGCCGGATAAGCCGCTGACCCTCCTCGCGGGTGAGCTGGGCGGCGTCGTGAAGCACGCCGTCGATGCGAAAGCGGATCTGCAGGCCGTCCTCGAGCGGATCCAGGTGGATATCGGACGCGTGCTCGCGCAGGGCGTCGCGAAGGAGCATGTTGGCCATGCCGGCCACGTCCATGTTGAGGATCTGCCCGGTGAGGGGATCCAGCCGGCCCAACTCCGCGTTGAGCAGCGCGGTAAGCTGCTCGCGGGTGGTGCGTACGCCGGCCGGGTGCGAACCGAGCACATCCACCACGACCCCTTCGCCCGATATAAACTCGCCATCGGCATCGGCGAGGTGAGGCGTCCGAGAATGACCAACAGCCGGTGCTTCTAGCGTTGCTGCGTCCATCGTATCTCCTGATTCCTTTCAACATCGGCGCGCGGGGAGCGGGAATTCATATGCAGATGGTTACAGGGACCCTGGGGAGGGACGAGGGGCGAGGGGCGAGGGACGAGGGGCGAGGGGTGAGGGGGAGACAAGGGGACAAGGAGACAAGGGGACAAGGGGAGCGGGAGATGCGGCAAGCCCGGTAGGAAGTGAGAACGGGGAACCGAGAAGTGAGAAGTGAGAACTGGTAACTGGAGACTGACAACTGGAAACTGAGAACTGAGAACTGAAAACTGAGAACTGGGAAGTGGTGGGTTCATGCACGGATCAATAGCCGGGGCACACAGACCGCGGGTGGGCGCTTTCTTCTCACATGATTCAACCTTACGGCCGATGCCATTCTTCGCAATCGGGGCACAGCGGTGTGCCGTTGTGGGCGCCCGTGAGCTCCGCTTCGCGGACCGCCCGCATCGCGTCGCTGGTCCAGAGTTGCGACAGCGAGCTGTTGGCCAGCGAGCCGATCGCGTGTTCGCCGCGGAAGTCCTGGTCGCAGGCGGTCACCCGGCCGTCGGCCAGCACCATCGCCCGGCCGAACACCCGTCCGCAGACGAACCGCGCCGGCGGAGCCATCCGCATCACCGCCCGGTCCGGCCAGCGGCCGGCGTGGGCGCTCGGGCCGGTGATCACCGCCGCGCCGGTCTTGGAGATCCAGTGGTCGTAGAAGGCCTCCATCTCGTCCATGGTTTCGTGCGTTTTGGCCATCTCGCAGACCAGCAACGGCAGGGGCTGCTTCGTGCGCTGGTAGGCGGCCTGGAGGCGTTCGAGGTTGGCGAGCACACGGTCGAAATGGTCGGCCCCGTGCACCTTCGCGTAGGTTTCGGCCGTGGTAGCGTCCAGCAGAACGTTGAGGATGTCCACGTGGTTCTCGATCAGCACCTCGATGGCGGCCTCGTCGAGGTGAACCGCCGGCGTGCGGACGGCCAGGCCGAATACCCCGGCCGTGCGACAGCGTCTGACCAGGGCCGGCCAGTTCGGGTGCAGCAGCGGATCCCCGAAGCCGCCCAGCACCACGCGCACGTCATCGCGCGTGGCCAACTCGTCCACCAGCCGGCCGAACAGCCCCTCGTCGATGGGGCCGCGCCGCCCCACTGCTTCGCCGCGGGGGCGCAGCGTCGTGTGCGGCAGCGAATCCTCGGTGGTCAGCTCGATTTCCACCTCACCGGGCAGAGACGAAACGCTGTGCTTCTCCTGCCGGAGGAATTCAGCGATCTCCCCTGCCGTCGGCTGGCCATTTCCGCCCACACCCTTTTGCAGGATCGATTCGGCACGGCGGAAGGCCTCGGCGGTATCCACGATGAGCCGGCCGGTGGCGTGGGCGACAGGCGCTTCGACGGAGTAATAGCACGGCTGCATGACCATATCGCGATGCGGCTCAGAGGGCTTGTAGGCCATCACCCGACCGGGCGGCTGCACCGCCTTGGCCATGTTGGCCAATAACGCGGAAGAATAGATCACCCCCGACAGGCCAGGGGGCGACTGTGTAAAGACCATCCGCACCTCTTCGCGGACCTTCTCGAAGTGGGCGATCATGTCGTCCAGCAGTTTCGGATCGATCAGGGCGGCCCCGGCCGGTATGGAGGCAAGCGCGTCCGCCCCTTCGCGCCGGGCCAGGAACTCCAGCACCCAGGGGTTGAACGCCTCGTCGAAGACCGTGACGCCCCCGATCCCCCCGCGCCATGCGTCCAAAGCCCATTTGCGGGCACTGGCGACGTAGGCCTGCCAGGGAGGCTGGCCGGCGGAATGGGTCTCCAGCCGGACCGCCAGGCCGGCAATCGCTTCGCGGGCGATGTGTTCCTGGGATACGTCCACAATCAAATGCACGCCCGCCAGCCGGCGTGATTCGAGTACCCGCTGAAGCGTACGGCGCAGAACCGTCTCGCCCAGCAGGTCGTCGCGCAGGCGCGACCGTGTGCCCAGCGGGCCTCGTTCGAAGTCGACTTCAATGGCGGCGATGGTTTTCATGGTAGCGGTCAGCGGTCAGCGATCAGCGGTCAGCGGTCAGTTTTCAGCATTGAGTTCTCAGTTTCCAGTTTCCAGTCTCCAGTTCTCACTTCTCAGTTCTCACTTCTCACTTTGCGTAGCAGCCATGGCCATATCGAACCGGCCCAGGCATTCGTCAAGGATTTCGCGCAGCACTTCCGCGCCTTCGATCACCGCCTCGACGAAGCGGATATCGCGCTGGAGCTGGCCCCTGGCGCGCTCTTTGCCTTCCACACCAGCCAGCTCGAGCCGGCGGTCGGCGCTATAGCGCTGCAACTCCGCAAGTTGCGCGACCGCGCTGATCATCTGGTACGTGCGCTCCTGCTGCCGCACCTCGGCACGCAGCCGGTCCACCTCTTTGAGCCGGCGATTGAACTTGGCCGGATCATCCAGCAGGCCAGTGAGCTCCTTGAGCAGCTCGGTGAGCCGTCGGCAGGTGGTGGTCATTCGTTCGAGATCCTCAACGCGTTTTTTGACCTCGTCCCGCCCCCGCTCCAGGCGCGAAACGTCGTTCCAGTTCAACTCGTCGCGGTAAGCGAAACGGTCATGCGGGATCGGCTCACGGCAGTAGCGCTGGGCCACTTCGGCCAGGGTACAGACCTGCGTATTGCTCTTGCGCACGCCGCCCTCGGTCGCGTCGATGACCCGGCCGGGTACGGCCGCAAAATCGCCCTCGAACTGCTGCAGGTAGGTGAACAGTTGCTCGTCGGTGTAGATGTTCCGCCCATGAATGTCCTTGACCTTCATGAGGATCTTGCGGGCCCGGACGATCCGCTCCCACTCTTTCATCTCCATCGTGCAGAAGCGGTTCAACTCGGGGCGCCACATCTCGTGCATGGCCGTACCCGGCGTGTAGTAGACGTGGTCGGTGTAGCCGAGATCCTGGCCGACCAGCACCACCGGCTCGCAGCCCATGAAGAGCGCCAGATAAAAGGCCAAGTGGGCTACGGTCGCGCCGGCCTTCAGTCCGGCACGAGCGCCCAGTTCATCACCCACCAGCAGCCGCGCGAAATCGTTGCTCAGCAGCGAGACGGGCCCGCGGTAGGCGTCGATCACGTGCCAGGTCGCCTTGGGCTCAGCCACCAGGTGCGTGCCGGAGAAATCCTTCACGTTCTCGAAGAAGCGCCTGGACATCTCGTGGTAGTCAAGCGAGGTGACGAAATCGGGCGTGATGCCGCGGTCCAGCAGCGTCTTGAACGTGGTCTGGACGCAGATAATCACCGCCTTGCCCTTGAGCTGCGCGAGCTGGTCAATGTTCCGGCGCAGCGACGGTCCGGCTGAAACGACGATGGCCGGATAGCCCTTGAAACGATCGTGCAGGATGTTGATGGGCGGCGTGGACAGATAGCGCGGCAGGTTGTTGGCGACGTTCCGGCAGGTGATGCGCGAGTTGGCCACCAGCGTCACCAGGGTCATCCGCCAATAGGTCATGTGATCGGCAATCCGCTTGCGCATGGTGGCGTGGAACTCGCCGGCCACCCGTTCGCTGGCGGGATGCGACACGAACTTGGCCCCCAGCATCATCAGCGTGTTGCGCGGTTCGAGCCGGGTCTGCATCTGGGCCTTGTCGTCACTGGTCAGAATGATGCAACGGCCGGAGGCCAGCACATCGACCAGATCCACCGCTCCCAACGCAGCCTTGAGCAAAACGAGGTTGGGCTCGGTGACGATCAGGAAAGACTCACCCTTGAGCCGGTTGAAGAGAGCCTTGATATGGTGGCCAAGGCCGAAGCCGCCCACGATGAAGCAGAAATCATCGCCCAGCTCGACTGAGGCGGCGAAGCGTTCGGCTTCGTCCAGCGGATCCACGCGGCTGTGCAGATAGACGGGCCGATCCGCACCCGCAACGCGCACGGCCACGCACGGAGCCCCCTTCCGGCTGGCCTCGACAATCACGGAGCCATCGTCGATGGCCTCGTCAATACGCTGAGCCAGATAGCCGTCCGTGCGGAACAGGGCCGCCATGTTCCTGGCGTAAAGATCGTCCGTGATCACCGATTCGCTCAATCGCATTCCTTTAGCAGAGTCAGTTGTCAGTTGTCCGTTGCTGGGCCAGTAGTCCTTTGGTCAGTTGCCGGCGACTTGCACCGGACAAATGATACCCGACCGCCATCAACTGACAAAAGGACAACAAACCCAACTACTGACCACTGACAACTGACAAAAACTATTCATCCGTCACACATCCCATCGACGCCGATTTTACGTTCTTGATGTACTTATGAAGCGTGCCGCGGGTGGCCTTGTACGGCGGCGCTTTCCACTCCCGGCGACGGCGGGCCAGTTCCTCGTCGCCCACCTCCACGTCGATCGTGTTCCGGGTGGCATCAATGGTAATGCGGTCGCCGGTCCGCACCAGGGCGATGGGGCCGCCTTCCTGGGCTTCGGGGGTCACGTGGCCCACGATAAACCCGTGCGAGCCGCCGGAAAACCGACCATCAGTAATCAGGGCCACGTCTTTACCCAGGCCGGCCCCCATGATGGCCGACGTGGGGGTGAGCATCTCCGGCATACCCGGGCCGCCTTTGGGGCCTTCGTAGCGGATGATGACCACGTCGCCTTTGACGATCTCCTGTCGCTCCAGGGCGTGAAGCATGTCCTCTTCGGAGTCGTACACCTTGGCCGGGCCGCTGAACCGCTCACCCTCTTTGCCGGTGATCTTGGCCACCGCGCCTTCGGGGGCCAGGCTGCCGCGGAGGATCTGGATGTGGCCGGTCCGCTTGATCGGACGTTCCAGCGGTTGAATGATCTGCTGGCCGGGCTTGAGGCCGGGCAGGTCTCTGAGGTTCTCGGCCACGGTCTTGCCGGTGACGGTCAGGCAATCGCCGTGCAGCAGGCCGTTTTCGAGCAGGTATTTCATGACTGCCGGCGTGCCGCCGACCGCATGGAGATCCTCCTGGACGTACTTGCCGCTGGGCTTGAGGTCGGCCAGAAGCGGCACGCGATTGCTGACCGCCTGGAAATCGTCGATGGTCAGCGGCACCTCCACCGCGCGGGCCATGGCCAGCAGATGCAGCACGGCGTTGGTCGAGCCGCCCAGGGCCATGACCATCACCATCGCGTTCTCGAAGGCCTCGCGGGTCATGATGTCGCGCGGTTTGATGTCGCGCTCCAGCAGCCCGCGCATGGCCGGGCCGGCCTGGAAGCACTCTTCGAGCTTGCCGGGGTCTTCGGCCGGGGTGGACGAACTGTACGGCAGCGACAGGCCCATGGCCTCGATAGCGGAAGCCATGGTGTTGGCCGTGTACATCCCGCCGCAGGCGCCAGCGCCGGGGCAGGCGTGGCGAACGATGCTTTCGCGCGTCTGTTCATCGATCCGGCCGGCAATGAATTCGCCGTAACACTGGAACGCGGAGACGATGTCCACCGGCTTGCCGTCCACGTGGCCGGCCCGGATGGTGCCGCCATAGATCATGATCGTCGGGCGGTTGAGCCGGGCCATGGCGATGATGCAGCCGGGCATGTTCTTGTCGCAGCCGGGCAGCGTAATGCAGGCGTCGTACCACTGGCCGGCCACGACGGTCTCGATGGAGTCGGCGATGAGATCGCGGGACTGGAGCGAGTAGCTCATGCCCTCGGTGCCCATGGAGATGCCGTCGCTGACGCCGATGGTGTTGAAACGCAGCCCGACCAGCCCGGCGGCGCGAAGGCCCTCTTTGACCTTGGCGGCCAGGTCCAGCAGGTGCATGTTGCAGGTGTTCCCCTCCCACCAGACAGAGGCAATCCCCACCTGCGGCTTGCTCATGTCCTCTTCGGTCAGGCCGGTGCCGTACAGCATGGCCTGGGAGGCCCCCTGCGACTTGGGCTGCGTGATGCGGGCGCTGTATTTGTTCAATTGCACGGCCATCAACCGAATTGTAACCGCCTTCAGGGCGGGTTCAAACCATTGAGAACGGCCGGTACAGAGCCCGGCCATTGCAGCAAGACGAGAATGACCGGTACAAGAGTCCGGCCGGTACAACAAGAACGGCACAGCGTGGAACGGCTGGTTCGGAGCCAGCGCATACGGTGCCGAGACGTTTTGGCGCGAACGGCCGGTAACAGAGCCCGGCCGCTACGGCAAGGCGAAACGGCCGGTACGGAGCCCGGCCGCTACAAAGATATCCTCGCCCGCACCGTCGAGACGCCGGTACCACATTTGTTGTGAGCTCTGGGCCTCTCTGTTTAGAAACTCCAAGCCTTGGTGCTGGGAGCTCTATGCCTTCTTGCTGAAAGCTCCACGCCTTTTTGTCAGGTTTGTCAGGAGCTCTCAGCCTGCTTGTTCACCTGCTCACCTTCACACTTGCCCACCTTCCCACTTTCAAACCTTTTCACTTTCACACTTTCCCACGTTCCCACCTTCCGCCGCTTCCGCAACCGCCTCCCCGCCCAGATCGCGCAGCTCTTCTTTCCGCCGGGTCGCAAAGTGCTCCCGAATCTGCTCAGCCAGCCGGGCCGGTTCACCCAGCGACTCGGCCGGAATAAACATCCCCGGCGTCTCCCGCTTGAACAGGAAGTGACTCACCAGCCAGATCCTCTCGCTTCGCAATGCGGCGTCGGCATCGCCGGGCGGCTCGGCTTTCATCTGTTCCAGCCAGCCCGGCACGGCAGCGCCCAGCTCCTTCAGGCGTACGGCCGGGCCGGATTGCAGATGCCCGGCCCGAACGAAGAACGGCTTGACCTGCGTCGTCCCCCCGCCGCGCTGAACGATGAGATATCGAAATCTCTCGATGGGCCGAACCAGGTGGAACGATTCATGCTCAATTCTGCGGGCGCGATCGATGAGCTGCTTGACCGCCCCCGCCCGCTCGTAGGCCCGGGCGTCGGCCGCGGCCCGCATGGCCGAGGTCCAGTCGGCATAGGCCCCCTGCCGGTCGCCATATGCAAAGGCCAAGGCGCGTCCGATCATCTCCCGATAGCGATCCATCGAAATCGAGCCGTTGCACGGGGCCGGGCACTTGCCCATGTCGAAATACGCGCAGGGTTGCCCCCTGGGAACTTGCTGGAGGATGTTGTAATAGCGGCACAGATCGAACGCATCCTCCAGGATCTCGATAAACCGCCCCGCATCGGCCTGGGTGGCAAAGGGCCCCAGATCGACGCCCGGCGGCGAGCGCAGCAGCTTGCCGACCTGAAATCTGGGGATACCGGCCGTCGGATCCACATGCACGAACCAGCAGGGGCCGAAGCCCACCTGCTTCAAGTACGTCTCCGGCATCAGCAGGCGGGCAATCCGGTGGTATTCGACCGTGATTTCGAACATGGAGTGTGCCGGCCGCCAGCGGATTCGCCGGACAATCTCGCCCAGATTCGCCCGCGGCCGGGCCCGGAGAGCGCCAGGCATTTTGCCAGCCCGCTCCAGGGGGACAGACATCTCACCCCCCGCCTCTCGGGGGGCGGGCATCTTGCCCGCCTCTTGTCCACCGCTCGCCAGAGAGGCCCCTTCAGACGCAGCTTCACCAGGAGACTTCCCGCCAGCCAGCCGATTGATGAGCGCCCGCTTGAGATCCGCCGCCGCGGCCAGTTGGATCAATCGATCCTCAGCATCGGTCAGGAGATACACCCCGCCACCGCTCGGGAAGTTCCACCCCCCGGCCTCGGGAGCCGCCGAGCGAGCGTTTTCCGCTTCTGCCTGGGGCAACGATGCGGATTCCCCACTGCCCATCGACGCCGGGAAATCCAGACACCCATCGAATAGCTCATCGAATCGCACGCAGGTAGTTTAGGGCACTTGTCAACTCCCGCCGACCGCGATACCCTCCCCCGTATGGTTGACAAAGCACAGCCCGAGAACAGCCCTCAAGCCAAACCCAAGTCGATCTGGGACAACGATCTACCGGCCGGCGATTCCCCGCCGCTGCCCCGCTGGCCCCTGACGGCCGCCATCGTGGCCTACAGCGTGTGGATGGTCTTCCTGATCTCCATGGCCGTCGTGCGGATCGCCACAAGCTGACGAGGGTCACGGCACGGGCACACCGCGTGGCACGCGGGGCGGGTCTCCAGACCCGGCACCGTCTCACGGAAGCGCATCAGGCCTGCTGACCCGACCTATCCTGGAGGCATGCGATGGATCGCATTCCACCCCCGCCGGACGCCGGCATCCTTCAACGCAATCTCAACGCCTTACGCGCGGTGGACCCGACACTGGCCGGCCAATTGGCCGACCTGAACCTCTCCCCTTTCAACCCCACGCCGGCACGGACCCGGGATGGCAAACCAAGCTTCCGTTTCACCCGGCCCGGCGGTCAAACCGAGTGGCTGGGCCGCAGCTCGGTTCCAGGCGTGCGCGCCGCCGCCCTGCTGGAACAGTTCGACCCCGGCCAAGGCAATGTCCTGCTCCCCGCCTTCGGCGAAGGGACGGAAGTGGAAGAACTGCTCAAGCGGCTTGAAACGCATCGACTGGTTTTCGTCTGGGAGCCCGACCTCCTCACCATCCGGCTGGCGCTGGCCCTGCACGACTATGCCGCCGCTCTTCAAGCCGAAAGACTCATCATCCTGCGGTGCCCCGTTGAGAACTTAGACCGGGTATTGACGGATTGGCTTTGGGCTCACCCCAAGCAGCAATGCCCAACCCGGATCATGAGGTGGCCCTGGCAGTCCCAGGCAGAGCTCGACACCATCCGCTCCAGCGTCGAAACCGCCTGGCGTGAGAGCGCTCGCCGGTCCTGACACATCTTCTCCACTTTCCGCCCCGCCTCTCGTCCTCTGAACCCCTATTGCGTTGTCACTTTATTTTTCTCACTCAACAGTCAAGACATAGATTAATCCGCAAACTTAACATCCACACTGACGAGATTGCGTCAGGATCTCCCGATTGCGTCTGGCGTTTTTTCGCCACCCTTCAAATTCGCAGCACCGCATTTTCTCCAGTTTCTCACTTCAGAGGCGTTTTCGCCTTAACGCTGTTCTCACCTCATCCTGTGCTAACTTTGATATCTTCAGCAGTTTATGCGCAGGTCCGGTAAAGTTTTAATGCTTCTGCGACCGATAAGAGCGCACATATTGGGTATTCGTGTCACCTCACTCACGGGCATGATGGACGCCCGATGTCGTCCGTCGGCGGTGTTGCAAGGGTTAACGCGTCATGAGAACCATCGCTATTGCCAACCAGAAGGGCGGATGTGGCAAGACCACCGTAAGCATCAACCTGGCCGCCTGCCTGGCCCGGGAGGGTCGCCGCACCCTGCTCGTGGACATGGATCCACAGGGCCATTGTGCTCTCGGCCTGGCTGTCCCTGAAGAGCAGATTGAAGTCAGCATCTACGACATACTCATGGACGGCCCGACGGGCGAACGTCTGGACATCACCCGGGCCGTCTGGCAGATCACGGCCAACTTCGACCTGGCGCCGTCGACCAAGGTGCTGGCCGCCTTCGAGCAGGTGATGCAGGGACGCTCCGACTGCAACCATCGTCTGGCCGAAGCCCTGGCCGGGATCGACGGCAAGTACGACTTCGTCATCATCGATTGCCCGCCGCATATCGGCCTGCTCACGCAGAACGCGCTGACCGCCGCCAGTGAAGTGATTATCCCGGTGGACACCGGTTACTTCTCGCTCCAGGGCCTCTCCAAGCAGCTCGAAACCATCGAGACGATGCGGGCGGGCCGCGAGAACCCCCTGGAGGTAAGAGTGCTGGCCAACCTCTATGACGTCCGCACCAAGCTGGGCCGCGAAATCCTCAGCGAGCTCAAGCGCAAATTCGGGCCGCTGATGTGCCACACCTTCATCAACTTCAACACCAAGCTCCGTGAGGGGGCCAGCTTCGGACAACCCATCACCGAGTATGACCCGACCAGCATGGGATTCCGCGATTTCGTTCGCCTGGCCCGCGAGTTGATCTCCACCGGCGGACCCGACATGGTGGCCACCACTCTGCTGCGGCAGGCCGACGAACTGTCTGAAAAGGCCGAGCAACTGCTGGCCACAAGCCGTCCGCTCTTCGCAAGCGACGGCAGCGAACCGCCGACCGAAAACGCCGCGCCCGCCACGCCCGAGCAGATCGATCGCAAGATCGAGGAAATCTACGGGACCACGGTCACGCCCGAGGGAGTCTGGTTCGTCGCCCACGCCCCCGGCGCCCAGGAGGTCTCGGTGGCCGGCGATTTCAACAACTGGACGCCCTCCGCCACTCCGATGATGCGCAATGGCCGGGCCGACTGCTTCCATGCCCTGCTGCCGCTGGCGCCGGGGCGGTATTGCTACCGATTCGTCGTTGACGGCCAGTGGCGCCATGACGACGGCAACACCTACGTTGAAGCCAACCCCTACGGCGAATTGAACTCGGTGATCGAGGTCGGTTGACCGACACCGTGCGACCGTCGCCGCGGATCACGGCCCCTGAGCCGCGGCCCGCGTCAGGAATCAAAAACATAACCCCGAGAAACAAAACGGCCGGCGTTTATGCCGGCCGTTTCGCTTTCCGCCACCCACACGCAATACCGGCGTGATGTACCGAAGAACTCCGCCACGCCTGGAGCACAAGGACCATCCGGCCGATGCCGTCGGTATCGATGGCTCAGCCCAACAGGTCTTTCACCGCCTGGCGAATATCGCCGGCCCGCATGAGCGTCTCCCCCACCAGGATCGCCCGGGCCCCCACCTCGATCAGGGCCTCCACGTCGGCGCGCGTCCGGATCCCGCTCTCTGAAACCAGAACCGTCCCCGGCCCCACCATGCCGGCCAGACGGCGCGTGGTTTCCAGGTCGGTCCGCTGGACCTTCAGGTCACGGTTGTTGATGCCCAGCAGGCTGCGTTTGTCGTTGGGGAAGGTTATCTCGCGCAGCAAGGCTTCCAGCGTTTCCGCCTCGTGGACCTCAATGAGCGTGCTCATGCCCAGGTCGAAGGAGATCTCCAACATCTCCTTGAGCACCGCCGGAGCCAACAGCTCGCCAATCAGCAGAATGCAATCAGCCCCCGCCGCCCGCGACTCATAAATCTGGTAAGGGTCCACGATGAAGTCTTTACGCAGCACGGGCAGCGGCACCTCCGCCTTGATCGCCTCGATAAACTCCAGGCGGCCCTCGAAGTAGACCTCATCGGTGACGATGCTCAGCGCGCTCGCCCCCGCCTCAAAATACTCCTGGGCGATTTTCTCGGCATCAAAATCCGGACGGATCAGCCCGGCGGATGGCGAACGCCGCTTGATCTCCGCGATCAAGTGCACGCCGAACGGCGGCGGGGCCGCGATCAAACCATGAAAGTCCTGCGCCGTGGGGAGATCCGCGATCTGCCTTTTCAGATCGTTCACAGGCCGACGCACCTTGGCCCGCATTACCTCACTTCGTTTTGTCTCAACAATCTGGTCCAATATGTTGCCCACGGCCGATAACCTCCATAAATCACGTTGGTCCCAAATTGTATTGCAAGAAAGAGTATAACCCAATAGCGCCAATGGCCGAACGAACCTTGAACACCCTCGACAACCTCCTGATGGCCGGCGGAGCGGTGATTCTCCTCCTCGCGGTGGCCTGGTGGTGGTGGACCGGCCGGCGCGATCCCCTGCGCGGCGCCCCGCTGCGGGTCAATCGACTCGAAGTAGCGCATATTTGGTTCTGTATTGCAGTGGTACTGTTGAGCTGGGCTGCCGGCGGACAAATTGCCGCCTGGATTGCACCGGACGGGCTCAGCCAGGAGCAACTGCGGAACTGGCAGGGTGTCTTTGGCGCCAATTTTGGGGCTGCCGTCAATATCGTTGTATGCCTGTCACTGGCCTGGGTGACATTTCGTGGCGGTCTGCGCGGCTTCGGATTTGGCCGGCAACGGCTGACCAGCGTAATCAAATGGGGGGTAGGCGGCTGGCTGGTCGGCTTATTCCTGACCGGGGGTATTTTCTGGATTACTCATTGGGTCCTCCGGAGCTTTTTCCCCCAATACCAACCGCCCGAACACGGCGTCTTCACCGCTCTGCGGGATCCGAGCCTGCGTCCCTGGATGCGGGCGGTGGCCAGCTTTGGGGCATTCGCCCTGGTTCCCGTTGGCGAGGAAGTGCTCTTTCGCGGGATCCTCCAGACCGGATTTCAGAAGCTGATACCACCCAGGGCCGGCTCGCTTCAGCATCGCTGGGCGGCCATTCTGGCCATCGGTATGCTCTTTGGCGCGGTGCATTCATCGACGCCGCAGCACATCCCGGCACTCATGGTCCTGGGTATGCTGCTGGGCTTTCTTTACGAGCGCACCGGCTCCCTTCGCGTGCCCATTCTGGTACACATGCTTTTCAACGGCAAATCACTGCTCTGGGACTTTCTGGCCAGGACTTACATGCAAAGCCAGTAGATCAGCAGCAAATCGATGAAGATGGCCGCTACCAGCGCGAAGGACAGGCGCATGGGAATGGACCAGGCATCGGGGCGGGTCAAGGTGCCCAAAGTGGCCGCGGATTCGAAGCGCACGGGCTCGATATCACCCGCGTGATACTGGGCCTCGGCGATCAGCAACATGGCGTCGAATTCAGACAGCCCCAGATGGGCGGCATAGCGGATCAGCTCTTCGCGTTTGGAATAGCGGAGGAAGCCGGCCTCCAACTCTCCTACCACCATGCTCTTGAAAATCCGCCGTTTTTCTTCGGACGTGAAGGCGGTGGCCGGACGGTCTACCCCCCGGAGCCGAACCTCAGATACAGTCGATTCGGAATGTTCTGGCATCCCTCCCGCTCCTCTCCTCGCTCTCGCGGCCGGATTTACCGCTCCTCATGCGATTCTACCCGGAAGAGGTGCGGAATTCTCGCAAAAAATGGCTCGAAAACGCCGCGGGATGGGCTGTCAGACGGGAAAACGAGGCTATCGGACCTGTCCTGAACCTCGAACCCTGAACCCTGCCTACTCCCTCAGTACTCCATCCGCGAGAAGTGCCGGATCCCGATGCCCATGGCCACCACCGCCGCCACCAGGTTGACGGCCACCACCAATCCCAGCCAGGCCACCATCTCCTGGGAGAAGGCTGTTCCCCAGTCGCTCGCCAGCGCCTTGACGCTCATGATGCCCATCCCCACCAGTGACACCACCACCAGGGCGATGGAGGTCAGCAGGCTTACCGTGCCGCCAAAGCCGCCGGCGATCCGAGCCGGGTTGCGCTCGTTGAAGATGGGCATACGCGCCCCAATGCCGATGCTCACGCCGCACAGGCCCATGCAGATGGCAATGATCGAGATGATGTGGGCGGTCGCCAGCGGGCGCGACAATTCGAGCTTGTAGACCGAGACGGCCATCACCCCCACCGCCGCCATCCCCGTGATGGTCAGCGCGTACAAGAACTTGGCCAGGATGATCCGCCCGCGCGAGATGGGCAACAGGCCCAGCAGCCAGAGTTGCTGACCCTCCAGCGAGACCAGCGGGAAAACAAACCGGTTGGTGAACGTGGCCAGGATCAGGCTCACCGCCGTCTGATTGAGGAACGCGATCAAAAGCTTCAGCTTGGGATCATCAAAATCGCTCCAGAGCCGCTGTACGTTACTCACGTACAGCACCAGCAGACCCACCAGGATGGCCATCTGCGACCACTGGAGTGGGTCGCGGCAGAGGCTCTTGAGATCCTTGGCCGCCAGCATTCGCTGTCGCCAGGGCAGATAGGCGAAGAACACCTCGGCCAACCAGGAGACGAACCTGCCGCTGCGGCGTGCGCCCCGCGCGCCCGACCCCTGGGCCCGGTCAAAAGCGGTCATGAAGCATCGCGAGACGATGGTCACCGCCACCATGCTCGCGAACAGGGCATTGGCCAGGGTCACGAACAGATAGAAGATCGCCTCGGGCGTTTGCCCCTGGAGTGCGTGGTTGATGCCCTTGGAGACCCACGTGTGCGGCAGCATCGCCCCCTGAACCAGGGCCACGCGGTCATAAAAGTCGGTGAGCCAGCGGGCCGAGTTCATCGGCGTGCGGGCCACGTTCCACATCCACCACGCCCCCGTAGCGCCAATGATCAGGCCCAGGATGACAATCATGCGCCGCGGCGTTTTGGGAAACACCACCGCCGCCCCCCACGCCAGCAGCAACCCCAGCGCCCCGGGCATGGGAATAAACAGCAGAAAAATAGCCAGAAACAGCGGATAGAAGCTGAAGGGCTCGTCGAAGGTGCGGGCCATGGCCATCATCAGCGGAAGCCCCAGCAGCAGCAGCGACCAGCTCGAAAGCACCAGGCTTTCCAGATACTTGACGATGACCACGTCACGCGGGCGCAAAGGGCCGGCCAGCAGGTAGGAGCTCTCCGGCCGCCGGAACAGGCCGCCGTACGACAGAATCGCGTTGGAGAAGGCCAGCATCCCGGTCATGGCCAGGAAGAAAAACGTGAAGATCAGCGGGGTGGCGACAATCCCTTCCAGCACCGGCCGGCGCACCTGCCGCAACGTATAGACCAGCAGCACGTACAGACCGATCCAGATCAGCACGATGGACAGAATGGAGCCGACCAACCGCACCGGCCGGTGGGCCAGTGCCTGGCGCAGATGGTTGCGCAACAGCAACAGCCGCAGCCGCAGGAGCAGCAGGACGCCGTCGGGGATTAACGCTATTGCAGCTCGGTCGGTCATGGTGTGCCCAACGCGCCTCTCCGTGAGAATGACGAATGTCTAATGACCAATGTCTAAAGAATGATCAAAACCCTAATGACTAATGCCAAACTGAGACGGCAGCGCACTTCGTCATTAGACATTGCGTCGTTGGACATTCTTTAGACATTAGGATTTCAGTCATTCGTCATTCCTCCACTACCTCGGTATCGCCTCCCGCGACGCGTCCCGCTCGTCGTCGGTCAGGTTCAGGAAAATATCCTCCAGTGAGGCGTTCTCCGCGGCCTGGGCCCGGAGTTCCGCCAGCGTGCCGACGGCCACCAGCCGCCCGTGGTGGATGATGCCGATGCGGTCGGCCACCGCTTCGGCCACCTCCAGCGTGTGCGTGCTCATGAACACCGTCCGCCCCTCGCGGGTCATCTCCCGCATCAGGTCTTTGACCGTACGCACGGTTCGCGGGTCCAGCCCCACCATCGGCTCGTCGGTGATCAGCACCCGGGGCTCATGCAGCAGCGCCGCCGCCAGCGCGGTACGCTGCTTCATGCCGTGCGAATAGCTCTCGGTAAGTTGGTCGAGAAAATCGCCCATCTCCAGCCGCGCGATCAGCAGGCGGGCCCGCTCCCGGGCGACGGCCGGCTCCAGGCCGTACATCCGGGCGACGAATTCCAGAAACTCCCGCCCGGTCAGCTTCTCATAAAGGAACGGCTGGTCGGGCACGTAGGCGATCTGGGCCTTGGCCATCTGTCCGTCCAACCCCATCGGATGGCCGCACACGCGGACCGTGCCACTGTCAGCCCGCAGCAGCCCGGCGATCATTTTGATGGTGGTCGTCTTGCCCGCGCCGTTCGGGCCCAGGAAGGCAAACAGCTCGCCCTCGTGGATCTCAAGCTGCAGGCGGCTGACGGCCGTGAAGTTGCCATAGCGTTTGGTGACGTCGCTCAGTTCAATGGCCGCTGCCATAGGGCCCTCTCTCTCTACGGGTCATGATCCGCACCCGATCTCTGGCCTGGTGGCGGGCTTTCAAGTCGTACGGCTCTATCTCCAAGGTCAGCTTCTTCATGCCCGGCACGGCAACCTCCTGCCGAAGCACCTGGCCGTCATCCGCCACCCAGGCCATGCTGCCCTGGTCGCGAATCTGCACCACGAAACACTCCACCTGGCCCTTCCCTTCGATGGGAATCGATTCCCGCCCCGTCACCTGGGCAATGACGGATTTGAACTCCGCCTTCCGGCTCTGAATGGCCGAGAAGGGGTCCAGGATCTGCATCCGCCAGGACTGTCCCACGCGCAGCTTCGGCAGGACCGTAAACGGCCGTAACGACTCGCCGATCATCCGGCTGGCGGACACGTCCAGGTTGGCCTGGCGAGTCATCGGCCCGACCTGAAGCTCGCACGGGAAGTAGATCCCCCGGCGCTCTCCGTGAACGGTGATGATCATGGGCACCCCGTACACATCCAGGCGGAAGCTGTCCAGCTCGCCTTCAGTGTCGAACTCGGTGGCCGACTCGAAGCGCACGGGCGGCAACAGCTTCAGCCCATCGATGAGAACCGTGCCGTTCAGCGACGTGTGGCCGTTGGCCTCGCGCTGCACGTCGCTCCAGGCGGTACCGATCCGCTGGCGCTGCGCATCGAAGATGCCGAATTGCTCCTCGCGTTTGGCCTGCTCGAACTGGGTGGACTGAATTCGCGGCACGTCCTGGGCCGTCCATGCCGGCCAGACATCGCGCCGGATCAAGGCGGCCATCGCCACCAGCCACAGCGTCAGCACCGCGATAAACAGCCATCGGTACATCGCCACTACCCCTGGCCGGCAGGTCCGCCTTCCGGCTCATCCACCACTGATTTTACGTGGTCGTGCCACCATTCACAATTGCCGCTGAGTCGCCCGATCTTACCAAACCCGAGGTGCCGGCGCTTCGACCTAACCTTCTACACATCTCACCAGCATGTGTCGCTGGCGAGGGCCGTCGAACTCGCAGAAGTAGATCCCCTGCCAGGTCCCCAGAACCAGCCGACCGTCCTCCACCAGCACCATCTGCGAGCAGCCGACGAGCGACGACTTGATATGCGCATCGCTGTTGCCCTCGCTGTGGCGGTAGGCGGCCTCGTCCCTGGGCACAAGCTGATCGAGCTTCCACAGCACGTCGTGGAGCACATCCGGATCGGCGTTTTCCTGGATGGTGACCCCGGCCGTCGTATGCGGAACGAAGCAGATCACGCAGCCGTTTTTCAGGCCCGCGTCACGCACCGCCCGCTGAACCTCCGCAGTGACGTCGATCATCTGGCTCCGCTGGCGGGTGGGTACGGTTACACTGACGATCTTCATGTTCAGGCTCTCCGTTTTGGCTGCCGCCATCCGCGGATTCTATAATCATCGACAACAGCCGGGAAGCGCCGGTTTCAAGCCGGGATGCACACACCCCGGCCGGAGGTCCAGGGAGCGTCGGCGCGAGATGAGCAGGCGGTGGTCTGCCGGTTCCCGGCCTGTGCTTCAACATTACAGCGCAAGGTCGTAGCGACCGGGCTCCGTACCGGCCGTTTGGCCCGTAAAACGGCCGGTACGGAGCCCGGCCGCTACAGAAAAAATGGCCCACTTTGCGCTGTGGGGTTCAAGCACCATGGCAACCCCAGACAGGAGGCCAGGCGAATTGTCCAGTTCTCGTCCCAGGGTCATCGTCGCCATGAGCGGCGGCGTCGACAGCAGCGTTGCGGCCTGCCTCCTCCATGAGCAGGGCTACGACGTCACCGGCCTCTTCATGCGCACCGGCATCCACGAGCCCGAGGAGACCGCCGACGCCTGCGGCCCCGACCGCCACCGCGGCTGCTGCAGCGCGGCCGACGCCTCTGACGCCCGCGCGGTGGCCGGCCGGCTGAACATCCCCTTCTTCGCCCTCAACTTCAAGGACGACTTTGACCGCATCATCGACTACTTCGCCGATGAATACGTCCACGGCCGGACGCCCAACCCCTGCGTGATGTGCAACGAGCACCTCAAGTTCGGCAAGCTGGCCGACTACGGCCGGGCGGTCGGGGCCGACTTCATCGCCACCGGCCACTACGCCCGCATCGAGCCCCGCGACGGCCGGCATTGCCTCCTGCGGGGGGTCGATGCCTCTAAAGACCAGTCCTACGTGCTCTTCGGCGTTGAGCGCGAGATGCTCGCCCACACGCTCTTCCCCATCGGCCACCTGACCAAGGCCGAGGTCCGCGCCGAAGCCCGCCGGCTGGGCCTGCCGGTCAGCGACAAACCCGACTCGGTGGACATCTGCTTCGTCCCCGATCGCAACTACGCCCGGGTGGTCCGCGAGCGCCGCCCGGAGGCCTTCGTCGAGGGCCCCGTCCTCGACGACGCCGGCCGGGAAGTCGGCCGACATGCCGGCATCGCCAACTACACCATCGGTCAGCGCCAGGGGCTGGGCATCGCCCTGGGATTGCCGGTGTACGTCACCCGGATCGATCCGGCCAGCAACACCATCATCCTCGGCCCCCGGGACAAACTCGCCTCGGACACGCTGACGGCCCGGCGCGTGCATTGGCTCATCGACCCGCCGGCCGGCCCCTTCCGCGCCGAGGTCAAGATCCGCTACGCCCACCGCGCCGCTCCGGCCACGGTAACCCCCCTGCCCGACGCCCGCGTGGAGGTCCGGTTCGACGCCCCGCAGATGGCGATCACCCCCGGCCAGGCGGCAGTCTTTTATAACGACGACCATGTCCTGGGCGGCGGTTGGATCGAGTGACGGTGGGCCACGGCGTCTGGGCCATGCCTTTGGTGAGCGGTGCGGCTGGTGGGAGAATGCCTTCGCGGTGGCTGCAGGAACCCCTGCTCGGCTGACAGGAGAATCCCTTCTTGCGTATTGCTATGCCCGCTCCAAAGATGGGCAGGATGCCCGCCCTCCGAAACCACGACCCCAGCCCCCCGACTTCTGAACCCTGAACCCTGAACTCTGAATCCTCCAAAGGCGGGCAAGATGCCCGCCCTCCGGAACCCCGAACCCTGCCCCACGGGTCCTGAACCCTGAACCCTTCGCACTTTCTCACTTTCCCACCTTCTCACGTGCCCCCCTTCCCACGCCTCCATACAATACCCGCCATGAACCTCGTGGTCCTGCATCAAGGCGCCATCGGCGACTTTGTCCTCGCCCTCTCCGTGATCCAAGCCGTGCGCGCATGCACCGGCGCCGACCGCGTTCTGGCCATTGCCGGCGCGCCCTCGGCCCGGCTGGCTGCCGGGCGCAGCGCCGTCGATGCCTGGCTCTCGCCTGAAACAGCGGCCCTGTACACTCTCTTCCGGGAAGGCGAGCCGGACGGGCGGCTGGCAGACTGCCTCAAAGACGCCGATCTGATCCTGAGTTTCCTTTCCAGCCCGTCGGATGAGATTCAACATCGCCTCGTGCGCATCAGCGGCGCCCGCGTTATCTCCCTCGACCCCCGCCCCACCGCGGAAACAATCGCAACGCGAACCCACATCACCGCACAATGGACGGCCGTCATCCGCACGCAGGGCCTGGCCATTCCCGAGCCCTCGCCGGCGCAAATCCGCATCTCCCGGGAGGGGGGCGCGTGCCGCCCGCATTCTGCCCCTCTCCCAAAAACAGGAGACCAGCGGAGAGCGGCCATGCGGATCCTCATTCACCCCGGCGCGGGCAGTCCGGCCAAGTGCTGGCCCGCCGAGCGTTTCGTCGCCCTGGCCGACGCGCTGGCCCCCGCAACGATCCACTGGATGCTCGGCCCGGCCGAACTGGAATGCGACCCCGTCCGCTTTGCCCCCATTCGCCAGCGCGTGGCGGCCCGCAACGAACCGCTGCTGGTCGAGGAAGACCTGCTCCGCGCCGCCGAACACATTGCCAACATGGATCTCTACATCGGGAACGACGCCGGCATGACCCACATCGTCGCCGCCCTGAGCATCCCAACCATCGCCATCTACGGCCCTACCGACCCGAACGTCTGGCGTCCGCTGGGCCATCATGTCCGGACGGTCGGCCCTTCGACTCCCTCACCGATCACCGCCGTGACGACGGAAGCAGTCCTCCGCGCATCCGCGGCGGTTCGCTCATCCCCTTTCATTGCACGCCACGATGACCCAACTTAAGATTGCGCCGCGCAGCAATCGTGCTCACGTGTTCGGGTACTGTGGGAGATTCTCATGTTGTCCACCATCGCAGCCGTGACCGTCTTCGCTCTTCTTCCCCTGGCTCAGCCCGGCGACGCTCCCGGCGCTGTCGATTATCTCTCCGAGCGGCCGGAGCTCATCGCCTCTTCTCAGCAGGCATGGGGCGAGTTGGGCATCAACACCTGCGCCCACGCTCTCGATCAGAAGCCAGAGCCTATGCGGATCGCCGACAAGACGTTCGAGAAGGGCCTCGGCCACCACGCATCCGGCGAGATCATCGTGGACCTCGATGGCCAGTATGAGACCTTCCTCGCCGACGTGGGTGTCCAGCCGCTGCCCGGCGGAGCCGGCAGCGTAGTCTTTAAAGTCTTCGTCGATGACCAGCTCAAGTTCGACAGCGGCGTCGTCAAAAGCGGCGATGCACCCAGGAGCCTTTCCGTGCCCGTCAACGGCGCCACCGAGATGCGGCTGGAGGTCACGGATGCCGGCGACGGGATCGTCTGCGACTGCGCCAACTGGGCCAACGCCCGCCTGGTCCGTTCCACCTCGTCCAAGACGACCCCTCTCTCCGCCCGTCTGGACGCCGCCCCCTTCGCCCGCGTGGTTACCAGCGATCCGGCCCGAATGACCGGCTGCAAGGCCGGCCGGACCGAGGAATATCGAGCCGAGGACATCTATCTTGAAGCCGACCTGAAGGCCGACGCATCGGGCGCATACGCGGTGCCCTTTACACCAGACGGCCCCGGCGCGATCGGCCTGCGCTGGCTGGAACCCCGCCTGCTGCGCGAAGTCGGTATCGAGTTCGCCGCGGGGAGCGTTCCGAAATCCACCGATGGCGTGCAGATTCAGTACTGGGCGGGCGAGTCCGCCTGGCAGGGCGAATGGCAGCCGGCCAGGGCCCAGCTCCAGGTGGTGGGCAACCGCTGGTCGGCCGAGCTGAGCTGGAGCAACGCCCCTCAAATGCGGAAAGGCACTCGCCGGATCCGCTGGATCCTGCCCGCGACGGCCGGGGGCGCGGTGGTCACCAGGTTGATCGCCCGCACGGCCACACCGCTCGATGAAGTGCGCCTCCAGATTGAGTGCGACCCCATGGCTCTCGGCGATGATGCCCGGTCCAGCGCGCCCGCCGAAATCGCCCTCTACAACGGCGAGCTGATCTCCCCGACCGGCCGGGGCACGCCTCCGGTCGTGCGCTGGAACTACCGCAGTGGCGAGCCACTCTCGCTGGCACTACGTTGCGCCAGGTCGCGCATGCGAAAATCCGACCGCACCGTGCTGCACTTCCGGCTTCCGGCCGGTGGGCAGTTCGGCGTGGCCGTTGATGACGTCATCGCCCAAGGCCAGGTGTACGTGAAAAACTACGGCGTGTACATCGCCCGAAGTCCGGCCCAGGCCACGCTGGCCGACTACCGCCGGCAGATCGCCGATCGAAAGACAATCCTGGAAGAGGTTCGGCACATGCCCGACCAGACCTTCGCCCAGGCCATCGAACACGTCCACAACCCCCGGCAGAACCTGCAGCCCACCCTGCTCTCGCTGGCCTGCGACAATCACAAGTTCGTCGTGCTCCGCGACGGCCTCATCCAGTTCGCGGCCGACCAGTCGAAACCCGAAGAGATGGCATTGTCCAAGCCCAGCAGCCTGGCCGAAATGCGGCCGCAGTTCGGCACCGGCAAGAACGAAGGGCTCAAGCGTCACCTCGAAGGCGGCTGGCTCCCCCTGCCCGTGAACGAGGTCACTGAGAACGGCATCGTCTATCGCCAGCGAACCTGCGTCGTCCCGAGGGAAGAAGCGCCGTTGCCTGAGCCGGGTTGGCTCAGCGCTCGACCTTTATGCGTGGCGGAGTTCACCATTGAGAACACGAACGACGAACGAACGGCCGTCGCCCTGAACCTCTTCTTCCGGCTGCATGACAAGGACAAAAAGCTCGGGTTGAATGGCGTTCGCTCCAATGTGTGGGTCATGGACGGCGAGCGGGCCATCGGCTGCGTGGACGTCTCGCTGGCACGGCCGCTGACCACATCCCTCATGGCCGACGGCTGGATCAAGATCGAGGGCGAGTTATCCGCCGGCCAGATGGCCCTGGTTCTCGTGGGCCTGCCGGGCTGGACATTGAACGAGAAGAATCCCGGGCCGCTTGTCGCGGGCGACGATCCCTTCGACCGGCTCAAGCGCTACTGGCAGCGCGTGCTGGCCCGGGCCGCCCAGATCACCGTTCCGGACCCGCTGCTGATGAACGTCATCAAGGCCTCGCAGGTCCATTGCCTCATGGCCGCGCGCAACGAGGCCGACGGCCAGCGCGTGGCCGCCTGGATTGCCTCCTTCAGCTACGGCCCGCTGGAGAGCGAAGCCAACAGCATCATCCGCGGGATGGATTACCTCGGCCATCACGAGTTCGCCCGCCGGGCCCACGACTTCTTCATCCATCGCTACAGCCCGGCCGGCTTCCTGACCACCGGCTACACGCTCATGGGCACCGGCTGGCAGGTGTGGACGCTCGGCCAGCATTATGAGCTTACCCGCGACACCGAGTGGCTCAGGAAGGTGGCGCCCGACGTGGCCCGCGTGTGCAAGTGGATCATGGCCCAGCGCGAAAAAACCAAGTCCGCGGCGCGCAGCCTGCCGATCTCGGGTGGCAGGATGGGCGTCTCTCCCGCTTTCACCGCCGACGGCCAGAAGCAACCCGAATACGGCCTCATGCCCCCCGGCGTCATGGCCGACTGGAACGCCTACGCCTACCACTTCTGCCTCAACGGCTACTATTACGCCGCCCTGCAGGCCGCGGCCGCCGCGCTGGCCCACATCGACTATCCCGACACCGACACCTGGCTCCAGAACGCCGCCGAGTTCAAGCGTGACATCCTTCGCGCCTACCGCTGGACGCAGGCCCGCATGCCGGTCTACCTGCTGCGCGACGGGACGGCCGTCCCCGCCTATCCGTCACAGGTACACAGCCCCGGCCCGCTCAACGACTTCTTCCCCGGCGAGGACGCCAATCGAAGCTGGTGCTACGACGTCGAACTGGGGCCGCATCATCTCGTGCCGCTGGGCGTGCTCGACGCCACTTCGCGCGACGTCACCTGGATGATGGACCATCACGAGGACGTGCAATTCCTCGCCGACGGCTGGTTCGACTATCCCGCCAAGCGTAACCACAAGGACTGGTTCAACCTCGGCGGCTTCGCCAAGGTGCAGCCCTACTATTGCCGGAACGCCGAAGTGTACGCCCTGCGCGATGACGTCAAGCCGTTCATTCGCTCGTACTTCAACACCATCCCGTCGCTGCTGGGCATGGAAAATCTCCAGTTCCAGGAACACTTCGCCGGCGTGGCCGCATGGAACAAAACGCACGAGACCGGCTACTTCCTGCACCAGACCCGGCTCATGCTGGTCATGGAGCGGGACAAAGAACTCTGGCTCGCGCCCTTCGTCACCAGCAACTGGATGAAGGACGGAGCAACGGTCGCCATCCGGCAGGCCCCCACTCACTTCGGCCCGGTCAGCTTCCGCATCACCTCGGCCGTGTCCCGCGGAACGATCGAAGCCGAAATCGAGCCACCGACGCGCAACGCCCCCGAGGTCATCGTGCTCCGCCTGCGCCATCCGGAAGGCAAGCCCATGAAGGCGGTCACGGTAAACGGCGCCGACCACAAGGACTTCAACCCCGGCCGGGAGATCGTGAGAATCAGACCAGGTAAGGCAAAGATCAACGTGGTGGCGAGCTACTGAGGAAACAATGACCAATGCTCGAGCACCAATGCCCAATCAGTGAAGGCGACCAAGGCGGGAGCCTGAACAATGCCTCAATGACGAATGACCAGGCGAACCCAGCAGCGGCGACTCCAGTTTGGTCATTGGGTTTTTCGTCATTGGGGCTTGATTGGGCATTGGGACTTGGTCATTGGGGCTTCTTTAGACATTAGGATTTAGGCATTAGACATTCTCACGTCCCATCGATCGCCTCCAGCAGCCGCTTCAGCTCCGCGCGCTGGGCTTCACTCAGCACCTTCGCCTCGCGGTCGATCCGCTGCGCTTCCAGCAGACTCGCCCGGGCCTGCCGGGTCTCGTTGAGCTCCGCGTAGACCCGGCCCAGGTTCAGCAGCGCGCTGCAGTGCGTGGCCGGCAGGTGGTTTGAGAGCACCACGCATTTCTCGAAATCCGCCCGCGCCCGCTGGTAATCCTGGAGCCGCACATAAAGCGTCCCCCGCGTGTCCAGCAGATGCGGATTGTTGGGATAGCGGCGCAGCCCCGGCTCGGCATAGCGCTCCAGCGCCTCCGCCGGCCGGTCCAGCTCCACTCCCGTCAACCATGCCAGGTTGTTGAGCGCGCTGGCCTCCCCGGGGTCCAGCTCGAGCGCCCGCTGGTAGAGGGCAACCGCATCCTCAAGGTAGTCCCGGCCTCCGCCGATCAGGATGCCCGCACCCATCAGCAGCACGGCCACGTCGCCTTCTGCACCCTTGAGATTCTTCTCCACCAATGGCCGGATCTCGGCATAGCGGCGTTGCCCCGCCAAGGCTTCCAACCGGGCCCGAAGCACGCCCAGGTCGTCCGGCGCGATCGCCGCGGCCTGCTCCAGCCGGACGTGGCTCGCCTCCACTTTGCCGGCCGCCCCTTCCAGCTCGGCCAGGGTCAGCAAGGCGTTCACGCTGGCCTGGCCGGGTTCCGTCCGGCAGTATTCCTCCAGGTACTTGAGCGCCTGGTCCCGCGAACCCCTGGCCGCCAGGATCCGCGCGTGCAGCAGCTTCGCCTCCTCATCGTCCGGCTGGAGCCGGCTGGCCGCCTCGTTGCACCGGGCGGCCTTCTCCGTCTGGCCGGCCTGCAGGGCCAGTCGCGTAGCCAGATGGAGCGCCGCAAGGTTCCGGGGGTCGGCCTCGGTTGCGGCGATGGCGGCGTCCACGGCGGCAGCAAGACTCCCTCTTTCCGCCTCCATCTCGGCCAGGATCATCAGCAGGTCCGGGCTGTGCGGGTTGGCCGCAAGGGCCCGGGCCAGGAGCTCCCGGGCCTGGCCCACCTGATGATGCCGTGCCTCCTCGGACTTCACCAGCTTCACCAGCATGACCGCCGCGGACACGTTCTGCGGGTTCAGGCGGACAGCCTCCTCCAGCGAGACGCGTGCCTTTCGCCGGTTGTTCTCTCCCCCTTCCGCCAGCCAATAGTGAGCGTCGGCCAGCAGCAGGCTCGAGCTGCCCGCCCCCTGCCCCAGCAGCCGATCCAGGATCTCGCGCCCCTTCTGCCGGGATTCGCGATCCGGCCGGTGGACGAGGGCGTCTATCAGTTTCTCGGTCAGCTCCGGGTGGTCAGGCCAGGCCGCCAACCCCTGCTCCCAGGCGGCAATGGCCTTATCCGGCTGGCCGTTGGCCTCGTAAAACTCGCCCAGCAGGAGGTGGCCCCGCCCCCTGGACTCCTTCATGGCGGCCAACTGCACCAGATCCTGCTCGGCGCGATCCATCCTCCCCAGCACGCCGTACAGGTCCGCCCTCAGTTTGTAAACCTCGAAACTTTTGCGCCGGTCCACCTCGGCGCTGGCCAGCCGGACCGCCTCGTCGTTTCGGCCCAACGCATTGAGAATGGCGATTTTCGCCGAGAAGGCATCGAAGAAATCGGGGCTGATGTCCAGGGCCTTATCCAGCAGCTTGAGCGCGGCCTCGGCATCCTTGCGGTGGGTCTGATACAGGGCCGCCAGCAGCACGTAGGCCGGCAGATCGTTCGGATCCTTGCGGATTTTCTCCTCCAGGCTGGCCGCCGCCGCGTCGTAATCGCCCATGCCCACCTGGACGCTGGCCCCGTAGCGCTCCTGGAGTACACGACCACGCTCGTCGTCCGGCAGCTCCTTGAGCAATACGGCCATGTCGGCCGCGCGCCGCTGACGCTGCAACAACGCGAGCAGCCGATTGATGACCGTCAGGTTCCCCCGCTGTTTCTGGAGCCAACCGCGATAGACTTCCTCCGCCCGGAGATCCTGTTCCAGATCCTCATACATCCGCCCCAGCAGGACCACCGGCTCCTCCCAGGACGGGTCGGCCTCGATACACCGCATCAGGTGAGCGGAAATCTCCTGCCGCCTGCGCAGTTCGTCCCCCCGGGTCGACTGTTTGTCCAGCCCTTTGATCCAAAGCTGCGCCTGGGCCAGCCGCCACTTCACGCCACGCTCGCCCTCGATGCGCTTCATGTCGTCGATCAGGGGCTGAGCAAGTTGCGGATGGTCGGCGATCTCCGGCATCTGGAGCAGCTCCCGGCGCACCGCCATATCGGACGGCAGCTCCCTGGCCAGTTGCTGAAGCTTCTCGATGGCCCGGCCGCGTTCACCGGCCTCCAGCCAGTGATGGGCCAGCGCTTTCGAGATGGCCGCCCGCTCCCGGCGCAGCTCCTCCTGACGTTCGACGGGCACCTGCGGTTCGAGAAGGGCGAATTCCCGCTCCGCCTGCTCAAGCACCGCTACGGCCTCGTCGTTCTTGTCCGCCGCGGCGAGCAATTCGGCCAGCACGATCCGGGGCGCGGCGGCCTCAGGCTCCTTCTCCGCCGCCGTACGGCATGCCGTCAATGCCTCGCTCTCCCGGCCGGGCATGTTGCGAAGATACTGGATCGCTTTCATCCTGGCCGCCAGCGGACGTTCACACTCGTTCGCCGCCCGCTCCAGGGATGCGATCGCCTCATCCTTCCGGCCGGCGTTAAACAGCAGCTCCGCCTCCAGCAGCCGGACGTCCACCGACTTCGGATGCGCCTCCCGAAGCGCCGCCGTCTCCTTGATCAACCCTTCCATCTCGTCGGCGGCCACCCGACTGCCGGCCAATACCGCCCCGCTCGCCTGGATGCGCAGGACCCGGGCGTTGAGGTTCTCCGGCTCCAGTTGTTCCAGTAACCGGGCGTACCGCTCCGCCTCCACCCAGCGATTCAGCGCCATGGCCGAAACCACCGCAGGGTGCAGTACGCCCTGGTCCACCAGCCACTGCCGCTGGTTCAACTCCACCAGGTGCAGCAAACGCTGGTGTTGGCCGGTGGAGGCATAGGCGCCCGCCAGCAGTCCCGGCGCCGTGGCCGTGCCCTCCGTCCGCCCGGAGAGCACAATGGACTCGACCAGGTCGATCACGTCATACCAGTGGCCTCGCGCCCAGGCCAGCGAGGCATCCAGCAGGGTTACGCTGTCGCGCACCGCCTGGTTGACGCCAGCCATGTCCTCGATGCCGGCCTTGTACGCTTTCACCGCCTCTTCGGCCAGGTCGAGGCGGCCGGCGAGCAGGTACAGCCGGGTCGCAAACGGCAGGAACTTGCGCCGATTGTCGCCTTCCAACTCACGCCAGCGCTCGGCCAGGGCCAGCCGCGCCTCCGTATCGGCTCGCTTGAAAGCCAGTCGCGCCTGGCCCAACAGCACGGAAATTTTGAGATCCTCGATCTTCTCTCGATGCTCGGCCAGAACGGCCGGATCCAGCCCCGCCAGACGATCCAGTACCGCCGCCGCCCGTTCGAGACGATCGGGCACAACCCGCGCGTAAACCGATTCATACCACTCGTCGAAAAGCTGGAAGAGCACCTCGGGGTCTTGCGGACGAAGCCGCTCCGCTGCCTCTAAATCCCTCCGGGCAGCCTCCAGTTCCGCGACCTCCAACGGGGTTTCGCGGGCGATCAGCCGGCGGAACCGCGCCCGATGTACCCGCAGCAGGGCTGAATCGGGGTTGTTGCGCACGCCGAGATCCAGGATGGCTCGCGCGAGTTCACGAGGGTCTTCCGGCAGGTCGGTCGGCGCCGTGGCCGGCTGCGTCTCGGCGGTGTCCGCCCGCGACTGCGCATCGAACAGCAACACTTCCCGAGCGGCATCCCGAACCGCGATGGTGTACTCCCGCTCCAGCAGCGTACACATCAACACGTAAGCTTCCGGCGTCTGTGGATAGCGCGTCAGCAGCACCCGAAGCGGGGCATGCTCGGAATCCCCGATCGCTTCCGCGTGTTTATGCTGGAGCATGAACGCGGTGGCAAGACCCAGCCAGGCCTGGGGATCTTCAATGGGCTGCCCACCCGCGTCCCGGGCCGCCTCGCCATCTTCGATCAACCGCCGGTAGATGTAGGCCGCTTCGTTGAACTCCCCGTAGTTGATATAGAGTCTGCCCAGTTCGTGGGCCGCTTTTCGGTCGTCCGGTCGCAGCCGGAGGTACTGACGGTAGGCCTGCATGGCGCTCATATAGTTGTCGCGCAGGAGCGGCCGGACCTCCAGGTGGGCCCGGGCATACTGAACCAGCATCTCCGCATCATCCGGATGCCGGCCCAGATATTGCCGGAGCTGGCTGATCGCCACCGGCCAGTTCCGCTCGGCCAGGGCGACTTTGGCCGACGCCAGGGCCTTCTGAGCCGCGGCCCGTGTGCGCAGCTTGTGGCCGATGAGCATTCCGCCGCCCAGGATCCCGAACAAGATCGCGAGGATGACCAGCAGTCTGACGTTGACCCGCGCCGATCGCATGATGTGGCTCATCCGTTCAAGACTCCCGGAGTTGGTAAGCACAACCATACGATAGGCATGATGCCCGCCGATTTTCCGCGCGCATCAACCCGCGGGTCTTATTAATGAAAATTCAGCCGAGTGGTCACGAGCCGGGTGGTGATGAGAGGCGAAACACACCCTCTGCGGGGGCCAGTGGCTTTACGCCACCTCAAGCAGCGGCCTCAAGTCGGTCCAGGTATAGTCCGGCGCGGCGACGCCGATATCGCTGATTCGCTCGGCACGGTTGAGCCAGGCGGTCCGAAGGCCCAGAGGGCCGGCGCCGCCCACGTCGCTGTGCAGCGAATCGCCCACGTGCAGCACGCGCTCAGGCGACCAGCCGGTGATGCGCAAGGCATGTTGAAAGATGCCCGGATGAGGTTTGTAGCAGCGCGCCGATTCCGAAGTCACGACGTAATCAAAACGCAACCCATGGGTCCGCATGGCGGCGCGGATCTCCGGCTCATCGGCATTGCTGACGATGCAGACCGGCAGCTTCAGCCTGGACAGCACCTCTTTGACCTCAGGAAACAGCGGGGGCTCCGCCAGATAGGCGTTGAGCCGCTCAATGTAAGGGCGGGCGTCAAAATCCTTCACCAGGCCCGCGCAGGTTTCGACCAGCGTGTCGTGCTCAATCTCGATGAGCCGGCGGAAGACGTCCGTCCCGGCCTCGATCGCCGCAAAGTAACGCAGCCCCCACTGGCGGGCCAGTTCCGAGCAACAACCGTTGAGGCCATGATCTTCCAGGACCTGCCGGCAGACCGCCTCGACCGCCTGCCGATCGCCGGCGGCCACCGTCCCGTAGAAATCCAGAAACACGCCTTCCAGACCATCCTCGTGTCTGCTGTTTAACTTCGATGCCATGAGAGAATTATAACCACGATTCGCCGATCAATCAGGTTACAGTTATTCTTGACTCTGAAGGTAAAATAAGGTAACCTCAAGCAGATAGTTTGCTCCACTGCCGACGGGGAGGATAGGAAGATGTGGAGACAGAAAAATGACGGCCCGCCAAGTCATCCTTCCGGCACTTGCGATCGTTTTTTTGGGTTTCTTCCACACCGTTCAGGCTCAGCAGGCTTCCACAGCGCCTGCCGGGAACCAGCCCGCGGAACAACGCCAGGTTAACGTCCCGGCGCCGCTCGAGCCCGTCAATATCAGCCAAGAGGACCTCGCCAGACTCCGGGCCAGTCTCCCCCGGCTGCGGGCCAAGCTCAAGACCGATTTCGAGAACAGCAAAGAATGGAAGGCGGCCATAGCGGCGGTCAAGCAAACGACCAAGGACTATGAGTCGGTCCGCAAGGCCACCCTCGCCAAGGTCCGGGCCACGCCGGAGTACGCCAAGGCGGTGGCGCGGCTCCAGAAAGCGCAACAGGAATACGACGCGCTCCCGGCCCAACCGGCCGATGCCAAAGCTGCCGAGCGGCTCATGAAAGAGATCCTTGCCGCCCGCTCCGAAGTGGGAAAACTGGAAGCCGAGGAATTGAAAAAGAACGCCGAGGTATCCGCAGCCAAGGAAGCTTCGGTCAAGGCCCAGCAGGAGCTCGCCGCCCTGCGGAAGCGCTTCGAGGAAAGCTACACCTCCGACCCGGAATGGACCAACCGGCTCCAACAGATCGAGACCATCGAGAGCGCCCTCCTCAGCGAGCGCCTGCGCCAGGAACAGGAACTCACTCGCCAGCAGCAGGAAAACAGCTGCCAGCAACGACGCGAGCAGGAGGAACGCGCCTTCCGCCAGGAAGTGCTGGCCCACATGACCGTCCAGCGGATGATGCTCGAACAGCAGTACGTGGCGCTCACTCAACCGCAGACGCTGGGTGAAAATGGGCGTACGGCGGAGCCGATCTATGTCGGCCCCTACCGAGGAGTGTGTCTGCCTCGCCCAGCACAGCGCTATGGCTGCGCTCCCAGAAGGGTACGCCCACGTGCTACAAGCATGGGCGACTCCGTCAGGGAGATCGTCATCACAACCGGAGATTAAGCGGCTTCGGCTAATTCGGCGCCGCCCGCGTCGCCACAGCCGCGACCATGAATTCACCTGCATCACAGCAGGAAGGCCGCGACCATCCCCCGATGGCCGCGGCCTTCCTTTTTAGAACGAGCAGATTTCAGAACGAGTAAACCACGCTGAGGGTCGCGGTCAACTGCTGCCCCTCATCCACGAAGGGAGCATTGTTGTCTGAGAAATCCCAGCGCAGCTCCGGCCGGATCAGCAATCCACTCAACCACGGATCCTTGGGGAAAGGCGTGTAGCCCAATCCCGCAGTCAGCGAGTAGAAATTCCCCGGATACCCCGTGCGCTGGCCGTAGTTGTCGCCGAACCACTCGATCCGCCCCGTGGTGTTGAGATAGTCATTGAACTGGTAATTCAGCATGTAGGAGATGCCATACCAGGAGTTGTCCCGCCGGCGGGGCCTGCTGCCGTTCTTGCTCAGCCCGGGCACGTCGTCCTCCCAGGCGTAGTAGCTGTCGATGACCTGGGTCAGCTTCTGGGTCCACTTGTAGGTCCAGACGGCGTTCCAGATATGGCGGTTCTGTCCGCCGTAATCCTTGGTGATTTCCTCCGGCCCCCCGATGTAGTTGAAGCCGAACCGGGAGCGGGGCTCATCGCCACATTGCTGCTTGCTGTCCACGCCGAACCCGGCATGCCAGGAAGCGCCGTGGTTGTTGTCCTTGAACTGGTCCCACCCGCGCGAGGCCCCAAAGTGGAAGTTCCAGTTGTCAATGTAGTAGCGGCCCAGTACCCCCGTATGCGTGAACGGCCCGTAGCCAAACAGCATGCTCCGCGTCGGCAGCCAGTTCAGCGGCGAGGGGATCACCTCGGCCCCGATGGTCGTGTACCACTTGCCGAAGGTTACCTCGAGGCCCTGGTTCTCGGCCGTCTTGATCCAGAGCTGGGTGTAGAATTGGGCCAGGTCAAATGAATGCGTGTGGGTCTCGTGGTCCAACAGGCCCACGGACGCGTTCAGCCGGGAGTCGGCGCCAAAAATGGGATCGACGCGGAACCCCAGGTCCACATCCTTGTCTTTGTCGTAACTGCGTTCCAGGATGATGGCCAACTGGTTCATCTTCAGATTGTCGGGCTTGCGCGATTCGTATACCCGCAGCGGCAAACCCGCGCGACTTCCCCCGGGGCCGGTCAGAATCCCGGTGAATGACGTCTCGACCCAGCCGAACGCATTCAAGCCGATCGCGTCCATGCCCTCCCCCAGCCCCGCCGCGTCAAAGAACCGCATCAGCGGCTTGCGCGGTTCGGACTCCGCCGCCGCCTCCGTCTCGGATGCGGCCTCATCTGTCGGTTGAACCGCTTCGGCTTCTGCAACCCGCTCTTGAGCGGACGGCGGCGACCCGGCCGGCTCGACCTGATTCTCCAGGGATGCCGGCCGCGTGGTGAGTTGCTCCCCAAGCGCCGGCCCGGCGGCCACCAGCCCGGCCATGGCCACGAGCAGCAGTCCTGAATAAGAACCACCCATCACGAAAATACGCAGGCGCGAAACCCGGCCGATCCGCCGACATGATCCACATCTGTCGCGTTCTCGGGCGGCCGTGCTTCGATTGGCAGGCGTGGCAGGCAGGCAGTCGCGATATTTCGTCATCGCTGTGATCTCCTTTCAACGAGGTTTGAGACACGGCCCGCCCGGCCGGGTGCGTCTCACAGGAGCCCAACTGAAGCGCCACCGGACGCCCGGCGACTCAAACCCCCGCCGCCGCCAGTGCCGATGCCAGCAGCGCGCTGGCCACGCCGCTGATGATCGTGTCGCCCAAAAAACTGGGCCAGAAATCATCCGGCAGGCAGCCCCCCGCACCCAGCACCGTGCAGCACCCCAGAGTCATCACCGCCAGCCACTTTGTCAGTCGTTCCCTCATCGTGCACTCCTTCCACATCAAACGGATTGAAGACGCTCATCCACAGCGCCGTGGATTGCCATCACGGAATCATGGCTGCCCGAATCGAGCGCACACGCCAATCGCAACAGAAAACGATCCTGATCCGCTAGCCCGAGGCGAACAGTTCACGTGACAGGGTCGGCCTGCCCTCCCGATGGCCGCGCCAACCACCGTGAGCACGAATATGGCAAAGACGACATCAGCAGCCTACCATTCCATCTTCAAGGCAGCAAGTAATTACTTTAATTTGCAGTTGAATTAGCCGGCCACAACGTCAATAAAAAAAAGGGGCGGTGGGTGGACTGAGAACGCGCCTGTATCATTCCCAGTCCACGCTGGACTCCCGGCACCGCACCGGCGTCCCCACCGACCAACCTTTTGACTTCATCAACACTTTGTGCCTGTCCCGCGCTCCCCGCTTCAGACGGGGATCGCAGGTTCAACACCCGTTCTTACTCATGTGCCGTGCCAAGCCCGGCGGGAATATGAATAATTCCCTGAATTGTGCAAATGACGAGATTAACGAAGCTTATAACCGCAGCTGGGCGGTCCCACGGCGGGCGTCGGCCGATGCGTCCGGCCGGACATGCCCATGGCTTAGGCAAAGCCCGCCGGGAGTGCCCACGAAATAAGCAATCCGCCTTCGCGAGACCACTCAAAGGGCCTTTGGATGTGTCTGCGCAACGCGATCCAGAGAGTGTCATACGCGCGAGGGAGAGTGTTACACGCGTGAGGAACGACCCGCCTCCCCGGCAGCTTTTTGGCGCAAACCGCGAGGCTCGGCCCGGAAGGCCCCTAGGACGGGAGCGTCTCGCCCCCTTCCAGGGCGCATGACCGGCGGATTGGCCGGTCACGGCCCACGTGCTTGCCAGCGCCGCCGGTTGTCAGATGGCGGCCAGTTCAGGATTCCCCAGCACACCCCCCTCGACGCTACTGGAACGAAACTCAGGCTTGCAGTCCGCCGGCATCCGTGTCGACTTGGCCATGAATGACGGGCGATCGTCTCTCTCTTCAGCCAGTTCGGCCGGCCGGGTGGAGCGGGAGACCAGCCCCAGTTGCTCCTCGATCTTGCTGACGATCTCCCTCAGGCGTTCCTCCCGGACGCCCGCCGGCGTTTGCCGTCGAACCATCTCATCGGCCTCCAGCAGCCCGGCGATCTTGCGGTTGGCCAGGATCACCGTCGAGTGGTTCTTGTTGCCCATGAACCGCCCGATCTCCGGGAAGCTCATGTCCGTATGCTTGCGGGCCAGGTACATGGCAATGCCGCGGGCCAGCGCGATCGTGCGCGTCTTGCGCGAGGTGTGCAGATCGGCCGGCGTCAGCCCGAAGTACGTGGCGACGGTCTGGTCGATCTCCTCGATGCCCAACACACGCTGGGTGCGATGCAGGTGCTCGGCCAGCGAACGCCGGGCCAGCGCCAGCGTCACCGGCTGGTGGGCGATGGAACTGAACATAACCAGCTTGAGCAGCGCGCCCTCCAGCTCGCGGATGTTGGACCGCAGATGCTCGGCGATGTAAGCGATGACGTCCTCGGGGATCGGCTTGGCGGTCGCGGCCCGGGCCCGACGACGAAGAATCTCGCAGCGCATCTCGAAATCAGGCACGTCGATGCGCACCACCATGCCGGCCACAAAACGGTTCAGAAGCTGTTCGCTGAACTGTCCGATCAGCTTCGGGTGCGAATCCGAGGCCAGCACCACGTGCTTGCGCAGGGCGTCGATGGCGTTGAACGTGTGCAGGAACTCCTCCTGCGTCGCCTTCTTGTTGGCCAGGAAATGCACGTCATCCACGATGAGCACGTCGAGATTGCGGTAACGCTGGCGGAAGCTCTCAATCTGCCCCGAGCGAATCGCCAGCACGAACTCGTTGGTGAATTCGTCGCCGTTGACGTAAGCCCATCGGCACTCCGGATGCTTTTCCGCCAGTTCGTTGGCCAGGGCCTGCAACAGGTGCGTCTTGCCCAGGCCGCTGCTGCCGTGGATGAACACGGGGCTGTAGGCTTCCGGCGAGCGGTCCGCGATCCGCCGGATCACCGAGTAGGCCAGTTCGTTGGCCGGCCCCACCACGAGATCCTCAAAACGCCCGCGCAGCTTGCGCGGCGGCGGCGCTCCCTGCCGCCGGTATTCCCGCACCACGCGCTCGGGGTTCTTCGCAATGAATTCCGCCTGTGAGTTGAGCTGGTGCTTGCGCAGAGCCTGCAGCAGGCGCGGATCCACCGAGAAGGAAACGCGGCAATCCGCTCCCACCACCTCCTGGGCCACGGCCTGGATGGTATCACTGAAGTTCCGCTCGATCCATCCGCAGATGAATGCGTTGGGCACGCTGATCTTGAGATGCCCGTCCGCCTCGACGAACTGCGTCACATTCTTGAACCAGACCTTGTAACGCTGCGCGCCCAGCCTCTCTGCCAGCTTCGCCTGAATCAACGCGATAGAATCCATCCGGGGAATATGCACGAAGCCACTCCTTCCCGCGCGATTGGTGCGGTTTCTGCGGTGCCCTGTGTGTAATCCTTGGATCGGGGCGGGCCTTTGGTTGCTTGCCATCCGCCTCGAAAATTGATCCGTCAACGAGGGCGTAACTTATCGGCCAATGGCAGCGAAATCAATGCGTTTTTTTGGGGCCACAGCGCCCAACAGAAATGAGGATTCTGCGCTGTCGAGAGTTGCGCTTCCGGAAAAATACTTATCCACTTCCACCCATAGGGTATGTGGATAACTCGTGCGTAAGAACGCAAGTCCGCCTGCCTCATGATCCTTGAGCCGAATCAGGTTCCATCTGGAGGGGCAGGATGCACATCCACACATCCCGCCGCGTAACCTCCTGAAACCCGAACGCCGCATAGAGTCCTCGTGCCGGCAGGTTCTCCACGTCCACTGTCAGCGTAACCAGGGCCGTGCCTTGGGCCCGCGCCGTTTCAATCGCGCGACGTAAAAGCGTCGCTCCGTAACCCTGACCGCGCGCGGACGGCAGCAGTCCCATGTAAACCACTTCCATCGAGGCCCGCTCCGGAACCCGGGCCATCAACAACACGCCCACCGCCTCGCGCCCCGACCGCGCCAACAGCCAGAAACGCGGATCGAACTCGCCGGCCGCACGATGGCTGGCCAGCGTGTCCTCGATGTCGCGAACGCCGCTCAGCGCGGCGCAATCCAGGCTCCCCGTGTAGGTTTCCTGGACCACTCGGGCAAACTCCCGATGCGCATGAACGCTGTATTCCTCCCAGGTCAGCGGAGGGTAGCTCCGGGTACGCGGCACCGGCTCCACTACGTCGCGTTCGAGATAAATCAGCTCGGTAAGACGTTTGAACCCCGCCCGCGCGAACAGATCGCGTTCAAGCACGGCTTCCGGCGCGATCACGCCCTGGACCAGCCGGACGCCACGCGATTCCGCACGGCAAACCGTCTCCTGCAGCAGGGAGACGACGGTGTCCGCATGCGCGGGGGTGGGTACCTGGTTGGGAATGAAGACGCTGGCCATCCGGCCGGGGGCGTCTACGCACAGGCAGGCGGTCTCGATCCGCCCCCCCTCTTCGGCCACCAGACAATGCTTCAGCGAGAGATTCTGACGAGATGCGTACCGGATCAGAGTATCGATCTGGCGATGGAGTTCCCCGGGGTCCATATTCGGCCGGGCCAGCAGCACGCCCAACGCTGCTCGAACCTCGCCTCTTTCGGCCGGCCGGATCACGTGCATGACTCAGGATTCTCAACGCTCGTTTTCTGGCTCTCAGCTTAACTTCCCGACCACCGGGAAACCCACAACTGAGGCTGAGAACCGCGGATCCCGATCCATCATCCCCCCATCAGACCGGCCGGCACCCGGCTGGTATAGCCCTCGACCTCCAGCTCGCATCGGGGCACCACCACCACGCTCCACGGACTGCTGCGTTCCAGGCCCGCGGATCGCTCCAGGCCCGGGTGGATGCGTTGCTCCTGCACGCGCACCCGCGGCCCCTCACGCCACACGCGCGTGATCTTCACGCCGATGTCCTCACCCAGCGTCGGCCCCAACGCGGTGATCAAGACCATTTGCGTCTCGAAATCAACCGGTACATCCGTGACAGGCACCTGGGCCAGCGTGGCGGCATCATAGGCCACAATCCGCACCGGACGCGTAACATGCGACCATGTGCCGCTGGCCTCCCACAAGATGGGCAGATCCTCGATCACCCGCTCGACGGGGCATCGCTGCACATCCTGCCGATCCGTGCAGGCCACCACCATAACCAGCAACCAGGCCGCCCGCGAGCCGCGCCAGGCTGCACGACAGTACGTCCGGTTCCCTCTTTCCATGCCGCCTATCATAGCCGAAGGCCCCGCGCCGTGCTATCGCCGGCCGGGGCCTTGAATATTCGGATTGACGCCAAAGACCAGATCGTATTGTCCTTCCGGGTCCAGGCGCTTCGCGCTTCGGCCGGTGAGGCGGGCAGGATGCCCGCCCCCCAACAACGCCGACCGGCTGCTCTGGGGGAGGGCGGGCATCTTGCCCGCCTGGATTTCTCGGAGGGCGTGCATCTTGCACGCCTTTGACGGTCGATTGGCACTCAAAGCCGGATCGCAGCGGCCGGGCCGGGTACCCGGCGAAAGCTGGGTGCCGGCCGTTTACGGCAAAGCGGCCGGTATGACGACCGGCCGCCACGCAGAACCGCCCGCTGTGCGCGGAAGCCTAAAGCAGCTCCAGCAACTCCGGCGGAATATCGTCTTCGTCGATGGCGCCGGACTGGATGGCCTGGGTCACCTGCTCGATCGTGTTCAGGTCATGGACGTTCAGAAAATCAACGATTGCCGCCGCCTGCTCGTCGGTGAGGCTGGGGATCTGCAGGTTGCCCAGATTGATGCCGAAGTCGGCGGCCAGTGTGGGCAGGTTGTCCGCCAGGATCTGCCACTCATCGGCGGTCATCGACTTCAGGCTACCCCCCATCAGCTTGGAAGCCGCCGTGAGCAGGGTACCGCCGCCTTGATTGCTGGTCCGCGGGTCGCCCACGCAGCCGGTGGTCATGGCCAGTAACAGTGCGCCCAGTATCCCCAGCGTGCCCCGTTTCAACGAGATCATAGTGTCCCCCCTAGAAGACCAGGATGATCCGTAAAAGGCCCGCCCGGCACCGCCCCAGCGATACCCGTAGGTCACAGGCCCCGGATCAACACATCGATGAGATCTTCGTCCGTGATGCCCAGGTTGCGCAGCTCCTGCCGCTTCTGATCCTCGGTGAGCTCGGGGTTGTCGAGGATCCGCGTGATGGCCTCCAGTCGAATGGGGCCGTTCACGCCCATGATCACATTGTGCGCGGGCGGCTGACAGCCGGGAACCCATCCGGCCAGGCACAAGGCCAGACCGGCCAGTTTCAGACCCACCCCCCGCCCGAAGCGACGGGAACAACGGCGGAAGAGAGAACCGCATACCATGTTCAAGCAGCTCCTTTCGATGCCACTACGGGCACGCCGCCGCTAAAGATATTGTCGTCCCGCACCGGCCACAAGCTTAACAGCCAAGCCCCCGCCGACGACTTTCCGCCGGGCGGCAGCACCGCAGCAGGGCCGTCCCCCCTTCACGCGCCTTCCACGCGCCCCACATTATCACCCCCTCCATTGAGTTGCCGGGTTATCGCTCCTATGAGGAACCTTCGAATTGCCCGCTTATGGGTCTATCCACCGGCCGGCGGGCACCTGTGGCAGAACCAACTCTTCTCCTCCCATTGGATGAGTGCCATAGCTGTTTGCAGTCGCGCGAGCGCCTTCAGCGATCCCCCCGTGCGAAGCACTCAGGAGTTTGCGTTTCTCTCCGCCCATCCGCGTTCATCCGCTGTCGCTCTGTCTTGGCGTCCTTGGCGTCTTTGCGATTCAATTTCCCCATCCCCTTGTCTCCTTGTCCCCTTGTCTCCGTGTCTCCCCCTCGTCCCTCGCCCCTCGCCCCTCGCCCCTCGCCCCTCCCCACCCCCGCGCTTGTTCCCCGCCCCCACGGCGCATATAGTCCCCCATCTTGTGAACACTGCGTGAAGAAGGAGAGTCCATGAGCGACAAGGTCCTGGATATCGTCTTTACCGCCCCCCACCCGGACGATCTCGAAATCGGCTGCGGCGGGGCCATTGCCCTCCTGGTCGAACAGGGTTATCGCGTCGGCATGATTCACATGACCAACGGCGAGCCCACCCCGCGCGGCACGGTCGAAACGCGCATGGCCGAAGCCCGCAAGGCCGCCGAGATTCTCGGCGTCGCCCACATGGAAATCCTGCCGCTGCCCAACCGCGAGCTGATGGACGGCCCCCCCGCCCGCTATGCCCTGGCCACCGTCCTGCGGCGGTTCAAACCCCGGATCCTCGTCGGCCTGGCCGGCCGGACTCCCGCCGCCTCGCCGGACCATTACCAGGCCCAGCTCATCACCGAGGCCGCCCGCTTCTACAGCCAGTTGACCAAATGGGATGATCGCTTCGAAGGCACCACCCCGCACCGGCTGGACCACCTGCTCTATCGCCCCATCCCCTCGGCCGCCGAGCCCCACCACTTCCCCGCCACCGTCGTGCTGGATATCAGCTCGGTGATCGACAAGAAGCTGGCCGCCATCAAGTGCTACGCCTCACAGTTTGACGGCCAGCGTTTCGAGCGGCTCAAGCACTTCGTCCTCAGCACCGCGGCCACCGAGGGCGCCCAGTGCGGCTATCGCTACGGCGAGCTTTATGCGCTGCCCCGGCCGGTCGGCACCAAGAACCTCATCAACCTCCTGGCCCCCTGGGAAGTCCCGCCGCCGTTCCAACCGGCCACGTCCGCCGCTCCTGAGGCCCACCCCGGCGGAGCCTGGGGCGCTAACGTCTGATCCCGGGGCGCGGCGCGCGCACTGTTGGGGCGCGCGAACGGTGGATTTGCGCCCTGACGGCCGGCGGCCGCATCGGCATGGCCACCCCGCTGTTTCAACCCTCCAGCGCACAGTAGGCCATTTTCTGTAGCGGCCGGGCTCCGTACCGGCCGTTTTGCCCGTAAAACGGCTGGCCCCCAGTTTTCGCCGGGGACCCGGCCCGGCCGTTACGACCTTGGGCTGCAGCGTTCAAGGAGTGCGCCCAGCCAGCTACGCCCGAACCGGTGACTGCGGCCATGAGCAGCCATCGCCCGGAAAGGATGGCCGTGCCGCCCATACTCCATGTCGAGAAGGGTTGACGCCTCCTCGATCTACCCATAATCTCCCTCCCGCTGGTTATTGGGTTGGGCTTCAACAGAATCGTTCACGTTAAAAAGGAGTGGCCATGCACGGCAGGACCGCCATCACCCTGACCGTATCGGGTTGTTTGCTCGCCCTGCTGCTTGTGTTCGGACCGGCCTGCTCATCCCCCGATGGGTCCAATGAAGCCGCGCCGCCGAAGGGCGGCGGTCCACAGACCAACCCCCTGCCCACGGCCCACATCGCCGACGATTGCGCCACCTGCCATAAAACCTGGGTGGAAAGATACAAGAGCGGTCCGCACAAGGCCTTCGCGGATCAATGCCTCACCTGCCACCCCAATGCCCGCGAGCACATGGCCGACGTCACCAACGTCCGCGCCCAAATCAACTTCTCGCTGGAGAGCTGCGCCACCTGCCATCAGTCGTACTACGACACCTACCTGAACGATGACGGGGCCAAGCCCGGCCATTTCGGCGGTTCGGTCAAGACCTCCAAGTATGACGAGTTCCCCCACTACAAGTACCTGATGGGCGGCCACGGTTTTACCGTCGAGTACACCGAAGAACGCGCCCATCGCTACCTGCTCAAAGATCACATCGAAACCCAACGCAAGCAGACCACCACCTGCCTCCAGTGCAAGAGCACGCCGGTGGCTTACTACTGGAACGAACGCACGCGCGGCGCCGTCCAGTTCGACAAAACCATGCCCTGGGCCGACGTGGTCGAGCGCCTCCGCAACGAGCACCCCGACATGATCGACTACGGCGCCGGCTGCACCCACTGCCACGACCCCCACAACGGCGACATCCGCCTCATTCGCAAAGGCGTCATCCAGGCTATTCTCGAACGCGGCACCGACCCCTACGCGGGCAACATGAACGTGATCCCCACCAGCGCCGAGCACCTCCGGGCCCTGCTCAACGAACGCGGCCCCGACGGTCAGCGCACGGCCCAGGCCAGGCGCCTCGCCGGCACGCTGACCTGCAGCCAGTGCCATATCGAGTACGTCTGCGGCGCGGGCGCCGACGGCGAGGTTCGCGACCACGTGCCCTGGCGCAAACTGTCCGACATCGAGGCCCACTACCAGTCCACCTTCGGAAACCAGCAGGACTGGAAGCACAGCATCACCGGCCTGACCGGCATCAAGCCCCAACACCCCGAAACCGAGGAGTACTGGGGCAGCGTTCACTACAAGATGCGAATGAGCTGCGCCGACTGCCACATGGCCAAGATCCAGACCCCCGACGGCCGGACGATGACCAGCCACTGGCTGACCAGCCCGCTCAAGAACAACACCGCCAAATGCGCCATGTGCCACGAGGATGTCACGAAGGATGTCCTCCGCGTGCAGGACGCCATCTACGCCCAGGCCCGCCAGGTCGAGGACAAGTTGAACACGCTCCTCCAGAAGATCGAAGCGGCCCAGAAGGCCGGCAGCCCCCCGGCCGAAACCCTCAACCAGGCCAAGGCGCTGTACATGCGGGCTTTAACCTGGTGGGAATGGACGGCCGTCAGCGAAAACAGCATGGGCGCCCACAACCCGGCCGGAGCCCGCGCCCAGCTCCAGACCGCCGACGATCTGGCCTCCCAGGCACTGCAACTGCTGCCGTAAAAGCCTGGAACTTCCGAGACAGGCTCAGGACTTCCGAGTAAGTGTGGGCCGGTATCCCCGCGCGATTGACACGCCGGCCGGGACCACTAAAATCGCACATTCCGGCCCAGCACTGCTGGCCGGCTACCGATGGTGAGTGTAGCTCAGTTGGTTAGAGCACGAGGTTGTGGTCCTCGGGGTCGCGGGTTCGAGTCCCGTCACTCACCCGTTTACATAACTTTCGACAAATACTCGAATTAACACACTTGCTCGCGCGAGGAAGCGCGGCTGAAAATCCGTAGCTCGATACGGTCGACTACTGTCTTGACGGATTATCGAGTGCCGCACAACGCCACATCTCGTGAACAGCCCCCACCATCGCCATCCCGCGTCCGGTCAGGCCGTCTTCACCCTCTCGGGTAAGGGCTACAACCATGAGCGGCTCGGCCCCGAGTCCAGCCGGGTGAGATTGCCCACCTGATCTCAGAGTGGGCATCCCGTAACCAGCATGGGGTTGCCTTGGAAGGAACACTCTGAGTAGACAACCCCGGTCGTCCGCGTAGCTTAAGTGCGGGCTGCATTGCGTTCCTGGCAGGCTATCCGGTAGACTCGCCTGGGGGTCATTTCAGGGCAACCACCTAAACGGGAGGATGGATCAATGGGGTACGCTGGACGGTATCGGGCGACGGGCATCATCATCCGCATCTTGCAGGTATTCGCGGCCCTGGGTCTGCCGGTGGCTGTGGGCGGCATCATTCTTACCATCAGCGGGGAGCCTCTGGGCCCGGTAATCCTGCTGTCGTGTCTGCTCTCGGCTCTGATCTTGTTCGCCTCTGCCGAGGGCCTGGAGATGGTCCGGGACACGGCCATTAACTCATTCAGGACTGCCGACGCGGTAGAACGGCTTCTGGCGGCCCCGGTCCAAGCTGTGCCGCCCACAAGGCCCCCTACGCCCCCGCCGGCCAACATCCCCGTGGAGCCGGCCCCGCCGGCCATGACTCATGTGTCGGTGTGCGGCATGTGCGGGGCCAAGATCAAACTCCCCTCCGATGGCCGGGTTAAACCCGGCGACCGCATCCGTTGCCCAAAGTGCAAGGCGCTCACGACTGCGTGAGTCGGTGAATCTTCATCCCCAAACCCCGGCCAACCGTGGCTATAGCCGCCCCGTGACTCAGCGATGGACGAACTACCTCGCTCTCGGACGTCACCGGTCCAGATCGCCACATGGCAGAGCCGCGGACTTCAGTGCGCGCAGGCCCGTACGATTTCGCAGGTGCGAGGACTTCCTTGCACAGAGCGCCCTGCCCAGAGCCCTGAGCCGCGCGCTGTCCGGAGTGTGGAGGTACCGACCTTTCAAGAGCCGGCACCGAGCGGAAGAATCATATCTGTGGCTTGTATGCGCAGAGAGGCCGCCTCTGCAATCAACGCCAGGTAACCGATGAACAACACGGCCCAGCCTGCCTGAGCCACGCCCGGCCATCGGCGCGACATCGAACGGAGCAGAACCACCAACCCCGCCAGCCCGACCGCCGTCATGAGGTTGTCCCGCAGCGGGTACACGGGCGGGGCCAGTGAGCTTCGCAACCCCACCGGCTGATTCACCGCGTGAAAACCGCTGAACAACACGACCACGGCCGCGCACAGGGCGGGCGCCAACACCAGCCACAGCCACTCCCGCCGTGGCACGCCAGCCTCATCCCGGGGCAGCAACCACACCCCCGCCTCAATAACCACTCCGATCAGGAGCAAGCCCATCAGCGGAAGGCAGAGCTCACTCAACAGACTGCTCAGCATGGCCAGATTGATGGCCTCATTCTCTCGTTGGCTTATCTTCTTCCAGACGGGCACAAGCTCGGCCCAATGCTGCCCCTCCCGGGCTAGAAGTTGCTCCACTCTTTCGGCCGAAAGATGCCTCCGCACATACGCGGATCGAACCTGCTCTCCGGCCTGTTTTCGCACCTCATAGGGCTGGTCGTCACCGGGAAGATCGCGCCCGAGCTTCCGGGCCATGGCCGGTATCGCCTGATCAAATCTTTCGTCAAAGCCGGGAAAACAAAATCGGTCCACAGGCGCCGCCCGGGCGCATCGCAATCGCGCCCACAAGGTCAGGAGTCGAGCGACGGCCTGCTCATCGGCCCCGGCCACCGCTTGGGCGATCAGCCGGTCCAGATGATGGGCCACAGTGGTGACGATGTAGTAGGGCTGGCTCCTGCCGAGCCCATAAGCCTGGAGGGTCGCGTCAAAACGCGGCAGACCCCGGCTGGCCATCAGTTCCCGCAGGTACATCAACGCGGCACTCGATTGGAGAGTCCAGTTGCTCTTTTCGGTCGCCAGATGCAGCGCGTCCAGCGCCGCCTCATCCTGTCCGGCTTCGAATAGCAATCTGGCCTCCGCCAGCCACAAAGCCCCGTTGTCCGGGGCGGCGGTCTGGGCCAGACGGACGATGGTCAGCGCCTGCTCGATTTGTGCCCGGGAGGGAGGCGCGGGTTGACCATCGACAACTGTGTCATAGTCCGGTTTCGTGAACTGCGCGGCGGTTTCCATGGCTGCCCACGACAGCAGTGGATATCCGCGCCAGGTCTCCGCCGGCGGCGGGCCATCGGGGCACGGCCGGCATCCGGTCAACACAAAGTCATCCGGCCACCTGCCGGCCGCCGCCCGGAGCTCTTCGCGATACCCATCCGAGAACTGCACCTCCGGCACAATCACCACTACGCAGCCCGGCGGCTGTCCGCGAGCGACCGTTCGACCACCGGACACATGGAACAGGACTTGAAAGAGAGATACCTGAAGCTCTCTACTCTCCCGCCAGCAGATGCTGGCCAGCAGCAACAGACCGATGCACCCCCAGAACCAGCGGAACCGCCACCGTTTTGGGCCACCCGGCATCAGCCACCTCCCGAGCAGGCCCCCCTGGTCGTGTCATTCTGAAACGCACCAGGTGTCACCAGTATCCACGGCGTGCTACCCAGTCGCTGCACAGGCTCGCAGACCACACCAATCGCCCATCTGCATGCTGCACTCAACCCCTATTGCGGCAAGCGCTTATGGCCCCACCCGTCCGGCCCGTGGGAATCGTCTTCGCAACGCGCTCTGGACGTGGCGCACCGCGTTCCCGATTACGAGAATCGCTGGAAACTTTACTCGCCAACCCGCTTCCTCCCCGATAGGCTCGGGGCAACAACAGGCTCGCGTGGGCGGCCATACCTTTGCTCACCAACAGCGCTAGGAGGTCACCATGTGTGAATTCCACATCTCCATCAGCGTCCTGATCTTGACGATTGCCATCCTGCTCGGGGTATCCGAAGCATCGAACCCGGCGGCCCCGAAACCGCCGCCCGAAGCGCCGGATGTGGCCGACGTTCCCTGCCAGGATCTCCGCGCCGACGGCGACTCTAACAAGCGTTACTTTCTCATCGGAACTGCGGACAAGGACAAGGCGCCCGCCAGCGGCTATCGCCTGCTGATCGTTCTATCCGGCGGCGACGGCAGCGCCGACTTTAACCCCTTCATCCGCCGGATCTACAAAAACGCCCTCAAGAAGGACTGGCTGATCGCCCAGCTCGTCGCCCCCCGCTGGGACGAGCAGCAGGCCAACCGGATCGTCTGGCCCACCCAGAGAACGCGCTACCCGGGCGCGAAGTTCACCACCGAGCAGTTCATCGACGCCGTCATCGCCGACGTACAGGCAAAGACCAGGATAGACCCTCAGAAGATCTTTCTGTTCGGCTGGTCCAGCGGCGGGCCGGCCTGTTACGCGGCCATGCTGCGCGAAGACACGCCGGTGGCCGGGGCCTTCATCGCCATGTCCGTGTTCATGCCACCGCAGGCTTCGACCCTCGCCCACGCCAAGGGCAAGGCCTTCTACCTGCTTCAGTCTCCGGACGACAAGGTCACCCGGATGCGCTTCGCGGAAGCCGCCCGGAAAGCCCTCGAACCGGCGGGCGCCATCGTCAAGTTACAGCCGTACCCAGGCGGCCACGGCTGGCGCGGCAACGTGTTCGGCATGATCTCCGCCGGCGTCGAATGGCTGGATAAGGCATCGGCCCGCTCCTCTCCGGCGGCAGAGAGCGCTCCGGCCGAATAACATCCGAATCCCATGCTTCACCACGGAGGCATGGAGAAGACGAGGAAGTGATAAGGGATACGAGCATCGTCTCGTCTCTCAACCACCATCTTTCATCCTCTCGCTGCCCGTGTCTCCGTGGTGAGCGCAGCCCCGAGCCAGTCTGTTCCCCTGCGGCGACACGGCCCTACAATTCGCACAAACACCCCATCTTCACAACTGCTATTAAATACCATGAAGACAAGCACTTACAACCATTTCAGGCCATCCCCGGGCCCCTGGACAGTCTGGCAACTTCCTTGCATGATCAGTGGATCGCACGAGCCCGATGCCGTGCCGTTCGTGGCGAGGGAGCCTGAAGCGCAAGCGAGGGACAGTAAGAGGCGAGAGCGATGGAAACCGTAGCAGCAGTGGAAATCGCGGTGGATCGGTTCTTCGAGACCAAGATCAAGATCATCGTCCTGACGCTTTTGACCTACGCCGCCCTTTGTTAGAGGCCTTGCCGCGAGCCGGCCTCTTGTCCGGGGGGGTCGCGCGCTCTTCGGTCGGCGGGGCAACATCAATTCCCCGGCATTGGGCGCAAACACCTGAGATCTGAAAGCGGTGCGAAGTCGGCTCGAAATGGTGCCGGCGGGAAATCTCGTCGCGCAGCCGGAGCACCTCGCTCGAATCAAACTCCACGATTCGCCGGCACCGCCGGCAGACCATGTGGTCGTGCGCCGGCCGGCCGAAATTCTGCTCGTACCGGGCCATCGTGTCGCCGAACTGCACCTGGTTGATGATGCCGCAATCCACCAGCAGGGGCAGGGTCCGGTAAATGGTCGCCTTGGCCACCCGCTTGCCGGCCTGCCGCAGCGAAATCAGAAGCTGCTCGGCCTCGAAATGCTCCGGATTACTGAGCACCTCCTGGAGCAGCGTGGCGCGCTCAGGCGTGTACTTCAGACCGTGATCGCGCAGGTACTCCCGGAAGATGGTCTCGGCGGTACGGATCTCGTCATCTCTCAGCGGTTTGGCCACGTTTCACCTGTCCTGCATTGTATCAGATGAAGTGCCCGTTGAGCAGCCCTCCACGGCCACGACCACGATCCCCAGCCGATCCGCCTCTTTGAGCATTTCCTCCCGGTCTACCACCAGTGTCTGGCCCGCTTCGAAGACCAGGGCGCTGGCCCGGTGGCGGCTGAGGTTCTCAATGGTGGTCGGTCCCACCGTCGGTATGTCAAATCGCAGGTCCTGGCCCGGCTTGGCCACCTTGATGAGCATCCACCCGCCGTGACGGCAGAGCTGCCCGGCCCGCTCGATCATGCGGTCGGTGCCCTCGATGGCCTCCACCGCAATGACCTCCTGCTCCTTGACGGCGATGGACTGCCCGATATCCAGCCGTCCCATCTCCTTGGCGATGCGCCAGCCGAACTCGATGTCCTTCTGCTGCGCCGGAGTGGGCTGACGGCGGGTCAGCACCCCCGGTCCGGGCAAGGCGTCCGGACAATACCGGATGGAATTCGTCAATGTGATGCCCTTTCGCGCCATGTGGTCCGCCGCGGCCCGCAGGATCGTGTCGTTCCGCCGGTCCGAAACCTCGAAAAACCACAACCGAATGCTCGTCCAGTCAGGAATGAACCGCAAGAGCCGGAACCGGCAATACATGTCTGACTTGCGGACCGAGCCGGCCATGATCGCCTCGCTCACGCCCTGCCGCCGCAGGACGCGAATCCACGTCCCCAGCCGTACCACCCCCGACCAGCGAAAATAATCCACGTGGTCGCGCAGCGCCGGATCCGTGAGCCCCTTGAGCCCGATGGCCGCCACCGGTCGTCCCGCCCGCCGGGCCCCGTCGGCCACCAGAAAGGGAAATCGCCCGGCCCCGGCGATGAGGCCCAGAGGGCCGGCGCCAGTTTCAGTTGATGTCGAACCCTGAGAGCTCACTGATCACCCGCAACAATCCCTCGCCGGAAATGACGAATGACGAAGCACGAATGGCGAATGAATGACAAAATCCGAATGACGAGGAAAGGTGGGCACTATCCCCCTGGTCATTCGGATTTCGTCATCCGTCATTTGGCGCTCACTGCTGTTTCGCGTCAATGTCCCGCTTCAACCGGTCCAACTCTCTTCTCAGCCGGCGGATCTCATTCTTCAGATCCGGCAGCTTCTGCATGATCGCCACCTGCCGCTTGCACTCCTGGATGGGCACGGCCGGCTGGCCCAGCACCGTCGCGCCCGCATCCACGCTGTTGGTCACCCCGGCCTTGGCGCCGATGGTCACGTTGTCGCCGATGACGATGTGCCCGACGATGCCCGCCTGTCCGGCCATGGTCACGTGCCGTCCCACATGCACCGAACCGGCCACGCCCACCTGGGCCACGAACATGCAATCCTCGCCGATCTTCGTTCCGTGCCCGATGGCCACCAGATTGCTGAATTTCGTCCCACTTCCGATCAGCGTGCTGCCCAGCGTCGCGCGGTCGATCGTGCAGTTCGCCCCGATCTCCACGTCATCCCCCAGCACCACGTTGCCGATCTGGGGAATCTTGATCCACTTCTCGCCCACCGGTGCATAACCGAGCCCATCCTCGCCGATCACGCTGCCGGCGTGGATGGTCACGCGGTTGCCCAACACGCACTCGTCGTAGATGACCACATTGGGAAACAGGGTTACGTCGTCGCCGATCCGGCAGCGCCGGGCAATGTAGACGCCCGGGTAGATCGTCGCGTTCTTTCCGATCTGCACGTCGTCGTCGATGTACACCCCGGGGGCGATGTTCGCGTTTTCGCCGATTACCGCCGTAGCGGAAATCTGCGCCAGACTTGACAACCCCCAGCGCGGATGCCGCCGGTAGCCGTGCAGCTTCACCATCACCGCCGTCACCGCCGCGTACGGGTCCGGCGTCCTCAGCAGGTTCAGCGGACGGTCCACGATCACATCGGGCCGGACCAGCACCGCCGAAGCCGCCGTGGTCTGCAGTTCCTTGGCGTACTTCGGATTGGATAAAAAGCTAAGCTGCCCCTCCCCGGCATCTTCCAATGTAGCCACAGACGAGATGGTGACGGTCTTGTCACCGTCAATCTCGCAAGGCATCCCTGCCGAAGCCAGAAAGCTGGCCAGTTCATCGAGCGTCAGCGTCATTCCAATTCTACCGCGTTCTTTCCCCAATACCTGAACTGGGGCAGGGGGTATAATAGAGCCGCACAGCCTGGAGTGTCAACGAATGTCCAACAGCCAGATCGCCCAGATCTTCTCCCAGATGGCCGACTTGATGGAAATCAAGGGGGAAGACCGTTTCCGCATTAATGCTTACCGCACCGCCGCCCGGGCCATCGCCGACCTCGGCGAGGACGTCGCCGACGTGGCCGCGCGCAACGAACTGCTCAAAATCCCCGGCGTCGGAAAGGGTACTGCCGCCAAAATTATCGAATTCCTCCGGGAGGGAAAGATTGGTGTGCACCAGGAATTACTGGAGCAGTACCCCCCCGGCCTGCGCCAGCTCCTCGAAATCCGCGGCCTGGGCCCCCGGAAAGTCGAGACCCTGTACCGCGAATTAAACGTCGCCAGCATCGCCGACCTCCGCGCCTGCATCGCCGACGGGCGGCTTCAACGGCTCAAAGGTTTTGGGGAGAAAACCGCCAAGGTCATTCTGGAGGGGCTGGAGTTTCTCGAACAGGCCGGCCAGCGCACGCCCCTGGGCATCGCCGCCCCCATCGCCGCCGAGTTGCGCGACGCCGTGAGCCGATTCCCCGGCGCCGGGCGCGTCGAAATTGCCGGTTCCCTGCGTCGCGGGCGCGACACGGTCGCCGATCTTGACATGGTCTGCGAAGCCGCCGACGGCAAGCCGATCATCGAGCAATTCACCAGGCTCGGCCCCGTCGCGCAAATCCTCGCCGCCGGCGAGACCAAGGCCTCCGTCCTGGTGGACCGTCCCGATGGCGCCGGCCAGATCCAGTGCGACCTGCGCGTGGTTCCGAGCGAATCCTTCGGGGCCGCCCTCCAGTACTTCACCGGCTCCAAGGAGCACAACATCCGCCTCCGCGAAATCGCCGTCAAACGCGGCTGGCTGCTCAACGAGTACGGCCTCTTCAAGGGCGAGACGCGTCTGGCCGGCCACGACGAGGCCGGCATCTACGCCAAACTCGGCTTCCCGTTCATCCCGCCCGAACTGCGCGAAAACCGTGGCGAAATCGAGGCCGACGGCCACGTGCCCGACCTGCTGGAGTACGGGGACATCCGCGGCGAACTGCACGCCCACACCACCGCCAGCGACGGCCGGCTCACCATCGAGGAAATGGTTGAGGCCGCCCGCGAGCGGGGCTATCAATACCTGGCCATCACCGACCACTCGCGCAGCTCTGTCATTGCCGGGGGCCTCTCCGCCGAGGATGTCCTGCGCCATGCCGCCGAGATTCGCGCCCTCAACGCCCGGCTCAAAGACTTCACCCTGCTGGCCGGGGCCGAATGCGATATCCTCCCCGACGGCAGCCTGGATTACCCCGACGAGGTGCTCGCCCAGCTCGACTGGGTCGTCGCCAGCATCCACGCCAGCCAGCACCTCGACCGCGACACCCAGACCCGCCGGAGCATCGCCGCCCTCGAAAACCCCTACGTCTGCGTGCTCGGCCATCCCTCAGGCCGGCTGCTCGGCCGGCGCGACGCCATGGACCTCGACTGGGATCTCATCATCAAAACCGCCGCCCGCACCGGCACGGCCCTCGAAATTAACGCCTCCTGGCAACGCCTCGACCTCAACGACCATCACGTCCGCATGGCCACGGAGGCCGGCTGCTGGCTCAGTATCAACACCGACGCCCACTCCGCCGCTGACATGGACCAGATGTCCTACGGCGTGCAGACCGCCCGCCGCGGCTGGGCCCGCAAAGCCCGCGTCCTAAACACGTTCACGGCCGCCCGCCTGCAGAAATGGATCGCCGCCAAACGCGCCCGCTGAATGACCGAGCGTACGGGTGAGCCAACCCGGCGCAGGAAGTGTGTGCCACGGCTCTTGAGCCGTGCGTGCAGGAGGGCGGGCATCCTGCCCGCCTTATCGAACACTCAGTACCGGGGGGGCCGGGGAAGTGTGAGAGATGGAGAGTATGAGAGATGAGGGGATAGGGCGACACGGAGACGACGGGACACAGGGACAGGGAGACAAGGGGACAAGGAGACAAGGGGAAGAGGGATGGAGAGATAGAGAGATGGAGCATGGGGGACGGGCGCTTGTGCGCTGGGCCCTCGCCGCCACCAGTTCCGCTTCGCTCCACTGGTGGCTACTCTCACCTGGCCCCTCTCGGGGCCATTGGCGATGACCTGAGCGACAAACACATCTCCCGCGTCAGGCGAAGCGGAGCAGCACCAATTCCGAGCCCGAAGCGCAAGCGAGGGCCGGCGAAGCCCACTTACCAATCCCTCGCTAGCGCTTCATTGATATCCGGCCAACTTCCTCGCGGCTTGCGAGGATTTCTGCAATTTGAGATCTGAAATCTGCACTCCGCAATGGGTTGCGGGCGAAGCCCGCCCTGAGGGCTCAACTCCCTCGCTCGCGCTTCGGGCTCAACTCCCTCGCTTGCGCTTCGGGTTCAAGCAGCGTGGTAGAGACGTCGGCATTGCCCAAATAAATCCGCAAAAGTCATAAAGCCAGCCACCCTGCCCAGCCATTGCCCGGTCAGCGAATTAAACGTCATAATAGGTGAAGAGGTGCGGCAACCAACGCATAAGACTCATGCGGGATCCGCAGGACACCGAGTACCACTAAAAACTTCTTATCCATTGGATCTCCCAATCTCCGGCGATACCATCAAACAGGGGCCCGGGGCGCGGCTTGATACACCGCGGAGCAAAGATCGCTCACGCGAATTCAGGCGGTCCGGGAAGATCCAATGACCTCGTCCCGGGAATCAACACTGCAAACCTCTGTTCGATAGAAAGGACACTACCATGGCAACAACGCCGCAAGACACACTGATCAGTTGGCTCAACGACGCCTATGCGATGGAGAAAAGCCTCGTTCAGGTGCTCGAAAACCATGCCAATGACGCCAAAGAGTTCCCCAACATCCGCTCCAAGGACCTGGAGCACAAGGAAGTCACCCAGCGCCACGCGGATACGCTTCGCGAGTGCATCGAACGCCTCGGCGGCAGCGTATCCGCGAGCAAGGCGGCGATGGGAACGGTCAGCGGCTTCTTCCAGGGCATCTCCACCGGCATGGCCCCCGATGAGCTGGTCAAGAACTGCCTGGCCGATTACGCTTCGGAACACTTCGAAGTGGCCTGTTACAAGGGCCTGATCGAGGCTGCCCGCATCGCCGGCCACGACGAGTTGGTTCCGATTTTCGAACAACACATTCGCGACGAGCAGGACATGATCCGCTGGCTGGATCAGAACCTGCCCAGGGTAATCGAGTCGTACATGCTCCAGCCGACCAGCGCATGACGCCCCGGCGTAGCCCATCCTTTATGACGTTTGATTCTCTCATTCGGCGATGGCGACCGAGGGCCGGCTGAAGCCGACCACCCAACTCGGCGGGTGGCCCACCTCTTCCAGAGGTGGGTTCACGATTTGGGCAACCGATGAGGGTGCCGATGGCATCAGCCGCAAGCCCGGCTGATGCCGGTCACCCGGCCTGTCATTACCCGGTTAGAGCATCAAATGTCATCAAGGGCTTGGGAGCGTTTGTCAGAGTCTGAGGAAAAGTCGCTCCCCCCGCTCTTGCGGCAGGAGGTTCAAACAATCACCTGCATCACGACTCCCAGGATGATGCAGGCAGTTGCTACCGCGCGCATGGAGTCCCTCTGAATCACTGGGTCCACACGCGAGGCTCAAAGAAGCGCAACGACTCCAAATACGATCAGCTCAAAGCCAACCTGGCCGCAAACGGCGGAGGAGCGATTAACCAGGCCAGGTATGATGAGCGCGATTAGTAAAACCACGGCACTGGCAATCAGGTTGCTCCGGTCGCGCTTCAGCGCACCTCTTATCCACAGCAACAAGGAAATGCCCAGGACGACCCACGCAACCGCCATCCCTCGGCCCTAGTCCCTCGCCCCTCGTCCCTCGTCCCTCAACCTGGCCACATTCTCCGCGAACTGCCTTTTGTAGCGTTCCTCCAGCTTCGCGCGCAGCCCGTTGTCCGCAGTGACCACGACCAATTTCGTCAGCGGAAAATCTCCCAGCGACAGGGTCAAATTCTGTCCACTGAGCTTCGCGGACACATCCTTCACGCCCTCCGGTTCAATCACGAACGCCTGGGCCCGCGGCATCCAGGCCGGCAGCGTCACCGATACCCGCCCCTGCTTCACCGGCTGGTAGGTGGTTCCCTTCGCATCGTTCTCGTACTGATCGTTCACCACCAGCAGTACGATCGTATCCCCACCGGCCGCCAGCGACCGGACCCACAACCCATCGCTCTCCACGTCGTTCAGCTCCGCCGGGCAGGCCAGCGACAACACCGGTGCCGCCGTGCGCACCTGGGCCCCCAGCAAGCCCACCTCACGCCACAGGCGCCGCGCTTCCGGATCGTTCGCCCCCATCCCCTGGGACTGCCCCGTGGGCGTGAACCACCAGAACGACAATCCCTTCGCCCCTGCCGCCAGGGCGTAGAAGACCTCGATCCGCTTCTCCTCGGGCGTGGGATAGCGGAAGAACTGGCTCTGCTCCGCCTCGAATTTCCGACCTCGCCGGCTGGCATAGAGAATCACGTGCAGGGGCCGCGGGGCGCTGGCCGATCGCGCCACCGTCGCCACCGCGTTCACGAAGGTCGCCTTCCGGTACAACGCCAGCCGCTCCGGGTGTTTCGTGTACGTCTCCCACAAGCGGGCCTGGTAGTACGGATCCACACTGAGCACGTCCGGCAACTGACCGTAGGTGTACCAGTTGTCCGGCTTGAAGGTCATATCCAGATTGAGCATCTGCGATACGCCGGCGTTCGCCGCGCGCAGTTCGCTCACCCGCGTCGTGCACCACTGGGCCAGCAGCCCCACCATCTTGTCCGCCGGAACCCCCTTGGCCTTGAAATCTCCGCAATCCGGCTCGTCGTGAATGAAAAACGCATACGGATCGTGGGTCCCCCACTTGCCCGGCTCGTTGATCATCCTTCGCAAACCGAGCCGGTCGCAGAACTGCCCGCCGGCCTCGGTTCCGTAAAACCAGGACAGCATCGGCGAGCCGACCTGCGGCATCTGCACATTGATGTGGTGGGCCACCAGTTCGCGCACATACGCCTGGGCGCCGGCCGTATCCCCCTCCTTGCCACCCCGCCCGCCCCACAAGCCGTAGGCGAACTCATCCGCGAACACACGTACCGCCGCCGACGCGACCCGCCCGTCCGCGTACCGTCCCGCAAAATGATGCGGCCGGCCCCGTTCCAGCGGCGCGGGAAAATCGATCACCACCGGCACGAGCTCCATTGCCGGATCGGTAACCGCCGAAACCGACGCCTCGACAGGCCGGCCATCCAGCAGGAACCGCGCGGGCGCAAGCCCCGATCTTCCGGGATACCGGAAATAGAGGTATGCCCGCCGGAGGTCCGCCGAGAAGCTGATGCTCTCGATCCGCGGCGGATCCTCACGGACGACCACCTTCACCGGCAGTCGCCCGCCATCGTGCACCAGCGTCACTTCCACTTCGCCCCTCCGCGGGGCCCGCCGTAACCGCACGATGATCTCACATACGCCTCCAGGCGCGACAACGGCCGGATCCGCCTTCCACCACACCGGCTCCCCCACCGCCTGCAGCTTTGCCAACTCTCCGGCGTCCAGCTTGGCGAAGTAGAGGCTCGCGAATTTCTTTCGAAGCCGCTGGTCGTCATAGGCGATCGCCTTCGAAAGGCTCACCCCGTCCAGCAGTACGTCTTCAATCTTCAGCGTTCCCGCGGAATCAGCCTCATTCCGCACCACCACATGGAGCGATCCGCCCACCGGCCGGTTCCGGTGCGTCGCGGTGATCTCTTCCAGCGTTTTGCCCGCCTTGAGCGCCGCATCCCCGAACCAGAACGCCGAAAACTCCGGGAAAGGCTGGTCGGGCCGATACCGCGCCTCCAGCACTTGGGGCCGTGCCGAGGCCTCACCGACCATCAGGAAGAGGAATACCACAGGGATGAAGGCAGACACGTACCGCAAGGGACCAACTCCATAAAGCGAGAATCATGCACTCCAAGAGGGAACTACCACTAACAGACGGGTTGCCTGCCCGCAAGCCCCAAATGAAGATCAGCGGCCCGGGGCGTGTGCCGCCCAGCGCCTTGTCGAGAAAGCAGACCCGCGTCTTACTTGCATTCCGGACTGGCCTGCACGCCCTCGCCGCTGAAGCACCTCTGCAAAATGCCGAAATCGTCCTGATCGACATCCCCGTCAGAATCGATGTCCGCCTTCTCGCACATCGAGCTCCCGTTGTGCGGGGACCCCACCCCCGAGATGCACAGAATGAACTTGTTGACATCGAACCTGTCCACGTCCCCGTCGTCATCGAGGTCCCCCGGAATCACCGGCGGGCAGCCGTTCATGCCCTCACCCGGGCCGGCCGGAACATCCGGGCATTCGTCGAGCGGGCAGGTATTGGCCGGATATCCGGGATCGCCGTACCCGTCGCCGTCGGTGTCCGTGCAGGAATCGCAGGCATCACCGATACCGTCGCCATCCGCGTCACCGGCCGCCGCGCCGAGCTCGCGGTCGAGTTCGTCCCACATGTAGGGCAGGGCCCCGTCGTAGTTCAGCGCCCACATGCCCACGCCCTTGAGATTGCGCTCCTTGGCAAGCCGGCATTTGAGCCCGACGCTCTCGCCGTCGTCGTACCACACCTGGTGCCAGTTCGTGCCGTCATGCCAGCGATACCAGGGCGTCTGCGACACCGTATCCCAAAGCCGGCCATGGATCAGCGCCGCCCCGTAATCGTCGCGGAACCGGGTGGAGCTGACAAAACTGATCCTCGCCGAGCGCGGCTCCGATGTTTGGGTGGTCCAGTGCCCGCCGTAAGAGGGATATCCCAGGATCAGCTTCTCGGGGTTATTTCGCGTGACCGTCCCGTAATCGTCATCAAGCGTTCTGGTCAGGTTGCGCGACCCGCCGGTGAGCGGCGCACACGGCCCGCTGGTGGCGCTCTCGCTGTAGTAGTAGTTGTAGCCCATAATGAAGATGTAATCGCAACTGGCCGCCAGGCCCGCGAGGTCCCAGCCTCCCCAGTTGACCGCCGGCCCCGCGAAGCTCACCTCGGAGCCGGGCAATTCGGTATGCAGGTACGCCGTCAACTCGGCCATGAAGGCATTCAGCGCTGCCCCGCGCCAGGGCGGACTATTGCCGCCTTCAAAATCGATATTGAGTCCGTCGGCTTCACCCGCGAGTATCTGGGCCTTGATATTCTCGAAAAACGCGTTTTTGTAGGCCGGCGTGGTGATGAGCGTATAGATGCTCGAGGGGTCGAAATTGGTCGCCACCAGGATGACTTTGACGCCATGGGCCCGGGCTTGGGCCAGGCTCCCCTTCCAGCGCGAGTGGTTCGGCCAGCCGTACGGGTTGCTGATGGTACCATCGGCATTGGCCCCCACTGAGAAGAACGCCGCATGCGTGAGCAGATTCCAGCGGATGTTAGCCGCGCCCTCGACACTCTCCCAGTACGGCAGGTAACCGAAAATTGCCTTGCACGGCCGGAGGGTGGCGCTGCCCTGTTGCGCCGAGGCCGATAACTTTGCAGGCACGACCACCTTCGGCGGCGGGTCATCCAGCGGGTCGTTCAGATGAGCGGCCCATTCCATCGCGTGCAGGCTCGGCGGCTCCGCTATCGTCTGCCCCAGTCCAACCGCCACCTGACATGCAAGAACCCCAACGACCCATAAAGCAAGTTTGACAGGCACGAAGAACCCTCCCACCAAAATCCGCGACTCTGCACTCTAATTGTAAGCACAGAATCGGTGCGTCGCGAGAACTTTTTAATCTCAATATCTTGTGCCCCACGCCACCGGTCTCACCTACCCCCCGATCCGCTCCCTATAAGTTCCCCCGCACCACCACTTTGTCGACCAGATGCCGCTTGGTTCGTGGACGAAATCACGATATAGTATGCTGAGGTTCAGTGACCTTTCCGGTCCGGGAGTTTCGCGCTTCGACCCATGAGGGGGGCAGGATGCCGGCCCTTCGGCAGTGGCGGCCGGCTTTTCTGGACGGCGGGCCCCCTGCCCGCCTGACGTGGCGCGGAACGGGGGTGCTGGAAAGGGCGCCTGCTCTGTCGCGGAGCACTGTTTTGGGGGTTTCTGATGCACTGTTTGAAGTATGTTGCGCTGATGGCCGCCGCTCTCCTTCTGTGCGGACCGGGAGCCTACCCGGCCCATGCCGGCGTCCAGATCGGCGTCGCCACGCCCATGCAGAAGGTCATGATCGAAGGCCAGAAAAAAGGCTGGCCCTTCGAGGCCCAATACGAAGGCTGGCTGGCCGGCTCCTACAGCCTCTCCCTGGCCCGGAACGAGCATGAGGCCTTCCAGGTCGTGGCCATCCCCGACCAGAACCTCACCAACGCCCGCGTGACCGTTTCAACCCTCCAGCCCCAGTCCGGCCAGGGCCCCTTCAACGGCTCCGTCAACGTGTGGCTGGTCGGCTACGTCCGCTGCTCCAGCCAGCCGCGCTCCGACTTGGACATCCAATACCCCCCCTACCTCGTGGACTACAAGGGCGGCTGGTGGCCCGACCCGCTCCTGACCTTCACCAACACCTGCAACATCACCGCGAATGATCGGGTCGCCTACTGGGTCAACGTCGCAACCACCTCGAATACCCCCGCCGGCGACTACACCGCCACAGTCACCTTCCAGGCCGACGGCATCAGCCCCATTCACCTGTCCTTGACCGTGCGCGTCTGGGGCTTCACCCTGCCGGCCAAGCCCACGCTGCCGACTGCCTTCTCCATCGACAGCCTCTGGCAGGCCGGTTGGGTCTACGGCAGCGCCTGGAACGACAACATCCGCACCAAGTTCTACCAGATGCACCAGGCTCACCGCCTGAGCATCACCGAGCTCTATTCGCAACCCAACTCGTCGAGCTTCTTTGCTCCCTATCTGTCGCTCAATAACGCCTTCTGCCTGAGCCTGGTGCCCACCAAAGACCCCAGCGGCCTCTCCGCGCTCTACAACTACTTCAAGGGACTGGGCCGTCTGAACGAGGCGTACGTTTACGGCTATGACGAAATCGCCCCGGAGAGGTTCGCCGAAATGCACAACACGTTCATGGCCCTGCACAACACCTACCCCGGCCTGCGGACCATGACCACCGCCTACGACGCGAGCTTTGGGACCGCTGCCAACAGCTATTTCCTGCGCGATTCGGTCGACATCTGGGTTCCCGGCATCACCTCCTTCAATCGGGCCGCCGCCCGGCAGCTCCGGGCCGAAGGCAAGGACATGTGGTGGTACATCGCCGAAGGCCCCCGCCACCCCTATCCCAACATCTACGTTCAATATCCCGCTATCGAGGGGCGTCTACTGCCGGGCGTGATGAGCTTCAAATACGAGGCCGGCGGATTGCTCTATTACGCCGTCACCAACTGGGGCTACTACAACGGCCTGCCCAAGAATCAACCGATCACCAGCGGCCCCTACACCAACTGGAATCCCATTGTCTCCTGGACCGACAAGTACAACGGTTACCTCGACGGCGACGGCCAGCTCTACTGCGCCGGGCCGCCCAACGTCGGTCCTCTGCCGACCATCCGCCTCGAAAACATCCGCGACGGCCTGGAGGACTACGAGTATCTCCACATGCTCAAAACCCTCGCTGCGCTGGTTGGCCGATGCCCCACGGATAATCCCGAGCAGGAGGCGTTCCTCCAGACCGCCGACTTCCTGCTGAATGTGCCCTCCAACATCATGGCCAGCATCAGCAGTTACACGCGCAATCCGGCCGTGCTCTATGACTACCGCCGTCAGGTCGCCGAAACGATTCTCCAGGGCCAGGCACTGGCGTCCACGCTGGGCATTCCTCCCGATACCGACGGCGACAACGTGGGCGATCCCTGCGACAACTGCCCCACCATTCCCAATCCTGATCAGCTTGACACCGATGGCGACGGCGCCGGCAACGCCTGCGATGACGACGATGACGGCGACGGCGTGCCGGACCTGGCGGACAACTGCCCCCTGAATCCGAACGATACCCAGGCTGATGCCGACGGCGACGGCCTCGGCGATGCCTGCGACAACTGTCCCGACGCGGCCAACCCCGACCAGCAGGACAGCGACCACGACGGCATCGGCGATCTCTGCGACAACTGTCCCGACGTGGCCAACCCGGACCAGCAGGACAGCGACCACGACGGCATCGGCGATCTCTGCGACAACTGCCCCGACGTGGCCAACCCGGACCAGAAAGACGAGGACGAGGATGGCCTCGGCGATGCCTGCGATCCCACCCCCCACGGCGGCCCCCGCCTGGCCGAGTCGTTCGACGGCATGCTGACCGGCGATCAGAAAATCGGCTCCTGGAATCAGGAGTCCATGCTGAACCGCTGGCCGCTCACCCTGGGAACCGTTCCCGGAACCTTCACCTTCAACAAAGGCCTCACTCCCGGCGGCGGGGCGCTCAATACCAACCGGCTCTACGCGTTCCGTATGACCGCCAATCTCAATATGCCCATGTCCATCTGGTACGGCCCCGGAAACGACGGCATCGACCCCACCGGCACCCTCCACGGGACCGACGACAAGCCGCTGACCCTCGAATTCGCGGTGGACTTTCGCGGTGAACCCTACGGCAAGTACTCGAACCTCTATTTGGAACTTTCATACCGCGACGAAACCGGTGATGACTTCGCCCCGCGCACGGGCATGACCACTGAAGACACCAATCTCGGCAACGGCGATCAGGGGCCCTGGCGCGCCAACCGCGTCCATCGCGCTCTGGCGTTCGGTTCCTTCACCTCCATCAACCGCACAAGCGGCTTCAACGAGGTCGGCAGCATGGCCGCCCCCTGCTACTTCGACGGTCTGCGCTGGCACTACGCCCCTTATCTCACGGACATCAATGGTACAACCCTCCAGCTCTGGAAAAGCATCCACGGCGGCGTGTCCATCTTTAAGATGGTTGTCCGGACCAATACCGTCCTCCTCTCCATCAGGAACCCCGGCGCTACCGACTACGGTCCTTTCGAAGTCGCCCGCGCCTACACCGGCCCCTTCAACCGTCTCAGCATAACCCTCGGTAATCCTCTCCGTTCCGACGCCACCGACAACCTGGTCGATAATATCGAGCTGCGTAACGGATTGATCGTGGTCCCCGTCCAACGCTTCGCCCCCTTCGACTTTGACAAGGACAAGGACGTGGACCAGGACGACCTCGCCGTCTTCAAGGCCTGCCTCACCGCGCACGGCATCGCCCACGACGGCAGCGACAAGTGCGCCAGTGCCGACGTCGATGGCGACAACGACGTTGACCAGGAGGATTTCGGCCGATTCCAGCTCTGTCTGTCCGGTCGGGGGAAACTTGCCGATCCGGATTGCGCCAACTGAGAGTCTGGAAGCGGTTCCGGAAGGATGTGAAGTACCGCTCTTACGCAGTGGTGGAAGGCAAGTGTGTTTTTCAGAGGTCCGGCTCAAACGCCGCGGCACACATGGCCGCAAACGGCCTGTCCGCGGCGCATGCCGGCGCCGGCCGTTCTGCGATCACGCGCTTTCGCGCTCCGCCTGGAACTTGCGAACCGCCTCGCACTGCATCGGATCCCCGCAGCACACGTCGCGGATGAACTCGTAGTAGACATCCTTGCTCAAGCCGTACTCCGGCCGAAGGCTGCACTTCAGGCAGATCCGCGGCCGCGTGGCCGCCCCACCCGTGATCATGGACTGAATATAAACCTGGTTGCGTCCGGCAAAACACTTCATCCGGGCATTGAGCTGACGCTCCATCATGGAGAGGTTGCCGCGCAGCTCCTCCTCCGTGACCGGCGGCGGACCGGCCATCGCCGCCTGGTGCGCCTTCAGCGCCTCGCTGATGGCCGCCTCCAGCCGGGCCTCGTCAACCGGGTAGGCCACGAACCCCCTGGCCCCCAGCTTCATCGCAATAGCCTGATGACCGCTCGTGCCCCGCATCGCGATCAGAACCACCGGAAGCTTGACCTCGTTTTGCTTGAGATACTTCAGCAGACGCGTGCCCTCTTCCTTCTTGAGGTCCTGCCCCACAACCACGATGTCCGGCCGTTGACGGGCGATCTCCTTGACGCCGGCCAGCAGGTCCCTGAAGCCCATGACCGTATGATGCTGTCCGCGGATCATTCCCTCCAACTTGGAGCGGACCGAATCATCATGGTGTATGACCAGTACTTTGGACACCTCAAGCTCCCTGAATCAAAGCGGTTAACCTCTCGGGTGAGGACCGACTACTCGCAGCATTCCAGGCATGCCCTCCCGCCGGGAGGAACCTTCCCCCGGCTGAATTTTAACCCCCACCGGGTGTCGAAACAACCACGGCTCTCCGGTAACATGATCGCGCATGGCCATGGACCCGTCCCGGCCGCCCTATCCCCGCGCGGCCTCCACCGGCGGGCCCGGCAGGCCCAAACAAGCCAGACAGGCCGGGTTGTCGCGATCGAGAGACAACCGCCTGGCGGGACAGGACAACCACGAATGGACGTAATGAACATGGTCGGAATTGCCAAAAGAGCCATCCTGGGATTGACGCTAACGGGCATGATTCTCTACGGCGGAGGTTGCAGCTTCAGGACCATCGGGGCCTACCTGCTGAGTGACTTTCTCCGGGGCGGCAGCACACTGACCGAGATCACCGAAGCGACCGGCGCTCCCAGCCTGGACTCGATCTTCGGCGATCTGATCGGCGCCGCAACCTGACGTACCCGCCGGACTTCCGGCGCGAGCAGTCTCCCTCAACCCAGGCTTTCGATGGGGAAGACACCGAGTCTGAGTCTTTTTTCAGTTCAAGCCAGCCTCCGGCCGTCCTGCCGGCCACTGACGCCGAAACGCGGCAGGGTGTGGTAATTCTTTGTGGCGGGGTGGCGCGAGGTCCCGGAGGGCGTGCATCTTGCACGCCTTTGAGGCGGGCAGGATGCCCGCCCCCCTGATGAACCCGGTCGCTTCACCATAATCCTTTGCCAAACCCATGAGGCGCACCTCAGTGACAGGCGCGCAGACAGTTGCTATATTGCAGGGTATGCATCCCCTCACGCTGTTACCTTTTCTCGTGGTCGGAGTGCTGCTCGCCTGGGTTCTGTATTACGCCGTGAAAGATCACTTCGCACCCAAGTACGGCCCAGGGCAATGCCGCCAGTGCGGCTACGATCTGACCGGCAACGTGTCGGGGCGATGCCCGGAGTGCGGGAAGCGCTTTCGAGCCGGCACGCGCTTGCCCTGGGAACTGTAGAATCCAGGCTTACCATCGCCCCATCCAGTGGGTGAGCCGGAACAGCGCCTGGTCCTTGCCGGCCGGGTCGATCTTTGCCCGCCGGACGGCGCTTTCCAACAGCGCGATGGATTCGTCGTAGGCCTGGCGGTCCACGGGGAACGGGTGGCCGTCTTTGCCACCGACGGCGTAGCTGAACGTGCCCGGATCGGAAGGCGACCAGCGTTTGGTAATGTCCCGCCGGCAGGCCGGCGTTCCGTAGATCAACTCGGCGATCAACGCGAGACTGCGCACCGTGGCCGGCCCGACGCCGGGAGCTCCCAGCAAACCTTCGAAGTCCGCGGGGGGGCGCTCGTGGATGGTCCGCAGCACCTTCGCCAGCCGGCCGGGGTTGATGTCTTCGGCACGCACGTCGTGATGGGCGGGCATGAACAGCGACGGGCCGGCGGTGATCTCCCGCAACAGCTTGTCCGGGTTCATGCCGGCCAGTCCCGCCGACTGCCGCCGGGAGGCTTCCGCTTCCGCCGCCACCATGTTGAGCAGATCCGGCCCTCTGGCCGGCGGCGAAGCCACCCCGCTATGCGGTTCACAAATAAAGCTCCAAAGGAGGGCGGGCATCCTGCCCGCCTTCGGAGGGGCGAGCTCCTCACCTGTCCTCGGGATGGCAGACTTCTTGCCCGCCTCTGCTTCTTCCTGGCCGGAGGAGCCCAGAAGGGATTCGAGGCGGGCAGGATGCCCGCCCTCCTGAGGCTTGAGGCGGGCAAGATGCCCGCCCGCCAAGGTTGGCTCCAATGCATTACCCAGCCAGTGGTATCGCCGGGCGTAGCCGTTGGCGTCGTTCATGCCCTGCTGAACCACGCACCAGTCGTTCTGATCGGTGAAGAAGAAGTGGTGCGTGTAAATCTGGTAGCCGTCCTGGACGGCCGCGCTGTCCACCTTGGCCGACATCCGCGAGGCGTAAATGAGCTGATCCCCGGCCAGCGACCGGGCGTCGGCCGTGCGGGCGATCTCCTCGGGCGTGGCCCGCGAATGAGCGCCCTTCCCGCCGGCCGCGTGAATCCCCAGGTCCGGCCCTATCCTCCGGTAAGCCTCCTTGATAGCCCCGCAGGTCACGGTGGTGAGCCCGCTGGAATGCCAGTCAAACCCCAGCACGCAGCCGAACGCCTGGAACCAGAGCGGGTCCGACAACCGCCGGAGCATCTCCCCCGGCCCGCGATCCGCCACGATGAGCTGAATGATCGGCCCGGCCAGCCGGTGCATGCGCTCAAACAGCCACTTGGGCGCCCGGCCGGTGTGCAGCGGCGAATCAGCGGTCTGACGTCTCATGGCCACCCATCATAGCCGTTTCCGGCCGGAGATGTGACGACGCGGATCCTCGGCCCATCCTCAGCCAGCCGGACCGATGGGCCATCCAGGAGGGGATCTCAACCGCACTGGCGGGTTGGTGCTGCCGGGCACCGGACCACAGGCGGTGGATCCGGCGTCCGGCTTCTTGCTGATCCCTGCAAGTTTCCCTGATAATGCTCTTAGCGTATAAGAAATCCAGCAAAACCGAGCGGCGGATCGAACATTTCTCAGGAACCGTCGGACGCGGACGCCGGCTCCTGACCTGGACGTTGGGAGACGTGAAGCGGAGGAATCCCTATGGCAAGGCGACTCTATCATTCAGGGACCGTCGTAACGCTGCTGATCGGCGGGTTGGCCTTCGGGAACCCGACCACCCAACCAGAGCCGGCCGCCGGCGTCTTGTCGACCACCACGCTCCGCGACTTCGGGGCCCGGGGCGATGGGCGGGCCGATGATACGGCCGCTATCCAAAAGGCCATCGAGTCGGGCAAAGGCGTCGTCCAGTTTCCCAAGGGGGTGTATCGTATCACCCGGCCGATCGTCATCGACCTGAACAAGGTCGGCTACACGGCGCTCACGGGAAACGGCGTGGCCCAGATCGTGATGGCCGGGCCCGGCCCCGCCTTTCGGATCATCGGAACCCATTTCAAGTCGGCCGCCCCCTCCGGCTTCGCGCCGGAGATCTGGGACCGCCAGCGCATGCCGCTGGTCGATGGCATCGCGATCCTGGGCGCGCATGACAAGGCGGTCGGTATTGAGGCGTCCGGCACCATGCAACTGACCATCAGCCGCGTGCTCATCCGCAAGGCGCTCCACGGCATACACCTCGTGAAGAACAACCGCAATATCACCATCTCCGATTGCCACATCTACGACAACCGCGGGGCGGGCATCTACTTCGACGATGCCAATCTGCACCAGTCAAACATCACCGGCTGTCACATCAGTTACAACGACGGGGGCGGGATCGTTACGCGCGCCGGCAACGTGCGTAACATCCACATCACCGGCTGCGACCTGGAGAGCAACATGAGCCCCGGGGCCAAACCCTCGGCAAACGTGCTGATCGATTCCCGGGGCGGCAGTCACGGCACTGCCGAGGTGGCCATTACCGGCTGCACGCTTCAGCACAACAGCACCTCGCCGGACTCGGCCAACATCCGCATCATCGGCCGGAGCACCCCGGGTGATGGCCAGGAGCAGGTCCGCGAGGGACACGTAACCATTAGCGGGAATGTGCTCAGTGACGTTCAGGTGAACATTCATTTGAGCCATTGCCGCGGCGTGGCCATCACCGGCAACACCTTCTGGATGGGATATCGCCACGACCTGCTGGCCGAAGACTCCTCCAACATCGTCGTCGGCCCGAACAATTTCGATCGTAACCCGCGTTACACCTACGGCGTGGGCGCCAAGGCGAACCACGGCGTGGTGTTTCGCAATTGCGAAGACTGCACGCTGACGGGTCTGCACATCAACGGCGTGCAGAAAGCTCCCGCGGGATTGCTGATCGCGAACTGTCGGCGTATGAATATCACCGGCTGCACCATTCTCAACTGCGATAGCGCCGGGTTGTTGCTGGACAACGTGGCCCACAGCCACGTGTCCGGGTGCATCATTCGTGATGACCGTCCCAACAGCACATCCGCTTCTCTCAAGATCACCGGCGGCGAGGGCAACATGATCGTGAACAACATGCTCGGCACGCCGCCTGTTGTATCCGGCCAGGTGGGCGTAGTCAGAGACAATGTCCACCCTTGATGACGTTTGATTCTCTAACCAGGTGATGGCGGGCCGGGTGGCCGGCTGAAGCCAACCACCCCGCTCGGTGGGTGGCCCTCCTCTTCAAGAGGTGGGTTCACGATTTGGACAACCGATGATGGTGCCGATGGCATCAACCGCAAGCCCGGCTGAAGCCGGAGTGAGTCTGAGGCTGGAGATGTGTTTGTTGCTCAGGTAATCGCCAGTGGCCCCGAGAGGGGCCAGGTGAGAGTAGCCACCAGTGGAGCGAAGCGGAACTGGTGGTTGCGAGTGTCTGGTACACAAGTGCCCGCCCCGGCCGGGGCAGGGTGAGATGCTGGTGAGCGGTCTCACGCCGCCCCTGCGGGGCGTGTGTCCACCTGAAGGTGGCGGTCTGTAGTGCGCTCAGTGCCCTTTTCTTATTCGGTCCGATTCAGCCGGCTTCAGCCGGGTTTGCCCACCATTACTGATTTAATTTCACAAGAGTCATCTTGCACGCCTTTGAGGCGGGCAGGATGCCCGCCCCCTGATGTGTCCGGCCGCTTCATCAGAAACCATTGTCAGATCTGGGCGTACCGGGAATGAGCGAATCCTCTTGATTCATCTTCCCACGGCGTTACAGTTGCCGTGAGCTGCGTCCAGGAGATTGCTATGCCTCGTCATCACGATACCGCATTGTCGCGTCGCTCCGTTCTCCGTGCCGCCGGCCTGGCTGCCGGGGGGCTAGCCCTCGGGCCTCGCTTCCGGCCGGCGGTTGCCGCCGTTCTGACCGGACGCAAAAGCACGGACATTCGCATTCGAGCCGTCCACCACGACTTCGAAAACCACCGCTTCCGCACCCCGCTCAAATTCGGCGGATCGCGGATGGACTATTTGGCCGTGCTCAACGTCACCGTCCGCGTCGAACGGCCCGACGGCCAGTCCGCCGAGGGCTTCGGCTCCATGCCACTGGGCAACGTGTGGTCGTTTCCGCCGCGGTATGTCCCGCCGGAGCAAAGCCTGGCGGCCATGAAACGCTTTGCCGAAGAGGTCGTGAGGATCGCCCGTGACTGCGACGACACCGGCCACGCCCTGGACCTCTCCCGCCGGATGCTGCCCGAACAGCTCCAACGCGCACGGCAGGTCTCGACAGAGATGAACCTCGCCCACCCCATGCCAAAGCTCTGCTCGCTGGTGGTCATCAGCGCCCTCGACGCCGCCCTGCACGATGCCTACGGGAAGGTGAACGGCGTCAACTCGTACAACGCCCTGGGCAAAGAGTTCGTCCACCACGATCTGTCGCACGATCTCGATGAGCGCTTCAAGGGCAAGTACCTGGACGCCTACACGCTGCGCGAACCCAAGGGCACCATGCCCCTCTACCACCTGATCGGCGCGCTCGACCCACTGAGCGACGCGGACATCAAAGAGCGGCTCAACGACGGCCTGCCCGAGACGCTGCCCGAATGGATCGAGCGCGACGGGCTGACCCACCTCAAGATCAAGATGAACGGCGACGACCTCCGCTGGGACGTGGACCGCGTGCTCAGCATCGATCGCGTCACCGGCGAGACCCAGAAACGCCGCGGCGTCCAGCAATGGTTCTATTCCATCGATTTCAACGAGCGCTGCCCGAATGTGGAATACCTGCTGGATTTCTTTGCCCGGATCAGAGAGAAGAACCCCCGCGCCTTCGAGCGCATCCAGTATGTCGAACAACCGACCGACCGCGACCTGCGCGCCCACCCGGAAAACAAAATGCACGCGGCCGCGAAGATCAAGCCTGTAGTCATCGACGAATCGCTGACCGACTACGAGTCGCTGCTGCTGGCCCGCGAACAGGGCTATTCCGGCGCGGCCCTCAAGGCCTGCAAGGGCATCACTGAAGCCCTGCTCATGGCCGCCGGCGCCCTGGAGTTCAAGATGTTCCTCACCGTCCAGGACCTGACCTGCCCGGGCGCATCCTTCCTCGAATCGGCCGAACTGTCCGCCCGCGTGCCCACCGTGGCGGCCATCGAGGGCAACGCCCGCCAGTTCTGCCCGGACGCCAACAAGGAGTGGGAAAAGAAGTATCCCGAGCTGTTCATCGTCAAGAACGGGACCGTGCGGACGCAAGGGCTCACAAAGCCGGGGCTGGGGCACTGAACCCAGGATACAAATCCCCAATCCGGCAATGACGACAGAGGGCCAGCTTCAGCCGATCACCCACCTCGGTGGGTGGCCCACCTCTTCCAGAGGTGGGTTCACGATTTGGACAACCAATGAGGATACCAACGGCATTAACCGCAAGCCCGGCTGAAGCCGGAGTAAGCTGGGTGCCCCACCTCTTGTGATGTTTGCGGATCTGTTGGGGCAATGCCGGCGTCTCTGCCACGCCGGGTGGCCCACCTCTTCAGAGGTGGGTTCACGATTTGGGTAACCAATGAAGGGGCGGATGGCATCAACCGCAAGCCCGGCTGAAGCCGGAGTGAGCTTTACCAGGGGTTCCGCTTCGCTCCACCCCTGGCCGCTTACCATTCACCGCCTGGCCGCAAAGCGGCGAAAAGCCTCCGGCAATGCGTCGATGATGTCCGTCGCGATCAACGAAACCTGCCCCACCCGCTTGGCCGCCACATCGCCGGCCAGACCATGCAGATAGACGCCGGTCACCGCCGCGTCAAACATCTTCATCCCCTGCCCCACCAACGCGCCAATGAGTCCGGCCAGCACGTCACCGCTCCCGCCGGTCGCCATGCCCGGGTTGCCCGTGCGGTTCACATAGATGCGCTCACCGTCGGTGACGATCGTCCCCGCGCCCTTCAGCACCACCACGGGCCGGTCATCCCCCCCGCCGCCGCCACCGGCCATCCTCCGGGCGGTGCGGACGGCAAAGCCCTCGCGATCGGCCTGCACCTCACGGGTGCCGACACCCTGCAGTCTGGCCATCTCCCCCGGATGCGGCGTGATGATGGTGCGGGAATGGTACTGTGTGTCCGGCTCCCCGGTCGCCGGCCAGACCGTCTCCTTGGCAAGATTCAGGGCGTCCGCGTCGGCCACGCAGGGCACCCGTAACTCATGGCGGAAAACATCGATGAGTTTCCAGAACGCCACGGCGTAGGCTTGCGGTCCTAACCCCACCCCCGGCCCGACCACCAGCACATCCGGCGCCCGCCCCGTCTGGCCGGTGTCCAGCAATCCGCGTTGCTCCAGCACGCGGCGGGCGCCGGCAGGGTCAATCTGGCCCCCGCGGGTTTCGGGCAGGCCAATGGTGGTGGCGCATGGACACAACCCCGCGACCGTGGCCTGGATGGACACCGGCACGGCAATCACCACCAACCCCGCCCCCCCGCGAAGGGCCGCCTGGCCCGTCAGGGAGGGCGCACCGGCCATACCCACACTGCCGCCCAAAACGAGGATGCGCCCGAAGTTGCCCTTATGCGCATCCGTGGCCCGCTTCGGCACCGGCGGAACCGCCCGGACACGCCGTGGCCCCGGATTCTTCTCGCGTCTGGTTGCCATGTTTCCATCCTATCCCCCCTGCACCCACGTGCCAATGCCCGGCATGGCAGCGGCCGGCGGGCACCCGGCCTCAGGCCCCATAAGGATGACAGGATGCCGGCGTCCTTCCCGTTGACAGCTTCGCCGGGGGGTCCTACCCTTTCCCTGCCATGATCGTGCTCATCGATAACTATGACTCGTTCACCTACAACCTCGTTCAGCGAATCGGGGAACTCAACCGCGCCATCGAGATAAAGGTGTACCGCAACGACCAGGTGACCCTCGACCAGATCGAGAGCAATCGGCCCACGCACATCATCATTTCGCCCGGCCCCTGCACGCCCAAAGAGGCCGGCATCAGCGTAGACGTCATCAAGCATTTCGCCGGCCAGGTACCCATCCTCGGCGTGTGCCTGGGGCATCAGTCCATCGGTTACGCCTACGGCGGCGAGATCGTCCGTGCCGCCCGGCTCATGCACGGCAAGACCAGTGAAATCCAGCACGACGGCAAGAAACTGTTCGCCGGCCTGAGCAACCCCTTCGTGGCCACCCGCTACCACTCGCTGGTCATCAAGCCCGACACGCTCCACCCCGACTTCGTGGTCACCGCCCGCACGACCGACGCCCCCGACGACGAAATCATGGGCATCCGCCATAAGACGCTGCCCATCGAAGGCGTGCAGTTCCACCCCGAGAGCTTCCTGACCGCCGAAGGACCGAAACTGCTGGCCAATTTCCTGAAAATGTGACGCCCGCGACGCGGGGCCCAATTACCTCTGATACGGATCCTAAATGCATCTTGTGCGTCGGGCGCGGGTGCCCCGCCTCTTCAGAGGTGGGGGCGCGAAGATTCAACATTACAGCGCAAGGTCGTAGCGGCCGTTCTACGGGCAAAACGGCCGGTACGGAGCCCGGCCGCTACACAAAATGGCCCACTTTGCACTGCAGGGTTCAAGCAATCGACAGCGGGAGAACCAACAACCAGGCAGGAACCCGCCCGAGTTTACAACGGAAACCGTATGAATAGTCCCGAATGCGTCGCTCAGCCCGACGGACGCGATTCGGCCTCGTTCACCCAGCCGGTCACCGTGGCCCCCGCGCGGATGATCAACACACGGTCCTGCACGCCCACTTCCGGCACCGCCTCACACTTCTCCAGCGGCTCTCCCTCGGCTGAAACCTGCCGGCCCGTCTCCCGGTCCACCCAGAACGCCCGCAGCTCCCACCTGATGGCTCCCTCTTCCATGACCGGCTGAACACCCGTCATCAGCAGATGCCGCTGCGTCAGCCATGCCGAATCGGCGCCCGGAGCCTCATCCCACCGCGCCGCCCACAGCACCTGACCCGAGTTCGCTTCCAGCGCCGCCGCCCCCCGTCCGGTCCACACATAGACCCGGCCCGCATCCAGCCAACCCTGCAACACGCCCCCGCCGGCGAGGCCTGCCAATTCCCGCTCCCACAGCAATTTCCCATCCGCATACGACCGGCAGGCCATTCCCGTCTCATGGGCCGTATAGAACCCGCTCGCGCCCACCAGGATCGACCCCGCTCGAACCGGCGCCAGCCCCTCCACCCGCCACAGCCGGGCCTTCGTGTACGGATCGAAACACTCCAGCCAGTCGCCACCTATCGCCAGGATGGTCCGCAGCGGCGTGAACCCGCACCACAACACCTGCCCCGCCTGCCCCACCGGCAACACGCCCACTTCGCGTCCTGTGGCCGCCTCCAGGATCACCAGGTCCGCCGGCTGCCCCTGGGCCACATAGGCAACGTGTTCATCGTTCAGGATGCAGGCGCCGCCGGCCCTGCGCGGCAACGGACGATCCCACAGAACCACCCCGCTGGTCAGCTCCACGGCCACGCCCCGCCCGTCGGTCAGCAAGGCCACCGCAAGCGTCTCACCCAGCGCCCAGGAGCTGGCCTGGGTGAGTATCTCCGGGTCGATGGCGGCCGACAAAGCCTTGCGCGGCACGTCGCCGACAACCCAGCGCACCTCACCGTTGCGTCGATCCAGGGCAAAGAGCTGAAAGCGCGTCGAAAACACCAGCAGCTCGCCGCGCGTGCCCAGCCAGACCGGCGTGCCCACCGTCACCGGCGTCGCTTCCCACAGCCGCTGGCCGCTGGCCGGGTCCAGGGCCTCCAGCCGTCCCTCGGTAAACAGCAAGACCGGCTCGCCGCCGACGGCGTCCCTGAATCCCGCCGCCCGCCCCTGCGGCGGGAGCAGATTGGCACCCGGCCGTTCCAGCCGATAGACCTGCCGCAGTGGCGGCGCGACCCGTGGCCAATCCCGCTGCACCTGCACCCCGCGCCCGACCAGCCGTTCACGCAGCGAGGCGAACGTTTCCTCCCATCCCTCTTCCAACCACTTTTCGCTTCCATGGGCGCGCCGCCCGCGCTCCAGCCAGGCCAGCCCGTGGAGTACATCGCCGGCCTCAAAATATCCCTCGGCAATCTGGGCGATCACCGCCACCTGCCAGGAAACGGGCGTCTGGCCCGCCTTTTGCAGGGTCACGGCTGTCGCTCGTCTCCTGAGCACATCCTGCGCCAACCGCACCGCCGCCAGGGGCCGCCCCGCCCGTCGCTCCATCGTCACCCAGGCCAGCAGCGCCTCCGGCAACGCCCCGCTGTTGGGATAGCGTTCGATCACCTCCCTGACCATCGCCGGGTCGCCTCTCTCCACCCCCGCCCGCAGCATCCGGGCGGCCCACTCATCGAAGGTCGCATAGGCCGTGCGCCCGTGCCGTCCCAGTAACCGGTCGATTGCCCGCTCCGCTTCTCTGCCCCCCACCGCGCGAAGGCCGGCGTCGTCCAACACCTCCTGGTAGAGCCGCACCGCCTCAGCAACCCGGCCCAGTCGCTCGTAACCGGCCGCAAATACGAATCGATATCGCACCTGTTGTTCATGCCCGCCGGCCGCTTCCGCCGCCCGAGCCAGCAGCGCATCGAATAGATCCTCCTCCGATACCCCGTCTGCACTCCATTGCTCCGCCGTCTCTATGGCCAGCTCGAACGCCCTGTCCCGCACGCGCCGGGCTTCGTGCTCCGCCTCAACCCCCTTGAGCGCCGCCGCACTGGCCGCACAGCGCACCGCCCGCTCCAGCGCCGCCAACCCACGCTGCGCCTCCGCCGGTCGCTGGAGCGCAAACCGGGCCAGCGCCAGCCAGGCTGCGCAGTCGTCCCGCTCCCCTTCCGCATGAGCGATAAGCTGTTTGAGCCCCTCTCCACGCGGCGTCAGACGCCACAGCCCCTCCGGCCCACTTACCAACATGGCCCCATCGCTGAGCACCACATCGCCGCCCGTACACGCCTGTCCGCGCGGCGCATCCATGGCCTGCCACGCCACCCGCCCACGGTGCCGGCCGTCGCGTGCGATCCACTCCAGCCCGGATTCCGTCGAAACCCACAGCCGATCGGGGCCCAGGAAGGGCCGTCCCTGCAACTCCGCCCCTTTCGCCGCCTGCAAGTCCACCGCCCACGCTATCCGCCGTTCGCTCAGATCGCAGGCGATGACCTGCGCCCCCACGGTGTAGAGCATCCCCTCCGCCACGCCGGCCACGTATCGGAAATCGCCCACTTCTTCCCTTCCCAGCCGAAAGACTTCCCGCCCGTTGCCGACGTCATACACCACCACTTCTCGCGAACCCGCCGGAACGGTCAGAACACATAAACGATCCAGACCTATCCGCCCCAGCAACACCGGATGGACAACTGGAGGCGCAACCGTCGACCGCGCCGCGAGAATGCGATTTGCAGGCCGATCCGCTGAAGCGGATGCCGTCCACACCGCTGTCGGATCGAGTGTCACCCAACGCACGCGCCCCCTCAATCCATCAACACGTGCCGTCGCGCCGAGATGAGTCTGAACGAAGATATCCCCCTCGGCCCCGACCGGATCGCTCCGCGTCATCACCCGGCCAGCCCCTTCGCCGGTCGGCCCGCTGGCAATGAGCACATCCCAGAGCCGCTGACCGGTGCCCGGATCGAAACACGCCAGCCGGCAATCCTCGAACGTCAGCTCCCGGCGCCGCCGCACCACCACGTACAACCGGCCCTCGTAGAGCAGCGGTGAGCCGTCGAAGAATTCCACCGGCCGGAATCGCCCTCCCAGATCCGGCGGCGAAGCCTCGACCTGCCACAGAATCCGCCCGGTGATGCCATCCACGCATACCAGCCGGGAGGCCCCCATCTCCCCCTCATCGCACCAGGTCAGGTTTGCGAATACGCGCCCAGCGGCTACAGCCGGCACCAGCCCGCCCCGCTCGCAATCTCGGGGAACAACATCCTCATCTTCCAGTCCGCTCGGCCCCACGCTCCACTCTGCCAGGCCGCTGTTTATCCCGATGGCCCACAGCCGCCCCGCGAACTGCACATACACGCGCGGCCCTGCCACCACCGGCGCCAAATCCGCCGGGCTCGTCTTCGGACGGGCGGGCACTTGGCCTGCCTGATCCCCGCTTGGCAAGGAAGAGTCCAACGGAGCGCGTGCCTGCCTCTGGCCCGTCAAGGGCTCCAGCGCGACCTTCCAGAACACTTCACCCGGCACGGCACCAGGAAACGAGCCCTCAGACCCGCCCCCCTCAACCGCTGCATCTCGTTCGGCCGGTTGACCCGATTGGCCGGATTCGCGCCGCTCCCCCGGTGCTTCTCCCAGCTCTGCCAGCCACCGCCGTCCTGTCTCCACCCGACCTTCCCCCATCAACACATCCACTGCCCGACGGGCCGCCTCCCTGCCCGCCGGGGTCAGCCAGAAGCGCTCCGCCAGATCCAGCCACGCTTCCGCCGAGGCATCCTGACCCAGTTGCTCCAACCGGCGCGCGGCCCGCTCCCCAAATGCAGCCGTATACCGCTCCCGCCCGGCCGCCGGCCAGCCCAGCAGCCGCTCACGAACATAATCCGTTACATTGCGATAATGAGATGAATCGACCTGCACCAGCGCGTCGCCGGCCTCGCCCACCAGCCGGTCATATCCTTCCGCCGCCTCCCCCCAGCGCGACTCAGTTTCCAGCCTGCGAAGCCGCGCCAGCGCCTGCCGGGCCTCGAAGTCCTCCCGAACATACACCTCCGGCCAGGTCAGCGGCTCCGCCGGCTCAGGCGCTTCCGGCCGGCTCGCAGGCTCCCCAGCGACGGCAGCAAGGGCCCACCCCATCCCCATCAACCACGAGATGAAAACCACCACGAGCCGCATATACCGGCTCCCGCCCCCCGTCCCTCGTTCATCGCCTCTTGTCCCTCGTCCCTCGTCCCTCAAAAGTATCGCCCCACAATCGGCCGGAGCTTCTCCACCACCTGCGGCGATACTTTCGCCTTGTCCGACCAGATGGCCAGCGACAAGGCATCCCGGCAGGCACAGGGCATATCGACCTGACCGGCCAATTGGGGTACCGCCACCTTCAGCAGCTCAATCGCCCCCTGCGTGGCCGCGTCCAGGTTGCCGATGATCTCCTTGAGCAGCTCAAGCCGATCGCATCCAGGCTGATGCGGCCGCCAGCAATCATAGTCCGTCGGCAGGCCGATCAGGGCGTAGCACATCTCCGCCTCACGAGCCAGCTTGGCCTCCGGCAGACAGGTCATGCCGATCAGGTCCCCGCCCCATTGCCGGTGCATCCGCGACTCAGCCATGGTGGAGAACGCCGGCCCTTCCATACACACATAGGTTCCGGCCGGATGCACGGTCGTCCCCGCATGTTTGCTCGCTTCGATCAGCAATGATCGCAGCCGGGGACAGAACGGCTCCGCGAACTCCACGTGGGCCACAATCCCCTGGTCAAAAAAAGTGCTCTCCCGCCGCGTCGTCTTGTCGATGACCTGGTCGCAGATCACGAGGTCTCCCGGGTGGATATCCTCTCGCAGGCTCCCCGTCGCGCCGCTGGCCAGCACATGCGTGACCCCGAGACTCTTTAACGCATAGATGTTGGCCCGGTACGGCACCACCGACGGATTCAGCAGGTGTCCCGGACCGTGCCGGGAGATAAACGCAATCTCAACCCCCTGCCATCGGGTGATCAGGATCGGCCCGCTGGGTGCCCCGAACGGCGTCTCTACCTGAACCTGCTCGCCCTCCGCCTGGGCGGCAAACGCCTGCCCCAGACCCGATCCACCAATAATTCCGATCCGCGGCTGCACGATGGACACCTCCAGCTCATCCCGTTTCCAGTCCAGACATTTCGCCCGGCCAGTTGTGGCCGGGCAGGGCCCCGGTCCAAGGCGGGGGAGACCAGCCGTCCACGCCCCGGCAGCGCGAAACCAGTTCACTGAGAGCGGCACAAATGCCGTTTGCAGTAACACCTGTTGCGCGGCGAATCAGACGGGCCGAAGCACGAAACTCCCGGACCGGAAAGGGCACTAAATGACCGTGCGCGATGCTGAGACGGCAGGCCCAGACCAGGCGTTCCACCCTTTCCAGGGGCAAAGGAAACGACTGGCGCGTCCAACCAGGACAATCACTTCCCCACCCCACCGAAGAGTCGGGGCCTTCTGGGCGTGAGAGCGGTCGCTCAACCGCGCACCACCATACAAGTGCCGGGATTATACCGGCAGCGCAAGTCTCTGTGAAATTGGGGTTTTCAGAGGGTGAGGGACAACCGGGCGAGCGGTCGCAGTCGGTTATTCGTCACTCAAATTTCGGCTTGGATTTTTGTCTATTCGGGTTTTGCTGGGGGCTATCCCCTCAGCCGGACGGCTTTCTCCTCTCCGGCCTTGAGCACATCCTCCAGCATGACCGTCGCCTGCAACTCGGCCATGAACCGCTGCATGCACGCGTAACGCGACTCGGCCAACTCTCGAACCGCCTGGAAATGGAAGCATTCCTTGATGCGGGCCTGCCAGTAGTGATACTCCTCCTGGCACTTCCAGGCGTCCACCAGGTCAACCATGGTCCGCCCCTCGGCCAGCAACTTACGCAGCATCACCTCGATGGCCTGCGGGCCGATCTGATCGAGATTGTCCGCATCTGAGAGGATCTTCGCTTCCACCAGATCCGTCTGGCGGTTGTTGCACTGCCGGATGGCCTTCAACGCGCGTTGCAGGGTCCCGCCGGGCAGGAACGCCACCCCCCGCTGCTCCAGGAAGTCAGCCGCCAGTTCCCGCTGGATATCCGTAGTCGGGCGCAGCAGCAACTGGCGCGCGGGCAAAACGCCCTCGCGCACCTGCAGGATCCATCCCGCATCGTGATACAACCCTGCAGCCCGCAGAGCCACTCGATCCACGGACAGGGAAGTCAGCTCGGGGAGCGCGGAGATCATTTCCACTATCTGAGCCACGCGCCGCGAATGCTCCCAAACAAAAGCATCCGCCGGGGCGCCCGGCTCCCGGATAGTCAAATCGGCCTCCGCTTGCATCCAGAGCGCGTCGCTCACGTCAACCGCTCCAAGCACCGGCCATAAAGCAGATAACTCGACTCGAAGGGGAAAGCGTAGCCCGGCCAAGAACAGGCATCGCGCTGATAATCGATCGCGCAGTCAAACGCTTTTCCCTCCATATTGTACAGGCTCAATTATCCTCTACTTTACGGAAATGTCCAGCATCAATCTTCCAAAAGTTGCCTCGAAAGTTGATTCCCTGCTTTCCCCGGGCCTTGTCGCCCGGCCGCTTTTTGAACATGATACCCCCCATGGAGCTCAAAGCCTTCCTGCGATCTTCATCCCTCTATCTCGGCTTGCTGGCCCTGTTTGCAGTCAGCGCGCTGCTCAATGACAAATTCCTGGACCTGAATAATCAACGCAATGTGCTCTGGCAGGTCTCCAACAACGGCATCATCGCCATCGGCATGACCCTGGTGATCCTCACCGGCGGCATCGACCTGTCCGTCGGCAGCCTCCTCTCCGTCGGGTCGGTGATCTGCGCCATGCTGCTTATGCAGCGTACATGGAACGACGCCGCTCTTTTCGCCATCCCCGCCTTTGCCTTGACCTGCGCCCTGGCCGTGGGTTTTCTCACTGCCCATTTCGCCCGCCGGTTCATGGACCGCTGGGTCTGGCTGACCGGACTGGCACCGGCCGTCCTCGCTTTCGCCCTCGCCTACCTCTGGGCCGGCCGTCAAGTTCCCCACGGCTTCGGCACCCTGAGCGTGTTCCTGCTGGTTCTGCCGTTCTGCCTGCTGTTGGGCGCTCTCAACGGAATTATCATCGCCAAGGCCAACCTGCAGCCTTTTATCGTCACCCTGGCCATGATGGTCAGCGCCGTGGGTCTGGCCCGCCTGATTGCCGGCGCCGGCGGACGAATTCACGCCATCTACTTCGGCAACCCCGGCGACCCGACCGGCGCGCCCCCGAGTTTCGGCATCCTCGCCGAAAACATCCCCGTCTTCGGAATGGATCTCATTCCCATCCCCGGCCTTTTCTTCCTGGCCACCGCGCTGGCCGCCTGGGTACTCCTCAACAAGACCCGGCTCGGCCGGTACATCTACGCCGTGGGCGGCAACGAGGAGGCCGCCCGTTTCTCCGGCATTCCCACCAGCCGGATCAAGATCTTCGTCTACGCCGCCTCCGGCCTGCTGTGCGGGCTGGCCGCCGTGCTCTACGCCGCCTCCTACCAGCAAGGCAAAGCCGACGCCGGCAGCGGCCGTGAACTCGATGCCATCGCCGCCGTGGTCATCGGCGGCACCAGCCTCATGGGCGGCCGAGGCGCTATCGGCGGCACCGTCGTCGGCGTGCTCATCTTCGGATACCTCAACAATATCCTCAATCTCGAAGGCGTGCCCACCGAGTTCCAGGCCATCCTCAAGGGTGTTATCATCGTGCTGGCCGTCCTCCTCCAGGAGGGCATCATGGCACGCTGGCTGTCTGACGTATACCGGCGATTCCGAAAACCTGGCCGTCCTTCGGCGTCCTCGGCCGGTCTCTCCGTCGTCGAGGTCCCGGCGGAACTGAACAAGTAAGGGTTACCCCATGACGCGATTTCATTTCTGGATGATCGGAGCGTGTGCCCTGGCAGCGACTGCGGCCCTGACCGGCTGTAAGAAGGAGAGAGACGCCGGCAAGAAGGTCTACACCATCGGCTTCTCCCAGACCACCGTCAAAGAGCCCTGGCGCGTTCTCTTCAACGAGCGTCTCAAAGAGGCCGCCGATAAGCATCCCGAGGTGAACCTCGTCATCCTCGACGCCGACGACCGTACCGAAGAGCAGGTCGCCCAGGTGCGAAACTTCATCGATCAGAAAGTCGACGCCATTCTGATCAGCCCCAAGGAGGCCCCCGGCCTCACCCGCCCGGTTGAAGAGGCCATGGACGCCGGTATCCCCGTCATCCTCCTCGACCGCAGCGTATCCACGGATAAATACACCTCCTTCGTGGGCGGCGATAACCTGCAGATCGGCCGGGAGGCCGGCAAACTGGCCGTCAAGTTCCTCGGCGGCCCCGGCCAGGCGAAGGGCATTATCTACGAGATCTGCGGCGGCCTGGCTTCCCCGCCGGCCCAGGAACGCCGCGACGGCTTCCACGAGATTGTCGAGAAGGAGCCCGGCATCAAGATCCTCGGCGGCCTCGATGCCGACTGGAAAAAAGACAACGCCATGGCCAAGATGCAGGACGCCCTCAGCCGGTATTCTGAAATCGACCTGGTCTACGCCCACAATGACCCCATGGCGCACGGCGCCTACCTGGCCGCCAAGCAGGCCGGCCGGGCCGACAAAATCAAATTCATCGGCATCGACGCCATGCCCGACGAAGGCCAGCGCTGGGTCAGAACCGGCGAGCTGACCGCCACCCTCCTCTACCCCACCCCCGGCGAGAAGGGTCTGGAGGTCGCCCTCGACATCCTGGCCGGCAAACCGGTCGAAAAACGCTATATCCTGCCGACCCGTGTCTTCACCCAGGAGAACGTGGACCGCGGCGGCGACCCGGTCGAGCCGAGCACACCCACCCCGGCCACCGCAGCCGCCCCGGCCTCTTGACCGTATGACCTCGGCGTCGCCCCCGGCATGCAGGCGGCGGACGCCTCGGCCGCCTCGACTTCCACAACCCCGTTATCCACCTGCTCTCCCCGGCGTCTATCCGTCACGCCGGGGAGAAATGTTCCTTTCCCGCCTTTCCAGGCCAACCGCAAGTTCATAAATAACAACGAATTACCATCCACTGTAGCAGCCCCGGCAGCTACGCCGGCCACTTCTCATCGTCCCTGTCCTGCTGCTTGCCTTGCTCCCTACAATCTTTGCGTTCTTGGCGTCTTTGCGGTTCAATCTCTGGTCTTTACGGCCTGGAGAGGCCAACCTGACCGGGCGGGGTCAACCGTCCATTGCATCGGAGTTCTTCATCAATGCCCGAAGTAACCAAGCGACCTGTCGTTCTGATTGTCCGTGACGGCTGGGGCCACAACCCCGATTCCAAGTGGGATCAGGCCAATGCGGTTAAGCTCGCCCGGACCCCCACCGAAGATCGCCTGCTTCAGAACTACCCCAACACCATCATCCGCACCGCCGGCGAAGAAGTCGGCCTGCCCGCCGGCGTGATGGGTAACAGCGAGGTCGGCCATCAGAACATCGGCGCCGGCCGAATCGTCGACCAGGAGGTCATGCGCATCACCCGGACCATCCGCGACGGCTCTTTCTTCAAGAACAAGACCCTCGTCGGAGCGTTCGAGCACGCCCGCAAGACTGGCGGCTCCGTGCACCTGATCGGCCTCTTCTCCGATGGCCGGGTCCATTCCGACATGGACCACGCTTTCGCCATCGTGGACCTGTGCAAACAGCTCGGCTTCGACGGCAGCCGCTTTTTTGTCCACTGTCTCATGGACGGCCGGGATACGCCTCCCAACAGCGGCATCACCTTCATCCAGCAAACCGAAAACAAGCTGAAGGCCTCCGGCGTCGGCCGGATCTCCACCGTCTGCGGCCGGTACTACGCCATGGACCGCGACAACCGCTGGGACCGCGTGGCCAAGGCCTACATGATGCTCACCCGGGGCCAGGGCCAGGTCTTTTCCAACGCCGAAGCGGCCGTCCAGAGCTACTACGACAGCCCATCCGAAACCAGCCGGACGGGCGACGAGTTCATCACGCCCTCCATCATCGTCCCCGGCGGCGGCGCGCCCGAACCGGCACAGCTCATCAAGTCCGGCGATTCGGTCATCTTCTTCAACTATCGCGGCGACCGCCCGCGCGAGATCACCAAGGCGTTCGTCCTCTCTGACGACGACTGGAAAACCGTGCCCAACGGCGGATTCGATCGCGGCCAGAAGCTCACCGACCTCTACTACGCCACCATGGCCGCTTACGAAAAGGGCCTGCCCGTCCAGGTCATCTTCGACAAGCCGCCCAAGATGAAGAACATCCTCGGCGAGTACATCAGCTCGCTGGGCCTGCGGCAGTTCCGCTGCGCCGAGACCGAGAAATACCCGCACGTGACCTTCTTCTTCAACGACTACCGCGACGAGCCCTTCCCCGGCGAAGACCGCCTGCTGGTGCCCTCGCCGCGCGACGTGAACACCTACGACAAGAAGCCGGAAATGTCCGCCTACCCGGTGACCGAGGAGATGCTCCGGCGGATCGACTCGGGCCAGTACGACCTGATGGTGCTCAACTACGCCAACGGCGACATGGTCGGCCACACCGGCGTGATCGCCGCCGCCGTCAAGGCTATCGAGACGGTGGACGAGTGCGTGGGCAAGGTGGTCGATGCGGTGCTTGCCAAGGGCGGGGCGCTGGTCGTGACCGCCGACCACGGCAACTGCGAGCAGATGATCGATCCGGCCACGGGCGGCGCCCACACCGCGCACACCACCTACCCGGTGGACCTCATCGTGGTGGACGACCGCCTCAAGGCCAAGAATGTGAAGCTGCGTGAAGGCGGCACACTGGCCGACATCGCCCCCACGCTGCTGGCCCTCATGGGCCTGCCGCAGCCCAAGGAGATGACCGGCCAATCGCTGGTGCCGTCCGACGCGCTGAAATAGGCCGGGGCCTGGGCGGTTGCCCGGGCCAAGATTTTCTTATATAATTAATTCAAGTAGACATGCGCCGCTTCCGCTGGAACGACTGAATCTTGAACACGCGGCCAAGCATGGCGTCGAACCGGAAGAGGCCGAGGAGGTCGTTCTAAAAGCCCGGCGGCCGTACCCGCAACGCCGCGGCGACGGAAAATGGGCTGTCTGGGGTTCCGGACGGCAAGGACGGCTCTTGCAGGTGATTTACGTAGTTGATCCGGATGGGACCATCTTCGTGATTCATGCTCGGCCGCTCACGGAGCGGGAAAAAAGGCAATACCGCAGGAGCAGACGACATGAGACCTAAGAAACCCAAGGCCAGTGCCAAGCCTTACTGGGAGATGAATACGGAAGAACTCGCGCGTGCCACTGCAGAGTTCGATCAGGAATTCATCGTTGACACATTCAAGCCGCTCACGCCGGAACAGCAGCGCGAGTGGCGGCGGATCAAGCGAAAGCTCGGCCGGCCCCGAAAGGGCAAAGGGGCGAAAGTGATCTCCGTGAGCGTCGAACGCGGCCTGCTGGCCCGTTCGGATCGCCTCGCAAAGAAACTAGGCATCACCCGGGCGGCCCTCATCGCCCAGGGTCTGGAACACATGCTGGAGAAAAAAACACCCGCTCGCCGCAGGACGGGGACGTAAGCGCAAACTTGCTCACCCGATCTTTGCGTCCTCTGCGTCTTTGCGGTTCAATAGCTGGCATCCGAATTGTCTGAAGCAAACCAGCCATAGCGCAGGAGTAAGGACCATCATGAAAGCAGGCATCAGCATCTGGTCGTTTCCGGGCGGATTGTCCGGCGTGAAGGATTACGGCCCTGTCGCCAGGCAGGCCAAGGCCGCCGGGTTTGACGGGCTCGAGGTGGCCATCTCGCCGGAGGGGGCCCTGACGCCCGAATCCGACGAGCGACAGATTGCGGCCGTCGGCACGGCCATCCGCAATGAGGGTCTGGAGGTGGCCGGCGTGGCCACCGGCATGGGCTGGGAGTATTCGCTGACCCACCCCGACAAGCAGATCCGCGAGAAAGGCAAGGATATCGTCCGCCGCGAGATCGCCGTAGCCAAGGCCCTGGGGGTGGACGCCGTTCTGGTCGTGCCCGGCTCGGTCGATGTCTTCTTCATGCCCCAGGCTCCCGTGGTGGACTATCGCGACGCGTGGCAACGGGCGTCCGAGGCCATTGCGTCCCTCGTGCCCGAGGCCCAGGCCGCCGGCGTGCGCATCGGCGTCGAGAACGTCTGGAACCGTTTCCTCCTGAGCCCCATGGAGATGGTCCAGTTCATCGACAGCTTCGGCAGCCCCAGCGTCGGCGCCTTTTTCGACGTCGGCAACGTGGCGCTGCTGGGCTATCCCGAGCAGTGGATCAAGGCCCTGGGCGCGCGCATCTGCCGGGTCCACGTGAAAGACTTCCGCCGTTCCGTCGGCACCGCCGGCGGGTTCGTGGATTTGCTCTCCGGCGAGATCAACTGGCCGGCCGTCACCACCGCTCTGCGCGAGATCGGCTACGACGGCTTCGTGACCGCCGAAATGATCCCGCCGTACACCTACTACCCGGAGGTGCTCATCGAGAACACCGCCCGGGCCCTGCGGGCTATCCTGCGCGGGGGTGCGTAGAAAAAGAACCGGGTAGACTCAGGAAAGTTGCCTGACGGGAAGAATCGAGCGGGCCGGGGCGATCCTGCGCCGGCCCATCTTATCGGTTAAGTTCCCACAGTCTGGCATTGCTGCTGCTGACCGCCGCGCAACCGCTCTCCAACAGACGCCGAACCAACTCGGGGGTGCGAATCAACCCGCCCGCGATACGCGGCACCGGCACCTGCTGAAACTGGTCGGCCGTCTCCAGGGCGGCGACCCCGGGGACCAGTTCGACCATGTCCGGCCGGGATTGCTCGATGACGTGCAGCGCACGATCGACAGAGCGACCATCCTGGAGAAAGAGCAGCAGAATCGAGGCCAGCCCCAGGCGGCGGGCGGGCGCGACCAGGTGCGAGCGGACGGTGATGATGCCCTGGATGCCCCCCAGTCCCGCCAGGTAGCGCAGCCCGGCCTCATCGCTGGACAGGCCGGCTAACAGATCGATGTGCAACACGACCGGAACATGGGCCGCCGGTCCGCACCTCAATTGGCGCAGCCGGTCGGGAAGTTCGCTCAGTTCGCCGCCCTGTAGAAAGAGCAGGCTGGCCCGGGCAAGCGGGGACTCATCAGGGGGCGCATCCCAGAATACCGGAATGACCGGCTTGCTGAGCCAGGTGCGAACCGCGGATGGAGAGGCCTGTTTCTTCATCGCGTATGGACCCTTGACACCGGGACGCCGGTTAGCGTACTTTATGATGAGAGAACAGGCAATGTAACCGTCAGTCGCCCGGCGGCCAGAGATTTAGAGAAAGGCCCCTGCGAAGCGTCGCAGGGGCTTTTTGCGCGCGCCGAGTGCGGCCGGTAACCTCGAAAGGTGGCACATGATCGCTGTGTTCTTGAATCGAATCACGAAAGCACCGGGGCGTTCCACAAGTCCAGCACGACGGGTCGGGAAGATACTTTGCGGCGCGTCTACCCTGCTGCTCCTGGCCGGATGCGATCGGCCGGCGGCGGTCGCCGTGGAAGAACGAGCAGCCCAGGAGCCGGCCGCCGCGGAGACGCGGACGGCGCCAGCCCGCCGCGAGGCGGCCCCGGCCGCACCGATTGTCCAGGCCCATCGCGGGGCTGGAGACCTGGCCCCAGAGAATACACTGCCGACCTTTGAACTGGGCTGGCGGATGGGGGCCATACCGGAAGCCGACGTCCGCCTGAGCAAGGATGGCGTGCCCGTGGCCTTCCATGACGATACCTTCGCCCGGCTGGTGAAAGACGCGCCGCCCGAGCTCCGCAAGAAGGGCGTTCACGATCTGACCTGGAATGAGCTGTCGCAGCTCGACGTAGGCTCCTGGAAAGGCCCCGAATACGCCGGCCAGCGGATCCCGCGCATTGCCGACGTGTTCGCCCTCATGCGCGGCCGGCCGGAGCGGCGGCTGTACCTCGATATCAAGAAGGTTCCACTGGAGCAGCTTGCGGCGATGGCCCGCGAGTACGGCGTCGAGCGGCAGGTCATCGTCGCGTCCACGCGCTACGAGTACATCCGCGAATGGAAGCGGCTGGTGCCCGAGTCCCAGACGCTGCTGTGGATGGGCGGAACGCAGGAGAAGCTGGCCGGACGGATTGAGGAGCTGAAGGCCACCGATTTTGCAGACGTGACCCAGCTTCAGATTCACGTCCAGGTCGGCGACCTTCAGTCAGACGATCCGTTCAAGCCATCATCGGCATTCCTGCGCGAAGTGGCCGGGGAGTTGCGCCGCCGGGGGATCCTGTTCCAGACCCTGCCCTGGGGCAAGCACGATCCGGTCGTGTATGCCAAGCTGATGGATCTGGGCGTGGAATCGTTCGCCACGGATGACCCCGAGACGACCCTGAAGGCGGTTCGAGCGTATCGGGAGAAGGCAACCAAACCGAATGAACCCAACAAGTAACCATACTCACCCGCGCATCGCGGCCGCGCTGCGCGGGGCGACGGATACGCGCGAACTGCTGCTCGGCGACGGAGTGATCGACGAGACGGCCGACGTTTTCCGTCTGCTCTTCGGCAATCGGCCCGCCACCATCGTGGCGGACGCGAACACCTTCGAGGCGGCCGGACGGCGCGTGTGCGATCTTTTCGCCCGCGCCGGGCTCGACACGTGCGCGCCGTTCGTCTTCGAAGATCCGAATCTGCATGCCTGTTACGAGCACGTCGAGAAACTGCGGGAGGCCTTGACCGGAAACCAGGCCATCCCGGTCGCGGTCGGCTCCGGCACGGTTAATGACATCACCAAGTTGGCCGCGCATGAGAGCGGCCGGTGGTACATGGTCGTCGCGACGGCCGCGTCCATGGACGGCTACACGGCCTACGGGGCCTCCATCAACCGCGAGGGGTCCAAGCAAACCTTCTTCTGTCCCGCGCCGCTGGCGGTCGTGGCGGACATGGAGATCATCGCCCGGGCCCCGGCGGAGTTGAACGCCGCCGGCTATGGCGACCTGGTGGCCAAGGCCCCGGCCGGCGCGGATTGGATGCTGGCCGATGCCCTGGGCGTCGAGCCGATCATCCCGGAGGTTTGGTCGCTGGTGCAGGACCCGCTTCGCGAGTTGGCCGCCTGCCCCGAGGGCATTCGCAAGGGCGATCGAGCGGCTATTCGCAATCTGACCGAAGGGCTGATGATGACCGGCTTCGCCATGCAGCAGGCCAAATCAAGCCGCCCCGCCTCGGGCGCGGAGCATCAGTTCAGCCATCTGTGGGACATGCAGGATCACCATCACCACGGCCGGATTCCCCTGCACGGTCACAAGGTGGCCATCGGCGCCCTCGCTTCGACCCGGCTGTACGAGGAACTGCTTCGACGAGTCGGAGACGAGTTGGACATCGACGCGGTCTGCGGGAACTGGCCCGGGTTGAGCGAGATCGAGGATCGCGTGGACCGCACTCACCCCAATGGGCAACTACGTCGCGTGGCCCGGGAGGAGATGCGGGCGAAGTACGTCACGCCTGAGGCCCTGCGGGTCCGGCTGACGCGGCTGAAACAGATCTGGCCGACATTGCAGGAGCGGCTGCGCAGGCAACTGTTCCCCGCCGACCAACTGCGGCAGATGCTTGTGGCGGCCGGGGCGCCGTGCGAGCCCACTGAGATCGGGATCGACCTGGAGCGACTGCGCCGCAGCCACATCGAGGCCCAGCAGATCCGGCGCCGCTACACGGTACTCGACCTGGCCACCGAAACAGGATTGCTGTCGGTCTGCCTGGAGCGTCTGTTTGCCACCGATGGGCCCTGGTGTAAGCCGGCCGCTCCCTCGGCTTCTTCCAGGCCCACGGCGGCCGACACCCGAAACACGCAAGCCGGCAATGGAAAAGCCTCACAGCAACAGGAACATCTTGGATGCTGAACCGCGCCCTCACACTGCTGAAGCCCGCTCCCGTCGCCGCGAGAATACGCGACCAGGCGGAGATTAACGCGCGCTACAGGTACTGGCGATTCCGCATCCTTTATTCGAGTCTGATCGGATACGCGCTGTTCTACTTCGTACGCAAGAACCTTTCGCTGGCTATGCCGGTCATGGAGCAAGATCTCGGGATCTCCAAGGCCGATCTGGGCATTTTCCTGACGTTGCACGGCATTTGCTATGGCGTTTCCAAGTTCGCCAACGGTTTCCTGGGCGATCGGACCAACCCGCGCTACTTCATGGCCCTGGGGCTGATCCTTTCCGCCCTGATGAACGTCTGCTTCGGCCTGAGCAGCGCGGTGACAGCACTGGGCATCTTCTGGCTGCTCAATGGCTGGTTCCAGGGGATGGGCTTTCCGCCGTGCGCCCGGAGCCTTACCCAGTGGTTTGATGCTCAGGAGCGCGGTACCCGCTTTGCCATCTGGAACACCTCGCACTCAATCGGGGCCGCAGCGGCCCTGCTGGTGTGCAGCCGACTGGTGTTCCTCGACTGGCGGCTGTGCTTCCTGGTACCGGCACTGCTGGCCACGTTGGGCGCGGTGTTCCTGATCGAGCGGATGCGCGATACGCCCGAGTCGCTGGGCTTGCCCTCCATCGAGGAGTACAGGGGCGAGGCCGAAGCCAGCGAGGTGAACGCGGCCAGTCCCGGAGCTCCTGGAGATTCTCTCGAAACCGGCCAGGGTGAGGCGCTTCCCCCGGAAGGCGAATTCCGCCAGTTCGTGATCCAGCAGGTGCTGCTCAACCCGATGATCTGGGTCATCAGCGTGGCCAACTTCTTCGTGTATACGGTCCGGGCCGCGATTCTCGATTGGGGGCCGACGTTCCTCACCGAAACCAAGCACGTGGAACTGCACCACGCCGGCTGGATTGTGGCCGGTTACGAGGTGGCCGGCGTGTTCGGAATGCTGGTCAGCGGGTGGATGACCGACAAACTCTTTCGCGGACGCGGCGGGCGCGCCTGCTTTTTCTACATGCTCCTGTGTGCCGCGTGCATCTATTTGTTCTGGCGACTGCCCGGCCAGTCGGTCTTCGTGAATACCGCCCTCTTGTGCGCGATCGGCTTCTTCATTTACGGCCCGCAGTGCCTGGTGGGCGTGATCGCCGCCAACCTGGCCACCAAGCGGGCGGCGGCGACGGCCATCGGCGTCACCGGCCTGTTCGGCTATCTCAGTGGCATCCTGTCCGGCTGGGGCCTCGGGCGCATCGTCCAGTCCGGCGGATGGGATCCCGGCCTGGGCACCATCCTCGCGTCGGCCGGGGTGGCCACCGTACTGTTTGCACTCTCCTGGAATGCCAGTCACCCGACACTCAGACAACCGAGGGCGTTCCCGGTATTGGAGTTGGAGGCGAAACAATGACCAAGGCGACGGATCGGTCGCGGATGCTGCATGAAATGACCAGCGCCCCGCTGGACGTGTTAGTCGTCGGCGGGGGAATCGTTGGAGCGGGCATTGCCCGGGACGCGGGCCTGCGCGGGCTGCGCGTCGGGCTCGTGGAGCAGTACGACTTCGCCGGCGGCACCAGCAGCCGTTCGAGCCGCCTGCTGCACGGCGGCCTGCGTTACCTGGCCCAGGGCCGGATCGGACTCGTCCACGAGGCCAGCGTCGAGAAGCGGATCATTCACCACATTGCGCCGCACCTGTCGGCGCCGCTGGCTTTCCTGTTTCCGACGTACCAATGCCCACCGTGGGCAACGTGGGCCCTGTGGAAACTCCGGATCGGGGTCAAGATCTACGACCTGCTCTGCGGCGGACGCAATCTCGGCAAGTCCAGCTCGCTCAAGCCCGGTGCCCTGACCAGCTATCTGCCGGGGGTCCGGACGGAACGGCTCACCGGGGCCGTGCGCTACTATGACGGACTGACTAACGACGCCCGGCTGGTCATCGACACGCTTCGATCGGCGGCGCGTGCCGGGGCGCTGGTGCTCAATTATTGCCCGCTGAACGAGGCCCATCCCGAAGACGGCCGGTGGCGGTGCCTGCTGACCGACAAGCTCACCGGCGATTCGCACACCGTCACTGCCCGCACGGTGGTCAACGCCACCGGTCCCTGGGCACAACAGCTCAAGCACAGCGCGGTCAAGCTGCGGCTGACCAAGGGCGTGCACCTGGTGATTGACCGCCAGCGTCTGCCCGTGCCGGACGCCGTCGTCATGACCGAGGGGAGCCGCATCCTGTTCGCCATTCCCTGGGGCGAGCGGGTCATCCTGGGGACGACGGACACGGACTATGATGAGCGCATCGAAAGTGTTCGGACCTCGCCGGAGGACGTGCAGTATATCCTGGGAGTGGTGAACCAGGCCTTCCCCCAGGCCAACCTGACCCCCGCCGACATCATCAGCAGTTGGGCGGGCCTCCGGCCGTTGGTGGCCGATCCCAACGGAAAGCCCTCCGACATCTCCCGCGCCCACGAGATTCTCTCACCCAAACCGGGCTGGTGGGATGTCACCGGCGGCAAACTCACCACCTATCGGCTCATGGCCGAACAGACGGTGGACAAGCTCGAAAAGTATCTGGGCCAGACACCGACGCCGTGCCGAACCGCCACTACTCCCCTGCTCGATCCGCCGGAGACAGAAGGGTTCAGCGGAATCATCCCGCCGGAAGTCGCCCGCCAGGCGGTCGAGCACTACTGCGCCAATGAGTGGGCGGTACACCTGGATGACGTCATGCTCCGGCGAGCCGGGTGGCACTACTGGCACCGGCAGGCCCGCCAGATCGCCGAACAGGTGGCCGGCTGGATGGCCGATATTCTCGGCTGGGACGAGACGAAGGTTCGCGCGGAAATGGAGCGGTATCTCAACGCCGTCGATTCGCCGCCAACCGAGGCCGCTTTCGCGACGAGTGAAGAGAAAGAACCCGCGAAAGCGTAAGGCCGGACTCCTGTCGGGCTGGTGCCTCGCGCCGTCTTTCTCTGATTATGACGTTTGCGGATCTATTTGGGCACTGCCGGCACCTCTGCCGCGCCGCTTCCAGCGGCGTTGCCGCCGAAGGCGGCTTCAGGCCAGTGCTTGATGACGTTTGATTTTCTAATCGGGTAATAGCGGGCCGGGTGGCCCACCTCTTCCAGAGGTGGGTTCACGATTTGGACATCCGATGAGGGTGCCGACGGCATCAGCCGCAAGCCCGGCCGAAGCCGGCCGAATCGGACGGAATAAGAAAAGGGCATGGAGAGCACCACAGACCGCCACCTTCGGTTGGCCACGCGCCCCGCAGGGGCGGCGAGAAAGTAGCCACGGGTGGAGCGAAGCGGAACCCGTGGTTCAGAGCCCGCCCGATTTTTCCTGCCGCCCCGGCAGGGGCGGCGTGAGACCCCTCACCAGCCTCTCACCCCGCCCCTGCCGGGGCGGGTACTTGTGCGCCGGGCACTGGCAACCACCAGTTCCGCTTCGCTCCACTGGTGGCTACTCTCACCCGGCCCCTCTCGGGGCCACGGGCGATTACCCAAGCGACAAACGCATCTCCAGCCTCGGACTCACTCCGGCTTCAGCCGGGCTTGCTCTCCATTACCGATTTAGTTTCCCAAGAATCATGTAGCACTGGTTGGCGAACGCGCGGCCTCTCCACCTGGCCCGCCCTCTCCCCGTGTCCTCAGGGCGTTTGAACGCCCTTCCCCTGGCGTGGGCCTTGAGGCCGTTCATGGCCCGGTCAGAGAATCAAACGCCATCACCAGACAGGCAGCTCGCGCAGCAGCCGGGCCGCGTGCTCGGTCAATAATTCGAGTCCGCCGGCTCGCGGGCGAAAATTGCAGTAGAACAGGTGGGCGATGTCCACTTCGTAGCCCCCCTCGGCATACGCGGCCTGCGTGGGAATATAACCCATGTCACCGTTGGCGTAGCCGACCACGTACAGCTTCCGGCCGGCAGCCTGACGCAGGTCGTCGGTGAAACGTGAGAAGACCTCGGCGTTCAGGCCCAGGAAGATCACGTCGCCGATGCAGACCGCGAAAAGCTCCGCGTCGCGTGTGTCGCGCGCCTGACCATTGCGGACGGCTTCGACCATGCGCTGCCACCAGTTTTCGACCGCGTGCCGGAAACGATCCCCCCACTCCGCCAGCGACGCCGGATCGTGCACGATGCGAGCGGCGTAGGCTTCTATCTCCTCAACGCTCAACGCATCCAGCGGCAATGGTATCACCCGGGAGTAGGTCCGAAGGGTCGCCGCGGGCTGCGGGACGGCCGAGCCGAACAGGGGCGCGACAGCGTCTGCGACCTGGCCGCCCCACTCCTCCAACTGGGCCACGTCCACGTTCTCGAACGGCGGATTGAGATTGCCGCACGCCCCGTTGGTGATGAGGGCCACCGGCTCTCCGGGCAATTGACGCGACAGGGCCGCAGCCGCCCGGCCGGGGATATCGGCGCTGATCATGCGGTTGTTCGGCCCCAGAGCGACCGCGTGCATCGGATAATTGAGGATCACCGCGCGATACCGGCCATCCTGCCGGCGGAACCCCACCGCCCCCACGCGTGGATCGGTGTGCGGCGTGGCCTTTTTCCGTCGATCCACCGCCAGATCGAGAAGGCCTTCCACGGCGACTACCTCGCAGGGCTCGGTGGCCTCCATCGCGGCCACAGCCACCTGCTCCACCCGGGAACGCAGGAAGGCCACGTATTCGGGGTCATAAGCGCCCGCTTCCTGGAGAAACACGGTGGCCGGCCCGGCGTGCGTATGGGTCGCGGAGATCATGACCTGCCGGTCCGCAAGCCCCCACCGCCGGGCGGCCCACTGGCGAAACGCGACCACGAACTCCCGCTCAATGCCGATCAGGTCGGCATGAATCCACAGGAGTCGTTCCGCCCCCTGCTCCAGGTAGACAGCTTTCGCGAAAAGCCGGTCCAGCACGCCCACCGACGGCTGGACGCGCCGGGCGAACCCGGATAGTTCCCTCCCCGGCTCCGGCGTAATGTCCACCTGTGCCGTGCCAATGTTGATGCGAGTCACATCCAGGGGCGATTGCATTGCAGACGCTTGCATTCCACACATCCTTGCCTGCTGAGGCGGCCGCGCATGGTAGCCTGTGCCCGTAAGGCGGTAAAGTGCAGGGCCGCCACCGCCCCCGCACCGCATCCGCAAGTCACCGGGAATGCACCATGCATAAACTATGACGAGGAAATGAGTTACGCGATGATCGGCGCGAATTGCAAATCAAAGCGGGCGATGGGATTCAAACCGATGAGGTCCAGCTTGAGAAGCTGACACGCCCCGGTTCTATCGTTCGACCACATCTACACTTACGTTGATACAGATTCAGCCTGGAACAAATCCATGTGTGCCTCTGTCATCAGTGGACATTTTTCCTATTAAACGGGTTATCGCGAGCGCATTGCCGGGCTAGCGGCAGTTTTTCCAAGTTCATGCCATTAAGATGAATCTTGACGCTCCAAACGTGTACGTTTTGCCTGTCATTTCCCGGAACACGGACGTTTTTCTTGCGAAAGTCTGATATGCGGACGATAATCAAGGCATGCGCCTATTTTGCAGGAGATCACGATGACAGCGGATGCTATTCCAGCCAATGGAGCCAAGCCCGCGGGATATGCCGTGCTGGTCGATCGTCTGGGTATCCGCACAATTGATAACTGGCACGAGTCCCTGATCGGGCCTGGAGGCGTCCACAGGATTGAATTCCATGACGGCATGGTTCGCGAAGTCTACCCGTCCAAGTACTGGCCGGGCGATGGGCTGGGCGATCACCTGGAGTTCGCCCTGAAGTATGACGGGGTGAATCTGGCCATCTTGGCGAGCGTGTTCCAAGTGGCTGAGCCTTCAGAAATCGAGGCATACGTGGCCTCCAAGCCCAGCGGCAAGTACGCGCGCCGAATCTGGTATCTCTATGAGCTATTCACTGGCCGCCGGTTGGGCCTGGAGGATGTCAAGGGCTGCCGTTACATCGATCTCCTTGATCCAGACAAATACATCACGGCCAGCCCGGCCAAGCGAATTGCCCGGCAATGTGTCAACGACAACCTACTCGGCGATGCCCGTTTCTGCCCGACCATCCGTCGCACCGACACAATCGAGAGATTCATGAACGCCGACCTGCGGGAGCGCTGCCGGCAGGTCGTGGCCGAGTATCCGCCCGAACTGCTCCGGCGGGCGCTGAGCTATCTCTACACCAAGGAAACGAGGTCCTCCTTCGAGATCGAGCACATCAAGCCCAGCGCCAGCCGCACCGAGCGATTCATCGCCTTGTTGGAACTGGCCGAACAGGAGGATTTTTGCGACAAAGCCCGCCTGGTCGACCTTCAAAACCGCATCGTCGATCCCCGGTTCGCCGATACTGACTACCGTACCACCCAGAACTACGTTGGCGAAACCATCGCATGGCGGGAGCGCGTGCATTATGTCTGCCCGAAGCCCAACGACCTGCCGGACCTGATGGCCGGGCTGATCGAAGCCCACCGCCAGATGGGCGAAGGTGGCGTTCATCCCGTCCTGCATGCCGCCGCCGTGGCCTACGGGTTCGTGTTCCTGCACCCGTTCGAGGACGGCAACGGCCGAATTCACCGGTTTCTGATCCACAACATCCTCGCCCGACGCGGCTTCACGCCCAAGGGGATCATGTTCCCGGTCTCAGCCGCCATGCTCAGGAACCGCGATGAATATGACGCATCACTGGAGGCGTTCTCCAAGCCGCTCATGCAGTTGGTGGAATACGAATTGGACGACGAAGGCCGGATGACCGTGCTCAACGATACGGCCGTGTGGTATCGCTTCATCGACATGACGCCCCAGGCCGAGGCCCTGTTTGCTTTCATCGAGAAGACCATCGAGACCGAACTGGTCGAAGAGCTGAACTTCCTGGCCAACTACGACCGCACGAAGGCGGCTATCCAGCAGATCGTGGACATGCCGGATCGCCAGATCGACCTGTTCATCCGCTTCTGCCTTCAGAACCACGGCAGGTTGTCCGACCGCAAGCGATCCAGCCACTTCGCCGCCCTGACCGCCGACGAGATCGCCCGCATGGAACAGGCCGTACAGACCGCCTACGGCACGGGCGAATAGGTTTTTGGGAAAAGAGTCATGACCTGACGTGTTGGCACGCTGGCTGAAGATCGCGGCCGGGTGTACTTCCGGTCCACCACCGAGTTCCTCGCCACGGGCTTGAGCTGCTCGCCTCTCCGCCTGTCGCTGGCGCCCTTCAACCCGCACTCGTCCCTTCCCCGTTCAATCGATAATATATTGTCATTAATAGCCGGATAATGGCCGATACGGATAATATATTGGCAATAGTTTAAAATTGGGATTACAATGAACTGATGAACGCCGCCAAGCTGACACTGACAGGTCCGTCCGAAATGGCCGCCGGCCTGGCCAAACGGGTCAAGGCCCTTCGCCTGCTGCGCGGGTGGACGCAGGTCACGCTGGCCCAGCGTGCCGACGTGTCCAGACGCGAAGCCACGGTCATCATCGACGAGGTTCAGGCAGCCGTCTCCCGTTGGCACGACCACGCCGCCCGGGCAGGCGTATCGAAGGCAACCGCGCGCCAGATTGCGCAAGCACTGCGGAGAGACATTTGAACGGACATTTGCGGCACGGTGGACGTCGCCCGGCAGAGGACTTGGCGTGGCCGGGCTCATCCGCCATGGCCACCAAGACCGCCAAGCCGGTCAAACTCGTCGACGGCAAGGCCAGAATCCTTGCACGAAAGAACGCACCGGATTGGGGGCGTTTGCACGGAGAGCGGGCCGGGGGAGAGAACGGTTGGCAACGGGGGTGACTGAATACAGGGCCGGAGGCTGAGGGCGCGAACGACCAGAACCTTTGACCCTGCACAACAAGAACGCCTCTGGTCAACTTCTGTCAACCAGAGGCGTTCTCGTGTTCAGAGCCCGTCTTCGCCTGTGGCTTCGACGCGGCAAGCGGGCGATGGGATTCGAACCCACGACGTCCAGCTTGGGAAGCTGGCATTCTACCACTGAATTACGCCCGCAAGTCCTGTTCAATGGCCATTATAAGGGGTCACACCCCCGGGTCAAGTCCATTCGGCTGCCGTTGAATGCGCACAAGTGGTTATTATTACAATCATTTACGCTCCCACATGGCAGATTTCCGATCGGCGGCTTTTGCGGGGTGAGGCGCGCAGACGCTGCTTGATGCGGGCCATCGAGCCCATGGGCCGAGGGACCGACCGGCGCCTCGTCATCATGAGGGGAGGATGGTGCGATGGGACAAGTGGATCGTGCGACGGCCGGCATTGACTCCGCCTTCCCGGGAAGCCTTCACCATCCCGCTGGCGCGAACCAGCCCTTGCCGACGTCAACTGTTTGGAATAAACGAACTACCCATTCCAAATTTCTTTTCTTCCTCATTATCCGGAGCGACCTATGATCAGGCACGCGGGCGGGTCCCAACAAAGCTGATGAATGGATTCTTGGATAGGGAAACGTGATGGCACCAAGAAGTCCTTACGTCGCCCGGTTGGATCGGGCTTGCCGGATCCGTACAAGAGGAGAAAACCATGTACCGCGCGGATTCTCACCATAGGCACGGAGACGGGAATAGCACTCTTCACTGTGGACATGGCGACTGGAACAGCACCGAGCGGACCCACCTGCCGCGTCTGGAGCACGGTGTCCTCCCCTGGTGGACAAACGAATTGACGATTGGCCCCGGGCTGTCGTGGCCGTCACACTGCTGCCACGCCGCTACCGGCAAGATGGCTGGCAAGCCGGACTGGCAGACCGAACCTGCAACGGCCCAATGCTGATCCTGGTCCGTTCTGCGCCCGCCGCGCGTCATGCCGGCCGCCCCCGCCCCTGCCGTCCCTCGTCTCGTTCCCGCTCCGGCCAGCCTGGTCTCGCCCCGCCTCGGCTACCCTTTGTTTCAGGTCGTCCCTCGCGAAGCCCTCGCCCGGCGCTGGGAGCGCATAAAAAGGCCTGGTCGCGCAGGGACGAGTTAGGGGGGGATAACCCATCCGTGTGGGGTGCGACCAGGCGTATCAATGTCACCAGCCCACCATTCGGGGGCCGGCGTCAGAGCTCGCTGAGCGGCCATCGAAAAGCCACTCGTATCTCTCTGGCCACTATTATCCCCAAGACAGAACATTTGTCAATAACAATTTCTCTTCTGCAGTGCGAAGCCACATCATCCGCTGCGATCAGCCCCTCAGAATTTATAAGCTTCGTATTTCCAAGATGATGCAGCAGCGGAAGCCCGGATCCACCCCTTCGATCGGGCAACGTCCGGTAAAGTTCTTTCAAGAAAAATGAGGATCTTTTTCGTTTTCAATTTGAGGACTGCCGGCCATCCCGGGTCCGCTGCAGTCTGCTGCAGCAAACTTCACTGTCGCTATGCGGTGATATACTGACAGCACTTGACGCAGAATCCTCAGAGGCTGCAAAATATGACACAGGGATGAATATTCTCAAGATAAGAAACGAGACGGCCGTTCCATACACAATACTCTTTCTTGGAGAATGCTGCCGCCGGAGCGGCTGGGCCCACCATACTGCGGCCTCTGATTTCTCCAAGTCATGGTACTGGGCGTAGGAGGCGCCCGGCAGATTCTTTTGGGTACCCCACGGCAGATCAGCGTTGACTGTGATCATCGTGGGGAAGAAGCGTGCGTCGGTTTCAATTCATGCCGCAATGGGGAATTGGCTAGCGCACCGAGAAGGAGACTGATATGCGCTGGCTTCTGCCTGCCCTTGCGGCCGTGACAGTGGTACCCCTGTGGCTCGCCGGCACTTCGGACACACCGATCCTCAAACCGGCCCAGGCCGCAAGCGCAGACACCACACCAGCCAAGACCCCCGTGGCCCACCCAGGCGCGGCCGGTGAGCCGCAACCGGCCATGGCCTCGCTGCCGGCCCATCTGGTTCGACCGACCGATTCCGCCCTGCCGAAGACCGCAGCTATTTCCCCGGCCCTGACGGCTGAACCGCAGGACACAACCACCCTCCTGTCGGAGACTTTCGAAACAGGCTTCCCCAGCGGCCTGTGGGCGGTGGGTGGCAATCCCGCCTGGGACGACGACGACTTCAAGCCCTACCAGGGCAGTATGAGCGCCTGGTGTGCCAGGGGCGGTGCCGCGGGTGTGGACCCGGCGACCTCGAATTACTCCAACAACATGAACACCTGGATGATCTACGGCCCCTTCAGTCTGGCCGACGCCCAAAGCGCAACCCTCTCCTTCTACCTGTGGCTGGAGTCCGAACTCAATTACGATTTCTTCTTCTGGATGGCTTCCATCGATGGAAACAGTTTTTATGGTCAGAAGCTTTCCAGCACCACCAACGGCTGGGTAAATCAGACCCTGGACTTCTCCAATATCTACCAATTGGGCAACGTGCTGGGGCAATCGGCCGTCTGGGTGGCCTTCGTCTTCCAGAGCGACGTCAGCATCACCTACAAAGGCGCGTTCGTTGACAATGTCGTACTCACTAAAACGATTGGGCCGTCTGCGCCCAACATCGCCGTCAATCCGACGGCTATCAACCTCACCTGCACGAGCGGCGCACCGGCCCCGGCGGCCCACGAGGTCGAAGTGGCCACCCCACCGGCACCGGTAGTACCGGCTCAGAAGCTGATCGACGAGGAAGAGATCCTTCAAAGTTTTGCCAAGGGGCAGGCGAGAGTCCCGGTCATCGTGAACATGACCCGTCCGGCCGCGGCTCCCGCGCGGCTGAACTTCGCCGACGCCGCCGCGCTCAAGCCGCTGCAGAACGCCATCAAGGTTCAGCAGGACACCGTCCTGACCCGGCTGCCGGCCAACCAGCATCGTCTCCGGCATCGCTTCCAGAATCAGCCGGGCTTCTCAATAGAGGTGACCCCGCAAGCCCTGGAGCAACTCAAGCAGGACCCCGAGGTCAGTTCGATCGAGCCCGTGCGCACCCTCTATCCGCACCTGAGCCAGGGCCTCGCGCTGATGAACGCCTTGTCGTACCGCACCACCTACACCGGCGCCGGCGTGGCGGTGGCCATCTGCGATACCGGCATCGACTACACCCACCCTGCTCTGGGGAACGGTGGTTTTCCCAATTCCAAGGTCCTGGGCGGATACGACTTCGGCAACAATGATTCCGACCCCAAGCCGGTCGGGCAGCCCCACGGAACGAGCTGCGCCGGAATCGCGGCCGGCGACCTGGCTACGGTCGGCGATTACATCGGCGGCGTGGCCCACAACGCCAAGCTCTACGCGCTCAAGATCTCGCCGGACAATACGGGCAATGCCACCTCTGACGCCATGATCGCCGCCTGGAACTGGTGCGTGACGCACAGGAACGACAACCCCGACTATCCGATCATGGTCATCAGCACGAGCTTTGGCGGGAGTCGTTACTACAACTGGTGCGACAGCTCATCGCCCAGCATGACTCTGGCGGCCAACAATGCCGTGGCCGCCGGCATCACCCTGCTGGTTTCCTCGGGAAACGACGGGTACTGCGATTCCATAGGCTGGCCGGCATGCATCTCGAGCGTCATTGCCGTCGGCGCGGTCTATGATGCCGCCTTTGGCTCCTATTTGCCCTGTGTGTCGGCGTCTTCCTGCGCTCCCAAGACCAGCACCTCTGGATGCTCAACCGGATATTACGCGACGGATACCACCGCGGCGGACAAGGTCACATCCTACTCCAATTCGGCCTCCATGGTGGGAGTGCTGGCCCCCGCGAACCGGTGCTACACCACCGACATTGTCGGCAGCGACGGCTACTCCACCGGCAATTACACGACCTCCTTCGGCGGCACCTCAGCGGCCTGCCCTTATGCGGCAGGCGCGGTCGCCGTGCTGCAGTCCGCGGCCAAGGCCCGCAACGGGGCCTTTCTCACCCCCGCCGAGGTCAGATCCATCCTCACGACAACCGGCGACAACATCACCGACCCCAAGAATGGCCTGGTCAAACCGCGGGTCAACCTGGCGGCGGCCATCGATGGGGGAACCATTCCAGCTCATTGTGTGCGCATCTCGAACACGGGCAGTGCCCTGCTGACCGTGTCTTCGGTGACCAAGCCCGTCTGGGTCACGCTGACCCCCGAGCCGCCGTACAACATCACGCCCGGTAGCACCCTGGAAGTCTGCGTGGCGGCTTGCGACGTCTGCCCGGGTTGTGACGTGGACGGCACGCTGGGCCTGCAGAGCAACGACCCCGATGAGCCCCTGGTCAACGTGGCCATCCACGTAGACTGCCAGCCGCCTGATCTCCCAACAGGCGTGCAGGCCACCCCGCCGACCATCTGTTCCGGAGAGTCCAGCACGCTCTCCGGTACCCCGGGCGGCAGCAACGCCACACTGGAGTGGTTCACCGACAGTTGCGGCGGCACGAAGATCGGTGAAGGCATCGCCATCTCCGTCAGCCCGACCGCCACGACCACTTATTACGTGCGTACGAAGGCCCTGCCCTGCAACGCGGTCAGCGCCTGCCAAGCCGTGACCGTCACCGTCAACACTACGAAGGGAGACCTCGATTGCGATGGCGATGTGGATGCTCAGGACGTGGCTCTATTCAAGGCCTGCATGTCCGGCTCTGACACTCCACACGCCGGCGGGCTCATCTGCTCAAGGGCGGACCACGAGCCGGATGGAGACATCGACCAGACGGATTTCGGCATCCTGCAACGCTGTCTTAACGGCTCCAACCAGCCGCCCGTTCCGGGCTGCATGGATTAGCCGCCGCCTGCAATCCACTTGCCACTTGCTTCGCCGAGCGCTGTAGCGGAAACGGCCGGTACGGAGCCCGGCCGCTACATGGAAACAGCACGGTACCCGGCTGCCACACGGAAACAGCACGGCGCCCAGCCGGTACATGGAAACGGTACGGTGCCCGGCTGGTGCATGGAAACGGTACGGTGCCCGGCCGGTGCATGGAAACGGTACGGTGCCCGGCCGGTACGGGACAAATGGTCGAGACCGGGAAAACGGCCGGTGCGGGAGCCGGCTGCTCGGGGTAGTGGGAAGCGCCGGCGCGAAGCTCGGCCATAGCGAGTGGGCGCGGATGCCATGTCACATCCTGCATCCGCGGATAGGCGGTCTATAATGCAATCTCGTGGAGGATGGCTTCGGGCAGCCACCTGCTTTTCATCCCGACTCGGAAAGGGAAACCGCCATGAAATTCTTCGCCGATACCGCCAATCTGGACGAGATTCGCCGTGTGAAATCCATGGGCCTGCTGGATGGCGTAACCACCAACCCCTCGCTGGTCGCCAAAGAATCGATGGATTTCCACAAGCTCATCGGTGAGATCTGCGAACTGGTCCAGGGGCCGGTGTCTGCCGAGGTGACCGCCACCGAGGCGGACAAAATGCTCCTCCAGGCTCGCGAATTGTCCAGTATCTCCGAGCACGTGGTGGTCAAGCTGCCCACCACCACGGAAGGGCTGAAGGCCCTGGTGCGCTGCGTGGATGAAGGCATCAAGACCAACATGACCCTGGTCTTCCAGCCCATCCAGGCCCTGGCCGTGGCCAAGATCGGGGCCACCTACGTCAGCCCCTTCCTGGGCCGGTTGGACGACATCGGCCAGGAGGCCATGGCCATGCTGACCAGCATCCGCACCATCTACGACAACTACGACTTCGACACGCAGATTCTGGCCGCCAGCCTGCGCCACCCGCTGCACATCGTCCAGGCCGCCGAGATCGGCGCGGACGTGGCCACCCTGCCGCCGGCCGTGTTCGAAAAGATGCTGGCTCATCCGCTCACCGACATCGGCCTGGAGCGTTTCCTGGCGGATTGGAAGAAGGCGCAAGGGTGATTGGTCGTCGGTTTTCACTTCTCCCGGTCTCCAGCAAGGGCGTCAATTCATGAGGAGTTCCCAGTTGCCAGTTTCCAGTTGCCAGTAAAGACGTTGCATCCCTCCCCAACTGGAAACTGGATACTGGATACTGGGAACTGGAAACTGGAACACTACAACGCAAGGTCGTAGCGGCCGGGCTCCGTACCGGCCGTTTTTGGGCAAAACGGCCGGTACGGAGCCCGGCCGCTACGGAAAATGGCCCACTCTGCGCTGTCGGGTGGGAACCGCTCGAACGCCGTGCTTTCGTGCTTCACAACCACCAGCGGTTCCGAGCTGCCCGTCCTTTGACATTTGCGTTCCCGTCGCCCATGCTTTCACTATGAACCGCGACGAAGTCTGCTCCAAGTTCCTCGAATCCCTGCCCTTCGAGCTCTATCCCTTCCAGGAGGAGGCCCTGCTGGCGTGGTTCGAATCCACCGGGGGGGTGATGGTCTGCGCCCCCACCGGCATGGGCAAGACGCTCATTGCCGAGGCCGCCCTGTTCGAGGCCCTGCACACCCGCCAGCGCCTCTACTACACCACGCCGCTCATCGCGTTGACCGACCAGAAGTTCCGCGAGTTTCAGGATCTCGCCGAGCGCTGGGGCTTCTCCCGTGAGGACATCGGCCTCATCACCGGCAACCGGCGGGTCAACCCCGACGCCATCATCCGCGTGGTGGTGGCCGAGATTCTGCTCAACCATCTGCTTTCCCCCGATCCGGCCGTATCCAATTTCGACGATGTGGCCAGCGTGGTCATGGATGAGTTCCACAGCTTCAACGACCCCGAGCGTGGCGTGGTGTGGGAACTCTCCCTGGTCCTGCTGCCCAGGCATACGCGGGTAATGCTGCTCTCCGCGACGGTCGGCAATCCGCACGAGTTCGCAAGCTGGCTGCGGGCCCAGCACGGCCGTGACCTTAAGGTCGTGCTGTCCAATGAGCGCCGCGTGCCCCTGGAATTCAACTGGATCGGCGACAAGCTGCTCACTGAACAGCTCCCCGAAATGGTCACCGACGACGACGCCACCAACCGCGTGCCCGCGCTGGTCTTCTGCTTCAACCGCGACGAGTGCTGGGAGGTGGCCGAGCGCCTGAAAGGCTTGCCCCTCATCGGCGGGCCGGCCCGGGCCGAGATCGAAGCTTACCTGAATGAGCGCAAGGCGGACTTCGCCGAAGGTGTCGGGCCGAAGCTCAAGCAGATGCTCATCCGCGGGGTGGGCGTCCATCACGCCGGCGTGCTGCCCAAGCACAAGGAGGTGGTCGAAGAGCTGTTCAACCGCAAGCTGGTGCCCTTTGTCATCTGTACCGAAACGCTCGCTGCCGGCATCAACCTGCCGGCCCGCTCCGTGGTCCTGAGCACGCTGCTCAAGGGTAAACGGGGCGAGAAAAAGCTGGTGCCCTCATCCATTGCCCACCAGATCTTCGGGCGGGCCGGCCGGCCCCAGTTCGACAAGCAGGGCTATGTCTTCGTCCTGGCCCACGAGGATGACGCCCGCCTGGTCAAATGGAAACGCAAGTACGAGCAACTCGGCGACTCCAAGGATCCCGGCATCCTGCGGATCAAGAAGGAGCTCGAACGCAAGAAACCCACCCGGCGCAAGACGGAGCAGTACTGGTCCGAGGGCCAGTTCAAGCAATTGATTGAGGCCGGTCCGGCCAAGCTGTTCAGCCGCTCCATGATTCCCTATAGCGTGCTGATCTATCTGCTGACCAAGATGGGCACGCTCCAGGCGGCCCGCTCGTTTCTCTCCAGGCGGTTCAACACCGCCGAACGCATCGCCAGCTTTCAGGAACAGCTCGATTTCATGATCAACAACCTCGCAGGGCTGGGATACCTGACCCGCTCCGAGGACGGCGACCAGGTCACACTCCACGACAGCATCCACAAGCTGCTCAATTTCCGCAGCATCGACCCGCTGTACGGGGCGTTCCTGACCGAACAGCTCGTCTACAGCAATTTCGAGGAGAAGGTGCTCGCCCTGGAGAGCGTGCTGGAGGTGCCGCCGACCATTGTGCGGAAGGTGCGCATCCCGGAACTGCCGCCCGGGCCCCTGCAGACCCAGGTCCTGGAGCCGATGTTGGTGCAGATGGGCGCCCTGGTCGCCCGGCCAACGGGTGCGGCCGTTGACGAAGAACTGGCCGACGAAGACGATTTCTTCGACGAAGAGGAGCAGGAGCGTCCGCCGACCTTCCCGGAAATGCTCAAGCTGGTCTTCGAGTCCCGGCTGGCCGCCCCGGAGCCGGTGTTCGTGCAGCCCAAGTGGATCGGCGGCGGCGTGGCCGAGGCCGGCGGCGACTTCTATCGTTTCGTCAAGTCGCGCGAACTGATCAAGCAGGAGGGCCTCATCCTGCGGCACCTCCTGCGCCTGACCATCCTGGCCGGCGAGATGGCCGCGCTGACCGAAGATCCCGACTACATACGGATCGGCGAGGTCGCCACTAACGCCTGCAGCAGCGTCGATCCGCGCTACACCGCCCGCTTCCTGGAGCAAGCCGAAGCGGTGAAGAAAATGGCCACGGTTTAGAACGAGAGGTGAGACGTGAGAAGTGGGAAATACTTGCGGTGGACTGGATGCTCGTTTGCCTGGATCCTCTTTTGCACCACCGGCATAGCCATGGGCCAGGAGCCACCGACGTCCGTGGAAGAATCCAAATGGACGCTGGACAGCGGCTCCGTGCGCATTGAGTTCCAGGTAGTGGACAAACGCCTCGTGATCGCATCTTTGGAGGACAAGCAGGGGCGCGAGTGGCTTGGCCAATGGCCACAGAATGCCTCATTTTGGCTACTGGCCGTGCGCGGTCCTGAATCGGCAACCGTGGAACTGCGCAGCGCGGATCTCGCGCCAACGGTTCTCCCGCAAGACAGCCAGGCATCCAGGGGCTCAAGCCTGCGATTTGCATGGGAGGCTGCATTGGGCGGGAAAGCGGGGCTTATTAGCTTGACCGTTCGGAGCGACCCGCAGACGGGCCTGGTCCTCTGGTCTCTGGATGCCCGGCTGCCGGAAGGCTGGCACGTCGTCAGGGCCGAACCGCTCATCCTGCCGAATCTCAAGATCGAAGCGGGGCTCAAGATGGCCGCCCCCGTCGGCTGGGGCCTGGAGTACGACGTCAAGCCGGGCATGGGCTACAGCGGCAACTATCCGTCCCTGGTGGCCTCCAGTTCCTTCCTGGGCTTCTACCGTGAGAGGCACGGACTTTACCTCGGCGTTCACGATCCCGACGGCCACCACAAGCACCTTGGCGTCAAGACCGACCAGACCGCCGCCCGCGTCACCATCACCCACTGGCCAACCGAAGCCGACAGCCAGGGCGGGCACTACGCCCCCGCTTTTGCCTGTGCCATCGGCGGGTTCAAAGGCGACTACCTCGGCGCGGCGGCCTTCTACCGCGCGTTCGTCGTCCGGACGCCCTGGGGGCGCGGCATGACCGCCGGCCCCTACACCCCGCCGGAGTGGCTCAAGGACATCGACCTGTGGCTCATGCCCGAGCCGGAACCGCTCAAGAACGTCGAGGCCTGCAAGCGGGCCGGGGAATTCTTCGGCGTGCCCATCGCCCTGCACTGGTACCGCTGGCACGAGATCCCCTTTGATACCCTCTACCCGGAATACTTCCCCGCTAAAGAGCACTTCAAGGAGGGCGTCCGGGCCCTGCAGGAGGCCGGCTTCCGGGTCATGCCCTACATCAACGGCCGGCTGTGCGACCCGAAATCGAAAACCTGGACCGAGGAGCATGCCGATCAGTCCGCCGCCCGGAAAGAGGACGGCAGCTTCTATACGGAAATCTACGGTTCCAAGGTGCCGCTCAACGTGATGTGCCCGGCCACCAAGCAGTGGCGGGACAAGGTCGCCGGCATCGTGGATCGGCTGTTCAACGAGTACGGCGTGGACGGCGTCTACATCGACCAGATCACTGCCGCGGCGGCCATGCGCTGCCATGCCACTGACCACGGCCACAGCCCCGGCGGCGGGACCTTCTGGGTCAATAGCTATCGCACCCTGCTCGACGACATCCGCAAAAAGATGCCCCCCGGCCGGATCCTCACCTCCGAGGAAAACGCCGAGTGCTGGAACGACCAGTTCGACGCCCTGCTGATGGTCAACACACCCGCCGACAGCAACCGCCGAATTGTCCCGCTTATGCCCGCCGTCTATGCCGATCGTGTGATCACCTTCGGCTTCCAATACATCGTGGCCGGCGACATCCAGAATTCGCTGCCCTTCCGCGCCAAGATGGCCCGGGCATTCATCTGGGGCGCCCAGCTCGGCTGGGTGCGGGTGGAGGCGATCATGGCCGATGACGCAAAACGCGAGGCGGAGTTCCTGCGCGACCTGGCCCGCTGCCGGCGGCACGGGCACGAGTTCTTCGTCGGCGGCGAGTTCCTCGGCGAATTGGAAGTAGCTGGCGACAATCCGCCGCTCAAGGTCGAGGGCGGGACCATCTCCCCCAACCGCTATGCGGTGAACCTGCCGGCCGTTCTGGCCACCGCCTGGCGAAACCAGGCCCGTGCCGGCGTCGTGGCCGTGAATATGTCCGACCAGGAGCGACTGGTCACGCTGAAGCTCCCGCCGGCGCTGCTTCCACCGGCAGGCCAATCCCTTCAGGGAGAAATCCTCGGCCCGGAAGGTCCCCTGGGACCGGTCGAGGCCAAGGGAGAACTGCCGGTCAAACTTCCGCCGCGTTCGGCCCGGCTCTTCCGGTTCACCGTGGGGATGAATTGAGACCCTTTCCGGTCCGGCAGTTTCGCGCTTCGGCCCATGAGGCGGGACGCCCAACGCACAGGATTCATTCCGAATCCGCCTGGTGAGGCGCAAAGCCGCGGTCCGAGGGGTTTGACCCTTCCGACGGGTGAGGCTATCTTCGCCGTTGGAAAATGCGGTTCGGAAAGACCGCGCAGGCCGGTTCGCCGGACCTGCCTCGATGTAACGACATCGGGTCTGCAGACCCGACCCAAGGGAGACACGACATGACGCGGGCAATCAGAATCGGCTTGACTGGTATCGCGGCCCTCTGCGTGGCCGCGGGGTGTTCAAAACAAACCCGAACCGTGACCCTGCTGGGCGACTCACGGCAGGCCGGCTGGACGGAGCTGTTCAATGGCCGGGACTTCGGCGGCTGGCGGGCCATGGACCCGGCCAATAACAAGTGGATGACGGCCGCACAGGTCTCCCTGGACCCGGAGGACGACGCCAAATTCAAGATCGTCCCCGGCTCCGGCATCCTGGTGAACGGGCAGAAAGGCAACACCAGCAACTTCTACACCATCCTCGAACACGGCGACTGCGAGCTGCACATCGAATTCATGGTGCCCAAGGGCTCCAACTCGGGCATCTACTTCCAGGGCCGCTACGAGATCCAGGTGTTTGACAGCTTCGGCAAAGAGCAGGTGGAGTTCAGCGACTGCGGCGGCATCTACGCCCGCTGGATCGACAACGCCAACGTCGAAGGCCACGCCCCCCGCACCAACGCCAGCAAGGCGCCGGGGCAGTGGCAGAGCTTTGACGTGAAGTTCACCGCGCCCCGGTTCGACGCCGACGGCAACAAGATCGCCAACGCCCGCTTCGACTGGGTGCGGCTCAACGGCACGCTCATCCACGAAAACGTGGAGTTGACCGGCCCCACCCGGTCGGCCATGGGCGAAAACAAGGAGGTCTCCGCGGGCCCGCTCATGCTCCAGGGCGACCACGGCCCGGTGGCGTACCGGAACATCCGGATCCGCCTGCTGAAGTAGCTGTCAGCGGTCAGCGATCAGCTTTCAGCTTTGCAGGTTGGTTCTCGTAGTGGAATGGTTTACCGGCGTTCAGCGGGCAGTTTCCAACAAGCTGCCCGCTGAACGCTGTTTTGCTGAACGCTGAATGCTGATCGCTGATCGCTGATCGCTCTAAATCAACGATTTCAGGTGATCAATGCTTGCTGCCGCCTGTTCGATGGTCCCGCATTCCACGCTGAAGCACAACGGGCGGTTGACCGGCTTGAGGATGTCGATGATCCGCTTCCAGTCGATCACCCCCTCGCCGCAGGCACAACCCACCGGCGTGCCGGTGACCTTGCCGCGCTCCGCGTCGCTCTGCTGAATGGTGATATCTTTGGCGTGGACATGCACCACCCGGTCGCGCACCCGCTCCAGCCACGCGTAGGGATCCTCGCCGGCCAGGTAGGAGTTGCCGGTGTCGAAATTGATGCCGATGGCCGGTGACTTCACCAGTTTGCAGATACGATCCAGACCGGCCGGCGTCTTGCTGTACTGCTGGTGCGGCTCCAGGCCGATCTGGATGCCCCGCTTCTCGGCCGCCCGGGCCGCCAGCGTCAGCACGTATTTCATGAGCAGGTGATCTTCCTCTTCGCTGGTGAAGTCGGGCTTGGGCCCCTCGTCCGTGTTGACCACTGGGGCCTGCAGCTCAGCGGCAAAGCGGATGGCCGCGCGGAGATAGTTCACGGAGACATCCGGCTTGCACAGAGCGGTATGAGCGCTCACGCTCGAACAGCGTACGCCGTACTTCTCGCAGATCGCCCGGATATCCAGCGGATCATCCCACATGGAAACGGAGTGAAAATAGCCGGCCTCACTGAGCAGTTCGCGACCCCAGTGCAACATCGGCTCGATGTACTGGTAGCCGAGCTGCGCGGCCTTCTCCACGCCGGCCGCAAAGGACATGTCGTGATGCCGAACGAACTCCATGTTGACGCCGATATGGATCTGGGCCATGACATTTCACTCCGAGAAGAACCGCAGATAGACGCGAGTGGACGCAGATTACCCCATCCGCCGGACCCCTTCAAGCGTCAGAGCACAGCACCGAATGGGTTCAGAAACAGCCCCGATGGAAAGATGGAGAGTACGAGCGATGGAGAGAGGATACTGCCGGCCTATACTCTCCATCGCTCCATCTCTCCATCTCTCATACTCTCACACTTGACCGGTTCGGCACATTAAGGTCTACTTGAAGCCATGAACGGATACGAACGCATCCTGGCCCAGTTAGACGGCCGGCCCACCGACTGCTTGCCGTTTATGCCCATTACCATGATGTTCGCCGCCGATCGGCTGGGCGTTAAATACGGCCAATATACCCAGGACCACCGTGTCCTGGTGGAAGCCCAGTGCCGGGTGGCTGAGGAGTTCGATTTCGACTACGTCTCGGCCATCTCCGACCCGGCCCGCGAGGCCGGCGACTGCGGGGCGGCCGTCGAATTCTTCGAAGACCAGCCCCCGGCCATCATCGAGCACCAGGCCCTGCTGGCCGACTCTGCGAAGCTGGCCTCGCTGAAGGTGCCCGACCCCTGCGCCGGCGGGCGGATGCT
>Ga0209720_1000016_pt1 | contig 172927 bp, 181 predicted proteins | sample AD_JPNMR3_MetaG_FD_184426 | JGI IMG/M metagenome (GOLD analysis project Ga0209720, IMG submission 184426) | Active sludge microbial communities of municipal wastewater-treating anaerobic digesters from Japan - AD_JPNMR3_MetaG (SPAdes) (version 2) | ecosystem: Engineered > Bioreactor >... | reverse complement strand
TTTTTAAGTTCGGATGAAATAATTATTGCTCGAGAAACTTCCTTCATTGATAAACGTTCATCCATTGATTTTTTATGCAGAAGTTTATAAGCTTCTTCTTCTGAAACTTCTAACTCTTTCATTAAAACACCCTTTGCTTAATCGATCATCTTTCGAGTTCTAAGTGCTTCCTTTAGGGTTTCCTTTTTTCAGAAAAAGTAAAGTATTCTCAGTGGAACCACCAATTTCCTAAGCTATGGTTTCTGGCAAAGCAATCTCATTTTTTTATATTTTCTTGGTTTTTTATGCCGAATGTTAATTATTCCTAAAACTTTATCTTTATAAATGATTGGTACTGACAAAAAACTCTAAAAAGCGGACTTAAAATCATAGTTTCTTTAAATTATTATTTTTGTTTTTATTCTTTGTTTTTCTCCCTGAAATGGCCCTTCTAGAAAAGGATAAATTTTTATCTTTGGTGTTAATGTATCCTTGTGAATATTGTAAGCGTCTTTAAAATCAAAGTTTATATCAATAAGGTAATTCAAAATTCTTTCAGAATATTCTTTGCCAATTTTTTCTTTTTCTTCCTCAGACAACTTAACTCCCTTATGAAGCTCAAGGAAAATATTGAAAGATGGATTAAAACTTCCTTCTTCTTTTGCTGAAATCTTAAAGCTATGAATTAAAGGATTTTTACCCAAAACAGGTTGAACCATTTGAGGAGAAATTTTTGCAATATTTAAAGGGGAAAAAATGGTTTTCCTGTTTTTGAGAATAATCATTAACAAAATATAAAATTTCTTCTGGATCAGCCATATTTACTACTACATCAGATTTCCAAACATCTTCCCATTTAAAACTACTGACTTCCACTAATTTTGGCACATTATAACCTAACGCATTAGTTAAATTCTCAAAATTTAAATTCCATACTACCCTTATTTTACTTCTGCAGTTCCCGATTTTTAATAAGATGGATTTGGTTTTTGCTTTTTTTTAGGATATTTAAAAGAATACCTCGATTTTTAGTTTTTAAAATTTGTAAGTTTTCTATTGCAGAAATTCTTATTTAACAAATTGGCTATTATATAAAGAAGTGTAAAAACCATTTTTGGAAAGCAGCTCTTTATGTGTTCCTTGCTCAACAATACTTCCTTCGTTCATTACTAAAATTAAATCAGCATTTCTAATAGTTGAAAGTCGATGAGCAATCACAAAGCTTGTTCTTCCTTTCATCATCTTATCCATTACTGCTTGAATAAGAGATTCGGTACGGGTGTCAACAGAGCTCGTTGCTTCATCTAAAATAAGCATAGGAGGATTAGCTAGCATTACTCTAGCTATAGTTAAAAGTTGTTTTTCACCCTGAGAAATATTATCAGCTTCTTCGTTAATCTCCATATTATAACCTTCGGGCAAAGTACGAATAAAATGATCAGCATAAGCTGCCTGTGCTGCTTTAACTACCTCTTCATGGGAAGCATTTTCTTTGCTATAAGCAATATTTTCTTCAATCGTCCCACTGAAAAGCCATGTATCTTGCAAAACCATACCGAAAAGCTTCCTTAGATCAGATCGCCTCATTTTTCTAATATCCACCCCGTCAATTTTTATAGCTCCACTATCAATATCATAAAAACGCATCAAAAGATTAACCATGGTCGTCTTGCCTGCCCCAGTAGGTCCAACAATAGCAACTTTTTGCCCAGCTTTAATATTAGCATTAAAATCTTTAATAATTAATCTCTCGGGAGTATATCCGAAAAAAACATGATTAAACTCTACTGCCCCCTTCACTTCTTTTAAAACAACAGGCTGTGGAGGATCTGGAACCTCGTCTTTTTCTTCAAGAAATTCGAATACTCTTTCGGCAGCAGCTGCTGTCGATTGAAAAACATTAGCAATGTTTGCAGTCTGAGTGATGGGACGATTAAACTGATTCATGTATTGGATAAAAGCCTGAATACTTCCAATGCTCATTTTACCTTGAATAGCTAACCACCCGCCTAATACCGACACTGCAACAAAGCTACAATTTTCAACAAGGTTCATTATTGGCTGAAGAAGGCCTGAAAAAAAATGCGATTTCCAAGCACTCTCGTAAAGATCATTATTAATTCTCCGAAAAATTGATATAGATTTTTGTTCACCATTAAAAGCTTTTACTATTACGTGACCAGAAAACATTTCCTCAATATGACCATCTATTCTTCCTAAGGCAACTTGTTGATTTAAAAAATACTTCTGCGAACTTTTTATAACAAGATTTGCCAAAAGAAAGCTAATGGGCAAAATAACGATTGCTACCAATGTCAATTGCCAGCTAATCATGATCATCATCACAAGAATACCAATGATAGTTGTGGTTGCAGTAACGACCTGAGCTAATCCTTGATTAAAGTTTTGACTTACGGTATCTACATCATTTGTTACTCGACTCAAAATATCACCATGGGTTCTTTCATCAAAATAACGTAATGGCAAATGATTTATCTTTTGAGAAATACCCTTTCTTAAATTAAAGGTAACTTTCTGAGTAACTCCCGCCATAATCCAACCTTGCAAATAGCTGAATAAAGCGCTTGTTAGATAAATTCCTATTAGTATTTCTATTGAATGAATAATAGCCGCAAAATCAATGCTAATTTTTCCAAGGGTTGTTATGGTTTGCATTCCTTCAACTATTTTATTGGTAATATCTCCTAATATTTTTGGAGCAATAATAGTAAAAACCGTGCTAACTATAGCAAATATCAAAATCAGAATAATTGAAAAACGATAGGGCTTTAAATACCTTATGAGTTTTCGCATTGTTCCTTTAAAGTCCTTGGGTTTTTCTACCGCTCCTCGCATTCCCCTACCACGCCCACCACCCATACCTAAACCAACTGTCCGTGGTTTTTTAGGAGGTAAATTACTTGGAGAAATGTTTTTGGATTTTGAAATAGGTTCTTTTTCAGGCATATTTTTATACTAAATCCCTAACTAATTCTTCTGATGAAAGCTGAGAAGCAGCAATTTCTTTATAAACTTCACAGGTATGAAGAAGTTCTTTATGAGTTCCTTGCCCAACTATTTTTCCACTATCTATTACAATTATTTTATCAGCATCCATTATAGTAGCAATCCTTTGAGTTACAATAATAACTGTTTTGCCCTGCGTTTCTCGTTTTAAGGCCTTTCTTAAAGCAGTATCGGTTTTAAAATCCAAAGCAGAAAAGCTATCATCAAATAAATAAAGCTCAGGATTTTTAGCTAAAGCTCGAGCGATTGCCAAACGTTGCCTTTGCCCTCCAGAAAAATTGGTGCCAGCTTGAGCAATAGAGCTGTCGAACTTTTGGTCAAGTTCTTTGATAAACTCAAGAGCTTGAGCGGTAGCTGCAGCACGAAAAATTTCTTCTTCGGTGGCATTAGGGTTTCCATAAGCAATGTTTTCTTTAACTGTGCCGGAAAAAAGCATTGCTTTTTGAGAAACGTACCCAATACGCGCTCGCAAGTCTTTTTGTTTCATATCACGCACATCTACATCATCAACTAAAACCTGTCCTTCTGTAACATCATAAAAACGAGGAATTAAGTTCAAAATAGTAGACTTACCGCTTCCAGTGCTGCCAATAAAAGCAGTGGTCTGACTAGGAAGAGCGACAAAAGAGATATTATGCAAAACTGGTTCAGCAGCTCCCGGATATGCAAAAGTAACATTTTTAAACTCAACCTTGCCACCACGCCTAGGAGCCTTAACGGGTTTTATTGGGTCTTTTATTTGCACATCGGTCTCTAATACTTCTTCAATTCTATCAACTGAAACAGAAGCTCTTGGAATAGCAATAAAGATTACAGATATCATTAAAAAAGCGGAAACTGCCTGAATTGAATATTGCATAAATGCTAACATATTTCCAACTTGAAGATTGCCTAGCTCAATTTGGTGAGCGCCTAGCCAGACAATAGCTATCATCATAAAATTCATTATAAGCATCATAGCTGGCTGAAGGAGCATTAGTAAACGATTGACAAAAAGATTAAGCCTCGTAAGATCTTCATTTACTTTGTTAAATTTTTCTTCTTCGTGTTTTTCTTTATTAAAAGCCTTTATTACGCGCAAACCGGTAAGAATTTCTCTTGTCACCAAGTTTAATTTATCTATTAATTTTTGAAGCCAGGCAAATTTTGGAATTACCATCTTAAAAAGCAAGGTAATTATAGCAATTAAGGCAACAACGGCAGCTCCCATAATCCAAGTCATTGATGGAGCTAATTGATAAGCTTTTAGTGTAGCAAGTACGCCTATTAAAGGAGCCATAATAGCCAATCGAAAAAGCATTGTAAGCACCATTTGAATTTGCTGAACATCGTTTGTGGTACGAGTGATAAGAGAAGCAGTTGAGAATTTATTAAATTCAACAAGTGAAAAATTTTCTACCTTGGTAAATACTGCATCTCTTAAATTCTTCGCAAATCCCGCCCCAATCCTCGAAGACAAATAATTTACACCTACCGTAGCTAGTCCTCCGCCAATAGCAATTAAGATCATAATCAAACCATTCTGTAAAATTACCTTAGTATTCTTGCCAAGTATTCCTTGGTTAATAATTTTTGCCATAAAATCCGGTAAGGCAAGTGTTGCTGAGGCTTGAAAATATATAAAAACGGCCATTAAAATAAGTGGCCAAATATACGGAGAAAGATATTTTAGAATTTTTGTTCCTTTCATTATAATTAAAATAGCCAATAATTATAATGGAAAATCCTTTCTTGGTCAATATATTGGGGCAACAATACACACTTTTTTATGCTTTTTGGCTATCTTTTTTAGAAAACACGAATTCTTCCCTAGAAAGGGTTCCAAAATAAAAAACAGGAGTTTTAAAATTCCTGTTTTGGTAGACTCTGCTCAACCAACGTTATTAAGAAGATGTTTAACAGGAAAGAGGGGTTAAGAAATGAATTTGAGGCCATCACTATTCTCTAGATAAGCACTATATAAAAGAGATGATTTTCCTTTGTCAAATTTTTGAAATCTGAGAGAAACCACTTTAATGCTTGTTGGAAAAAATGTTAACATAAATTATTTTTGAATATTTATTTTTAATTCTTTGAGCTGTTCCTTTCCAACTTCGGATGGAGCATTCATCATAAGATCTCTTCCCTCTCCTGTTTTTGGAAAAGTAATAACTTCACGAATATTGGGTTCGTTTTCAAGAAGCATCATTAAGCGATCAAATCCCCAAGCAATACCTCCATGAGGAGGAGCACCTGATTCCAATGCTTTAATCATATGTCCAAAATCTTTTTTGATTTTTTCTTTGGTATAACCCATTATTTCAAATACAGAAATAAGAGCTTCTGGTTTGTGATTTCTTATACTTCCTCCAGCTATCTCATAACCATTAAGCACTAAATCATATTGGGTTGTAATAATATCTTCTATGTTTCTCTTGTCCATGAGTAAATTCATATACTCTTTTTTGGGAGCTGAAAAGGGATTATGCGTAAATGTCCACTTATCATTATCATCTTTTTCAAAAAATGGAAAGTCAGTGACCCAACAAAAAGCAAGTAAATTCTCATCATTTTTATTTTTTCTTAAATCGGGCTTATCGCTCTTGTGCATTTCCATTGCCTCTTTAAAAGTAATGCGTGGAAATGGTATTTGCTGGATAACTTTTTGCGGATAGCACTTTTTTATTGTCTCAATAATTAATTCTTCATTTAATCGCATCACCTCTTTCTCTTCTACAAAGCTCATTTCCATGTCTAATTGCGTAAATTCCGGCTGTCTGTCGCCTCTTGAATCTTCATCTCTAAAGCATCTAGCAAATTGAAAATACCTTTCAAACCCTGCGCACATTAAAAGCTGTTTGTATTGCTGAGGAGATTGTGGTAGGGCATAAAATTTCCCCGGCTCTAGTCTTGAAGGAACAATATAATCACGAGAACCCTCTGGTGTTGATTTTGTTAGACACGGAGTTTCTATTTCTACAAAACCCTTTTTGTTTAAAATTTCTCTCATACATAATATCGTTTTGTGCCTATCACGAATATTTTTTTGCATCCTTTCGCGTCGCAAATCAATATAGCGATATTTAAGTCTTGCCTCTTCGTTAATATCTTTTCCATCGCCAGAAATATCAAAAGGTAGCGATGTAGATGTATTAAGAATAGACAACGATAAGGCCTCTACTTCAAGTTCACCATTTAATTCTGTTTTTTTAACCATTTTTTCTGGTCTTAGATTTACTTTTCCTTCGATTTCTACAATCCACTCAGGCCTACATTTATTTGCAAACGAATGGACTTCTTTGTGCTTTGGTAAAATTAATATTTGAGCTTTTCCAGTTGCATCTCTTAGAACTAAAAAAATCAATTTCCCATGATCACGCCGCGCATCTACCCAACCGTTTATTTTCACTTCTTTTCCTATGTGTTTTTTTAGATCTTTTATATATGTTCTTTGCATAGATATAAAAATATTTAATAACGTTTAAAATAAGTCTGTTATCTTTTTATGTATTCTTATAAAGTTACAATGTCTTGTTTGGCTCTATCCTTCTAAGGTTCTAGGCAAATATTCAAAAATGTTTTAAATTAAGTAACATTGTGAACGGTGTCATAAAAATAACTCAACAGCAAACTGAGTATATTTATATCCCAGGTTTAAATTTATAACAATAATATTTTATCACATTTTACCCTACCCCTCAACTCACTATATCTCAGATGGGGGGAATAAGCGAGGTTGGGATCTTTACAGATAGTTCTCCTGCACAAAATTTGAAAAATATAAGAACCTCGCTTTTATGTACCTTTATAATTCTTTATAGCTCTTTTCAAAAATATCTTTTTTTTCAACAGGAAGTTCAATTTCAATAGTAGTGCCTCCTATATATTCATTATTTTTTATTTTTACTTTTCCTCCACACTCTTCTACTACCTTTATATCTTCTTTTAAATCTCGTTTCTTTTTTAAAATAGTAAGTTTGTTTTTAATAAAAACAAATGGTTTCATATAGAATTTCATATACAACTTTGTTTTATTAAACTTTTTTTATTTATTTTACGGGTAGCTCAACATAGAAGGTGGAACCCTTACCTTTGCCTTGGGATTCTGCCCAGATTTTGCCATTGTGGGCTTTAACAATTTCTGAGGCAAAGTAGAGGCCTATGCCAACTCCGGAAGGGTTGGTGGAAACTGCATCTTTGGATCTTTCGAATACTTGAAAGAGTTTTTCTTTTTCTTTTGGGGTCATACCCATGCCTGTATCTTGAACAATAGTTAGAATAGTTCTTGAGTTGTTGTTGTGCTGTACACTTATTGTAACTCCACCTTCTTTTGTGTATTTTAGAGCATTGTCAACAAGATTTAAGATAACTTCTCTTAGTTTTTGGGAATCAGCTGTTATTTTGGGTAGGGGGTGTTTGGGTTTGTTGAATTTAAGGTAGAGATTGTATTTTTGGGCTTCGGGCTGGAATTCATTAACTACTTCTTGGATAATATCTTCTAACTGAACGTTGTCTTGAAAACTAAATTGAAGTTTGCCTGTTTGGAGTTTGTTGAGATCTAAAAGATCATTTACTAAGTTTATTTCTTTTTCGTTTGATCTTTTAACTTCTTCGATGAACTCTCTTGCTTTGCCTTGTACTTTGCCGTAGTTACCAGATAGGGCTAGTTCTAAATATCCTTTCATACTGGAGAGAGGGGTTCTGAGTTGATGGGAGGCAAGGTTGAGGAACATTGTTTTAGTTTCATCTAACCTTTTGTACTCGTTAGCTACTTTTTCTGCTTTTTTTCTTAGGGCTCTTTCTCTGATAGCTAACTTTTCAGCTTCTTCTCTTTTTTTCTCTTCTTCGTGAGAGTAGTTTATAAGCTGGTGACCAAGAAAACAGAAAAAAAGAAAGATAGCTAAGCTTGATATTCTCCAGGTAAGAGTAGGAGCTAAGAATACTTGGATTAGCAATAATATTCCCATTACTCCTACCAAAAGATCAGTTAAAATTACCCTAACTCCAAAAAGTTGTTTTGCTATTATTGCATAAGCAGTAAAACCTACAAAAAAGATAGAAGAATAGTTACCAAAACGATAATAGATGTCTGAACCAGTAAGAAGAGGAAAAATAATGTTAAATACTATGCTAAATAAAGCAAAAATTCCTATCCCCACAAGAAAGTACTGAAGTTGCTTCTTTTCTTGCGCAGAAAGTTTTTTGTACCCTTTTAAAATTATAAATAAGCAAAAACCCAAAAGGAAAATAATATATGGAAAAAAACAAAAATAATATAATGGCCCGTAAATCAAGTCAAAACTTCCATCTAGGTGTATAAAAATATTTTTTATTCCAAAAGATGTAAACAAAAATAAAAGGAAAATAAAGAAAGAAATATAAAAAATAATTTTGAAAATATCTTTTTTGAGTACAGGAAAAATTTCATAGAAATAAGTTAAAATAAAGAAAAAAATAAAAGTTGCTGAAAGTAAACTACTACTAACAGCTATTTTACTAAAAAGGAGAGAAAGAGATGGATTTGTCAATGGGAAAAATTCAGAAACATAGGCACTAATAATCCAAAGAATTATTGATAAAGAGAAATAGAAGAAAAATCGATATTTCTGTTTTTTTGAATTTTTCAAAAAAACCACCAATCCTAAGAAAAAATTTCCTAAAGAGATTATTATTACAAGAATTGTTTCCCAAGTTCCTAATATCATATTTTAAAATAAATTTTTAGGTTTCACTTTTTTATTTTCTTCTCCAAATGGTCCTTGTCTAAAAGTGAATATTTTAATTAAGGGATCAACAAATTGTGGAGATTTCTGATAAGCATCTTTAAAATCAATATCATTTAACAATGTATTTAAAATTACATCGTGATATTTTTTTATAATTTTATTTTGATTTTTAAAAGATATACCTGGTAAAGTTTCCAAGTACACAACGAAATGAGGATTATTTTCTTTTTCTTCAATGCCTATTTTAAAATTGTTTATAAAATTTTCCCCTAAAGAATCTATTGCTATTTTAACTTGTTCAGGATAAATATTGGCACCAAGGCAAATAACCGCTTGGTCTGTTCTCCCCTTTAAAAATACAAAAGGCCATTTTATTGGTTTTTTCGAAAATCTATTTTCTTTTAACTCTTCGATTTCGATGTTTTTTTCTATTTCATTAAATTTCTTTACTTCTCCTCTGTCTTTAATTCTATATCTTATAATTGGAAGTTGGCAAAATTCAAAATTTCTAGTAATTATCAATTCATTATTAATTTCTTCTATATATACTAAAAGAGGAATATATTGGAACACTGAAAAATGTTGTTTAAATTTAGACGAGTTGTTTAAAAATATTTTTTGAAATAGATTTGAAAATGGGGTAGAAATTGCCATTATACCAGTTTCGCTTGCGCTATACATATCAATTATTTCAGATATTAAATTAATATGAAGTTTTTCAGATAAAAAATTTTTAAAATTCCAGGTGAGAGGTTCGCCTGCGCAAAGAGGAATTATTTTATAATCCTCCCAATTTAATTTTCTTTTATCTCCTTCTTGGATAATTAAACGGAAAAAAGAAGGATAAGTAGAAATTATAACAAAATCATAAAATTTTCCCGTTTCTTCAAGTAAACCTACTATAGTCTCAGGAGAAAGTCCACACAAGGCAACACTTAATTGATACTTTGAATTTTTTCCAATTTCGATAGAAAAAAGAGTGGCCACAATACTAGCATACCAAGTTCCAAGAGCAAATGCATTAATATATAAAACCTTTTTTTCAGAAAAATCTAAAAGATATTCAAGATAAATTTTAATCGATGAAGGATCGAATTCTTTTTGAAAATGAGATTGGAGCAATGGTTTTCCCGTAGTTCCTCCAGAAGTAGAAAAGATAAAAGGGAATGAAGAAGATGGCTTCGATCTTTCTTGAAGAGAGTATTGATTTGTATAATTTTCTTTGGTAGTAAGGGGTACATACTTTTTAAAATCATCTATTGTTTTAATCTTGGTATGGTCTTGAATTTCGTGTTTTTTAAGAAAGTCCCTGTAGGCAGGAACTTTCTCAGCAGCTTCATGAAAGGTTTTTAGAGCAAGATTCTCTCCTTGCTTTTCCCAAAAATCTGGTTTCATTGAAGTCATAAACCAGATTGCTCTTTTTGGATTGGACATTATGAGGTTTTGCATTATATCAGTAAATTTTGCCATAGATTTATTTATTATTAAATTATACCTCTTCCCACAAATCTAAAAATATGGGTTGGGGAGCTTTTTTAAGTGGTTGACCTGAAAGCCACTTTACTATTCCATTAACAACTATTGAGGAAGTAAGATAAGTAGTAGCGCCAAGCTGAGGACCTGATAGTTCAGAAAGATTTTTTTGACCCATTTTTTTGTAAAACTGTAAAAGATCGGCTGGAAAGGTCGAGAAAGTATTTTGAAGAAGTTTTAAATAAAATCTATTGTCGCGATAAGTTTCTTCGCCTACAATTTCTCTTAATTTTGGAGAATCAGGGGTAAAAACTAAAACATAACCTCCCCAAGCAATATTTAAAGGGAAAAAAACTGGCTTTCCTGTATCTTGAGAGTAATCATTAACAAAATATAAAATTTCTTCTGGATCAGCCATATTTACTACTACATCTGATTTATCTATTAGTTCTTTGGCTAATTTTTTGCTTCTTAAAAAAATAGGATAATACTCAACATTAGCTTTTGGATTTATTTCTTTTATCATTGAAGCAAGGGCCTCAGCTTTGTTTTTTCCTATGTGTTTATATCTAAAAGCTTGACGGTTAAGATTACTAATATCTACCTTGTCTCCATCAATTAAGACAAAGTTCATAAAACCGGTTCTGGCAGCTAAAACTCCAATTTGAGCTCCAAGGCCACAACCCAACAGCATAATTTTGCATTTTTTAATTTTCTCTTGAAGCTTTTTGGGGATAATGAATTTGTGTCTTAAAACTAAATCTTTATAATTTAAGTTTGGTTTAGAATTTTTTGCCATATTATTAATTATTATTTTACGCTCTTTTTAATAAGAATTGCAAGAAACTCTGAGTTGATGGGAGGCAAGGTTGAGGAACATTGTTTTAGTTTGGTCTAAACTCTTGTACTCGTTAGCTACTTTTTCTGCTTTTTTTCTTAGGGCTCTTTCTCTGATCGCTAACTTCTCAGCTTCCTCTCTTTTTTTCTCTTCTTCGTGAGAGTAGCTTATAAGCTGGTGACCAAGAAAACAGAAAAAAAGAAAGATAGCTAAGCTTGATATTCTCCAGGTAAGAGTGGGAGCTAAGAATACTTGGATTAGCAATAATATTCCCATTACTCCTACTAACATCTCTGTTAGGATAACCTTGATGTTAAAAAGATGATAACGGGTGATGGCAAAAGCAATGATAAGAGGGTAAAGAAATATTACAAAGTTTCCATAAGGATATAGTTCAAATCCATACCATTGAGGAAGATTAAAAAGACCGCCTATAGCAGCTATTCCTAAGGCTAAAATAAAATAACCAATCTGTTTTTTCTTTTCTCCTGTTAGGTGGAAATAATTTTTAATTAATGTTCCAAAAGTGATAACAACCAAGGTTAATCCCCAAACAATATTTAAATTAGCTACTATTCCTGCCTGCGGCCAATAAGAATAAAAAGAATAAGTCTTAAGCTTTGAAATAAAGAAGGGTGTGAATATCAAAATTATTATTAAAAAACTTATTGAATACAACAAAATTAAACTTTTTTTTCTTCTTCCTTCTAAATTTAAAAGAATTAAACCAAGATGATAAAGAAATACTGATGAAAAAATTGAACCGACCATTAATAATCTAAGAAAAAATAGACTTTTTTCTTCATTTTGAACTGCTTGCCAAAATCCATAATTTAACTGCCAAAAAGATAATGCCAAGCTAAACAAAAAGAAAATTTGATTTTCTTTTTTACTTTTATTCCTGAAATAAACAAAAATACCTAAAATTAAAATTAAAAAACAATTTATAAATCCTGAAAAAGCGAGAATACTCATAATGGTTTGTTAACTTTGTTTACTAAAACTTGTTTTCCAAAGCTGATTTTCCATTTTGAATTTTGAAAACCAATTTGAATTAATAAATTTTCGTATTCTTCTTCGCTAAGAAATGTATACTCTTCGACTGGTGTAAAAAATTTTATCATTTTAATTGCAAAATATGGTAAAAAACATTTTTGTTTTATCCATTGACATGGGTTTAATAGATAAATTGAAGCAAGCAAAGCTCCTGTTAAACGACTAACATCTTTTTTGGGGGTGCTCCATATTAATACTCCACCGGGTTTTAAAATTCTATATATCTCTTGAAAGATTACTTTCAGTGCATTTTTGCCTTTTTGTCCTTGGGATTCTATAATATACGTTATAACTTTACTCGATACAATTCCATCAAAATAGTTATCAGGAAATGGTAGTTTTTGAGAAAGATCAATATGTTGTAGTTTTATAGAAGAGTTGCCTAGTTCTTGGAGTCTTTTTTTAGCAGGTTCTAAATAAAGATCTCCTGCTATAATTTCTACTTCTCCTTTTGATTTTTCCAAGATTAGTTCTGTAACAGGAAGAGATCCACAACCAAGATCTAACCATTTTTGACCTTTTTGAGGATTAATAAATTCATTAATTACTTTTAATTCATTTTGATAATGCGGAAGATGTAAGAAAGCATCTCTATACTTACTCGTCATTAAATCCGCATATTCTTTCCAAAATTCCCTTTCCTCTTCTTGAATTTTATTTAAATCCTCTTCTTCTCTTGACACGTTTTTTTTGTTTTGATAAGATTCTTGTGCCATATATAAGTGGTAAGACAGCTTTCTTCATTTAAGTCTTTATTGGTTTTTGAATTTATATATATTTATCTATATAAAACAGAACAGAAGTTCTGTTTTATATATTTATTCCTTACCTTATTTTTTATTAATATTAACTATTAAGCTCAAAAACCTCAACAAAATAAAAGAAAGCTGTCTTTTATTTTAATTAGGTTAACCTTTGTGTTTATTTTATACTCTTTGAGTGAAGATTGCAAAAAAATATTTAAAACCGACACTTTAAGAATTAAGAAGTTATTAAGTTCAAGAATTTAACGCAACATTATGGTAGTATACCATAAAGTAATAAGAAGCGTTAAATTCTATAAAAACATATCATCGTCTAAGTTTTATTAAATTAATAAATTTAATAAAGTTCAAATCTCTTTATTAAAATGCAGACCGAAAATCAACTTTTCATTAATTTATTTTCTCACTTAGCTTTGAATTAAATTAACCCAATTATGCCAGGCGTCTGTATTTTGTGGTTTATCATAGTTTCTTTAAAAACTTCAAAATGAAAAAACAGGATTTTTGAATCCTGTTTTTTAGTAACTCCCGCAATGGGACAATTTCAGAATGCTTAAATGGTCAGATTCAATACAATGTCCTGAGATAATGATAAAACAAATACAAGAACTATTGCAGGTTGTTTAAAATGTATTTACCCCACCTTTCAACTCACTATTTCTCAGGTGGGGGTGGGAGGTAAAGTTGAGGTTCTTTGAGAAAGTGTATATGGTACTCGTACGCAATTTTTGAAAAATAACAGGAGGGTTTACCCTACTCCTCTACTCACTATATTTTCTAAGGGATCAATATTTTACTTTTTCCCAATCTGTATTTAAAATACAACCCTCTATGCATTCTTCCCTAGTTGAATAACCCTTAGTTGAAAAATCTATAGTTATAGTTGGAAAATCCTTCCAATATTTCCAATATGACCAAACCCCTTCTCCTTGTTGTGTAATTTCATAAGTGCATCGTTTTTTACAATCATTAACTTTTGCAACGTGATTAGAAATTATTATACTCCCTGTTACAATAATGGCTATAATAATTAACCAAAACCACCATTTTTTCCAGACTGGACTTTTCTCAACTTTTTCTCTATGTTGAAACTCCCAAATCCATTTATGAAAGTAATTTATAACTAAAGCTACTATTGCTGAAAAAGAAATTAAAGTAAAAAACATTCCAAATATTTCCCCTACTGAAGCCTCATCTTCATTTAGGCTTATAATAGTTATAACCGTCATTAAAACACTAATAATAGCAAAAACAGCAAATTTAATTAAAAATTCTCTTTTAAAATTAAACTTAATATTAGATTTTTGTATTGGTTCTTTTTCCATAATTTTTAATTTTTTATTATAAATAGTGGTATCTTTTTATATTCTCTTAATTTATTAATAATTTTTTAATTATTTAAATTCTTCATTTTTTGGGTTTATCAAGTTTTTTGATTCTTGTATTGTATTGTATTATTCTCTTCAAAATAATTTACTATCCATAAAAAGATTTTTTTTATTATATTCTTTGCTTTTTTGAATTTGATCTTGGCTCATTTTTTTTCTTAATTTCTATATTTTATTTTAAAAGATTTTTATATTGTTTATTTTTTTGCCTTTTGAGAATTAAACTTGCAATTAAAAAACAAATTCTAGTTGCTCCTAATGCCCAAGAAGAAATAGGAATGTTATTTACCATTGCTAATAATGCCGAAGTTAAAGTTGGCTTGGCGGTTTCTTCCTCAGGAAAAAATTGAGATTCATTAGAAATCGTTGTAGGTTCTTCTGGATTCTCTAAAGTTGGCTCAGTAACCTTTTTTTCGGGCAGAGATTGAAATTCATTAGAAGCTGTTGTTGGCTTTTCTGGATTCTCGGTAGAATTTTCTATCTTTTGTTCTGGTTCTGAAATTGATTCTATTTGTTGAGTCTGTGGTTTCGCTTCTGGTTGAGAAACAATTTCGGAAGTTCGTTCTTGGGTTACTTCTGGAGTTTGTTTTGTCTGAGGAGTTGGTGAAACAGAGTTTAAAGACGAATTTATTTCTGGTAATGTTGATGGTGAAGGTGTGTTTATATCTGGCGTGTAAGTATAATTAGTTGGAGGAGTATATGGAATGGATGGATAATCATTTATCCTTTCAACACTAGAAACAAGACAATTTTCATTAGAATCAAAAAGGTAGATTTCATCACCCATGCTTAAGAATCCCCCATCATCTATATTAATATATTGATTTTTATATTGCCGCATACTGAAGCATCCGATGCCATATTTAACAAGATATTTATTGGTTCCATATTCATTTTTGAGTATAACTTCTCTTTTATTATCAACTACTGAATCAACAAAATATTTTTGAAGATTAACTTTTTTAGGAACATTACCAACCTTACAAGTGTTTGTTTGGCCAAAGCTATTAATAATAGTATCTCCAAACATTGGTGAGATAAGTGTATCAATATAAATATATTGCCCTTCGAAAAAATCACTGCTATAGCAGTCATAGTTATAATCAATAATAATATTGTGAAATTCCATCAGTTATTAATAAACTTCGAAAACCGAACTTTTCCTCTACTAAAAAAGCTTTCAAATTTGAAGCCGAAACAAAATTAGCCATTAGAAATATGGATATTAAAAAAGATAAAATAAATATTCTTTTAAATTTTTGTTTAGTTTTGTCCATTGTGATCGAATTTTTTATTTCTTAAGATTACCGGCTTTATTTTCTCACTTGGCTTTGGATTAAATTAATCCAATTATGCCAGGCATTAGTTGATTCAAGATTATCCCAACCTTCTTGAGTGTTTAAATCTATATTATCTTTTTCGATTGTAGTTTGGAGGTCGTTGTAATATTTAGAGATGGTTTCAAAACTTTGAACAAAGGTTTGTTCTTCTGGGGTTAAGTTATCTTTATTTACTGGATAGTATCTTTGAACTAATGACCAGGACTGAGCAGTTGTGGCATAAGCAGTACTTTCAAGTTCTAAAATACTGTTTTGCCAGTGTTCTTTTGAAGTATCTTTATATTGAGTGTTTCTTTCCCATTTATGAGTAAGTTCATGATATAAGATAGGCAGCCAGATTTCACTTTTAATATTCAAATATGGGTTGATATATAAAATATCACTGACCATATCGTATTGGGCAGGATGATCTTCTGGGTAGGTTTTTGCTTCGGGAATAAGTTCTGTGATATCTCCTAGAGGAATTTCTCCTTTTTTAAGTTCTTCCAATACATAGTTATGAACTTCCAATAACCCTGATGGAATCTCTGGAGCATTATCTACCATATTTACCGCTTCATTTAATCTTTCAAGTACAATCTTTTGATTAGTTTTCTTTGAGCCTCCTAAAAGAAAACCTGCAAAGAAAAGGGCAACAATAATCAAAATGCCAATAATAAGGAAAAGTTTATTCTTTCCCCGTTTTTTGGGGTTTAACATATTGTCGCAATGGATTTTATTTGAACGGCGTCCAATAGAAAAGGACTTCCGTTCTTATGACAATTCCTTTCGGAACTGTCTATCGTCTTTTGACGATAACCATTGCGACAAAAAAACAGAACGGAAGTCCGTCTCTATGTCGCAATGGATTTTTATGCCATGTCCTTTTAGGATTTAGGCAATTAATGTTATAAATTTAAATTTTCAAAAAAAATAAAAAACAGAAGATCTCTTTTCTTTAAGTGCCCAGGGAGGGACTCGAACCCTCAAGGACGTATGTCCAACAGATTTTAAGTCTGTCGCGTATACCAGTTCCGCCACCTGGGCATTTTAAAATATTCATTTAGGCCAGGGCGAGAATTGCACTCGCGCATAGCGATTTTGCAGACCGCCGTGTTAGCTACTTCACCACCTGGCCTAATAAATTATTGTAGCTTATCTCTTTTCTTTTTTCAATTCTTTTTTTATCCTTTCTAAGACCTCAAAAAGATTCCCTTCAATCTTGCAACCAGCTGCATATTTATGACCACCTCCTCTAAATTTTTGGGCAATCCTAGAAACATCTACTCCATTATAAGAACGAAGAGAGACTTTAATTTTATGTTTTTGCTCTATTAAGGTGAGATAAATTTCTGCATCGCCAATACTTGCAAGGAAATCAGGAAAAATTGGTGGCTCAGATAAGTTCAATCCTTTTTCTCCTTTAAAATCTGACATCAAAAGATAAGAATAAATTAAATTTAAATTTCCATCTTTTTCTGCTCTTTCAAGAAACTTTGCTAAAATTTTTGCTCGACTTAATTCTAAATGCTGATAGGCAGACATTATTTTGAATAATTCACCACCAGCTAAAATTAACTCTCCTATGATTTTTTCAACTTTTTGATAGTTTTGGCTACTTCGACAAAAACCGACAGTATCAGTCAAAATTCCTGTTAAAAGAAGTGTGGCTAAGTTTTTGTTAATTTCTACTTTTTGGAATTTAAAAAATAAATAAATCATCTCAGCAGTTGAAGAAGCCTTGGGACCAATTAGCTTTATCTTTCCAATTCTATCACCGCTAAGATGGTGATCAAAAGTAATAACTTTTTGATGTAAAAGTTTAATATTTTGAGGAATTTCTAATCTTTCTTTATCAGCATAATCTAAGGCAAATATCAAATCGAAATTAGGATTCTCTGGCGGTTTTTGTTGAAGTTTTTCAAATCCAGGCAAAAATCTTAAAAATTTCGGAGGTTGAGGTATAAAGATAAAGGCTTGCTTTTTTTGTTTTTGAAAAAAGTAATTTAAAGCTAAAGCTGAACCAATAGCATCTCCATCGGGCGCTCGATGAGTCAGAATTAAAATCCTTTTATTTTTTTGAATTTCTTTTTTAACTTGATTAAATTTTGCAGTGCTAATTTCCACAAATTTATTTTTTCCATTAGATATTTTATAGATATTCTAATGGAATTAGCAAATATTCGCGAATTTATTTGCGTTTATTCGTAAATTGGTTCATTTTATAAAAATTCTTCATTCCTTTATCAATTTCAAAATGAATCTTGGGCACTGGTTTCATTCTTAATTTTCTATCAATTTGCTTTTGAATATCGTAAATATTTTTTTCCAAAATTGAAAGAACTTTTTGCTCTTTTTCTTCTGGCATCACACTAATAAAAACTGTTGCTTTAGAACAATCACCAGTGCTATCAACATCAGTAATACTTACGAATGCATTATCAAAATCAATTTCCTTAATTAAAATTTGGCTGATTTCTTTTTTTAAAAGGCTATTTAATTTTTGCAGACGAAAAGACGACATAACTTCAGAATTTTAGAGAACTTCTACGTATTGATAAGAAATTAATATATCTCCCTCTTTTATTTTTGTATTTCCTTCATAAGAAATACCAATTTCTTCTCCAAACTTTCCTTCCCCTATTTTTTTTCTATCTTTTTGAATTTCTATAATCTTACCTTTGCCTATTATTTGATTATTTCTTTCTATTTCTACTTCTCCATTTTTAATTATACCGTCGATAACCTCACCCCCAACAATTTGTTGATATTTTTTACCTTTTTTACTTTGGGTTTTAAAGCAAGCTGAGATCTTCATTTTTCCAGATTGTTCTCTTACTTTTGCTCTTTTTGCTATTTTCTCTCGCATTAATTTACGAATATTATCAATAAGATCATATACAATTTCAAAACTTAAAATTTTAATATTCTTTTGTTGAGCAATAGTTTTCACTTGAGGTGAAATCTTTGCTCTAAAACTTATTATTTGCGCTCCAAGGTCTTCTGCTAATTTTACATCAGAAAAATTTACCTCTCCTACCTCTCCCTTAATAATATTTACTTTTTGCCCTTCTTCAGAAAGATTTTTAAGGATTTTTTCAATCACTTCTAACGTTCCTTTAACATCAGTTTTTAAAATTATATTTAAAGTATCTTTCACCGGTGCTGATTGAATGGTGAAAAATGGCTTTTTTTCAAGATAAGCTTGAGCCTCTTCAAGAGAATTAAAAGTTTTGAAAGTTTCTCCTAAACTTGGTACTTCTTCAAGTCCGGTTACAATTACTGGTTCGCCAGGAAAAGCTTTATCTCTCGGCTTCCCCTGAAAACCTTCTAATGTTTTTATTTTGCCAAAAGTTGAGGAAGAACCAATAATATTTCCTTTTTTAAGTTCGCCAGTCTCTAAAATTAAAGTAGCAGTAGGTCCACGCAAAGAATCTAAATAACTTTCTATTACAAATCCTTCGGTTCTAGCGTCTTCTCTTTCGTTTTTTTTCTCTGACATTTCCCATAAAAGATTAATCATTTCTAGAAGTTCATTGATCCCCTGGCCAGTTTTTGCCGAGGTTTCTACTACCGGTACATCTCCTCCGTATTCTTCAACTAAAACTCCTTCTTTTTGAAGCTGGTTTTTTACTTTTTGGGGATCAGCATTAGGTTTATCAATTTTATTTAAGCAAACAATTATTGGAATTTTTGCCTTTTTAATTTCTGAAATTGCTTCTCGCGTTTGCGGCTTTACTCCTTCGTCAGCTGCTACTACTAAAATTGCAATATCAGCTACTTTTGCTCCCCGTGTTCTCATTTCTGAAAAGGCTTCATGGCCTGGAGTATCAATAAAAGTAATTTTTTTGCCTTTTGTCTCAACTTCATAAGCACCAATATGCTGAGTAATACCACCAGCTTCTTTCTCAGTAATTCTAAATCCCTTCTTGATTGCTTCAAGAAGACTAGACTTTCCATGGTCAATATGGCCTAAAACCACAACAACAGGTATTTTAAACATAAAAAATTCAATTTCTAATTTCTAATTTCTAAATAAATTCCAATGACCAAAATTTAAAATTAAAAATAGTTTTGAATTTTAAACATTAGAATTTAGAATTTGTTTAGAGTTTGGAATTTGGAATTTGGAATTTGGAATTTGGAATTTACGAGCCTATGGCTCGTTTTATTGCTTCTTCTTCTTCCCTGGAAAGCGGGTATTCCGACTCACCGTTTTTTATTGGCTTTGCATAAACTCTTGTTGCGTCCTTGGAATGATAAGAAGAAATTATTACTCCGTCATCTTTTTGATCAAGTAGGGCTATTGAAAAACTCTGGTTGCTGCCAATTTCCTTAAATGGATTAAAACGAATAAATCCTATTTTTTGAATCGAATGCAAAACAGAGTTGTCTAACTTTTTAAGTCTTTTTAAAATTTCTTGAATTTCTTCTTCTGTTTGACGTTCTTTTTTAAAAATTTCAGAAATTACTCCCTCTAAATCTTCTGTTCCTTTTCCCTTAAAGAAATAGCTAATCCGCTGTCTTTCTTTCCTCAATCTTAATTCTAAAAAAAGATCCCAAAGAAAAAAAATTGCTATTGTAGCAATTAAAATAATATCAATATTCTGAGAAATAAAAGCAAACATAAAAGGATTTTTCAATTTTTAATGAAAATAGAATTTTAAAGACATCTTTTCATTTTATTAAATTTTTTTTCCTTTTGCAAGTAAAAATATAATAAAAAATTTACCTTTTAAAAAGCCGCCAACTTTTTGAAAAGTTAGCGGCGCTATAAGATTTTTTAGAAAATTTTAAAATTCAGTTTTAAAATTTCTTCAAAATTATCATTCGGCGCAACTTTCACTCGAAATTTATAGCCACATTTTTGGCAAGAATAATGAATAATATATTTATCTCCCTTTATTTCTAAAGCAATTGGTTTCATTAATCCTCTACATTTTTCTTTTCTATCACCAGGATTTATATCTACATGTTTTGACCAAAGACAATTTGGGCAATGATCAGTATAGCCCGTCCCTTTGACAAAGATACCGCATTTTTCACAAGCAAAATCTTCAACTTTTTTTTGAAATTTCTTTTCTGGAAATTTTTTATTTTTTATTTTTCCTTCTCTCCTTTCCATTTTTCTATAAAAGGTTTAATAGTATCTAAAATCAATTGGTGAATATCCGGTCTTGAAATAACTAAAGGAATAGTATCATTTAAATTGTATTCTCGCCAAGATTTACCTTCTGCGTCAGTTACTTTTAACCCACATCCTTCGGCAATAGGAATAACCCCAGCAACATCATAAATTTGAAGCATTGCTTCTTTCTCTTCTCCTTTTTCATCTTTAGTTGACCAATAATGTCGGAGATCAATATATGCATCAACAGAATTACGAATTAAATTAATAATATCCATGCCTGAGGCACGGCATCCATCATAAACTTTCAATTTTTTATCGTAAAGAGCTTGTTCTACCTCTCCTTTTTGTAAGCGGTGACTATTAGAATATCCAACTACTAAAATTCTTTTTCGACTGTCTCCTTGGGTCAATACAATAGAAGATGGAGAAATGATTCTGTTATTATGAAAAGCTAAAAAATCATTGTCGGAAATATTAATAGCAGAAAATACCTCACCTTGATCAAGTGTGTAAATTGCGCTTAAAATTAAATCTTTCAAGTTTTCACTAAGACTAAGAGCTGTTGAAACAATAGCTAATGGTTGATATTCAAAAGCAGCGGCTAAACAACGTTTAGCATTTGTTGTCCCTTCAATTTCATCAATAATCAAAACAAGATTTTGATGTTCTTCTGTTTCAAGTAAAGTTTTAGTAAATGGCCTAAGCTCAAAACGAACTATTCCTTCTAATTCAGGCAGATAACTATCAATTGCTGCTTGCATTCTTTCGCGGGCAAAATTATCAATAACAGAAGATTCATGTCCTTTGTAATCAAGTGTATCGAAAATTTTTGCTCCCCGTTGGGTAAGAATATCCTCTCCAGTTTTACGAACAATCTTTTCCAAAGCAAATAAGATATCTCTCTTTTTGCTGAAGCTTAATTTCCCCATTGTTTTTACCTCCTTTTTTTAATTATTAATGTGCTTTCTCATCCCAATTTTTAATATCAGGATGATTATAAATTATAAAACAATTTTTTTATTCTGTCAAAAAATGAAAAGCCCCTGAGGAAACTCTCAGGGGCGAACTAAAATTATCTTTCTTGAATATCATCAAATATGACAGGAATGTGCCGTTTAAACTCTCTTAAAAGCGGTACAGCAATTTCTCTCATCTGGGGATGAGCTTTTATAGAACAACGAAGTTTTAGAAAATGTCTCCATTCTCGTAAGCTATAAGTAACAACTATCTCGGTCTTGAGTGAATTTGGTAAAACTGTTCTTGCTTCTTCCGGCGTCGCTCCAGCTTCAATTAAAGCATTATAGGCATTTTCAGAAGCAATCATTGCATCTAACCAGATTTTCAGCTTCTTTGCGTCTTTATTAAAGAAAAATGGTCTAATAACTTTCACTCCCCTTGATCTATAGTTGCAATAGCGAGTGGACTCCTGACAATAAGAGCCAATTCTGTGACGTACAATTTCATGGCTTACTCCCCGATCACAAATAATGCGGACTGTGATTTTTTCGTGTTCTAGCACTGATTCGTGGCCATTCTTGATAAGCATTGAAACAAATTTTCGAGCTGAATCAGATGTAATTTTGCTTTCAGATTTATAAGATGTTCGGCCGTATCTTTCTATATTTTTTAAAATCTTTTCTCCATCAATTGCATCTTCGATAACAAAAGATGGCCTTATTATTTCCATCTTTTACACCTCCTCTCTATTTAATTATTAAAGTACAAAAAGCAGTGCCGCGGGTGGGAGTCGAACCCACATGACTCTTCAGTCATACGATTTTGAGTCGTACGCGTCTTCCAGTTCCGCCACCGCGGCATTCTAAAGTAAACTTGCCTCTAACCAACGAATTTTCCCAAATTGATCCTTTCTAAGTGAAAATTTATATTTTTCTTTTCTTAAAATCTTTTTTAATTCTTCTACCTGAAGAGGATCAAATTCTAAAAAAATTCTTCCTTGTGAATCTAAATACTCTTTTGCTTCTTTTAAGAAAACTTTTATGATTTTTAAGCCGTCTTTTCCCGCAAATAAAGCAAGATGAGGTTCTTTTTCTAAAACATTTTCGTCAACCTCTTTGATTCTATTTAAAGCTACGTATGGAGGATTGGCAAAAATAAAATTATATTTATTTTTTTCAAGCTTTTCGAAAATGTTTGATTTTAAAATACGGTATCTATTTTTTTGAATTTTATTAACCTGAAGATTCGTTTTGATTTCCTCTAATGCTTCTTTTGAAATATCAGCAAAGTCAACTATTGTATTTTCAATATTTTTAAGAATAGCTATACCTATGCATCCAGAGCCAGCAAAGATATCAAGAATATGCAAATTTTCATTTCCCAATTTTTGATTCTTAATTTCTTTTATCGCTTTTCCTACCCAAAACTCAGTTTCAGGCCTTGGAAAAAATACTTTAGCCGAAATATCGATCTTGCAATTCAAAAAATTTATTTTTGGCATACATGTACAATATTAATAGCGATAATATTATTTAAAAGAACAATATTTGAATCACCTAAATTATGGTTTTACAATAGTTAGTGTTTTTTCAACCCTTTTTAATGATTCTAATTCTACAGCAGAAGGATCTGGAATTTTTTCGCCTTTTTCACCGTATAAATCAATAATTTCTTGAGGTTGTTTGTCAACATCTAACATTGTTTGGAAAGCAGTCCAGATTTTTATATTACCAGATGGCCATTCTTTAACATCAATTGAGAATTCATATTTACCATTTTGAACTTCGGCCGTTCCTTCTTTAAAAAAATTGGCAGGCGACAACTCATGAGAAATTTCATAGCTTATCAAGGCTTTATTAGGTAAGTTAGCAGTTCCAAAAACTTCTAGAATATCATTGTCAATTTTAGCATCAAGGGTTAAATCAATATTCTTAAGTACCTCTTGTTGATTTGTCGAAGAAGTTGAGCTGTTTTCGTCTTGGTTTATTGAAGAAATAGGTTCGTTTCCACTTCCTAAAACAATAACAATTATTAAAATTATTGCAAAAATTAATATTAACCAAAACCACCATCTCTTCCATATTTGTTTTTCTTGATTTTCCATATTTTTATATTTGCGGGGTCAGGATTCGGACCTGAATTAATGGCTCCAAAGGCCACTGTCCTACCATTAGACGACCCCGCAATTTTTACAAAATTATAATATCATTATCGTTAATAAATTTCAAATAATTTTTTATCTTCAACTAATATTATTTTGAATTTTATCTTTTCTTTTTAAAAGAGAACTTAGCAGTCAAAACCTTATCAGTATTAAAAATTTTTAAAAGAAAGAAAACAATAATTCCTAACAATATTATAAGATATAAAACTCCCAAAAGAGCTGTTTGATATTCGCCAAAAAGCAATGTTCTTGAAGCTAAAATTGGATGCGAAAAAGGAATAATGCACAAAATTATTTTCATTATTATTGGCATTTCTCCAAAATCCTGAAACATTAAAAGGAAAAAAGGAACCATTGCCAAAATAGCAATCGGTGCTATCATGCTTTGAGCGCTTTTTGTGTCTTCTGAAAAAACTCCAAGGAACATTGAAAGAGCAAGTGCTACTAAAATAGAGCAGAATATAGATATTCCTAAGATTAAATATTCCAATGGTCCCATTTTTAATCCTAAGTCAGTCAAGGTTAAAGTTGTAGTAGCTTCTTCCGAGGGAATCATTGAATTAAAATAATAATTAAAACCAAACATATAAACTGCTGCCATTAAAAACCCGACTACTGCTGCTCCAGCCATCTTTCCCATAATAATTGTTTCTCTTTTTATCGGCATTGTAAGAAGCGTTTCAAGAGTTTTATTTTCTTTTTCAGTTGCCATTGAGGTAATCATTATCGTGCCACAATAAATAATTATTATCATTAAGATCATTGGCACAAAAGCAGCTTGAGAAGAAATTAAACCGATAACCATTTCTGGACTGCCTTCTTGAATTTTGTCTTTGATAACTATCGAATTTTTAACTTCGATTGGATTTAAAATATTTTTGATGTTTACGTTAGGCAAGGTTTTTTGAAAATACGCCTCGCTTAAGGATTTATTTAGAGCTTGTATGATTGTTTCAATTTGACCAGCTGAAGTTGCCGCAACCAAGCTGAAATCTTTAAAAATAGAAAAAACTTCTAATTTGGTTTTTTCGCCTTTTTGAAGATTCGTTTCAAATCCTTGAGGAATAAAAATTAAAGTTGATAAATTCTTTGCCTTAGCAATTTCAATCGCTTTTTCTCTCTCTTGTGTCTCGGTAATTTCAGTTATCTTTATTTTTGAAGGTAGGTTTTTGTCTTCATTGATATTTTCAGTTGTGTTTGCTTGACTTGCGGGAAGCCCTGTTAAAATTGTTTTTATTTCGTTTGAAGTTGGGGTTTGATCAAGATCAAGCAAAGCTATTGACACTTCTTTTGTTGCTTCTTTGTCTATTTGACTGCCAATCATCTGGCCAAGAAAGATAAAAATTAAAATAGTAAAGGCCAATGAAAAAATTAACTGCTTATTAAGAGTTTCTCTTATTTCTTTTTTAAAAATCACAAAAAAATTAGACATAATGATTGGTTGCTTTTTCGAAGACTTCTTCCATATTTTGAACTTGATATTTTTCCTCAAGATCTTTTGCTTTACCGCTTTCCACAATTTTACCTTTATCAATTAAAGCAATCCTATCGCAGAGATATTCAACTTCAAGCATATTATGAGAAGAAATTAAAAAAGTAATTCCTTTCTCTCTAAATTTTTTAATAATGTTTCGAATTTTAATTGAATTTAGAACATCCAAGCCAGAAGTAGGTTCATCTAAAATTGTTAGCTTTGCTTCGGGCATTAAAGCTCTTGCAAGTAAAAGTTTTCTTATCATACCTTTACTATAAGTAGAAGCTTTTTCTTTAATTTTTTCGCCAAGATCAGCAATCTCTTCAGCTTTTTTCACTAATAAATCTCGCTCTTCTTGGTTTTTACTATAAAAGGAGGCAATAAAATTTAAATAATCCTGACCTGATAAATTTTTATAAGCACCAGCTTCTTCCGGCAAATAACTAATTATCGACCTTATTTTTTGCCGATTTTTTAATAAGTCATTTCCAAAAACAGAAATATTGCCAGAATCAAAACTTAAAAGAGTTGCAATAATTTTTAATGTAGTGCTTTTGCCGGCAGCATTTGGACCAATTAAGCCAAAAATTTCTCCTTTTTCAACTTCAAAAGAGACACCATCTAAGGCTTTAAAATCACCATAATATTTCACTAAATTTTTAACTTCCAGAGCTAATAACATAAATGCGGATTTGCGCGGATAATACGCGAATTTACACAGAATGATCAGAAATAATAAGGATAGAATGATAAGGATACCTATTATTTTATTACACCACAAAGATTTCTTCTTCTAAAACGCAAGAAAGATAATATTTTGAAAGGTCTTTAAGTTCTTTTTCCTGCTGGGAATTAATTTTTAATCTCTTTAAAATTGTTTTATCTTTTAAAATAATCAATCTTAAAATCTTAATTGCATCTTGAGAGATTGGTAAAGAAATAATTTTGTTTTCTCTGTCTGAAAATTTTTCTTTTGTTTGGAAACATTTATTACATATTACCCCACCTTCTTTTGCAGAAAAATAAAATTTCCCTTGTGAAATTCGCTCTTGACATAAAACGCAATGATAAAGCTCTGGTTCAAATCCAAGCAAAGAAAGCAAATTCCATTCAAAATAGCGAACTATTAACCCTAGGTTGTAGGTTGTAAGTTGTAAATTGTAAGTTGTTTCCAAAAGTAATTGCCAAATTTTCTCATCTCTTTCCTCTTCTTTTACAAATTTATTAGTAAGATCACATAAATATAAAGCAAAACGATATCTTTTAATCTCTTTTTTTATTGTTTTAAATCTATTTTTTAAAATTGCATCAGTAGCAATAAAAAAATTTTTCCCCTGAACAAATTCAAGCGAAATATAATTGAGATCTTGAAGAGCTCCCCGAAGTTTTGCTTTAATTTTTCTTATTCCCTTTCCTAATACTTCTATCTTGCCAAAATTTTCGGTATAAAGAGTAAACAGCTGATCTGCTTCGCCAATATCTTTTTTTAAAAGAACGATTGCTTTTGTTTTAAGTGTTTGATATTCCATTTGAAATTATATCAACGAATTACGAATCTAATACGAATTTACGAATGTAAGTTAAGGGTATTTAAGGACATTCACAGTTTGCAGCATTCGCATAAAATTCGTAGATTCGCATCGTATATTATTTTATTAACTTGACTTCAAAAGTAATTGGATCAACCTCTATTTCATTTCCCTCTTTTATTTCGCCTGCTAAAATTGCTTTAGCAATGTTGTTTTCTATTTTATTTTGAATTACTCTTCTCATTTCTCTTGCCCCAAATTGAGGATTAAATCCGAGCTCAACAATTTTTTGAATAAGGTCTTTACTTGGAAGAAATTTAATATTTTTTTCAAAAAGCCCTTTCTTCAAATCTTCAAGCATTACTTCAGCGACTTTTTCTAAGTTTTCTTTTGAAAGAGGCTTATAAATAATAACAGCATCGAATCGGTTTAAAAATTCTGGTTTAAATATTCCTTCTTTTAAAAGTTCATCTATAAATTCTTCTTTATATTCTTCTAAATTTTTCCCCTCTTTTACCGCTTCCCAAATTAATTCAGCTCCAGCATTAGAAGTAGCGATAATAATCGTATTTTTAAAATCAACACTTCTTCCTGCTCCATCTGTTAAATTGCCTTCATCAAAAACTTGTAAAAATAAATTTAAAATATTTGGATGAGCTTTTTCAATTTCATCTAATAAAATAAGAGAAAAAGGATCCTCTCTTACTTTAGTAGTAAAATAACCAGGTTCGGTTGGCGTTCCAATTAAGCGATCTATAGAATCTAATGTTTGATATTCAGACATATCAAGTCTAATCATCTTTTTTTCAGAACCAAAATAAACTTTTGCCAAGCATTTTGCTGTCTCAGTTTTGCCAACACCAGTTGGTCCTAAAAAAAGAAAATTGCCTATTGTCTTTTTGCGCTCTTGAATATCAGCTCTTGCCCGTCTTAAAGCATTAGCAACTTCTGAAACCGCTTCTTCTTGATCAATTAATCTTTGATGAATGAGGTCTTCAAGATTAAGTAATACTTCTTTTTCTTTTTGAGCTACTTTTTCTACTGGAATTTCAGTTTTTTCAGAAATTAAAGCTTCAACCACATCTGGAGTTATTTCTTGAGTTCCTTTTACTCTTAAAGCATAAATCACCACCTCCTCAAGAAGGTCAACTGCTTTTTTAGGAAAGGGAACAGTTTGAATATAACGATCTGAAAGATCAATAATTTCTTTAATTGACTGAAAAGGGAAAAAAACTTTCGCCTCCTCTTCAATTTTTAAAACTTCATCTTCAAGAATTAGCAAAGTTTCTTTTTTAGTCGGTGACTTTATTTCAATTTTCTCAAATTGACTTTGAATTTCAGGGACTTGTTGAACTATCTTATGAAAACCTTCATAAGTGGTAGTTCCAATTAATCTAAAGCTTGGAAAAGAAATATATTGACTTAAAACAAAAGAAATATCAACATTATCGGCAGACTCAACATTAACTTCGCGATTAATAAAATTATGAATATCTTTTATTACTAAAATCACATTTCCTGCCGCAACTGCCTCTTCAAATATTAATTTTAAAATACCATTAATATCTCCTCCTCTCTTACCTGTTGAAATTAAAAGAGGCATATCGATTTCAAGAACTCTTTGATAGTTTAAAGAAGGAAAACTCTCACCTTGATTAATTTTTCGAACAAAATTTTTTATTATTTCTGTTCTGCCAACTCCTACATCTCCAACGAGAAGTGCGCAATTTCTTTCAGTTTTTATTAAAGCATTCTCTAATCTTTCAATTTCTTTTTTATGTAAAAAGGTTTCTGACAAAAGATTATTTCTCTCTCTCCTTGTCAAATCAGTTGAAAAATCATCTAAATTTATAGTATATCCTGCTGTCCAATCTTCGAAAAGAGCACCTTTCCTTAGTAAATTTTCTTTTTCCCAAAATCTTTTTTTTCGTTCTTCTTCAGACAAAATTCTTTTTTGCCATAAACATACTTCTTTTACATCATCCTTTGACAAGTGTCGACTTTCTAAAAATTCCCTCAAAAGTGGTTCTGTTTCTATTAAAGCAGGCAAAAGATCAAAAATAGTAATTTTTCTCCAAGTTTTTCTAAGAATTAGACTTAAGGTTTCCTCTACCTCTCTTAAATCCTTTCTTGTGCCTATAATTTTTTCTTTAAGCTCATTCTTAATTTTTTCTTGATCTAAAAGAAGACGCTTTGGAATAAAACCAAGCTTGTCTGAAGACAAAAGATATAAAAGCAAAAGCAAAGTGAAATCACCTTCGTTTAAAAGAGCGAAATCAACAGCTTTTGCTGCTTCAAAATCTAAAAACTCAGCAAGATTTTCTGGGTTTTTAATTTCCGGATTTTTTAATTTCTGATTAAAAAAACAACGATAAAGAAAAAATATTCCCCAAAAGAAAAATGAAAAGTAGAGAAGATTTAATGGTAACTTAAAATTAAAAGGAATCGGAGAATAAATATTTATTAACGAGAAAAGAAATAAAAGAAAAAAAACTACCTCAAAAAACCTTACCAGCTTTAAGGAGAAAATCTTTGATAATTTTACTGCTTTAAAAATGGGAGCTGTTTGGGGATCGAACATACTAAATTCTAAATTACCATTATTCCTTTTATGAAGGAAAATATCAAAAGGAAAGGAAACGCAATCCAGAGAACAAAACTAACAATTCCTCCAATTCCCACAATAATTTCAATTAAAGTTCCAATTAAAAGAACAATTAACCTTAAAAACATTCCAATAAAACGAGAAAAAGTGTTGAAAATAAAATTTCCAAACCACTCTCCAAGATTAATTCCTTTGCTCGAAGAAACAAAATAAGATCTTTTCCAGGGCGCGAAAAATGTTCTCAAAAGCAAGGGCATTGAAAGGAATCTTTGAAAAAACCAAAGATAATTTGTCCAAATTCGATAAATCTTTTTGGGGATTTCAGTAAAATACCAAGAGAAAAAAGTTGTTTCCATAAATCTTTTTATCTATTAATTATTTTAACAAATTTATTATTTTGCCACAAACTTTCTTACTTTTCTTTTGTTGCTAATTGTCCACAAGCACTTTTAATATCCCGTCCAAAACGATAACGTTCGGTAACTGAAATTCCTTCTTTTTCTAAAATCTCTCTAAATTTCTTAATCCTTTTTGATGAAGATGACTGAAAGATACCCGTTGGATTATAGGAAATCAAATTTAAAAAATAAAGTGGCTTTTTTAGCAATTTTGCTAAATTTTTTGCACATTTATCTGAATCGTTAATTCCTTTGATCATTATATATTCAAACATTACTCTTCTTTTTGTCTTTAAAATATAATTATCCACTGCCTTTAAAACTTTTTGAATGGGATATCTTTTATTTATTGGCATCAGCTCTGAACGAAGTTTATTTTCTGGCGCATGTAAAGATATGGCTAAATTTACCTGGAGATTTTCCTCAGCTAATTTTTCAATTCCTTCGGTAATTCCTACAGTCGAAATAGAAATCTTTCTTGCGCCTATATTTAAACCTTCTTTATCATTTAAAATTCTAATTGCTTTAATTACATTTTTATAATTTAAGAAAGGCTCTCCCATGCCCATAAATACAACATTGGTAACTTTTCTTCCACTTTTTTTTAAATAACGAGCGAAAAATAAAACTTGTTCCACTATTTCATAACTTTCAAGATTTCTTTTAAACCCCATTTTGCCAGTGGCACAAAATACGCAGCCCAACGGACAACCAACCTCCGAAGAAACACAAACAGTATTTCTTTTGTCTTTGTGACGCATCAAAACTGTTTCAATCTTCAAACCATCTTTTAAAGTAACTAACGCTTTTATTGTATTGCTATTCTTTGAAATAAAGGTTTGAGTCTTTATTGTTAAAGAATATCTTTCATTTAAAATTTTTCTTAAAGACAAGGGCAAATTTTTTGCTTCAGACCAATCTTCAATCAAATTGCAAAAAACTGCTTCTTTTATCTGTTTTAAGCGAAAAGAAGGTTCATTTTTTAAAATTTTTTTTATAAGTTGGCTATTCATAAAAATTTTATTCAAACTTAAAGAAAAATGGCAACTTTAAAAAATTGCCATTAAATTCGTTAAATTAAATATTCTTTATTTAAGAAGAGAACTTAAAATTTCTCTTGCTTTTGCAGGATTAACACGCCCTTTTGTTTCTTTCATTACTTGTCCAATTAAAAACTGAAGAGCATTTTCTTTACCTTTTTTATAGTCTTCAACTGGTTTTGGATTTTCTTGAATGATTTTTTTGGCAATTTCTTCTATTACTACTTCATCGCTCACCTGTTTTAATTTTTTATCTTCAATAACATAAGTAGGATCAGCACCGGTTTTAAACATTTCCAAAAGTACATCTTTGCCAACCCTTGAGGAAATCTCTTTGTTCCATAAAATTGTAATAAGTTCGGCAAAGTTTTCAGGAGTAATTTTTAAATTTTTTATTGAAACATTGTTTTCTTTCATTAATCCCAAAAGATCAGTTTCTAAATAATTTGTGGCAATTTTTATTAAAGAAGGAATCTGATCTTGAGTAATTTTTTTAGTTTTGGCCCAATCTTTTAACTCTGATGCCACCTCTTCAAAATAATCAGCTAAATCTTTATTCTGGATTAAAATTTCTATCTCCTTTAATCCAATTTTGTATTCTTCTTGAAATCTTTCTCTTTTTTGCTGAGGTAGTTCAGGAATTGATTCTTCAATATTTGAAAGGTTTAACGGCGGTAAGTCTGGTTCTGGAAAATAGCGATAATCATTAGCTTCTTCTTTAATTCTCTGAGAAAAAGTTTTTCCCTTTATGCTATCCCATCCTCGGGTTTCTTGAATAATTTTCTCACCTTTATCTAAAATTTCTGATTGCCTTTTTATTTCATACTCGCTTGCTTTTTCTACTGCCTGAAAAGAATTTAAATTTTTTATCTCAACCTTGGTTCCCAATTTTCCTTCTTTACCTAAAGAAATATTAACTTCTACCCGCATCTGTCCTTTTTCCATATCAGCGTCGGAAATGCCTAAATATCTTAAAATTAATTGAAGCTCTTCGGCAAATTGACGAGCTTCCTTTGCTGATTGAATATCAGGTTCTGTCACCAATTCCATTAAAGGTACGCCTGCTCGATTAAAGTCAATTAAAGAATAATCTTCATTTTGGGAATGCAAAAGTCTTCCAGTATCTTCTTCTAGATGAATTCTTGTTATCCGAATTTTTCGATTTGTATTTGGAATTTTTAAGTATCCTCCCGAACATAACGGAACAGCGTATTGCGATATTTGATATCCTTTTGGCAAATCTGGATAAAAATAATTTTTCCGCTCAAAATAAGTTTCTGCGGCAATTTTAGAATTTAATGCTAAGCCGGCTTTTATAACCATTTCTAATGCTTTTTTATTTATCACTGGCAAAGTTCCTGGATGACCCATGCAAATTGGACAAATATTTAAATTTGGCTTAGTTTCATCAGGATCATTTTCACAAGAGCAAAACATTTTTGTCTTAGTTTTTAGCTCACAATGAATCTCAAGACCAATAATGGGTGAATAATTCATAAATTATTTAGAAGTTAGAATTTTTTTAATTTCATTAGATATTTCATTAATGGGTTTTTCGCCATCAATGAGATAAATATTTTTGAATTGCTGAGCTAATTTTTGATAATTTTGCCAAACTTTTTTAAGTTTTGTTTCTTTTTCAAATAAAGTTCGTGAAGAACGTTCTTTTTTTATTCTTTTAATGCAAATTTCTGGAGAAACTTTTAGAAGAAAAGTAATATCAGGCAAAATAAAATTTTTATTAAGATTTAATAGCCAATCGAAATCTACGTCTAAAGCGCCGTAAGCAAGGGTTGAAAGAAAATAACGGTCACAAATAATGATTGTTCCTTTTTTAAGTAAAGGAATAATTTCTTTTTCTAGATGGTAAGCTCGATCAGCGGTAAATAAAAGTTGCAAACATTTATTGCTAATTTTTGAATGGCCGGAGACATAACTCTTTATTAATTTTCCTATCGCAAAATTAGTAGGCTCGGCAGTAAGATGAACTTTTTGTTTTTCTTTTTTAAAATGCTTTGCTAATAAAGCTACTTGAGTAGTTTTTCCAGAACCGTCTAAACCTTCAAAAACAATGAACTTTCCGGAATAAGGATTTTTTAACATTAATTTAAATTAAATTTTTGGAAGCGTAAGTTTTGTTTGCTTTTGATATTTGCCTTTTTTATCAGCATAAGAAACTTGGCAAACTTGACTTCCTTTTAAAAAGAGAACTTGACAAATTCCTTCTTTTGCATAAATTTTTGCCGGCAAAGGAGTAGTATTGGAAATTTCAACAGTAACGTAACCTTCCCATTCTGCTTCTAAAGGCGTTACATTAACTACAATTCCGCAACGAGCATAAGTTGATTTCCCAAGACAAATCCCTATCAGATCTCGCGGAATGCGAAAATATTCTAAACTTCTAGCTAAAACAAAGGAGTTCGGGGGAATTACGCATTCTTTTCCTCGGTAATTGACAAAAGATTTTGAATCAAAATTTTTGGGATCAACAATTGCATTATTAACATTGGTAAAAATCTTAAACTCATCGGTAATTCTAAAATCATATCCATAAGAAGATAATCCAAAAGATACTACTCCTTTTCTTACTTGAGAGGTCCTAAAAGGCTTAATCATTTGATATTTTTTTACGTATTCTTTAATCTCTTTATCAGATAAAACCATAAAAATTTATTGATACTTAATTTCAATAAAAATCCTATCTTCTCTTTGAGGAATTTTATTAACCCAAAATGGCCAAAGTACTGCTTCTCCGTCCATTATTTTGCCTTTCATATTTTCTTTTATATATTTTTGAAAACCGTTTTCGTCTAATCCTGCTACTTCTTTTTTGATTTGATCAGCTGTTATTTTCCAAGCGATTTTTTCTTTCCCGCTAAAAGCGAGATCAATTACACCTTCGTTAATATTATTATTTAAAATTTCATAATTTATTTCTTGACTTGAAACTACTTCTTCAAACTCAACTCCATCTTTAACTTTAGAAGAGATAATATTAGCGACGATTTCTTGCACATCGTCTTCGTTAAAGCTCAAAACTTTTGCGGTTACTGTTGCTTTTCCTTTAAAAGTTTCTCCAATATCTCCTGCTTTTTTATCAAAAGTAATTTCTCCTTTTTCAACTACAATTAAATCCTTTAACACTTGCTGAAGGCTTGGTGAAACTTCTTTCAAAATTTCATTTTTTAATTCCTCTCCTGTATTATCTATTAATGTTTTCATTTCTGCTTTCGCCTTATCTAAATCTTCTTGACTAACTACTTTTGTTTGGCCAACAAAGCCACCATTCATAGGTTCAGTTGATTTTGCATAAATTAATTTATAAAGATCCGTTCCTTCTCCTAGGCCAGGTATTGTAAAATTAGTTGGTCCAATATTATATTCTTCTCCTGCTTCTTCAGCAATTACTTCTACTTCAACTTTCGAAGGATTATTTTTACTACCAGCGGGAATATTTATCCAATCTTCACTTCTAAAAACTTTTCCATCCTCGGATTTAAAACGAGTATTTGGAACAAATCGATGAGGAGATGAATCTTCATTATAAATAATAATTTTCCCTTTGGCTTTTGCGTTTTTATCCTCCGTCTTTGTTGCTAAAAAACTTTTTTCTATATCTTGTTTTTTTTCTATCAACTCTCCTGGGATAATTTTTTCTTTTAAATTAAATTGAGCATTATTTTTAATAGTAAACTCGCCGGAAAATTCTATTTCTTCGCTAGCTGGCACAAGAGTAATATTTGCCCGCGGAAGATAATTTAATGAATAAAATATTCCTCCTCCTATTGCAAAAAAAAGTAAAGTATATAAAACAGGTTTAAGCCAACTTCTTTTTCTTGGAGAAGCTTTTTTTTCTGAAGTATTTTCCGCTTGAGGTACATTTAATGGAGTTCCAACTTCTATTTTTTTAATTGTCTTATTTTTTTCTTCTAGAGGGGGTTGGCTTTTTGGTAAAATATCACTTACTTTTGGCCTAAATGATAATTCGCTTTCAGCAGAAAAACCGTCGCCAATTAACGATTCTTCAATCTCTATCCCACAATCTTCAGCTAATTTTTTATATTTTGGATCAGTAGAAAAAATAGCAAGTCTTTTATTTAAACTTTGAGCTTCTTTCTTTAAAATTGTCAGATTTTCAATATTTTTTAGGTTTTTATTCTCTTCAGGCAAAACTAAAATAACTTTTTCTCTTTGAGCTTTTCTTATTTCCTCTCTAACCTTATTTAAATCATCTGGTGGATCAATATAAAGAATTTGAGAGTAGGGCATAAATAATATTATTATGATATTTTATCAAATTTTTTAATTAACTTCAAAGGAAACTTGCATTTTAAATTTAGCAAAAGTTTCATTAATAATTTTGTAAAAACTTATTGGAAGATAAATATTTTCTATTGAAATAGAAACAATTTTACCCAAGAGACCAAAAGGATTTATTGCTTTTTTTTGATCAATAAGAACTTCCTTAATTTTCGCGCTAACTAAAATAAAAGAATTTTGTGAATTATTAAATTTTTGATATTTAAAGAATGTCTCCTTTTGACATTCCTCTATCATTTTTTTAAATTCTACTTCGCTAATTGGCTTAAAAGGATATTTCCGCAAAAATTCCATTTTGGTAATAATCTTTTTACCAATACCTTCTTTAACCCCAACAATTGCAGAGTTAAAATTGATTCTTCTTCTTTTTTCCATTTCTAAAATTAAATCAGTTAATTTTATCTTTAAATCTTCTATTGAATTTTTATCATAAAGCATTTCTTTTGAATCTAAAATCTTAAAGTTATTTCCTTCTTCTTCTACTGAAAAAGCTTTTATTAAGCCAGGAGAAAAACTTACTGCAAGAAAAGGTGTTAGCATATTTAAAATTTAATAATAAATTGTTTTTAATATTAATTTTGGTGTAATAAAAATTTCTATCATCGCTGCAAGAAAAAGAAACGGTAGTAAAATTTTTACAAAAAATTTTAATGAAGTTGATATTTCTTTTTTAATTTCTATCTTTTTTTTAAAAAAAATTTTTTCGATTGCAAGCTTTCCAATTTTTATTCCAGATGCCCCTGCTAAAACTATTATTGGAATTTCGATCACTCCATGGGGTAAAATTCCAGAGAGAAAAGTTGAAAGCGATAAGTTGCCCTTTGAAAGAAAAGCGAGAATTCCCAATATTTCACCATTAGAAAAAAGAGAAAGTAAGGGGAAAATTCCAAACAATAATCCAGATAAAATTACTACAAGCGCTGCAAAAGCATTATTTAAAAAAATATAAATAAATTGCCAGAAAGAATTCAACTTAGAAATAGGTTCAACAAATTTTTCTAATTCTTCTATAATTCCCTTGCTTGTATTTAAATCTACTGAAGAAATTATCCAACCCATGAATATTCCTAAAAGAAAAATTAAAAAACACAATAAACCCTCAAAACGCAAAGAATATAAGTAATCTTTAATTTCTTGATTTTTTAAAAATGCCATATTAAAAGATAGCTTATTTTTTAAAAAAAATAAAGGTCGAGGAATAAACCTCGACCTTAAAATTATAAAATTATCTCCAAAATTTCTTTTCTAAAAAACAGCCATTTATTCCTTGAACACGATGATTACGTCGATTTACCATTAATAGAGCCTTTGCTCCGCAATTAGGACATTTTATTTCATATGGTCCCTTTCCTTCCACTTTTTTAGGAAGTTCTACTTCAGCTCCACAATTTGTGCATCGTTTCTTCATGCTTTTTCCTCCTTTCGCTTTATTTTTTTTAAAGGACTGAGAGTAAAATCACCTCCTTTTAAAATTAAAAATTGGCGAAATTCTTAAATAAAAAATTAACCAATATTTATCTGGTTAATAATTTTTTCGGTAAAAATAAAACATTAAAATCTTTAATAAAGTAATTTTATCAAACTTATAAATTGTTGTCAAAATAATTAATTTTAAATTTCACTCTCTACCCTTTCTTCGGGTTTTTCTGTCATTGAGTTTGTTTTTAAGGGAGAAATGATAATTCTCCCGTCTTTTTCATCAATTTTCACTCTGTCTTCTGATTTAATCTTTCCCTCAATAATCATTTGAGCTAGAGGATTTAAAACTAAATTTTGAATAGTTCTTTTAAGAGGCCTTGCGCCGAAATTTGGATCAAAACCAACCTTTGCAAGATATCTTTTCGCTTTTGGAGTAACAGTAATTTTAATTCTTCTTTCAAGTAATCTTTGTTGAATTTTTTTCATTTGAAGGTCAACTATTTCTTCAATTTCTTTTTGAGACAAAAAGTCAAAAATAATAATTTCATCTATTCTGTTTAAAAATTCCGGCTTAAAATATTCTCTTAATTTTTCTTCTATTTTTGCCCTTAATTCTTCTTTAGATCTCTTTTGCTCTTTAGTTTTCTTTTTCTCTTGGCTATTTCCAAAGCCTAATTCTTTTGATTTTGCAATTTCTTCGCTTCCAATATTTGAAGTCATTATTAAAATGGTATTTTTGAAATTAACCAATCTTCCTTTGGCATCAGTAAGCCTTCCTTCGTCAAACACTTGAAGTAAAATATTAAATACATCCGGATGAGCTTTTTCAATTTCATCAAACAAAACTACGCTGTAGGGACGATGACGAATTTTTTCTGTTAATTGTCCGCCTTCTTCATATCCAACATATCCAGGAGGAGAACCAATTAATTTTGAAACTGTATGGCGTTCCATATATTCTGACATATCTAATCTAATCAAGGCATTTTCATCATCAAACAAAAACTCAGCTAGGGCTCGAGCAAGCTCTGTCTTACCAACACCAGTAGGCCCAAGGAATAAAAATACTCCCATCGGGCGATTTTCTTCCGAAACTCCAGCTCGAGAACGACGAATCGCGTTAGAAACTGCCTTAACTGCTTCTTCTTGGTCAATAATACGCTTATGAAGTTCTTCTTCCATTCTTGCTAATTTTTGGGCTTCACTCTCAAGCATTCGCGAAACTGGAATTCCTGTCCAACGAGAAACAATTTGAGCAATATCTTCTTCGGTTACTTCCTCTTTTAAAATTCTCTGCCCGCTCTCTTGAAATTTCTTTAATTCTTTTTCGGCCTTTTTTAGCTCTTTTTCGTCTTGAGGAATTCTGCCATAACGAATCTCAGCAACCTTTTGAAGATTACCTTCTCTCTCAGCATTTTCAGCTTCTCCTCTTAGTTGTTCTAGTTCTTTCTTTAAAAATTTTATTCGATCAATTAATTCTTTCTCTTTTTTCCATTGAATTTCAATTTTATCTTTTTGTTCCTGCAATTCAGCTAAGGATCTTTCTATCTCTTTTAACCTTTCTTTTGGCTGAGAATCTTTTTCTTTTTTAAGAGCTTCTTTCTCGATTTGTAATTTCATTATTTCTCTTTTTATTTTATCTAATTCTACTGGCTCTGATTCAACTTCAAGACGTAAGGCCGAAGCAGCTTCATCTATTAAATCAACAGCCTTGTCAGGTAAAAATCGATCGCCAATATAACGATGAGAAAGCTTGGCAGCGGCAACTAAGGCCGAATCTTTAATTTTTACTCCATGATGAAGCTCATATTTTTCTTTAATGCCTCGTAAAATAGCTATAGTATCTTCAACTGAAGGTTCAGCAACATAAACTGGCTGAAACCTCCGTGCAAGGGCTGGATCTTTCTCAATGTATTTTTGGTATTCTTTTAGAGTGGTTGCGCCAATTGCTCTCAGCTCTCCTCGGGCTAGAGCAGGTTTTAAAAGATTTGAAGCATCAATAGCTCCTTCTGCTGCACCAGCGCCTACTAAGGTATGAAGTTCATCAATAAATAAAATATACTTGCCTTGGCTTCGATTAATTTCTTTAAGAAGCGCTTTTAATCGATCCTCAAATTCTCCACGATATTTTGTACCTGCTACCATTGCTCCAAGGTCAAGAGCAATAATTTCTTTGTCTTTTAAACTTTCCGGTACATCTCCAGAAACAATTCTTTGAGCTAAACCTTCAACAATAGCTGTTTTTCCAACTCCTGCTTCTCCAATTAAAACTGGGTTATTTTTTGTTCGACGAGAAATTACTTGAATAACTCTTCTAATTTCTTCTTCTCTTCCAATTACAGGATCAAGTTTTTTCTGGCGTGCTTCTTCTGTTAAATTTCGAGTGTATTTTTTAATTACTTGATATTTTGATTCGGGAGTTTGGTCTGTAATTCTTTCACCTCCTCTAACCTCACTTAAAATCTTTAAAACTTGATTATAATCAATGTCTGAAACTACTTCTCTTGCCCTGTTTTGAGTAGCAATAATTGCTAAAAATAAATGCTCAACTGAAATAAATTCATCTCCCATATTTTGAGCTTCTCTTCTTGCTTGATCTAAAACCCGAGCAAAATCTTGTGTTAAATAAGCCTGACCAAAAGTAACCTGGCCGAAAACTCGAGACAGAGAAGCTAACATTTGATTAGTTTTCTCTTTTATGCTTGCAGGGTTTTTACCTATCTTTCTTAAAAGTAAATTAACCACGCTCTCTTCGTCCTCTAGAAGAGCATAAAGCAAGTGCAAAGCATCGATTTGCTGATGTTGCCTTTCAGCGGCAATTTCTTGAGCTTTTTGCAAAGCTTCTTGAGCTTTAATTGTAAATTTATCACCATCCATAAAATTATAATAATTTGAATACTAATATTCGGAACGAGCGCTTTTGGATATCCCGAGCCGTAAAGCAAAGATTGCGCTTTTCGAATACTATTGTTCACCTAATTGTGCCTCCAACTCCATTTCTTTTCCATTTCTTAATATTTTTAATTTAATCTTATCACCAACATTGTGAGAAAGAATTATTTTAGATAAAGTGTTTTTGGTTGTAATTTTTTGACCATCTATTTCTAAAATAATGTCATTTTCTTTTAACCCAGCCTTGTCTGCTGCACTTCCTGGGGTTACTGCTACATCTCCTATTCCACTTCCTCTCACCACCCAAGCGCCATAATCTACTGGCAAGTTATATTGTTTTTGTATATTCTCGTCAATTAAAACATGTCTTACGCCAAGAAAAGGATAAGTAATTTTCCCTGTAGCTTTTACGCTTTCTATTGCTTTTTTCGCTTGATTAATAGGAATAGCAAAACCAATATTTTCAGCACCTGAAGCCACAGCTGTATTAATACCAATAATTTCACCGGATAAATTTAAAAGTGGTCCTCCAGAGTTTCCTGAGTTAATCGCTGCATCAGTTTGGATTAATTGGTCTAATGTTTCTGCAATTCCTCCACCACTAGCTGTAATGCTTCTTGAAAGCCCAGAAACAACCCCCACAGAAACACTGTTTTGAAATTCTCCTAAAGCATTGCCAATGGCAATTACTGTCTGGCCAATTTTAAGATTATCAGAATCACCTAATGGTAAGGGAGTAAAAGATTCGCCTGACTTTGGATCAATTTTCAAAACTGCTAAATCCTGCGAAGAAGCTCTTGCTAAAACTTTAGCTGGATATTGTTCATTATTAGATAAAATTACTGTATAGTTAATATTTTCGTATTGAACAACATGTTTATTTGTCAAAATTAAACCATCAGAAGAAATAATAAAGCCCGTACCGCCACTCTTAATTTGTTGAGAAAAGAAGGGAATTCCTGGTATTGCTATTTCTCCTTCAGCTATAATTGACACTACACTAGGTAAAGCATCATTAACTACCTTTATTACCTGTTCTTCTTGACTGCTTGTAACTTCTTTTTCAATAATCTTAGGCGATGTTTCATCTGTTGTTTGAGTGGGAGATGTAGTATTTATTGAATTTCCAAAAACTTTCATTACTTGGGGATAATAATTTATCGCCAAAACACCTCCGGCAAAACCGACTATTAAAGAAATAATGACTGATATAACAATAATATATTGAGGTTTCATAAATTTATAAGGTGTGTGCACCAAAATGTTTTGGGGTATGGGTTCCTCCCATGTTTTGGTTCCAGGAAATAATCCTCCAAATTTGCTTTGCAAATTTGGAGACCACGTGGTCTCCAAAAATTGTTTTACAATTTTTGGAGTATTACGACGCAAGAAACCAGAATTTTACGAAAGTAAAATTACTGGTGTCTTGAGGGATGCTCCAAGAATACTTCGTATTCTTTTCGCCGAATTTACTTCGTAAATTCGAGCTCGAAACCAAAACTGCTTTTCTCTTATGAGGCATTTATGCCGAATGTTTTGGTTCCAGAAAGATAGGAGCGTAGCGACGTAAGAAAACAGCTTGGCTGTTGTCTTACAGGAGGTCTGGAACCAAAACTGCGGTGGGTGTAGGATTTGAACCTACGAGGGACGGTTTAGGTCCCACGGGTTAGCAACCCGTTGCTTTAAGCCAACCTCAGCCAACCCACCAAACCACTGTAAAATAGTGGAATTTTTAAACCTTAATTTTAAATTTTCAAATTTTAATCTTACAAATTTAGAAATTAAAAATTTAAAATTAGAAATTCCAATTTTTGTTTTACAAAAATTGGCTATATTCCTTCTTCTCTCAACTTTTCTATAAGCTCTTTTTGTTTTTTTGTTAATTTTGTCGGTGTTTTAACATTAATTTTCACGTACATATCTCCTTTTCCTCTGCTATTTAAATGAGGAATACCCATTCCTTTTAACTTTAATAATTTTCCAGCTTGTGTTCCCGCAGGAATTTTAAGTTCTATCTTACCACCTAATGTTGGAATGTCAACTTTATCTCCAAGAGCTGCTTGAGAAAAATTAACATCTAGATTGTAGTATATATCATCTCCTCTTCTTTGAAAATAAGGATGATCTTTTACACGAATTTTCACTAAAAGATCGCCTGGTTTTTCTCCCCTAGTCCCTGCGTCTCCTTTCCCTTCGATTCTGATAACTTCATTATTTTGCACTCCTGCTGGAATAAAAAAAGAAATTCTTTCAAAATCTTTTATTCTACCTTCTCCACCGCACCTTCCGCACTTTATCTCTGGAATTTTTCCTGTACCGTTACATTGAGGACAAATTCCAGTTCTTGTAAAACTGCCAAAAAAAGTTTGGTGAACTTGGTGAACCTGACCCTCCCCTCGACACGAAGGACATATTTCCATTTTTGCTCCTGGTTCAACACCTGTTCCTCCACACTTAGGACAGACCACAAGTTTATGAAGCGTGATTTCTTTTTGAACACCAGAAAAAACTTCTTCCAAGGTTAATTCAAGCTCAATTGCAATATCTTTTCCCTTTGTTTCTCTCTGTCGCGAAAAGCCAAAAGGAGAACCACCAAAAAATTCCTCAAAAATATCTTCAAAGTCTCCGAAATCACCAAATCCTCCAAAGTCTCCAAAATCAAATCCTCTACCAAAAGGACTACCTTCAGCTCCAGCACCAAAAGGCGTTCCCTCAAAATCAAAACCACTTTTCCTCGCTGCATCATATTTTGCTCTTTTTTCTTTGTTGCCTAAAATTTGATAAGCTTCGTTTATTTCTTTAAACTTTTCTGCTGAACCTCCTTTATCGGGATGATACTGATGAGCTAATCGATAAAAAGCCTTCTTAATTTCTTCCTCTGAAGCATTTTCAGAAACGCCTAAAATTTTATAATAGTCTTTCATAGATATTACATTTTAAATAATAAATTTATTACAAAATTTGCGAAGGGTAACTAATGGCTTTGTGGTCCTTCTTGGCTTTGACTATTATTTCTCGTTTCCTCCCTTACCATACATTTGAGCACCAACTTTCTGAATGGTTTGAGACAAATCCTGTGTTTTCTGTTTAATCTCTTCTAAATTATCTCCATTCATTACCTTGCGAAGTTCTTCGATTTTTGCTTCTGCTTCTTTTTTAAGATCTTCAGAAATTTTTGTTCCTGCCTCTTTTAAAGTTTTTTCACTTGTATAAATAAGATTTTCTGCAATGTTTTTTGCTTCGATTAATTCTTTCTTTCTTCTATCTTCTTCGGCATACATTTCTGCCTCCTTTCTTAATCTTTCTACTTCATCTTTTGAAAGACCAGATTGGGCTTCGATTCGAATTGATTGACTCTTACCTGTAGCTTTATCTTTTGCTGAAACGCTCAAAATTCCATTGGCATCAATATCAAAAGTAACTTCAATCTGAGGCACGCCACGTGGAGCAGGAGGAATACCGTCCAAAATAAATCTCCCTAAACTTTTACAATCCTGTGCCATTGGCCTTTCTCCTTGCAAAACATGAATTTCTACTGAAGTTTGATTATCAGCAGCAGTTGAAAAAATTTGGGTTTTGGAAGTAGGAATAGTTGTATTTTTGGGAATTAAAATTGTATTCACTCCTCCTAATGTTTCAATACCTAGTGATAATGGAGTCACATCCAAAAGCAAAACTTCTTTCATTTCTCCTTGTAAGATTCCTCCTTGAACCGCCGCTCCAATTGCTACTACCTCGTCTGGATTAATTTCTTTGTTTGGTTCTTTGCCAAATAATTTTTTAACTTCTTCTTGAATTTTTGGCATTCTTGTTTGTCCCCCAACTAAAACTACCTCATCAATGTCACTAATTTCAAAGCCTGCTTCTTTTACTGTTTGTTTCACAAGCTCAAGGGATTTCTCAATATAATCAGAAACCAATTCTTCTAATTTTGAACGAGTAATTGTATAAGAAAGATGTTTTGGACCAGAGGCATCAGAAGTAATAAAAGGTAAATTAATCTCTGCTTGCATTGTTGTTGAAAGTTCTCTTTTTGCTTTTTCAGCTGCTTCTTTTATTCGCTGGAGAGCTAAAGGGTCTTTTGAAAGATCGATTCCTTCATCTCTTTTGAAGTTTTCAACAATATAATCCATAATTCGCTGATCAAAATCATCTCCGCCAAGATGAGTGTCACCTCCTGTTGCTTTTACTTCAATAGTGTCAGAAGTAACATTTAATACTGAAACATCAAAAGTACCTCCTCCAAAATCATAAACCACAATTTGCTGATCTTTTTTCTTTTGAAGACCATAGGCTAAGGCTGCGGCCGTTGGTTCATTTATGACTCTTCGTACATTAAACCCGGCAATCTCTCCAGCATCTTTTGTAGCTTTCCTTTGGCTATCATCAAAATAAGCTGGACAGGTAATAATAGCATCAGTAATTTTCTCACCCAATTTTGCTTCGGCATCTGCTTTCAATTTTTGCAGAAACATTGCTGAAATTTCTTGGGGCTTATACCATTTATCACCCATTTTAACTTCTACTCCTCCGTCTGAAGATTCTCGAATTTCATAAGATAAAAGTTTTTTATCTCGTTGAACTTCGGGATCAGAAAATCGGCGACCAATAAGTCGTTTAACAGAATAAATAGTATTTTTAGGGTTGGTAATGGCTTGCCTGCGAGCTAAAGTTCCAATTAACCTTTCACCGTTTTTTGAAATAGCAATAACGGAGGGAGTTGTTCTCTCTCCTTCTGCGTTTTCAATAATCTTTGGCTCACCAGCCTCTACAACAGCCATTGCCGAAAAAGTTGTACCTAAATCAATACCTAGAATTTTTGCCATATGTGTTAAAAATATCAGCAAGGCACTAAATTTTGTTCTACTTTATGTAATATGTAAAATAATTTTGATTGTAGAAAAACAAGAATTATAGTGTCTCGCTTACATAAATTAAATCTTGTAAATTTTTAAAGATAATAATGCTTTAATGCTCCCTTGCTTCTTTAGGTCAAAAAGCAAGGAAGCAGACAAAGCACTATTATTTTACCTTGACCTGGACTTTTTTAGCTTTCTTCACTTCGCTCTTTGGTAAAGTAATCTTTAACATTCCATTCTTTGATTCAGCTGTTGCTTTCTCTGCTTTTACCTCGGTTGGTAAAGTAACTGCTCTTTCAAATGCTCCTTTCCTAATTTCTTTCATCCAATAATTTTTCTTTTTCTCTTCTTTTTCCTCTTCAATTTTTCCCTTAACGTTCAAAATATTGTCTTCAACTGAAATTTCTACATCAGTTGGCTTAACACCAGCTAACGGCATTTCTACATAAACACTATTTTCATCTTCTGAAACATCTACTGCTGGAAACCCTCCTCGACGGAGAGGAATCACTGGAAAAAAATCTTCATCTTCAAAAAACTTTTCCAGGTCTTGGAATGGTTCCCATGGAATAATTGCCATAGTTTTTTCTATCAACGAATATACGAATTTATTACGAATTTACAAACAAATATTCTATTTTATTATAGAACTAAATTAATTTGTAAATCCGAGAATGATTCGTAATTCGTTGATATTTTAATAATTAGCTTTCTCGACCTTTGCCCACTTTTACCTTAGCAGGCCTTAAAACTTTCTTATTTAATAAATAACCTTTTTGTGAAACTTCTATAACCTTTCCTTCCTCTCCTTCTATCACTTCTACTGCTTCGCAAAGTTCTGGGTTAAAATCTTCATCTATTTCAATTTCTTCTACTCCTTCTTTTCTTAAAATACCTTCAATTTGTTTTTTTATTCCCAAAACTCCTTTTGCCCATGAATTTTCTTTCATTTCCTCTGGTAAGTTCTTTTCTGCTCTTTCTATACTATCTAGAACTGAAAGAAACTCAAGTAAAATTTTCTTTTTAAAAAATTCTATTTTTTCTTCCAATTTTTTTTCTTCATCTCTTTTATAGTTAAGGAAATCTGCTCTTTCTCTTTGCCAGCCTGCTAAATATTCTTCTTTTTCCTTCTGACAAATTTTTAATTTTTCCTTCAATTTTTCAATTTTTTTTTCAAGATCTAAGTTTTTTTCTTCACCTTCCTCAATATATTCAACTTCGTCAGTAGTTTTCTTTTCTTTTTTATTTTTGTTTTCTTCTTCCATAAATCACTACGACTTTACGAATTGCCATAAATATTTGCAATCCGCATCATCAAAATTATTATTCTAAATTTCTTCTAAAATTTCTTTAACTTTTCTTACCAAAGCAATATTCTTTTGATAGTCCATTCTTATTGGTCCTAAAATTCCTACTACTCCATCCTCTAGTCCTCCCAAAATCAAACTTAAGCTTTCTTCTCTGCTAAATGGATTTTCTCTGCCAATATAAATTTTTATATCATTACCAATATCTTCTTTTTCGATTTTATCATATAATTCCTCAAATGCTTCTACTATTTCTAAAATTTCTTCTGGTTGATAAAATTCTGGCTGAGATAAAAGATAAGAAAGTCCTTGCCAGAAAAAATTTCTTTCCCAAAATACTATACTTAAATTTTTCGAAACTAGCGCCATCAATTTTCCTAATTCCCTTATAATTCCTTCTCTGTCACGTTGATTTGTAAAAACTTCTTCAATTCTCTTTTCTACTTCGGAAGACAACCGTGGTTGGCAAAACTTTTTAATGAAAAATCGATAAGCCTTTTCGGTTGGAATTCTACCAGCTGAACAGTACGGTTGCCATAAATATCCTTTTTCTGTTAACTCTACCATATCCCATCTAATCGTTGCTGGGCTTACATTTAAATTATAATTTTCCGCCAGCATCTGAGAGCTCACCGGTTCAGCAGTTTTTATATATTCTTTAACCACGCATTTTAAAATTTTTTCTTGTCTTTTTTCCATATTACAAATCTCTCCATTAAATTTCTTTCTATATTATAATCAAAAAAAATTAGCAGTCAAGAGGTCTAACTGCTAAATAATTTTATAATTAAAATAAATAAAACTGCGAAAAAAACTTCTCGTAGTTTCTGCGCTTTTTTTAAAAAACCGAAACGGCTTGCCCGTGTCTTTAAGGGATGCTCAAAGAAAGCAAAGCTTTCTTTTCGCCGAATTCACAAAGTGAATTCGAGCTCGAAACCAAAACTGATTGAAGGTATGGAATTCTTTCCATGTTTTGGTTCCAGGAAGATAGGAACGTAGTGACGTAAGAAACCAAAATTTTATGAAATAAAATTGTTGGTGTCTTAAGGGAGGTCTGGAACCAAAACTATTCGTACTCTCTCATTTCAAGCTGACTTTGAATCTGTTTTGAAGTCTCAAGAACAACCGAAACAATAATTAAAAGAGATGTTCCTCCAATAGCAAAACTGAAAGAAGTAATGCCAGTAATGCCTTGAATTATTGATGGCATTACTGCAATTAATCCTAAAAAAACAGCTCCAACTAATAAAACTCTGTTTAAAATAGTGCGTAAAAAATCAGCGGTTTGTTTTCCAGGTCGAAGACCAGGGACAAATCCTCCCATTTTTTGAAGATTTTCAGCAATATTTTCAGGGTCAAAAGTAACAGCTGTATAGAAATAAGTAAAAAGGACAACTAAAATAAAATAGCAAATGCCATAAATCCAAGAATTTTTAAAAATATTATTAAGAAAATTAGCAAGAGTAGAAAGCCAATTAACGGAAGAGTCAGCAAAAACAGAACCAAACATACCAGGAAGCATCATAATTGAAAGAGCAAATATAATTGGAATTACTCCAGCGGGATTAATCATCATTGGAAGATAGGTCTGAACACCTCCATACATTTTATTTCCGCGAACGCGCTTAGCATAAGAAACAGGAACATTGCGACGAGCCTGGGTAACTATTACCACGCCAATAGTAATTAAGATTGCGGCGATAAAAAACAAAACATAAGAAGGGAGCTGAGAAGGATCCCAGGTTAAAATAATTTGCCTTATTGAGGAAGGAACACCAGAAATTATACCAGCAAAAATTAAAAGAGAAATTCCATTACCAATGCCTTTCTCAGTAATTAATTCCCCAATCCACATCAAAAAAACAGAACCAGCCGTTACAGTAATAATGGAAACAATAAGGTTAAGTCCGGTCACTTCTCCAAAAACACCTTGCTTTTGAAGAAGGCGAAGCATAGCAAATGATTGAATAGCAGCTAAAGGAACGGTTAAAATTCTTGCATATTGATTAAATTTTCTTCTACCCTGTTCTCCTGATTCTTGATACATTTCTTTTAAATTTGGAAAAATCAAAGTTAGAAGCTGCATAATAATTGTACCTGTAATATAAGGACCTAATCCAAGCATTACAATTGAAAGATTCTCTAAAGCACCACCAGTAAAAACATTCATTAAACCAAAAAATTGATTAGTCTGAAAAAATTCTATTAGCTTCGATCTATCAATTCCAGGAATAGGAATATTAGCAGCTATTCGAAAAACTACCATCATTGCTACAACAAAAAGAATTTTATTCCGAAGATCCCGGCTTTTAAAAATAGCAGTAAATTTACTAAAATCCATATTTACAATTTATCCCCTCTTTTTGGGAATTTTTTTAATAAAATCTCGAATCTCTGGTCTAATTTTAGCACCAGCTCTCGAAGTTTGTCCTTTTATTCCTTTGCCACTATAAGTTCCTCTTTTCCCTCCCCGACCAATGCGTTTTTTATCCTTGGGCTTATGAGTAGGTTGAATTTGATGAAGTTGCATATTTTAAATTTAAACTTGTAAGCTTTGAAGAGCTTTTATAGTTGCTCTTGCAATATTAATTTTATTATTAGTTTTTGAAAGTAATTTACCGGTAATATTAGGTATCCCTGCTAATTCGCAAATTGATCTCATTGCTCCTCCGGCAATGATTCCTCTGCCTTTTTTTTGAGGACGAAGTAAAACTTTTGCTGATTTATATTTTTTTTCAACTTCAAAAGGAATAGTTTCATTTTTAATTGGAACCTCAATTAAATTTTTCTTTGCTTGGCGAGTTGCCTTTTCAATAGCTTCACTTACATCTTTACCCTTTGCTACTCCAACTCCTATTTTTCCATTTCGATTTCCAACTATTATTGTTGCTCTAAAACGAAGCCTTTTTCCTCCGGCTGTAACTCGAGTAACTCTTGCAAGATCTAAAAGTTGTGATTCAAATTCATCTTTTTTTTGCATAAATTTATATCAAATTAGTTGTAAGTTATTATAAAATTAGAACTCTAATCCTCCTTCTCGTGCTCCATCAGCAAGCGCTTTAACTTTTCCATGATATTGATATCCTCCTCTATCAAAAACTACTTTTTTAATACCTTTTTCTTTTGCTTTCTCTGCGATCAATTTTCCTACTTCAAAAGCTACTTTAGTCTTAGTAGTTTTTCTCTCGTTTTTTGTTTTTAATCCTAAGTCATTTGCTGCTGCTAAGGTTTCTCCTTTCTCATCATCAATTATTTGACAATAAATATGAGAATTTGAATGAAAAACTGAAAGGCGAGGACAAGAACTAGTTCCCTTAACCTTGCTTCTAATACGCTTATGACGTCTAATTTTTTTTTCTTTTTTTGGCAACATATTTTTATATTTTATTTTTCAACAGCAGCTGCTTTTTTACCTGCTTTTTTCCTTATCACTTCGTTAATATAACGAATACCTTTGCCCTTGTATGGTTCTGGAGGTTTAACTCCTCTAATTTTTGCAGCAATATTTCCTACTTTTTCTTTATCAATGCCACTAATTTTTATTATATTTTTTTCAATAGAAAGTTTTATTCCTTCAGGAGGAGAAATTTCAACTAAATGAGAAAATCCCACCTTTAAAACTAACTTTTCACCTTTTATCTCGCCCCTCCATCCTACTCCCTCAATCTTTAATTCTTCTTCAAACCCTTTATTTACTCCTTCTATAGCATTTTTTATACATCTTTGCCATGTGCCCCACAAAGCTTTCTTTTTTTTATCTCTACTCCCTTTAAACTTAACTGAGATTTGATTTCCTTCTTTTTCAATAGAAATTTCTGGGGGAAAAGTTTTTATTAGTTTCCCTTTCGGTCCCTCAATTGAAATTTCATTTCCTTTTATTTCAATATTCACTCCTTCTGGAATTTGAATTGGTTGTTTGCCGATTTTAGACATAAATATAATCTCAAATCTTAAAAAAATTCCAAGCACCAAAATCAAATAGTTTAGAATTTTGGTCATTAGAATTTAGGATTTCATTGGAATTTGGATGTTGAAAATTGGTCATTAAAATTCTTCCTTTTCCCACAACATCATTATTGCTCCATTATATTCGAAAATTTCACAATTTTCAAAAATTTCATCTAATATTTTTTTGATTTCTTCTTTGCGAAAAGGCTTACCTAATTCAAGAATGTTTGAAATATTTAATTTTGAATTATCTCCTTCTTTTTTTAATGGTTCTCTTAAAAAGAAATATTGAAAATTATTTTTAATTCTTTTTAAAACTTCTTTTGGATTTTTTAAATGGTGTAGAACTCCCCACATTACTGCAAGTTCTCCATTTGGCATTTCTTCTTCTAAATTCATAACTTTTGCATTAATACCCCTCTTTCTTGCTTTTTTTATTAAACTTTCTTCTATATCGCAAGCAAAAACCTTTTTTGGTTGAAAAATTTCTGTAAGCAAAATTGTCACCTTTCCATCTCCACACCCCAAATCATACATTTCTCGTTTTCTAAAATCTTCTGGCAAAATTTTTTTTAAAAAGGTTAATTGATCTTTGATATGAGAACCAATAATAATATTATTACCAAAAGGGGTATAAAGAAATTTTTCAAGATTGTTCATAAATTTCAATCTACGATGTAGCTTACGTCACCTTTTTCAAATCTACGAATTTATCCAAATACCACGAATATATTCGAATGTGCGTTTTTGGATAAAGTAAGGCCTGAGTTTATCGAAGAACGAGCTCAGGCTTTTCAAATACTACCATATCTCACACAATGCTTCTCCTCCTACATTTAATTTTTTGGCTTCCTTCGATGTTAAAAGTCCTTTTGGAGTAGAAACAATTAATATTCCGTAACTATTTTTGGGGAAATAAAGTTCTTTACTTTTAAAGTAAAGCCTTCTTCCTGGCTTTGAAATTTTTTTTACATCATGAACTTTTGATTCGCCATTCTCATATTTCAGCCTAATCACAATTCTTTTTTGAGGACTGTCAAGGGAAGCTGTTCTTTTTTTTACTGTTTCAATAAAACCTTCTTTTGCTAAAATTTTTGCTAATTGATAATTAATTTCTGAATAAGGAAAACTAACTGTTTTTTTATGAGCAGCTCCAGCATTTTTGATTTTTATTAACATTTCTGAAATTGGATCCATAGTGATAATACAAAGTTAGTCGCTCACCCTCTTCCAGAACTTTGTTCTGGCGCTCGGCTTTACCTCGCTTCGGGCTCGCTCTTAAGAAACCCTCGGTTTCTTACGTCGCTTCGCTCCTATTTTCCTATGTGGGGAAACCGGAGGGTTTCCCCAGTCCCTTTCCGATAGGGGACGCTTTTCTTACTTTCTTCTTTACCAAGATGATTTTTTTACTCCTGGCAACAACCCTTTGTTAGCTAACTCACGAAAACAAATTCGGCAAAGACCAAAATCTCGCATATAACCTCTTCTTCTACCACAACGCCAACATCGTCTTACTTTCCGTGTTGAAAATTTTGGTTTTTTTTGACTTTTAATAACTTGACATTTTTTGGCCATAATATTTTTTGAAAAAGAAACTCTAAACTCAAAACCTTAAACCCTAAAAATTTTTCAACTTTAAACTTATTTAGAATTTAGAGTTTTAAATTTAGGATTTTCCACTTTTAGTGGAAACCCTAAGAGTTTATACAATTCTATTGCTTCTTCTCTGCTTTTTGCATCTGTAACTATTGTTATTTCTAAGCCAAAAATTATTTTAGCTTTTTCTGGTTTTATCTCTGGAAAAACTATATGCTCTTTTATTCCTATTGTCAAATTACCTCCCTTGTCAATGCAATCTTGAGAAATTCCTTGAAAATCACGTGAGCGAGGAAGAGCAAAATTTAATAATCTTTCTAAAAAATCATACATTCGCTTCCTTCTTAGGGTTACTTTTAGTCCCACTGACGAACCTTTTCTAATTTTAAATCCAGAAATTGCTTTTTTTGCTTTGGTAATAATTGGCTTTTGACCACAAATTAAGGCAAGGTCAGAAGATATGCTTTCCAAAAGATTTTCTCTTTTTGAAGGGTCAACGCTTTCCAAAACTTTCCCAACACCAACATTCACTACCACTTTTGTAATTTTTGGCACAGCCATAACGCTTTTATAACCAAATTTTTCTTTCATTTCGGGAATAACTTCTTTTTTATATTTTTCTTGTAATTGCATAACCATCAACGAATTACTAATCTCTTACTAATGTACGAACATACGAATTCGTAATTCGTAAATTATTTAAATTTCTTGTCCGCATTTTTTGCAAATTCTATATTTTTTTTCTCTTGTGATTTTATATCCTACCCTTGTTGCTTTTCCACATTTTGGACAAATCAATTTAACGTTGGAAATATTAATGGGAGCAGGAATTTCAACAACCTGACCTTTTTCTCCTTCTTTTTTGGGCCGAACATGTTTTTTATGAAGGTTAATTCCTTCAATAATAACCTTGCCTTCTTTGGGAAGAGCTTTTGCAATTTTCCCTTTTCTTCCTCGGTCTTTTCCAGTGGTTACTAATACTTGATCACCTTTTTTAATTTTCATGTATTTTATAAACGTAGATTTATGCGGATAAATCCGCGCTAATCAATGCTTATAATGGTTATACTATATTTTTTGACATTGTCACGATTCTACTAAATCCTTTATCTTTTAAACAACGAGGAATAGGACCTAAGATTCTTGTTCCTTTTGGATTTTTAGTTTTCCCATCAAGAATAACTGCTGCATTGTCGTCAAATCGTAAATAAATTCCACTTTTTAATCTAAAAGGTTTTTTTTGACGAACAACAACTGCTCTTACAATATCTTTCTTTTTTACTGTTCGTCGTGGTTCAGCTTCTTGTACTGAAGCAACAATAATATCACCAATCTGAGCATACCGTCTTTTTGAACCTCCTAAAACTTTAAAACAACGGATTGTTTTTGCTCCAGTATTATCAGCAACTTTTAAAATGGTACGAGGTTGAATCATATTCGCTTCGTTTAAAATCGAATTGCAAATATCAAAAAGAAAAATTAAAAAATTCTTTTTGCATTTTACATTTTCATTTGCTGAGTTTTTCACTTTAGGTGAAAGAACGAAGCGTGAAATGAAACTATTGTTTCATTGAACTGCTTTTTGATGGGCGAAGAGAACTTTGTTCTCTTCTTGACCTTCGCTTTCGCGTTGCAAAAGTTCGGTAGGCGAAGAGAGCTTTGTTCTCTTCTTCCATCGAGGCTTTAGCTAAGATGTGAAAAGAATGAAATTCTTTGACCGCTTCGTCTCGCTTCGCTCGACTCAGCTTTTTATTTTTGAATTAACTTTTTCTACTACTTTCCATTTTTTCTCTTTTGAAATTGGTCTTGTCTCTTCAATAGTAACTTTATCACCTATTTTCAAATTATTATTTTCATTATGGGCTTTATATCTTTTATGGGTTTTATATCGCTTTTTATATTTTTTTTGATATGCCCACTGCTCAACCTCTACTACAACTGTCTTTTGCATTTTATTTGAAACTACAATTCCTTGTAATTGTTTTTTTGACATATAAGTTTAAATATTAAATCACAAATTCCAAATTCCAGATTATTTGTTATTTGGTGCTTGGTGCTTGGGATTTAATACTGTAAGTATCCTTGCAATATCTTTCTTAATTTCTCTTATTTCTCTAATATTTTTAACTTTCTTTTGAGAAAGATCAAATCTAAGTTGAATCATTTTTTTTCTTTTTTCTTCAAGAAGTTTTTCTAATTCTGCCTTTGATAAATTTTTCAATTCTGACATTTTCATATTTTATTTATATTTATTTAGAAATTAGAAATTTTTATTCTGTTTCTACTATTTTGGTTTTGATCGGTAATTTTCGGCCAGCTTCTTTAAGAGCTTCCACTGCTACTTCTTTTGGGACTCCATCTATTTCAAAAATTATTCTACCAGGTTTTATTGGAAAAACATAGTGATCAACCGCTCCTTTGCCACCACCCATTCCAACTTCGTTACCTTTAAAGGTTACTGGCTTTTGTGGAAAAATTCTTATCCAAATTTTTCCTTTCCCTTTAAATTCACGTAAAAGAACTCTTCTTGCGGCTTCAATCTGATTAGCTTTAATCCAACGACTCTCCATTGCTTTTAAACCAAATGTTCCAAAAGCAATTTCAGTTGCTCTTCTTTCGACTCCTTTAGTACGACCCTTCATCATTTTTCTATATTTTACGCGTTTTGGTTGAAGCATATTAGAAATTAAGCGTTAATTGTTCAGCGTTCAAATTTAATAAATTTTAACGCTTCACAGACAAAACACTATATTTTTTCTCCTTTATATAACCAAACTTTTATTCCCACAACTCCATAAGTACAATAAGCTCTTGTTTCTGCATAATCTACATTTGCCCTTATGGTTTGAAGAGGTAATTTACCTTTTTTGAAAGTTTCAGATCGCGCAATCTCTACTCCATCCAATCTTCCTTTTATTTTTATTTTTATTCCTTCTATTTCTTTTTTTTGCAAAACTCTTTCCATGGATCTTTTGATAGCTCGACGGAAAGGAACTCTTCTTTCGATATCAGCAGCAATCTGATCAGCAACAATAGTTGCGCTCATTAATGGTTCTTTTACTTCTTCAATATCAATTTTTATTTCTTTTCCTTTTATTATTTCAGCAATTTTCTTTGAAAGATTTTCAGCGCCTTGACCTCCTTTTCCAATCAAAAAACCTGGCTTTGCTGTTCTTATAGTAATATTTATTTTATTTGCCAATCTTGATATTTTGACTTTTTCTATTACTCCTCTCTCAAATTCTTTTGCCAAAAAATTTCTAATTTTAATATCTTCTTTTAGATTTTTTTGATATTTTTCATCAGAAAGCCAAGAAGCATCCCAATCTTCGGTTGAGCCAATTCTAAAAATTTTTGGATGAACTTTATGAGCCATAAAACTTTTTTTTCTTAAAAGAAACTCTAATTTCTAAACCTTTAAATTTTCAACTTTTTGAGATTTTTTAATTTGTTGTTTAGAGTTTAGATTTTTGGATTTAGAATTTTCTTCTTTTATGTCCAAAACAAGATTTATGTGGCTTGTCTTTTTTTGAATCTCATGAGCCGTGCCTCTTGAAACAGGTATCCATCTTTTTAATTTTGGGCCCTCATCAACATTTATTTCTTTAATATAAAGTTTTTGAATTTGTTCTTCTGTTAAGTTAAAATTTTTTTTAGCATTCGCCACTCCTGAATTTAAAAGCTTTAAAAGCGGTTCAGCTGCTCTTTTTTCTGTAAATTTAAGAATTGACTGAGCTTTGTTTACTTCCATTCCTCGAATTAAATCAGCTACTAATCTTACTTTTCGAGGAGCTATTCTTAAATAATTTAATGATGCTTTTATTTCCATAATTTCTATACAAATTATAAATCCTTTGCTAGGTATACAAAAACATATATAAACATAGTTCGTAAATTCGACATCGATTCGTAATTCATTGATTATTTTGTTTCTTCTTTTCTCTCAAGCTCTCTTTCCATTTTACCACCATGTCTTTGAAATTTTGTGGTTGGTGAAAATTCACCAAGCCGATGACCAACCATTTCTTCTCTAATTTTAACAGAAATAAATTCTTTGCCATTATGGACAAGAAATTCCATTCCAATCATTTCTGGAGTAATCATTGCTGACCTTGCCCATGTTTTAATGGGTTGACCTTTTGATTCTTTCATTTTCTTTTCTAACTTTGGATCTCTATAAATACCTTTTTTTAAACTTCTTGCCATATCATTATTTACGAATTACGAATCTTTATGAATATACGAATTCGCATAGATTCGTAAAGTAAATTCGTTGATTACTTTCTACGTTTTACTATATATCTATTTGAAAATTTATGCTTTTTTCTTGTTTTTTTACCAAGAGCTGGCTTGCCCCATGGAGTTTTTGGATGTTTTAAACCAATAGTTGTTCGTCCTTCTCCTCCACCGTGTGGATGATCTGGAGGATTCATTGCTGTTCCTCTCACGGTAGGTCTTATACCTCTATGCCTTGTCTTTCCAGCTTTTCCCAAAACCTCAGTTCTTTTATTAATATTAGAAACCTGTCCTATGGTAGCAAAACATTCTTCAGAAATCAAGCGAACTTCTTTTGAAGGCAAAGAAATGCTTACATATCCTCCTTCTCGAGATAAAATTTGGGCTTTACTTCCAGCACTTCTTACTATCTTTCCACCTTGGCCTGGTATTAATTCTATATTAAATATTGATGATCCAGGAATAATATTTTTCAATTTTAAACGATTACCTGTTTTTAAAGGAGCGTTTTCTTGACATACCACCTTATCTCCAACTTTTATGCCTTCTGGAGCTATCTGATATCTTTTTTCTCCGTCTTGATATAAAAGAAGCATTAAAAAGGCTGAACGGTTTGGATCATATTCAATCGCTTTAACTGTAGCAGGAATATTAATCTTATCTTCGCCAAAATCTACTATTCGATATTTTTGTTTTTCTCCACCTCCTTTATGACGAATAGTAATTCTACCACTACTAGTTCTACCCGCATGCTTTTTCAAAGGTAAAATTAAACCTTTTTCAGGCTCTTTTTTGGTTAAAACTGAATAATCTTCGACAATCATTCCTCTTTGTCCCGGTGTTGTTGGTTTCTTTTGTTTCATAATCCTAATTTTACAACAAGTTATTAAGCTATTAGTTATTAAATTACCGTGGTGTTGTTTCAATCTTTTCTCCTTCTTCTAAAGAAATAATCGCTTTTTTGTAGCCAGGCTTCCATCCTTCTTGTCTTCCTACTCTTTTTCTTTTTTTACGAACATTTACAATATTTACTTTTTTAACTTTGACCTTATAAATATCTTCAATAGCTTTCTGAATTTCAACTTTATTTGCTTCTGGAAAAACTTTAAAAATATATTTATTTTGATTAGCTAAGTTTGTTCCTTTCTCGGAAATAATTGGTTCTTTCAAAATTCGATAAGCAATTTTACTCTTGCCAATACTTTTTTTAAGTTGAACTCCTTTTTGAGGTTTAATTTTTGGCTCATTTTTCTTTTTCTTTTCTTTAACTACTTCTTTTTCAAGCTCCTTTTTTTGAGGAGTTGGTTTTGTTTTTTCTTTTTTCCTTTGAAATGGTAGAGTTATCATAAGTTACTAATTTGTGCGAAAAAATTAGCGAATGTTCGCTAACGATTCGTGCATATTTGCGAGACTGCTTCGTGCTCCATTATTATATATTTATTCTGAAGTAAAAGATAAGGATTTAATGAATTTACTGAAATTACTTTAACATTTTCAAGGTTTCGAAAAGATTTTTTTATTTGCTCATTTGCTTTTGATAAAACTATTAATGTCTTTTTTTTATTAATTTCTGGTGCAATTTTTTCAAGGTTTTTTATAATTTCTGCTGCTAAACTTGTTTTAAGTTTTTCCATTTCTATTTTATCTAAAAAAATAATTTCATTATCTTTTATCTTTTGAGAAAGAACCATGTATAAAGCTTTTTTCTTGGCTTCTTTTGAAAGTTTTGTTTGATAATTTTTTTCTGGCTTAGGACCAAAAGTTACTCCTCCTCCTCTCCATAATGGTGAACGAATTGATCCATGCCTTGCTCTACCCGTTCCCTTTTGTCTCCATGGCTTTCTTCCGCCCCCACTTACTTCGCTTCTATCCTTTGTTTTTGCAATTGGTTTACGCCTTAAATTTTGATAATACAAAACTGTCTGATAAATGTGGTCAGAATTTAATGCTCGCTGAGGCTTAGCCTCATCTCGCGCCGCTTTGCTCGGCTTTCGATTAAATACATCTTCCGAAAGATCAATCTCTCCTACTTTTTCTCCTTTTTGATTATATAAAGCAGATTGCATAATTTCTTAACTTTACAACTTACAACTTACAACTTTATAATTAAAACTTTTTGTTATTTATTATTAGCTATTAGTTGAACTATTGTTCCTTTCTTTCCTGGTATTGCTCCCTTTATTCCTAATAAATTTTTTTCTTTATCAACTTTCACAATCTCTAAATTTTGAATCGTAACTCTTTTTCCTCCCATTCTTCCGGCCATTTTTTTCCCTTTAAATACTCTTTCTGGGTCAGTTGCGCCAATTGACCCTGGCTTCCGAAGCATATGCTTTGTACCATGAGTTTTTGGCGCTCCAGCAAATCCCCACCTTTTTACCGGTCCTTGAAAACCTTTTGCCTTTGAAATTCCTGAAACTTTCACTTTATCTCCTTCTTCAAAAATATCTACATTAATTTTATCGCCAATCTTTATTGAAAATTGGAAATTGGAGTTCAAGGAGGCTTCATCTTTTTTCACGCCGTGTCCTGCTTCGCCGGACTCGGTAATTGGAAACTCTTTTATATATTTATATTCTTTACCCTTTTCAGATTTCTTTATTTTTTTTGTCTTTTTTTCAAAACCAATTTGAACTGCTTCATAACCATCTTTCTCTTTATTTTTTACTTGTAAAACAACACATGGTCCGGCTTCAATCCAGGTTAATGGTATTACTTTTCCTTTCTCATCAAATATTTGCGACATTCCTATTTTTTTTCCAAGAATAAATTTCTGTGCCATAATAACTACAAAATAAAAATGTCGGGATAACCCGACATTTCCAGGTTATTTCCCCATCTTTTCTATTAAATAAAAAAAATTGATTTAAAAAGAAAATTCATGATAAATAAGAAATTCGTAAATTCGTAATGAATTTGTAATTCGTTGATCATTCTACATTTTAATTTCTACATCTACTCCTGCTGGCAAATTAAGATTTTGAAGAGTATCAATAATTCGACGATTAGGATTTAAAATATCAATAATTCTTTTATGAATTCTTATTTCAAACTGTTCTCGAGCATCCTTATGGACAAACGTTGAACGATTTACTGTATATTTTTTAATTTCTGTTGGTAAAGGAATTGGTCCAACCACTTCTGCTCCTTGCCTTAAAACACTTTCTACAATTTGTCTTGCAGAGCTATCAACTAATCGATGATCATAAGCTTTTATTTTAATTCTAAGGGCAGGAAGAGATGATTTGTTTTCTTTCTCATTTTTTGTTGTCGATGTACTCTCAATTTTAGCAGACATTGCATTTGCGGTTTTGTAACCGCTTAATAAATTTTTATTTAAATCTATTTGATAATCTTTGTAATCGTTCCAGCTCCTACTGTCTTACCACCTTCCCTAATAGCAAATCTTTGTTTTTCTTCCATTGCAACAGGGGTAATCAATTTTACAGTTAAGCTCACCGTATCTCCGGGCATAACCATTTCAGTCCCCTGGGGTAAGGTTACTTCACCAGTGACATCAGCTGTTCGAATGTAAAATTGAGGTTTATAACCAGTAAAGAATGGTGTATGACGTCCTCCTTCTTCCTTTGATAAGATATAAACTTGACATTCAAAATCGGTATGAGGAGTTACAGTACCCGGTTTTGCTAATACCTGACCTCGCAAAACATCTTCTTTTTTAAGACCCCTCAAAAGAACTCCTATATTATCGCCTGCTTGAGCTTGATCAAGAGTTTTATTAAACATTTCAATACCAGTAACAATAGTTTTTTTAGTGGGTTTAATACCGATTAATTCTACTTCGTCATTGAGATGAAGAATTCCTCTTTCTACTCTGCCGGTAGCAACTGTTCCACGACCTTCAATAGTAAAAACATCTTCGACTGCCATTAAAAATGGCTGATCTAAAGGACGAACCGGTTCAGGAATATATTCATCAAGGGCTTTTATTAACTCAAAAATTGGTTTACAAGCTTCGTCATCTTTTGATGTAGCTTGTAATGCCTTAAGAGCAGAACCACGAATAACAGGAACATTTTTCCCATCGAATTCATACTTTGTTAAAAGTTCTCGAACTTCTTCCTCTACAAGATCAACTAATTCAGGATCATCTACTTGATCAATTTTATTCAAAAATACAACAATAGCCGGAACTCCTACCTGACGCGCAAGTAAAATATGCTCTCTTGTCTGAGGCATTGGACCATCCGGAGCAGAAACTACCAAGATTGCACCATCCATTTGAGCAGCACCTGTAATCATATTTTTAATATAGTCAGCGTGTCCTGGGCAGTCAATATGGGCATAATGCCTTTTTTCGCTCTCATATTCAAGATGAGAAATATTAATAGTTAATCCTCTCTGTTTTTCTTCTGGAGCAGCATCGATTTGATCAACGCTCTTTTCACTGACTTTGTAACCAGCTAAATGCAATACATGTAAGATAGCTGCTGTTAAGGTAGTTTTACCATGATCAACATGACCTATAGTTCCCACATTTAAGTGAGGTTTTGTACGTTCAAATTTTTGTTTTTCAGCCATAAAAATATAATCCGAATCTACGAATTATATTCGAATGCTCCGAATATTCGGATTTGCCCATTCTTTTATTTAAGGCTATCTGGTACTATTTTATGTGCCATTCGAATGTTATTCGTAGATTAGAATGTTATATTACTATAATTATTTATTTTACTAATCTTTTAAAAGAAGTCAAGAGTTTTTATAAAATTTTATTTTCTTTTTCCTTCAATAATCTCCTCTGCAATGTTTTGAGGAACTTTATCGTAGTGATCAAATTCCATTGTGAATGTTCCACGTCCTTGAGTTAAAGAACGTAAAGTAGTAGCATAGCCAAACATCTCAGACAAAGGAACTTTTGCCTCAATTGCCTTAATTTGACCAACAGTTTTTTGTTCTTCAATCCTTGCTCGACGAGCAGAAAGATCGCCAATAACATCGCCCAAAAATTCATCAGGGCAACGAACTTCAACCTTCATAATAGGTTCAAGTAAAACTGGCTTGGCTTTTTTTACTGCTTCTGATAAGGCAATTGATCCTGCAATTTTAAAAGCAAAATCAGAGGAATCAACTTCATGGAAAGTTCCATCATAAAGTGTTACTTTTAGATCAGTTAATGGATATCCAGCAATAACTCCTTTATCACGAGCCTCAACAACTCCTTTTTGAACAGCAGGAATAAACTCCCGAGGAATAGCTCCACCTTTAATAGCATCAACAAATTCATAACCTTCTCCTCTTTCTTTCGGCTCAACTCTTAAGAATACATGGCCATATTGACCACGACCACCGGATTGACGAATATATTTCCCTTCAGCTTCGGCAGGAACAGTAATAGTTTCTTTGTAAGCAACTTGAGGACGTCCAGAGGTAATATTTACTCCAAATTCTCTTTGCAATCTATCAAGAATTATTTCAAGGTGAAGTTCCCCCATGCCAGAAATAATAGTTTGTTGAGTTTCTTCATCGGTTTTTACTTTAAAGGTTGGATCTTCGCGAGTAAGTTTTTGAAGAGCAATGGAAAGTTTTTCTTGATCTTCTTTTGTTTTTGCCTCAACGGCAATAGAAATGACTGGTTCTGGAAAGGTAATTTTTTCAAGCAAAATTGGGAAATTTTCATCACACAGGGTATCGCCAGTTTTGGTTGATTTGAGACCTAATGTAGCCGCAATACCACCAGCAAAAACCTCTTCGATTTCAATTCTTTCATTAGCGTGCATTTTTAAAAGTCGACCGATGCGCTCTTTTTGATTAGCAACAGAATTTAAAACATAAGTACCTTTTTTAAGAGTGCCAGAATAAACCCTAAAATAAGAAAGCTCTCCGACATAAGGATCAGTAGCTACTTTAAAAACAAGAGCTGAAAAAGGAGCATCATCTTTTGGTTCTCTGTTTTCTTTTTTGCCAGTCTTTGAATTTTCTCCTTCGACCGGAGGAAGATCAACAGGGCTTGGAAGATAATCAACAATAGCATCAAGAAGAAGTTGAACACCTTTGTTTTTTAGAGCAGAACCGCAAAGAACTGGAATAAGCTTAAAAGAAATAACTGATTTTCGCAATACTCTTTTAAGATCTTCAAGAGAAGGAATTGTGCCTTGGAGATATTGTTCCGTTAATTTATCATCCTGCTCAACTATTTTTTCAATCGCTTTTTCACGAGCTTCTTCCGCTTCTTTTAACATTTCTGAGGGTATCTCGGTCTCTTTTACGGTTTGACCATGATCTCCTTCGAAAAAATAGGCCTTAAAAGTTAAAAGGTCAATCACTCCTTGAAAATTTTCCTCTCTTCCAATAGGTAATTGAAGAACAACAACATTTGGAGTGAGTTTTTGTCTGATACTCTCAACATCTTTTTGAAAATCAGCTCCAGTACGATCTAATTTATTCACAAAGCAAATGCGAGGAACATGAAATCTATCAGCTTGATGCCAAACAGTTTCAGATTGAGGTTCAACGCCAGCAACGCCATCAAAAATAACAACTGCACCATCAAGTACCCGAAGGGATCGTTGAACTTCGGCAGTAAAATCAATGTGGCCGGGAGTGTCAATAATATTAATTTGATACTCTTTTTGTTTACGTTCTTCTTTCTCCATTTCTCCCTCGGCTTTTTTAAAATAAGTTGGCAACCAATAGCAAGTAGTGGCAGCAGCAGTAATAGTAATACCCCTTTCACGTTCTTGAACCATCCAATCCATTATTGCCTGACCTTCGTGAATCTCACCAATTTTATGAGAAATTCCTGTATAAAAAAGTACCCGCTCTGAAACGGTAGTTTTTCCGGCATCGATATGAGCGATAAAACCAATATTACGATATCTTTCAATAGGATACTGACGCATATAAATTAAAAATCAAAAGCTGAGTCGAGCGAAGCGAGACGAAGTGGAAGAAGAGAATGAAATTCTCTTCGCCCACCGAGTTTTCGCAACAGCGAAACGAGGCGAGAGACGAGAACGAAGTTCTCGGCGATCATAAAAACTCAAAAAATTTTTGAGCTTAGAAGTTAAATTTATCTTGCAAGATGAGCAAAAGCTTTGTTTGCCTCAGCCATTCTTTCAACATTTATCTTTTTTCTAATTGCCGCTCCTTCATTTTTTGAAGCTAAAATTAATTCTTCGGCTAATTTTTCTTCCATTGACTTTCCTTTCTTTGATCTTGCTGTTTCTAAAATCCATCTCATTGCTAATGTTTCTTGTCTTTCCCCTTTTACTTCCGTTGGTACTTGATAAGTTGCTCCCCCTACTCTTTTTGGTTTTGTTTCCATCCGAGGAGAAGCATTCTTTAAAGCCTTGCTAAAAACTTCTAATGGATTCTTTTTGGTTTGTTCTTGAATAATAGAAAAAGCATTATAAACAATTTTTTGAGCTAATGTTTTCTTTCCTCGACGCATTGTCTGGTTAATAAATTTTTGAACCACTAAATTATTGTATTTTGGATCAGGATTAATTGACATAACTTAAAAACTTATAACTCATAATTTATAATAATGTTTAAAATTATTAGTTATTTTCCTTTTTTCGTACCATATTTTGATCTTTGCTTTTTTCTATTTTTTACTCCTTCAGTGTCTAAAGTACCTCTTACAATATGATAACGAACGCCTGGCAAATCTTTTACTCTTCCTCCACGAATTAAAACAATAGAGTGCTCTTGAAGATTATGTCCTTCTCCAGGAATATAAGCAGTTACTTCCATTCCGTTTTGCAACCGAACACGAGCTACTTTTCTTAAGGCAGAATTTGGTTTTTTAGGAGTGGTTGTAAAAACTTTTACGCAAACACCTCTTTTAAAAGGAGATGGATAAAAAACTGGTTTATTTTTAATTGGATTAAAGCCAAATGAAAGAGCTGGGACTTTAGTTTTGGTCTTTTTTTCTTTTCTTGGTTTTTTTAATAATTGATGAAAAGTAGGCATAAAATTAATTCAAAAATAAAAAAAAGCGGGTAACGGGAATTGAACCCGTGACCTATCCTTGGGAAGGATATGTTTTACCTCTAAACTATACCCGCAAAAAATAAACGGGTATTATTTTTTATTTTCTTCTTTTTTGGTAAATATACTTTGAAATTTTTCCCACAAGGTTTTTTCATCTACCTTGTTTTCTTCTGAGGATTTTTCTCCTTCTGGCAAGATATAAATTACTTTTTCTCCTGGTTCAACTAAATTTAATCTTTCTTTAATTATTCTTTTAAGATATTCTTCATTCTGAGTTTCTTCTTTCTCTTTTTCTAATTTTTCTTTTTTGCTCTCTTCTGCTTGTATTTTTTTTTCAACATCGCTTAAGGCAGTTTTTGCCTGGCTCCAAATAAGATATTTTTCAAAAGTTGCTTTACCTACCCAGGCTAATATTATTACTAATAAAAACAAAAAAAAATTAGAAGAAAAAACTCTTAAAAAACTTTTTTTTTGTTTTTTCCTTTTTGGCATTGCTTTTAATTATACAAATTTTTTTCTTTTCTGCAAGTAGTTATCTGTTTTAGGTAGAAATAAAAAAGGCGTTTTTGGCCTTTTTAAAAATGAGATTCGAATCCCGATTTTTCACGCCTTTATAGAATAATGTCTTATTCACTCATAATTCTTTCTCTTTTGCGGGGCCTGGATTCGAACCAAGATTAAATGCTCCAGAGGCATCTGTCCTACCATTAGACGACCCCGCAAGTTGCGTTTTTGGGGGTATTATTTTAAATTTGCTGTCCTATATAATCCGCCATTTGAGCTAAACGGCAAGAATAAGCCCATTCATTATCGTACCAAGCTACTATTTTTACTAAATTATCTTTTGCCATCGTTAAATTAGCATCTACAACAGCTGAAAAAGAATTTCCTTTGTAGTCCATTGAAACTAATTCAGCATCTTCTATTCCCAAAATTCCATCTAATTTTTTTTCTTTTGAAGCTTTTTTAAAAATGTAATTAATTTCTTCAACGGTAGTATTTTTTTCAACTTCGCAAATTAAATCAAGAGTGGAAACTGTAGGAGTAGGAACTCTTAAAGCGATGCCGTCTAATTTTCCTTCAAGCTCGGGCATTACTTTTCCAATGGCTTTAGCAGCACCAGTTGTAGTAGGAATAATCGAAAGAGCTGCAGCTCGTGCTCGGCGAAGATCTTTATGAGGAAGATCCAAAAGTCGTTGATCATTAGTATAAGAATGGACTGTAGTCATAAACCCTTTTTTTATCTTAAAATTTTGATCTAAAACTTTTGCTATTGGCGCTAAACAATTAGTTGTGCAAGAGCCCATGTCAATAATTTTGTCTCTTTTTGGATTAAATTTTTCTTCATTTACCCCTAAAACATAACTTGAAATTTTATCTGGATCTTTGGAAGGAGCAGAAATTATTACCATTTTTGCTCCAGCGTCAAGATGCTTTTTTGCCCCTTCAAAATCAGTAAAATAGCCAGTGCATTCCAAAACAATATCAACTCCTAATTCTTTCCAGGGAAGCAAAGAAGGATCTTTTTCGGCAAAAACTTTTATTTTTTTCCCTTCTAACGTTCCATCTATTAAAAGAGAATCTTCGGTGTGTTTAACAACTTTATTATAAATTCCATAAGAAGAATCATACTTTAAAAGATAAGCTAAGGTCTTTGTATCGGCCAAATCATTAATCGCTACCATGTCTAAATTAGGATGCTTTTCTAAAATCCTTTTAAAAGTAGGACGTCCAATTCGACCAAAACCGTTAATAGCAACTTTAACCATATATTACGAATAGATACAAATTTATTTGCGAATTATATTCGTGTAAATTAGCGAATATTGAGCAATTTTGAAATTTTCTCTTTATCAAAACCTATTATAATTTCTCCATCAATTTCAACTACCGGCACATTGAACTGGTTAGTTTTTTGGATTAATTCTTCTCTCGTCTTTTCATCCACAGAAACATCAATTTCTTCAAATTTAATATTATGTTCTTTTAAGAAATTTTTCAAGGCAATACAATAAGGACATGTAGGAGTCGTGTAAAGATAGACTTTTGGCATAAAAATAAAACGTAGAATTTATTTAAAAATATTGCATTGGCTTAACTTGTCCAATGTTTGTAAATCCATAAAGCCAGTTACATAAAATTCTGTTCCATTTTTTGATTCTTCAAAGCAATAATCTTTGCAATAAATATCTTTTGATTTTTTAGCGCACTCTTCGCAGGATAAAAGCTGATTTTCAATTCCTATTTCTTTTGGGAAAACCCAAGTAGGTGTTGTATTAATTCCTTTTTCTTTACAGGCTATAAATGAATTTGTTTCATTATTACATTCTGTATAATTAATTTTTGAAAAAAATTCACCAAAAAGTTCTTTCTCTTTCGTAGTATAAGGACAATTTAATGATCCGTATAGTTTAATATTTTTCAATAAAAGGCAATCAGCTAAATTTTCTTTCTTTTGCGCTTGTTGAATATTTAAGGTAGCTTTCCCTCCAAAATAAAAAATAGTTCCTCCCGCTGTCACAACTAAAAATACTACAATTAAATAATGAATTTCTTTTTTTGTCATAGATTATAATTTTATAATTTCTCCAATAGAATCGATAACATCGCTCGCCAAAATCCCTGACCCAAATTTTTCTTTGGCTTTCTCTCCCGCTTTACCATTTAAATAAGCCGCAGCGCTTGCTGCTAATAATGGGTCTATCTCTTGGGATAAAAAACAACCACAAATTCCAGCTAAAGTATCGCCAGTGCCTCCAACAGTCATCTCGGGACAACCGGTTTTATTGAAAAAAACTTCTTTGCCATTAGAAATAACATCAACATTACCCTTTAAGAGAACTGTGACATTTTCTTTTTGAGCAAAATTTTTTACTGCTTCACCTTTTTCTTCCAAAGTTAAATTTGACACATCAATTCCAGAAAGAATTAAAAACTCATAAGAATGAGGGGTTAAAATAAATTTTTTATTTTGAAAAATATTTTCTGGCGGAATTGGATTATAGCGGCGAGACACGGCATAAAGAGCATCGGCGTCAATAACAGCCGGAACATCAATTTTAGTCAAATACTCATTTACCATTTTCTGTGTGTCTTCATCACGGCCCAATCCCCCTCCAATTATTACCGCTGATTTTCCATTGCTGACTCTTTTTGCACTCTCAGTAAGGGAAAAAAGAGTTGGAAGGTGCTCTCTTCTTAAATCGTGGGTTTTTAATGGATAACTTATAAAATTTGGTGAAAAAGAAGCAATAATATTAGCGGCTCTTTCTGGAGCAACAATTAAAGTCAAATCTACTCCAGCTCGCATTGCTGCCATTGCTGCTAGAGCTGGCGATCCAGTATAAAGTTGAGAACCCCCAATAATTAAAAGATAGCCATAATCATATTTTTTAGCATTTTGAGGTCGCGGTTGGTAAACTTTTTTTAAAATAGAATTATAAATATATGAGGGCATAAAGATATTTATTAATTATAAAAATCAATACAATTCGCAATTTTAGGAAATATAGCAACGTTAGTAAATGTTCTTCTTAAATTTTTAGAGTTGCATCATTTTTTTCTATTTTATCACAAACTTCTTTAAAATCGCAATATTCGCATTCCCAAGGAAAACCACCTTCGCCTTTCTCTGCTGCTTCTCTTTTTTCTTTAAGTTCTGAAGGGATTGGAGGAACAATATCGTTATCAATTTGATATTTTAAATTTTCAAAATCGCTAATAATTTTTTTGCAAAGAACGGGATCATATGTTAATTCAAACTCTTTCAAGGCTTGGGTGTTTTTATTTTCGTAAAGAAGAATTCCTTGGGGAATTTTAAAGTAATGCATATAAAGCTGAACTTGATATTGATGGGGCAGTTCTGGCTCCTCTAATTTTTGAAATTTAAAATCGCTGGAGCTTTTAATATCAACTACGTATAACTTGCCGTCAACAGAAATAATAGCATCAGCACGACCATGAAAAAGTTCTTTTGAAGGAATATCAATTTCTGAAGCAACAACTCTAATCTCTGGAATTCCCCAAAAATTAGCCATTAATCTTTGATGAATTAAATCACCTCTATCAAAAATTCTTAGAATTCTTGCTTCTTTTTCTTTCTTTGGATAACCTTTCATTGAAAAATAAACCGCTCGAGGGCATTTACCCGCATCGGTTACGTAAAAATGTTCCTGGGCCCTATCATTTCTTTTATCTTGATAATATTTATCAATAAGTTCAATTAACATATTGCTGATTTACGCGGATGATGTGTGTATTTGTGTTATGATTAATATATTTTTTTCATCATAATACATTTTTCTTATCTTTGCAACTACGAAAGTTTACCTTCGCCGACTAATTTGATAAAATAAATATAAAGAATCTATGGATGAATATTTTTATCTTAATCAAAAATTCAAAAAAATTCTTTATTTAAAAGATGAAAAAAGAAAAAAAATAATTCTTGGAACTTTAACTTTTTTAATATTTCTTTTTTTTTCTTTTTCTTTTGGGTTCTCTTTGTTTAGGCCCTCCCAGCTTACTGCTTCGTTCAATGAAGTAAGCTCAATTAATGAAGCAAATAAAGAAAGTTTAAAAAATGAATCTTCGCCAAAAATTAGAGAAGAAGAATTAACTTCTCTTGTAAAAGATAAAAATAACAGAACAAATATTCTTTTAATTGGCGTCCCTGGTGAGCCCTGGCCAGCTCCTTATCTTACCGATTCGATTGAAATTGTTTCTCTTAGTGAAATAGATAAAAGTGCTCTTATAGTTGCTTTGCCTCGAGATTTATTAGTTAAAATTCCCGGCTCAAATTATGAAACTAGAATTAATAGTCTTTTTGAAATGGAACAAAATCCCTCGCTTTTGCAAAAAAAAGTGGCAGAAATTACTGGTCTTGAAACTCAATATTGGATAATAATTGATCTTCAATTAATAAAAAACGTGATTAATGCTGTTGATGGAATTGATATCGAAGTAAAAGAAGATATTTATGATCCTTTGTTTCCTACGATAAATAGAGGCTATGAAGTTTTTTCAATTTCTGCTGGTCCTCACCATCTAGACGGAGAAACAGCTATAAAATATATTCGTTCTCGCCATGAAGCAAAAGGAGATTTTTCTCGAATTGAACGTCAGCAACAAGTAATGGATGCCTTAAGAATAAAAGCTCTTAATCCAAAATATTTACCAAAACTTTTAATTTTGTTTAACGACTTCAAAGGAAAAACTAATATCGGCCTGGGAGAAATAAAAACACTTATAAATTTTGCTCAGGATTTTTCCCAAGAAGAAACCTCTAAAAAGATAAAATACTTAATACTTGACGCCGGAAGTAAGGATTCTCTTTTGGTTTATGGAAAAACAAGTTTAGGAAAAAATATTGCTTCGGTTGTGTGGCCGAGGGTTGGAAAATTTAATTATTCAGAAATACAGTCGCGAATAATAAACGAATTAAATTTCAATAATCAATAAACGAATTAAAAAAGAAATAAATTCGCTATTAGCTTAAAATTGGTTTTTATTAGTAAAAGCATTCTTATGTTAAAACAAGTTATTGTAGTTCGAAAAGACCTTAAACTTCCTAAGGGAAAATTAGCGATAGAGGTTGCTCATGCGGCAATTCTCGCTGCTGAAAAAAGTCAATGGAAAGAAGAATGGCAAAAAGAAGGCCAAAAAAAAATAGCTCTTTGGTGTGATAATTTAGACGAACTAATTTATCTTTATCAGGAAGCAAAAAAAGAAAAACTTCCTTGCGCTTTGGTTAGTGATGCTGGTTTAACTATAGTAAAGCCAGGAACAAAGACTTGTCTTGGTATCGGTCCTGCGCCAGAAGAAAAGATTGATAAAATAACTGGAAATTTGAAGTTGATATAATAATAAAGAAAACAGCTATTTTAATAGCTGCTTTCTTTTATTACCTTATTGGTAGAAATCAGAACTATTTGGAAAACCAATTAGTCCTAACTTCCCATCTTAAGAAAAATTTAGGAGGTATTTTTTTTCTTAAGTGTTTTTACCAATAAGGTATAATATATATACCATATAATAAAGATTTTGTCAAGAGTATAGGGTCTCATTTTTGAGAGAAATACCATTTTAAAACTTCTTTAGCAATTGGCTCAGCTACTTTTTCACCACCACCGCCGTTTTCTACCATTACCAAAAGGAAGATTTCAGGATTTTCGTAGGGTGCAAAAGAAACAAACCAAGAGTGAGGCTCCTGGTTTCCAGGAGTTTCGGCAGTACCAGTTTTACCAGCGGAAGTAACCGGTAAAGATAGCAACTGACGACAAGAACCAGTAGGAGAAACAACGCATTGTCTCATCCCTTCTTTTACTGCTGTAATATTTTCTGAAGAAATAAAATTTTCATTTAAAACTTTTGGTTGAATATCTTCTATTATTTCTTTTTCATCGGGAGTAGTAATTTTATCGACAATTTGGGGCTGATAAATTTTTCCACCGTTGGCAATGGTAGAGAGGGCAACCGCTATATGTAAGGGAGTAGTTTCAAAAAATCCCTGGCCAATTGAAACATTATAAACATCATCTATTGACCAGGAACGTTTCTCATTCTCGGCACGATTTTCATCAAACCACTCTTCAGTAGGAACAAATCCAACTTCTTCGCCAGGTAAATCAATCCCTAATTTTTCTTCAAGATAAAATAAATCCAAATATTTTTTAATTTTTTGAATTCCTAACCCCTGAATATCTCCATAACCGCCACCTCCAACGCTAAAAAAATAAATATTACAAGATTCTGCCAGTGCCTTATTTAAATCAGTAATACCATGGGTTTTCCAATCTTTTTTAAAAACAGAAGTACCGGGAATTAAAATTTTTCCCTGGCAATTAATTTTTGTTTGAGGAGTAATGACACCTTCTTCAAGTCCAGCAGCAGCAATTAATGGCTTGATAATTGAGCCAGAAGGATATTTTCCTTTAATAGCCCGATTAAAAAATGATCCCTGAGTAGGAGAAATAGAATTATTGTCATAACTAGGAATAGAAACCAACGCCAAAACTTTGCCTGTTTGGGGATCTAAAGCAATAGCTGAAGCATTTTTATCTGGCACTTTTTCTTTAATGGTTTCATAAAGTTTTTTTTGAAGTCCGGCGTTAATATTTAAAACTAAACTATTTCCTTGAATAGGCTCATTTATAATTTTTTCTGATCCTTCGATAAATTTTCCTTGAGCATTTTTTGTTTTCTCTATTCTTCCTTTCGTTCCTCGTAATTCTTTTTCATATTCGCTTTCTATCCCATTTCTTCCGATTCTATCATTGCGTTGATAATAAGAATCTGCCTCAAGATCGTCCGGACTAACAAAATTTACATAACCCAATATATGAGCAAAAACAGGACCGTCAATATAGGCGCGAGTATACTCTTTTGTTAAAATTTCATTACCAAGCACGTCAGTTTTTGTTACTTCTTTTTCAACATTATCAGCAAGTAAAATGCCGTCGCTTGAATAAATTTTTCCCCGCGGAGCATCGGTTTTAAAAACCCACAAATAATTATTAATTGCCATTTGGGTATATTTATCACCTTCTGCCGCCATTAAATAAAAACTTCTTGCAAATAAAACAAAGAGTAAAAATAAAAGCAAAAGGAAGATTAAAGAAAAAACTGAATTTTGAATAGGTACTTCAAGTCTTCCCTTGTCTTTTTTCTTTTTTTCTTCTGAGTCAAGTAAAATTTCTTCAGGTTCAAGTTCTTCTTTAAATTGAGTTTTTACTTTATAATGAGCCATATTGTGGATTATAATAAATTATTTTTTATTTGAAAATCCCGTTCTTCTGAACGGGATTTTAAATAATAATAACCTCCTCAAAATTAGAAATTACTTCTTTTGCCCCAGCATTTTTAAGTAATGATTGCATCTTGATAGAATAATTTACTCCCACTGTGTAAATTCCATATCTCTGCCCAATTATTATATCAGAAATCATATCTCCAAAGAACAAAGATTTTCTACTAAATTCTTCCAATGGCAAACCAACTAAAGAAGCAAAATAAGGAATGTGTTCTGTTTTTTGAATATTTTCTGCGCCAAGGATAAGAGTAAAGTAATTAGCAATTCCAGTTTTTTCAAGTAAAAAAACAACTTTTTTTGTATAATTTCCGCTGCTAGCAAAAAGATGGCAATTTCTTTTATTCAGTTGGAAAAGTACTTTATCCACTCCCTTATTAATAAAATTTATTCTTTTTCTATCAAAGAAATTAAAAAAATTTAAAAATAAACTATCTAGAAAATAAGTTAGCCAAGGGAGATAAGTAAAAAAATTACAAATATTTTCTGGGAAAAGAAGTTTAATTCCGGTTCTAGACTTGCAGAGATTTTGATAATTTTTTTTTCTTGAAATTAAGTCTAGCATCCGTCCTATAATTTTTTGATTATTTATCAAGGTCCTTTCAACATCAAATATTACAAATCGAAAATTATCTAAGTTTAAAACCATCTTAATCACTCCTTTTAATGTTTAAAATTTTAAAATATTAAAGAACTAAATTTAGACTATCAAATTTTAAAAATTTAATCAAGCCTTATCTTTTCTATTTCTTTTTTAATGTCTAATTCTAATTCCTCCGGAATAGGAATTTCTTCTCCTTTTTTACTTATACCTGGATAACGCCAGCAGGAAATAATTATTTTTTTAGATTTATTAGCTGTATCCTTATTTATTGGAGCGTACATTAACCAAATCTCCGAGGGGTGTTTTTTAGAACCAGTTTTTTGCATTAAAGCAATAGTCTCTGGCGCAATGCCTTCTTCTATTCTATCTGGATTTCTTAGAATTCTTTTTATCCTTTGTTCAGACAAGCCATAAAACTTCATTTTTTCAATTGCGTGTTTTGTCCAAATTAAAAATTCCGTTTCTTTTGGAGCTTGAAATTTCATAATAAAGACTAACTTGAAATTGTCATTTTGTTTTGTTTATTTCGTGTTTATTTCGTCTTTTTATTCTTAAATTTTTTCCTTGCTCCAGTTCGAGAAATTTCTTGGTGATGCTTAAGCTCTTTTCCAAATCCTTTTTTATCAATTTTAAATTTTTTTTCACGTCCTAGCTCCTCAATAAGCTCAATTGGAAAACCATATGATTGATAAAGATAAAAAGCTTCTTTGCCTGAAATCGTATTTTTCTTTTTCTTTTGAAGCTTTTTAATTAGTTTTTCAAACTCTTTTAATCCGTTTATTAATGCCTTAGAAAATTTTTCTTCTTCGTTTTCCCAAACTGTTAAAATCTTTTCTTCAGCTCTTCCTAATTCAGGGTAAACTTCGCTATAAATCTCAATAATTTTCTTGATTGGCTCTTGATACCAATTATTTTTTAAATTTAAAATCCTAGCATAACGAACTGCTCTTCTAATTAATCTTCTTAAAATATAGCCTCTATCCAGATTGCTAGGTATTATTCCTTCGCTAATTAAAAAAGATGCTCCTCGAAGATGATCCACAATTATCCGACAGGCTTTTGGCTCTGATTTATAAGCTTGAGGAGACAATTTTTCTATCTCTTGAATAACTGGTAAAAAAATATCAGTTTCATAAGCCGATGGTTTTTGTTGAAGAATTGTTAATAATCTCTCAAAGCCAATACCAGTATCAACATTTTTTTGAGGAAGTTTTTGATAATTCCCTTTTTCATCTTTCAAATACTCCATAAAAACCAAATTCCAAAGTTCAACAAATCTTTTGCAGTGTTCGCAATTAGGACCACAATCTGGCCTTCCGCAACCGAATTTTTCTCCTCTGTCATAATGAATTTCCGAGCAAGGGCCGCAAGGACCGATTTCGCTTACTGGTCCCCAAAAGTTATCTTTCCCGAATTCTTTTATTCTTTCTTTTGGGATACCATTTTTTTGCCAGATTTTAAAAGATTCTTCGTCTTTTGGAATATTATTTTCTCCTTTAAAAATAGTGATAAAAAACTTATCCTTATTTAAATGAAGCTCATTAACAAAAAATTCAAGAGCGTATTTTGTCGCTCCTTCTTTAAAATATTCACCATTTTCATCTTGACCAATAGACCAATTGCCAAGCATTTCAAAAAAGGTATGATGAGTATCATCTCCAACCTCTTCAATATCATTTGTTCGAAAACATTTCTGGCAGGAAGCTAAATGACGCGTCCCAAAATCCAAAATGGGATCTTTTTCACCCGCAAGATAAGGTGAAAGTTGCTGCATTCCAGCTGTAGTAAAAAGAACAGTAGAATCAGCAGGGATTAGAGAACTTGAAGGAATAATTTTATGTCCTCTTTTTTGAAAAAAATTTAAAAATTCTTGACGTAAATCTTTAGATTTCATAATATTCGAAATTATTAAATATTATCTATTCCCTCTGGAGGGCGGAAAGTTATCAGGAAAACCAGGACCAGGTTTTGATCCCTCATCGAAAGATCTTCTTTCTTTAAAGTATCTTCCCTGAGATTGTTTCGTTCTAACTTCTGCTTCTCTTTTTTCTAATAAACTAAGCTCTCTATTTAAATTTTGAAGTTTTTCAGAAGTGTAAATTCTTTTGCTTCGAAGATTGTCTATCTGCATCCTTAAACTGTCTATTTGCCGACTATAAGCACTAGCTGATTGAGGAGAGCGCTGTTGAGCTATTTCATATTGACGTATTTTATTTTCAAGAACGTCTTGTTGATAATTAAGATTTCCTATTTCTCGCTCAAGAGATTGGATATATTTTCTTTTTTGTTCTATTTGGTCTTCGTACATATAATCACTAATTTTCGCGATTTATATTCGTAATATATTAATTTATATACGACCTTTATATTAGATGTGATTTACGCGGATGCTTAACACTCAAATATGAGGCGTTCCGTGTTAATCCGCGTATATCCGCATATTTAGTAATATTACCAAAAGTTGTTTTATAGTTCAAATTTAAGTATTATAGAATATATGTTTATTCTTGCTATTGATACTTCTTGTGATGATACCTGCATAAGTATAATAAAAATCAAAAATCAAAAATCGAGTCTTGCAATAGCAAGACGAGATGAAAGAAGAGAACAAAGTTCTCTTCGCCTAGCAAAAAGCAAAAATACTAATTTTGAAATTCTTTCTAATGTTGTATCTTCACAGATAAAAATTCATGCAAAATATGGAGGAATAGTGCCTTATCTTGCAAAAAGAGAACATGAAAGAAATCTACCCATTATACTTAATAAATCGTTACGAAAAGCAGGTTTTATAAATTCGAAATCTAAAATCCGAAATTCAAAACAAATTCCAAATTCAAAATTCAAAATTCAAAATATTAACTTAATTGCGGTGACGGTAGGTCCCGGGCTTGAACCCTGTCTTTGGCAAGGAGTAAATTTTGCAAAAAAATTAGCTGAAGATTTTAAAAAATCGATTGTTCCAGTAAATCATTTGGAAGCGCACCTACTTGCCAATTGGTTAACACCAATTAACTCAAATACAAAATTGTTTCCAGCGGTAGGCTTGATAGTAAGTGGTGGGCATACTGAGCTTATCTTGATTAAAGATATAGGAAAATATAAACTCTTAGGAGAAACGCGAGATGACGCAGCCGGCGAATGTTTAGACAAGATTGCAAGAATTTTAGGACTTGGTTACCCAGGAGGACCTTCCATTGCTCAGCAAGCTGAGCAATGGAAGGTCAAAATTCTAAATCCTAAATTTCAAATAAATTCGAAATCTAAAATTAACCTGCCTCGACCAATGATTAATCAAAAAAATTATGATTTTAGCTTTTCAGGGTTAAAAACCGCAGTTCTTTATGAATTTAAAAATCGTAACTTAGAACTTGGGAAACAAAAAAACTATATTCAAGAAATATGCTACGAAGTTCAACAAGCGGTAATCGACGTTTTAATTTCAAAAACTATAAGAGCAGCGAGGGAATATAAAGTAAAAACAATAATGCTTGGTGGCGGAGTAGCAGCAAATAAAGAATTAAGAAAACAATTTAACCTCCAACTCAAAATTAATAATTTACAAATAAATTTTTTTGTTCCACCTTCTAAATTTTGCACCGATAACGCGGCAATGGTTGGAGTAGCAGGCTATTTTGGTTGGCTTGAAGGAAAACAAAAATCTCCAAAAAAGTTAGAAGCTAATGCAAATTTACAAATATAATAAAAAATTAAAAATTGACCTAAATAACCTAAGCAATTTTTAATTAAAGAATTTTATATTAATTTATCATTTATTTAAAATTTAAAATTAATTATTAATAATTTTTAGTCATTAGATTAGAAATTAGAAATTTAATAATTTTATTATGTCTCTTCCAATTTTTTTTCTCTATTTTATTATCGGTGTCTTTCCTGCGATAATTTGGCTTCTTTTTTATCTTCGTCAAGACGTTCACCCTGAATCAAATAAAAAAGTGCTTGAAATATTTTTGTGGGGAGTAATTATGGTTATTCCAGTTCTTCTTCTGGAAACTGCCTTTAAATATATTTTTCCCGATGCAAGTATTCTTAATCAAAGTTTTGTTTTGCGCCTTTTGTATTATATTGTAGCTATAGGGTTAGTAGAAGAATTTTTTAAATATTTTGTAGTAAAAGTAAGAGTAATTGATTCATCTCATTTCGATGAACCTATTGATGCGATGCTTTATTTAATTATAGCAGGTTTGGGTCTTGCTACTGCCGAAAATCTTTTAGTAGTATTTAATATTGATGCATTGGGAACAGCAGTTATGCTAAGTTCTATTCGTCTTTTAACTGCTGTATTTTTACATACTTTAGCTGCAGCAATTACAGGCTATTTTTTAGCTCTTTCTTTTAACCAAAAAAAGGGAGGGAGAAAATTATTTGTTGTTTTAGGGCTTTTAATATCATCTATTTTCCATGGATTATATGATATTACCATTGCTCAATTAGAAACATCTCAAGAACTCTTTTCTTTTTTACTTCCAATTGTTATAATATCTGTAATGGCAATTATTGTTTATTTTTTCTTTAAAAAAGTAAAAAATTTACCAAGGTCGTGTAAAATTAATTAATAATTTATTATAGTTTTTAGCTTTTTAGATTTTTGGGAAGCTCTAAAAAGCTAAGAAGCTAACTACTAAAAAGCTAAAAAATATGGCTGATTTTTTTGAAAAATTATCTGGTTCAGAAAAAATAGATGAACATTTAGCTGAAACACCTATTGTTCGAAAAGGAGAAACTGAGGAAGGGCAATTAGCAGTTGATGTTTTTCAAACTGATAATGAAATAGTTATTCAATCTACTATTGCTGGAGTAAAAGCAGCAGATCTCGATGTTACCATTCAAAATGATATAGTAGTAATTAGGGGAGAGAGAAAAAGAGAAATCGAAGTAAGCCCTCAAGACTATTTTTACCAGGAATGTTATTGGGGACCGTTTTCACGGCAAATCATTTTGCCAGAAGAAATAGATCCTGATAAGACTAGAGCTGAATTAAAAAATGGAATTTTAACATTGTGGTTGCCAAGATTAGAAAAGACAAAAACAACAAAAGTAAAAATAAGAGAAATAGAATAAAATATTAAAATTCTTCTAAATAGAAAATAAGTGAAAAAAAATGCTAAACTTGCAGTATCTATTTTGGTAGTGGCTGTTTTTTTAATAGCAATCGTTTTTTGTTTTGTTTTTTTCCCAAAAAATGATTTTGCTTTTGGAGTTATGCTTGGAGGAGAAAAGATAGGGGGACTTTCAAAGGAAAAAACAACAGAAATATTAGAAAATAAAATTAACGAATTTTTAGAAAAGAAAATCGCTTTTTCTTTTACCCCATCAAAAGAAAAAATCTCAGAGACAAGTAATCAAAATGAAACCTATTTAAAAGAAATAAAAATAAAAGACCTTGGGTTAACTTTTAAGATAAATGAAAGTTTAGAAGAACCATTTTCTATTGGTAAAAAAAATAATTTCTGGCAGAACTTAAAGGAAAAATTCTTAGCCCTCCAAGGAAAATATCAATTTCCACTAATCGTAGAAATTAATGATCAAGTTTTTGATAATTTTTTTATTGAAAATTTTGGGCAGTTTGAAATTTTACCTCAAAACGCTCAAATAATTTTTAATGAAAAGCTAATGGATTTTGAAATTCAAGATTCAAAAGAAGGACTACTTTTCCCAAAAGATAAAATTCAACAAGAAATTCAAAAAGATGCTGCTTTTTTAAAAAATAATGATTTTTATCTTTCATTAGAAAAAACAATGCCTGAAATCGGTAAAGAAGAAGCACTTGAAGCTATTGTGAAAGCCGAAGAAATTATTAATGCTGGACCTTATATCCTTTTAGATGGAGAAAAAAAAATTGAACTTTCAAAAAAAAATTTAGGAACATGGTTTTCTTTTTTACCAAAAAAAGATGGTTCAAGAACTGTTCTTTCCCCTGCTTTTGATGAAGGATTGATTAAAAATTATCTTTCTGACCTTTCAAAAAGTCTTAATGTCAATCCTCAAAATCCAATTTTGAGTTTTGAAAATAATAATTTAAAAATTATTTCTCTTCCAAAAGCTGGAAAAATTCTTAATATAGAAAAAAGTGCGAAAGAAATTCAGGAAAAAATTCTAACAAATTCTAATGAAAAGAAAATTGCTCTTATATTTGAAACAGTAGAACCAAAAATTACAGAAGAAAAATTTAATGATCTTCGAATTGAAACATTAATCGGTAAAGGAGTTTCAAATTTTGCCGGTTCACCAAAAAATAGAATTCACAACATCAAAATTGCTGCAGAAAAGTTTAATGGAACACTAATTGCTCCTGATGAAGAATTTTCTTTCAATCGGGCATTAGGAGAAGTTGGCCCAAGTCAGGGTTATCTACCGGAATTAGTTATTAAAAATAATAAAACTGTTCCTGAGTACGGAGGTGGTGTTTGCCAGGTTTCAACAACAATGTTTCGAGCAGCTGTTTATTCAGGAATGGACATAACCGAAAGGCATCCTCATGCTTATCCAGTAAAATATTATAATCCCCAAGGATTTGATGCTACAGTTTATTCGCCTTCTCCTGATTTAAAGTTTAAAAATAATACTGGCAATTGGGTTTTAATTCAAACAAAAATTGAAGGTAATAATTTAATATTCGAATTTTATGGTAAAGATGATGGTCGAGAAGTTATTGTTAAAGGGCCTTATCAATATGATTTTAAAGAAGATGGTTCAATGAAGGCACGGCTTGAAGAAGAAGTTTGGAAAGATGGAAATTTGTTTTTAAAAAAGATTTTTTTATCTTCTTATGCTTCTCCAAAACTTTATCCAACAGAAAGCGCTGAATAATTTATAATTATCAGAAATGCCGCGGTGGCGGAACTGGCAGACGCGTTGGACTTAGGATCCAATGGGATAACCCGTGAGAGTTCGAATCTCTCCCGCGGCACTTTATTAAATTTTCTAATCAATTTTTATTTTATACTGTTTATTTATCAAAATAAAAAAAAGAGCAATCTTTAATTTTCTGATTGCTCTTTTTTTTATTTTTTAAACTTGAAGCTTAAAATCCTACCATTGTTCTGACTATTGCTGGAATTACTTTTGCTAAAGCTGCCACCGCTAAACCAATTGCCATATAAAGTAAAAGGTTTCTTGCCTTCTCAGTTTTACCAGGATCACCACTAGAAGTCATAAATTGAAAGCCAGCTACAATTCCAAAGATTACGGCAATAGATAAAACAATATAAAAAATCCAATCAGTTATATTATAAACAGTTTCCATTAAACAAATTGTACCCCAATCTTTTGTCTCACAAGTAATATCTTCTTGAGTGCCGTCTCCTTCAAGGTCACAATATCCTCCTTCGGGCCCAACTATATCTCCTACAACTGGCTCAGGCCCAAGAGTCCCATGTCCAAGGCCTGGTACAGTATATGAATATGTTCCACATGCAAAATCAGGATAAGTTCTTTTTATCATACAACATTCTTTTGGTGTAGCTTGAGCTGATACTATTATTGGCACAAGAGTTAAAGAGACTAGAGCAAGAATAATTATAATTAAAAAAATTTTTTTCATAATTTAATATTTTAAAAAATTTTTTATCGACCTTTTTACCGAAATATGTCTCGGTCAAAATTTTTAAAAATCATATAAACCTTTACTAATTTTAAATTAAATAAAAAGCTTTGTCAAGAAAATTACATTAAAACTCCTTCAATTAATGCAGCAATTGCTCTTGAAAGTAAAATAATACCAAGACCAATAGCAGAATATAAAAGCAATCTTTTGGCTTGGCTTACCTTGTGTGGATCTCCACTGGAAGTTGCAAACATCATTCCTCCGATTATAACCATTAAAGTAGTGATAGGAATAGCAATTGTATAAAAAAAATTAGCAATTGCAGTGATAATTTCGGGGACGGTTTTATATTTTAAAGGGTTCTCAATAGTTATAAAATTATCTGAATTTGGCTGTTGTTGCTGTTGTTGAGTAGGTTGTTGCTGTTGAACTAATTGAGATTGAGCTGCGTTTATCATTTCCCCAAAACTAAAAAAATATAAAAAACCTATTATAATGATAAAAAATATAGTATTTTTTTTCATTGTTTTTTAAAGATAAAACCAAAATGATAATTATCAACGGGAAAATCTTTTTCAAAAGAAAAACCTTCTTTAAAGAAAAGTTCTTTTACTTCTTCTTGTTTTACTCTTTTCCCTTGAGGGCCCAAAGGAACATTTTCTTGCCAATCAATAAAAATTACTTTTCCTTCTTTTTTTAGGACTCGCTTTGCTTCTTGAATAACACTCTGGTCATTTTCGGTTTGAAATAAAAGATTAGCCATTAGAATTATATCACAACTTTCATCGGGAAGGCCAGATCCTTTTTCTTTTTCTAAGTTACACCTTTTGATTGTAATATTTTTTACTCCCTCTATTTTCATTCGAGAATTCACTGCTTCCAAGGCTTCAGGCAAAACATCAAGAGCAAAAACTTTCCCTTCTTCTCCAACTCTTCTTGCCAAAGGAAAAGTGAAATATCCATGACCACAACCAAAATCAGCAATAATTGAACCTTTTTCAATTTCTAAACTGTCGATAATTTTTTGAGGATTTAAAAACCCACCCGAACCAGCTGGAAAAGTTACCATAATTTAGCTTATTAGCTTTTTATTTGTAGCTTATTGGCAATTTTAAAAAATCTAATAAACTAATTCTAAAAAGCTAAATCGTTATTGCCGATACCACTTTATCTTCTTGTTTAAGTTTTATTATTTTTACCCCTTGGGATGACCTGCCCAAAACTGGAATCTGTTTTATTTTTGTCCTAATAGTTTGCCCCTTTTCCGAAATTACAATCAATTCTTCTTCCTCTTTTGAGAGAAGAGAAATCTGTGCTAAGCTTCCAGTTTTTTCAGTAATCTTTATACCTATTATACCCTTACCTCCTCTCTTTTGCAAACGAAATTTTTGAATGTCGGTTCTTTTTCCAAAACCATTTTCAGATAAAGTTAAAAGATAGATTTTTGATTTTTGATTTTTGATTTTTGATTTATCTATTATTTCCATTCCCACAATTCTGTCATTCTCTTTTTCAGTTTTTAATTGTAAGTTTTTAGTTGAAGGTTGTAATTTCATTCCTCTTACACCAGCTGCATTTCTTCCCATTGGTCTAAGATCTTTCTCTTTGAATCTTATCACATTTCCAATGGAAGATGCAAGAAGAATTTCATCATCTTCACCAACTGGTCTAGCAAAAACTAATTGATCGTTTTCTTCTAGTTTAATTGCCCGAAGGCCTGATCTTCTAACCTGCTCAAAATCTTCAAGTTTTGTCTTTTTAATAATTCCATTTTTTGTAACCATTACGAAATATTTTATCTTTGAAGTTTCAATATTGTTTTTTACTTTGGGAAAAACAACTAAAGAGGTAATTTCTTCGCCAGGCGAAAGTTCAAGAAAATTTAAGATGCCTTTACCAAATCCCTGACGTTCGCTTTCTGGAATAATATAAGCAGGAATTTTAAAAACTTTTCCAAGATTAGTAAAAAAGCAAACTTCATCGTGGCTCGAAAGAAAAAGAAAATGTTCTACCTTATCCTCTTCTCTTAAGGCTAATCCTAAAACTCCCTTACCTCCTCTTTTTTGAGCTTTAAATGCCCGAGGCGATAATCTTTTTACATATCCTCCCTTAGTTAAAATTAAAATGTTTTCTTCCTCAGGTATTAAATCTTCTTCTTTAAATTCTCCAAGTTTTTGAGGAATGACTTCTGTTTTTCTTTCATCTCCATATTTTTCTTTAAGATCTATTAATTCTTTTTCAACTACTTTTTCAATGCCACCTTTAGTACTTAAAATATTTTCTAATTCTTCTACTAATTTCTTTTTTTCCTCCAGTTCATTTAAAATTTTTTGTTGTTCAAGCCGTGCCAAAGCTTGAAGTTTTGTCTCCAAAATTACATTTGCTTGAATCTCAGAAAATTTAAATTTTGAAATTAAATTTCGAAAAGCATCTTCTCTGTCTTTTGATTTTTTAATAGTATCAATAACCTCATCAATATGTAAAAGTGCTTTTTTTAATCCCAAAAGAATATGAATCCTTTCCTTAGCTTTTTGAAGATCAAATTCAGTTCTCCTTTTAACAACTTCTCTTCGGTGAGAAAGAAAATTTTCCATTGCTTCCTTTAAAGATAAAGTAGCTGGTTGTCTTCCATCTGCTAAAGCAACAAGATTTAAATAAAAAGTTTTTTCGAGTGAAGTATGCTTATAAAGCTGGTTTAAAATCTTTTTTGGGCTTGCATCTTTTTTTAGTTCAATAGTAATTCGCAATCCCTCTTTATCTGATTCGTCAATAATATTTTTTATTCCTTGGATCTTTTTTTCTCGAGCTAATGTGGCCATTTCTTGAAGTAAAGCAGATTTTTGAATGCCATAAGGAATTTCCCGAATTTGAATTTCAAAAATATCTTTTTTCTTTTCAATAATTTCTGCTTTTCCTCTATTTACTATTGGCCCCCGACCATTTTCATAAGCTTTAACAATAGCACTTTTATCAAAAATTTGACCACCAGTGGGAAAATCAGGTCCTTTTATAATCTCACAGAGCTCTTCTGTTGTTGCGTCTTCGTTTTTTAAAAGATACACAAGACCATCACAAAGCTCTGAAAGATTATGAGGAGGAATATTTGTCGCCATTCCAACAGCAATTCCCAAAGACCCATTTAATAACAACTGAGGCAAAGGAGAAGGTAAAACGACTGGTTCTTTTCTTGTGCCATCATAATTTGGCATAAAATCAACAGTATTTTTTTCAATATCTCGAAGCATTTCTTCGCCAATTTTCGAAAGGCGAGCTTCGGTGTATCTATAAGCAGCTGGTGAGTCGCCATCTATACTTCCAAAATTTCCCTGGCCTTCTACTAAGGGATATCTTAAAGAAAAATCTTGAGCCATTCTAGCAAGAGCGTCATAAACAGCCTGATCACCGTGAGGATGATATCTTGCCAAAACCGATCCAATAACTGAAGCACATTTTCGAAACTTAGCATTGTGCCTCAAACCATCTTCATACATCGCATACAAAATCCGGCGGTGAACCGGTTTTAAACCATCGCGAGCATCAGGCAAAGCTCGCGAAATAATCACGCTCATTGCATAATCAAGATAGGCTTCTTTAACTTCATTAGAAATATCTCTTTTTTGAATAGGCATAAGATAAAAATACAAACGTAAAAATAAAAGAGTAAAAATTATTGATTATTCTCTATTTCTTTTTGTTCTTCTGGAGTAAGTTTTTGCAATTCCTCTAAGTTTTTATTCAATTCCTCTAATTCTTTGCGGTTTTTATCTGATATATCTTTTAACCCTTTTATTAAATCCTCTACATCGCTTTTCGTAGTTCCTGCTTCAGTTTCTGGGGGTTTTGGAATTTCATTAAAATTTAAACTTGCGATGCTTGTTTTTAACTGCAGAATCCAAAAATAAATTAAAATTATTGCCAATAAAATAGCACTCCCTAAAAGAATTCTCTTGCGAGTTTTTTCAGGTTTATCCCGCAGAGTATCAATAATAGTCTTGTGAGGTTTTTTTTGAGGATTAGTGGTCATTTTGCTAGTTTTTACAAGTTTTATTTTGTGAATTTTCGTTAATAAATTTGGTTTATTAGCGAGGACTTAGCAATACTATCTCAGTCCCTTCACTCTTTAGTTTTTCTTTTGTAATTTTCAATCTCTTTTCTTTCTCTTTTTCCTTAATACCTAACGTTCGTAAAAACGCCTTTTCGTCTTCCAAATCAAGTTTTAATCCCGGAATTTTATAGTGCATAGGAATTGCAATTTTTGGTTCAATCTGACTCACTAATTTTGCTGCCTCTTTGCCAGAAATAGTGAAATTACCTCCTACGGGAATAAAAAGAACATCCGCACCAAAAATTTCTTCCATAACTTCTGGAAAAATTTGCGTTTCTCCTAGGTCGCCAAGGTGACAAATTTTCATTTTTTCAAATTCTATTAAAAAAATAATATTTGCGCCTCTTTTTTTGCCTTGCTCATTATCATGAAAACTAGGTATTCCTTTAATAAAAACTCCTTTTACTTCATACTCGCCAGGGCTATCGATCAAAAAATAATCTCCTTTTATAATTTTTATATTAGAATGATCAGGGTGTTGATGAGAAACTAATAAAATATCTGCTTCCACTTTTTGGGGAGGAATAATTCCAATACTTTCATCATAAGGATCAATAGCAATATTAACTTTTCCTTCTTCAGTTTTGCCTGTTATTTCAAAAAAAGAATGACCGTGCCAAATAATTTCCATAAATTTAAAATAGTGGCATTATAAGCCAAAGAATCATTGAAATTACTACAAATAAAACAATAATTGAAAAGATAATTTGAAGAGTTTTGTTTTCTTTTTTCGTCATAATATAAACGCGATAATAATTGTCCGAATATATCCGAATGACCCGAACTAAAATTATAGATTGAGCTATCTAGATTATTATTTTTCTTCAGAATATTCGAATATAATTCGGATTTTTCGAATCAGTTTTAACATTCGGATGACGATTTTAAGAACATTCGGATTATGTCGGATTGGCTTTTCTGTTTAAATCGATTAACAATTTTTCTAAATTAATTCCGTACATTTTACAAACCTCTCCTAACTTTAAATTTCCAATTTCTGTTTCTGCAAATGGACAAAAAAGACATGGCAAATTATACTTTGCCAAAATTTCTTCCATTTTTGGATCTTTTAAAATTTCAGCTAAAATTGTATTTTTGGTAATCTTCATTAATAATTTTCATTATATTGTAATCCACCCCCCATCAACAACTAAAGTATGACCAGTAATATACTCTGCTTCATCGCTTGCTAGAAAAGCAACTGCATTTGCAATATCTTCTGGCTCTCCTACTCTACCATAAGGAATTTTGGAAAGTAATGCCTCTTTGGTTTTTTCATCTTCTAACATATCTTTTGTCATATCAGTTGCAATTACTCCTGGCGCTACTGCGTTAACATTTATTTTGTATTTTCCTAATTCCATTGCTAATTCTTTTGTCATTGCAATTAAAGCACCTTTTGTAGCGCAGTAAACACTGGAAATTTCAAATCCAACAAAACCAGCAATACTAGCAATATTTACAATTTTTCCATAGTTTTGAGCTTTCATTTCGGGAATTACATTTTTTGAGCAAAGAATTGCTCCTTTTAAATTTACTGCTAATTCTTTTTCTATTCTTGAAGTCTCCATTTTATCTAATTCTTCTTGAATAAAAATTCCAGCATTATTCACTAAAATATCAATTTTACCAAATGTTTTCTTTGCAGTAGCAACTACATTTTTAATATTTTCCTCATTAGTAACATCCAATACCAAAGCCAATCCTTCGCTTCCAAGGTTTTGAATTTCTTCCACCACTTTTTTACAGTCTTCTTCGGAAATATCAGTAACTACAACTTTTGCTCCTTCTTTTGCTAATTTTAAAGCAATTGCTCTTCCAATGCCTCGACGAGCACCGGTTACGATAGCAATTTTATCTTTTAAAGACATATAATTTTTAATTTTTAATTTTTAATTTTTAATTTTCCGACCTTTCCTTATAGTAGAATCTCGAAAACCCTTACAGGATTAAATAAATTTCTATTCGAAATTCACTATTAGGTTTCTTTTATGGCATTCATTGGACAAGAAGCAATAGCCTCATTTATACATTCTTGATTTTCTTCAATATTTGCATTTTCCTTAATTTTAGCTTTAAGTTTTCCTTGGTCTAGCTCAAAAACTTCTGGACAAAGAGCTTGGCAAGTTCCACAACCAATACAATTTTCCTCATCAATTATAATTTTTTTTGTCATAATAATATTACTAAATTCTTAATTTAAAAGCGCCATCTGCAAGTCTAGCTAAGCATCTTTCTATTTCTCCATAAGAAAATGGATTTTGTGGTAAGCGAACTGTCCAATCTTTTTTACTATCACGCAAAAGACTTGTTCTCATTCTAATTTTTGTTCCTTCTCCTATTACAATATCAGTTACCACTTCGTTTGGCACAACTTTCAATTTCTTTTCTTCTGAGATATAGTAAAGTAGAATATTCTTTCCATTTAATCCTTTAACTTTACTATTAATTATCACTGCTTTTTCTAGTTTCACTTTTCCAATTTGCGAATTTAAAATGATTGAATTTTTTACTTCTCCTTTTGCTTCAGAATTAATTAAAATTGAATTTTTAATCTTTAAATCTTGAGATTTTTTATTTTTTATAAAATATTGCTCAAGCTCATAAAATTGCCTTCCTGTTTTACCTTCTAAAGAATTATCAAGAAGTTTTAATAAATTTTTATGGTAATTAGCAAGATTTCCATAATCCCACCAAATAGTGTCTTTGCCCAAGTTTTTTTCGCCAATAATAACTTTTGTTCCTGTTTCTTCTTGAAATTTCTTTTTAAACCTTTGGATTCTTTCCCAATAAATTGGATTTTCTCCCATTTCTATATATTCTTTCTTAGAAGAAGTTAAGGGCATCCAAAGATGCTCATCGGTATCTAATTTTCTTTTTTTGATTTCGAGTTCTTTTGAAAATTCTTTCAAAAGAAACTCAAAGAAAGAAAGATTTATTGAGAAACATCCCATACTTTTTGCCAATTCTATTTCTCCTTTTTGATTTGGCTTTAAATATCCTTTTTCTTGAAGTTTTTTAACTCCTTTCCAGTCTAACTTTTCTCGCTGAAGAATACCCGCGCCTTTTTTAGGAATTAAAATTCCATAACTTTGCCAATTTTTCTTCCATTCCTTTGGCGAAAGCTTAAATATCTTTTTAATTCCAAAAACCTCAACTGGCGAAGCCGTTTCTTTTTTTGAAGATCTTGAAGGAATTATTACTTGATCCCCCCAAAAAACACAAATTCTTCCTTCACGAGTTTTGGCAAAAATTTGAGTTGAATAAATAACTGCTTCAAGTAAAGTTAGAAGAGTGTTGCCTCCTTCAACTTTCATCGGCCGAGGCAATTTTATTGCAGGTTTATTATTCCCCTCAGTACCACAAAGAGGAGCCATTCTTTTCCCATAACCAGCTGTATGGTAAATAGCTACCGTGCCACCCTTTCTTAAAAGATCATTTAAGTTTATAATTTCGTTAGCCTTAGAAAAAGCATAGAGAGTTCCTAAGAGTTGACCAGCTCCTCCTTCCCAGTCCTCTTCAACGCAAATTATTTTCGTTTTTTGAGGCAAAACTTCCTCTCTTGTAGCCGATAATCTCCAATCCCAATATTTTGAATTACCATTTGAAGCAACAATAATAATAACATCAAATCCTTCATTTTTCTTAATTGCTTCTTTCATTTTTTTAATAGTAGTGTAAGGCATATATCAATTTAAAAACTGCTTTTAAAATTTAGCAGTTTTATTTTTCTATTAAGATTTTAGATTTTTTTGCCCCAATTGTCAAATAAATGAATTAGAAATTTAGTAAATTTTTATGAATCGGTTAATTGCAATCAAATGTTTTAAAATTAAAAATTAAAAATTTGAAATTAGAAATTATTTTGTATCTCCATCTCTCTTAGTGCCTTTATTCTCTCTTCTATGGGTGGATGAGTTGAAAATAATTTTGTCAACCAATTTTGATTTTCTCTACCCTTAAAAGGGGAAGAAATATATAAGTGAGCGGTTGAAGTGTTTGCTACCTTCAAGGGTGTTTCATCGCTTGCAATTTTTTCCAAAGCTCTTGCTAATCCTTCCGGATAACGGGTTAAAAGAGCACCATCAGCATCAGCTAAAAACTCTCTTTTTCTTGAAATCGCAAGTTGAATCAAAGTAGCTGCTAAAGGAGCTAAGATTGCTGCTAAAATTCCAAAAATCATCATCAAAATACCGCTTTCATCTTTTGAATCTCTTCTTCCGCCTCCCCAAAAGCTAATCCGCAGAAAAAAATCTGAAAGCAAAGAAACAATGCCAACTAATATTACTATTACTGTACTAAGAAGAATATCTTTATTTCCAATATGGGAAAGTTCATGAGCAATAACACCTTCAAGTTCTGATCTTTCTAATTTTTCCAGGAGTCCTCGGGTCACTACTAATACTGCATGATTTTGATCTCTGCCGGTAGTAAAAGCATTAGGCTGATTTTCATCTAAAATATAAATCTTGGGCATTGGAAGGCCTGCTGTAATGCAAAGATTCTCAACAATTCGATAAAGTTCTGGATTATCTTCTTTTTTTATTGGTCGAGCGCGAGACATTGAAAGAACAATTTTATCCGAGTACCAATAACTTGAAAAACTTTGGAAAATTGCCAAAATTACTGCAATTACTAAAATCACATAACTATCTAAAAGATAGCTAAAAAACCAACCAAGTCCAATTAAAAAAATACAAAATCCGGTAATTAAAAGAATGGTTTTCCGAGTATTTGCCTCGGCTTGAGTATATAGGGTCATAGGAAAATTTCTAATTTCTAATTTCTAATTTCTAATTTCTAAAACTTTACTTTTACTGGTTCTTTTTCTTTTATTTCTCCAAGCTCAAAAAATTCCATTGGTTTAAAATTAAACATTGAAGCGATAACGTTACTAGGAAAAGTTTCAATTTGGGTATTAAAATCACGAACGTTGCTATTATAAAACCTTCTTGCTGCTTGTAGTTTATCTTCGGTATCACGAAGTTCTCTCTGAAGTTCAAGAAAATTTTGAGAAGCTTTTAATTCTGGATAATTTTCAGCAACGGCAAAAAGAGATTTTAAAGTATTTGATAAATTATTTTCTGCTTCTCCTTTTTCTTTTAAATCTTTTGCTCCCATTGCTTGAGTTCGCGCCTCAGTAACTTTTTCAAAAAGTTCTCTTTCATGCCCAGCATAACCCTTAACTGTTTCTACTAAATTTGGAATCAAATCATACCTTCGTTTTAATTGAACATCAATATCTGCCCAAGCTTCCTTACAACGATTGCGACGTTTTACTAATTCATTGTAAATTGCAATACCCCACAAAATTAATAAAACAACGATTATTAAAATAATATAACCAGCTGATAACATAAATTTTAATTTATAATTTAAATTTCTTATAACGACCTTTAAAAAATTGGAATTTAAAAATTAGAAATTTATATTTATTATACCACATTTAACCTTTAATTACTCCCAAAGGTCTCATTCGAACAACTTTTTTAGCTAATTCTGCCCTATCTACCGCTTCTATAACTTGACTTACATCTTTATACGCTCCTGGTGCTTCTTCAGCAAAACCAGGGTAAGAAGCAGTTCTGGCATAAATTCCTCTTCTTTTTAAATCTTCGATCAAAGTTTGCCCTCGCCAAATTTTTTTAGCTTTTGTCCTACTCATTGCCCTACCAGCTCCATGTGAGGCGCTCCCAAAAGCAAGTTTCATGCCTTTTTCTGTCCCTCTTAAAATAAAAGAGTAGGTTCCCATTGTTCCTCCAATAATTACTGGCTGACCAATTTCGCGATAATCTTCTGGTAATTCTTCCCTACCCGGTCCAAAAGCTCTTGTTGCTCCTTTCCGGTGAACTAAAAATTTTTTAAATCCTCCGTTAATTTCATGATTTTCCCAGCGGGCAGAGTTATGAGTTAAATCCCAAAATGTTTCTATTTCAACTCCAGAGAAAATTTCTTTAAAACATTCTTTTGTTAGATGAGCAATAACTTGACGATTGGCATAAGAATAGTTTAGAGCGCATAAGTTTGCCGCCGCATATCTTTTACCTTCTTCAGAATCAATAGGTGCGCAAACTAATTCTCGATCATGGATTGGAATATGATATTTTCTTGAAGCTTCGGCTAAAATTTTTAAATAATCAGTTCCAATTTGATGACCTAAAGCTCTTGATCCACAATGAATAGAAATTAGAATTTGGTTTTTAAAAAGACCAAATTTTTTCGCAGCTTCCTCGTCATAAATTTCATCAATATATTGAATTTCTTCATAATGATTGCCTGATCCAAGCGTACCAACCTGACCTTTCTCTCGTTGCTTTGCCTTCGTGGAAACATAATCAGGATTTGCTCCCTCAAGCGACCCTTTGTCTTCAATATGTTCTAAATCATCTTTTGTGCCATATCCTTTTTTTATAATCCATCTTGCTCCATCTTGAAAAAGTTCATTGGTTTCTTTTTTTGATAAAACAATTTTCCCTCGCGATCCTAAACCGCAAGGCACGGTTTCAAAAAGAGAATTTACTAATTCCTCTATTTTTGGCTTAACGTCCGCTAAAGTTAAATTAGTTTTTAAAGCTCTAACACCACAGCCCGAATCAAACCCAATTCCTCCAACGCTAATTACGCCACTATCTTTATCCATTGCTGCAACCCCTCCAATTACAAAACCATACCCCCAGTGGGCATCAGGCATTGCTAAAGATGCTTTATAGATCCCTGGAAGGCAAGCAACATTTTGCACTTGCTCTTTTACTTTTTCATCCATCTCCTCAATTAATTTTTGATCACCAAAAATGATTCCTGGCACCAACATCTTACCAGTTTTAGAAATCTCCCACTGATAATTATTAATTTTTTGAAGATTTTTTAGTTGCATTTTAATTGTGAGTTAGTTAGCTACAAATTACATATCATACTTTTTATACGATCGTATTAAAAATATGATATGTAATTTTTGTGTAAAATTTATTATTAAATATATCAATGTTTGTTTGAATTAAACATCAACAATTGTCTGAGCAATATATTGATCGTTCTTTTTTTTAACTTTTAATTGACTGTAAGTAGCGGCTTTAACTTCAACTTCTGGCTTGTGCTTTGCTGGATTTAATTCCTCCCCCCAGGCCGAACCAAAAAGTTTATATTCAGAATTAGTTTTTTTAATTTCGTTGATTTTAAATTTATTAAATACAAGATTTTGAATTCCTGCTTCTGAAAGCAAATTATTTAACCATTCAACAAAAAGTTCCTCTAAGTTATCAGCTTCGCATTCAATCTTTATTTCTTTTTTAGGTTCCACTTTTGCTAAATTGACCATTACACTAAACATTGCTTTTGCGCCATTTTCAAAGGCTTCTTTAATTGTCTTTCCATATCCTCTTACACCTACATCAGCTTCGTGCTCAAATTGTTCATATGAATTCATATTTTTGATAAAATTTTTTCTATTTCCTTTAGGTTTTTTACACAAAAATCGATATTTTTATTATTTTTTTCTTTTTTATATTTTCCTTCCCCTCGATTCATTCGAATTGTAATTACCTGCGGAAATTTTTCTTTTGTCGTTGAAAGCGCCTCTGGATTATCATCAACAAATACTGCTTTCTCGTTTTTCCTTAAAAATTTTTTTAGAGTAGAGGATTTATTAATATCGGTAGTAATAACAATTTTTTTAAAAAATTTAGTAATTCCTGATTTTTCAATTTTCTTTTTTTGAAAGTTCTTATCACCGTAAGAGACTAAATAGAGATCAAATTTATTACACACCTTTTTCAAGAATGGTTCTACGTCTGAATATAAAAATTTATTTGCTTTATTTAAAATTTTCTCAAAATTATTTCTAAGACCTTTTAAGGAAGCATCTGATTTTTTTTGAACTATTAATTTAAATTGGTTTTCTGGGTTATAAGGCTGCTTTCCTCTTTTTGCTTCTTCAAAAGTTTCTTTAAATAAAACTTGATTGATCCCTATTTTTTTAAAACTGCCTTGAAAATTTTTATAGAATTCATCCACTGAAAATAAAGTGTGATCAAAATCGAAGATAATTTTCATTTTTTTTAATTTTCATTTCGCCATTGAAATTTTTGAAAATTTTGGCGGACAAAAAAGAATGTATTATCAGGTAAATTTTCCTCAATTAAGCTGCCAGCTCCAATATTTGAATTTGAACCAATTAATATTCCTGGCATTAAACTAACATTGATACCAAAATGAGTATTTTGACCGACGACTACTCCTAATCTTTTCAGGCCTGTGGAAATTTTTTCACCCTTGACTGTTGAATTTATTTCTCCCCTATCTAATCTTAAATTAGCCGTAATTGTACCAGCTCCAATTTTACAATCTTTACCAAAGATTGAATCGCCAAAAAAACCAGAATGAGCATGAGAATTTTCTTCAAAAATACACCTTGTAACTTCAGCTAAAGCACCAATTAAAACATTTTTTTCTAAATTTACATATTCTCTTACAATTGAATTATTGCCAATAATAGAATTTTCTCCAATATAACAAGGCCCTTTTATTGTAGCACCTTCAAAAATTTTGACGTTTTCTTCAATTTGAACTTTTCCTTCAATAACAACATTTTTTGAGATTTGAGCACTTTTATCAATTTTATTTTTTAAAAATCTATCCATTAAATATTTTTCCATTGAAAATAAGTGCCAAGGATATTTTAAAGAAGGTGTTTCTTCCTCAGGTTTGTTTAAAATTATCATTCTAACATCGTTTTTTTTCACATACAAGGAAAGTGCTTCTTCAAAATCATAAATTCCTTTTTTTACTTTTTGATAAATATTAAAAAAACTTGGTTCTAATAAATATACTCCCACTATTTTAATATCTGATGGTTTCTTTCCAGTCTCTGGTTTTTCAATAATATTTAAAACCTTATCGTTTTTTAGTTCTGCAATTCCGTAAAGTTGAGGATTTTTTGTTTTTTGGCCAAATAAAACACCTTTAACTTTAGAATTAAAATTTTGAAATTTAAAATTTAAAATTTCATCAACATCAACTCTATCAGCATTTAAAACAAAAAATTTCCCTTTTAATAAATCTTTTGCCTGCCAAAGAGCATTTCCCATACCTATTGGTTTTGGCTGTAAAATGTATTTGATTTTTAAATTTGGAAATTTGTATTGTTGAAGTTCTTTTTCAATATCTCTTTTCACTCCTTCAATAATAATAATTTCTTCTATTCTTAGCTTCTTTAAGCCTTCTATCGTATACCAAATTAAAGGTTTCCCCATTATTTTAAAAAGGGACTTATGTTCTTGGTTAAGAGGCCAAAAACGAGAGGATTCGCCAGCAGCAAGAATAACTGCTTTTTTTGCTAAAAATTTTTTAGTCATAATTTTAAGAATGCTTTCGCACTATTTGCATTATTGCTTCTGCTACTTTTTTGGGATCGTGCTCAATAGGACCGGAATCTAATAGAAGATCCTTACCAATAAATTTATCTTTTGGCAAATTTTCATTTATCGAAACCAAGCTTAAAGCTTCGGGATGTTCTTTTTTATATTTTTTGATTCTTTCTTTTGAAGGAATGGTTGTATTATAAAGCACGTAATCCAAAGTAGAGTTAATATATTTTTCAATTTCTTCCACAAAATCTAAAATTGAAAAATTATTCGTTTCTCCAAATTTAGTCATTAAATTGCAAATAAAAATTTTTTTTACTTTTGATTTTGCTATTGCTTCTTTCATTCCTTCTGGTAAAAAACAGGCTATAATACTCGAATAAAGATCCCCTGGTCCAAAAATAAGATAATCAGCTTTTTCTATTGTTTTTAAAGCTCGAGGGTAAGCCTTAGCTCTTGGTTTTAAATAAACTTTTTTAATTTTTAAATTTCCATCATGAACTTTTGGAACATCGATTTCAGCCTCTCCTTTTATTCTTTTACCATTAATTAAAACAGCCCAGGCATGGGTTTTTTCAAGGGTAGCGGGAAGAGCCTGATTATCTTTAAGTTCTAAAAAGTCATGAGCAATTTTTAAAGCTTCTTCGAAGTCTTTTAATAAATATTCAAGACCGGCAATAAACACTGTTCCAAAACGGTGGCCTCGATGACCATCAGGAAATTCTTCCCTACCAAATCTCATTAAAAAAAGCTCTTTTTTCCAAGAAGGAGCATTTGAGAGGGCAACTAAATGCCGAGAGATATCTCCGGGAGGTAAGATATTTAAATCTTCTCGAAGTTGACCACTTGAACCGCCACTTTCAAGCATCGAAGTAATAGAGGTGATTTGGACAGGATACCTTTTTAATGGTTCCAAAACTACTTTTGGCATTGCGCTACCTCCTCCAAAGCAAACAAATCTTTTAGGAGAATTTTTTCTTTTTGTCATAGGTTTTTTATAACAAATTTTTCTCAAATTTAAAAGTAAAAGCGCCCAAGAGTAAACTTGGGCGCAAAATAAATTAAATATTATCACCTCTTTTTATTATTAATATGTTTTACATATTCATTTGCTACTTTTTCTATCTCTTTTGGATCAGCAGACCTAGACGAAAAACAAGCTATTCTTTTTTCATTATAGTAAAGCAAAACAAAGTCTTCATTTTTCATTAAATAGAACCCTATTGGCAATTTTACTAATACCTCGTCAGTATTCAATTTCCACATTTTTATTACCCCTTTCAGGCTTTAAATTATTCACTTCTTCTTCATAAATTTCTCTTATGGCTTTTTCTAAAAAAAACAAAGATGCTTCTTTCCAATCATAGTAAATTTGGCACTCATCGCACCATGCTTCTTGACAAATTGCATCTTTAAAACAGCAAGGGTATCCCTTATTTCCATCAACCATCTTTTCTCTCCTCCTTTTTTAAAAAAATAAAAAGAAAATAAAATATTTTTAAAGTGCATCACCTCCTTTTAAAACTATCTCTATAATAACATATTTTTATTTTTCTGTCAATTTTTTTCTTATTTTTTAGAAAGTTTTACAATTTTTCTATCGGGTGAACGTTTACAGTATCCTCAGTAGTTACCCAGCTGTCGCTCCATTCCCTCTCACTCGCTTTGTTCGTTCGAGCGCTCGCTTTCGGCTCGCTTCATTTCGCTTTCTAATACCTTGCGGTTTTAGTATTTCCCCTACGGGAAAACTTAAAGTTTTCCCGACTCTTTTCAAAGATTGGACAACTGTTTTAAATTTTATCTTTTCTTATTTCTTTTTAAGGATCCTAAAAATTTTTCAAGAGAATGCACGTTTACAATATCCTCAATAGTTGCCCAGCCACGACGAGCCTGAGAAATTCCAAGTTCAATAAAGCGCATTTGATCTTTTTGATGAGAATCAGTATCAATTATCATTTTCACTCCTGTTTCTTTTGCTTTTTTAATATTGATATCATTTAAATCAAGACGTTCTGGCCAAGAATTAATTTCAAGAATAGTGCCAGTCTCTTTTGCCACTTTTAAAAGTTTATCGAAATCAATTTCATATTCATCTCTTTTCTTTAAAATTCTGCCAGTGGGATGAGAAATAATATCAATATTTGGATTTTTCATTGCTTTTATAATTCTTTCAGTCATTTTTTCCTTTGGCATTTTAAAAGCGGAATGCACTCCAGCGATTACATAATCTAATTTTGCAAGAGCTTCGTCTTTTATATCAATTGAGCCATCTGGCAAAATATTTGCTTCACAACCTTGAAGAATTTTAAAGTTTAGATTTTGAAGTCTGAAATTAAGTTCATCTATTTCTTTTCTTTCTTCTGTTAATTTTTGTTCATCTAATCCATGCTCAATTCGTAAAAATTTCGTATGGTCGCTAATTCCAATATATTCATATCCCATTTTGATTGCTTCTTCCGCCATTTCTTCAATAGAGTTTGCCCCACCATCCCATTTTGAATGGCAATGCAAATCTCCTTTAATATCTCTATAACCAATAATTTTTGGTAAGCCTGGCTGTTTACCTTGAGCTTGACGAAGAGCAGCCTCAATTTCTCCTCTGTTTTCTCTTAACTCGGGCTCAATCCAAGGTAGACCAATTACTCGATAAACTCCTTCTTCCGACCAACCAGCAATCATTTTTCTTCCTTTAAACACTCCGTATTCATTTAATTTTAATCCTTTTTTTATTGCTAGTGTTCGCGTTACAATATTATGCTCTTTTGAACCAGTAAAATATTGCAAGGCTGAACCATAAGATTTTTTCGCCACCACTCTTAAATCACAATCAATACCTTCTTTAAAACGAACCGAAGAGCGAGTTGCTCCTTTGCCCCAAATTTTTATTACTCCAGGCATTGAAACAAAGAAATCCATTATTTTTTCAGCCGAATTTTTTGCTTCTTTGGAATTTTTTACCGTAACTAAGAAATCTAAATCGCCAATAGTTTCCCGACGGCGCCTAACAGAACCTGCCACTGAAATTTGTTCCACTTCTTTTAAACTTTTTAATAAATTTTCAATTTCTTTTGCTCGCGGCAAAATTTCTCCAAGCAAAAATCTTCCTTTATCCCTTTTTAAAAATTCAATTCCTTGAAGAATATTTTGTTCGCTTTTCTCATCAAATCCAAAAAGTTCTCTTATTTTATGGTCCCTAGCAGCTTTTTCTAAATCTTCTAAGTTTTTAATTTTAAGCTTTTCCCAAAGAACTTTTACTGTTTTTGGTCCAACGCCTTCAACCGATATTAGTTCTTCAATATTAACCGGCATTTTCTTTTTATAATCTTCGTAATATTTAATTTTACCAGTTTCAATATATTCAATAATTTTATCAGCAATACTTTTACCAACCCCAGGAATATTTTCAATTGCCTCTCTTCCTCCTTTTTGATAAATATCTTTAACGTCTTCATTTAAGCTCTCTAAAGCCACTGCCGCTTTTTCATAGGCTTGGGGTTTAAAAGGAACATTATCCATTTCAAGATAAAGAGAAATTTCAGAAAACATTTTTGCCAATTCCTGGTTTAACATAAAAATTTAATGAGATTTTGGATTAAGAGCTTTTTTAATTTGCTCGGCTCCAAATCGAAAAACAATAATAATTCCAATAAGACTGGCTAAGAGATCAAAAGCTCTAAAAATAAAAGTAAATGCAATGGCACTTTCAGAAGCAAATCCTAATTTAGAAAAAACAAATACCTGAAGAGCTTCTTGACTTCCAATTGCGCCAGGTAAAGGAAAAAGATGGGCTAAATTAGTAAAACTAATCATAATTAAAGATTCAAGCCCGCTAATAGGTAAACCCAAAAATAAAAGCAAGACCCATATTCTTAGCCAGTTAATAATTCCTTGTGCCACACTTAAAATCATTGCCTTCCACATATTTTTGTTATCTTTTTTAAAAAAGCTAAATAATTCTTTTTCAAGATTAACAGCTTTTAATGATGTTTCATTTTGAATAAGTTTTTGAAGAGGTTTCTCAATAAATTTGAGCATACTTTGGCTTTTAAAAGCTCGAAAATAAAAAAAAGCAATAGCCCCAATCGGAACAAGCAATGCTAAAATAATTATCCATAATTCCAATGGAATGGTTAATGTTTTTAAAATAAAAAATACTATTCCCAAAATAATCGTTAAAAAGAAAATTGTTCCATCTAAAAATTCATCAATAAACACAGAAACAGCTCCTTTTGTCCAAGAGACTGAAAATCTTTTCTTTAAAATATAAGCCCTCATTGCATCATCTCCAAGAACAAGAGCTGGCATAAAAAAGACAATAGAAAAACCAGCTAACCATGGAGCAATAAGTTGATTTATAGAAAGCGAATATCCTTTGTCTTTTAAAATTGTTTTTAGTCTTAAAATTTCAAATAAATGCCAAAGAATTGTTAAAAGCAAAACCCAAAAAATTCCCCATGGCGAAAAACTCAAAAAAGCTTGCCAAATATCTTCTGTTCCAATTTCCCTAAAAACAAAATACAAAATCAATCCAGAAATAATAACGCTTAAAATAATTAAAATTACATTTCGAGACATAAGATAAGTTTCAGTTTAACCCTAATAGGAGATTTCTATAAAAGTTTTTTGCTTTTTTTAGTTCTTTTTCTCCTTTTTTTGTAATCTGGTAAATTCTTTTTCTCTCCTGAAGTTTGCTTTTAACAAAACCTTCGTTTTCCAAACGATACAAAACTCGATATGGAGTAATTTTTCCTGACTGAAAACCAAACTTCTTTTCAATTTCTTTTTGAAGTTCGTAAGCGTAAATAGGTCTTAATTCAGCTAAAGATAAGATATAAATCCACAGATTGTCAATGGTATTAGCTTTTTGAAGACGATCAAAAGGAGACATACAAAAATAAATCAAAAAACTTCTAAAATTGTTCTTACCCTTGACAAACTATTTTACATAAGTAAAATAGTTTATAAAGGTAAAGGTCATTAATATATTTTAAATAAATTATAAAATTATGTCAAAAAATATAAAAATTGCAATTGCCGGTGTTGGTAATTGCTCTTCTGCTTTAGTTCAAGGTCTTTATTATTATAAGAATATAAAAAGTAATGACGATCTTGTCCCAGGACTAATGCATAATGTAATTGGTGATTATAAAATTTCTGATATTAAAGTAGTTGCTGCTTTTGATATTGATAAAAGGAAAGTTGGCAAGGATGTTTCTGAAGCAATCTTTGCCAAGCCAAACTGCACAAAAGTTTTTTGCAAAAATGTACCAAAAATGAATGTTAAAGTAAAAATGGGACCAGTTTTGGATGGGGTAGCTGATCATATGAAAAATTATCCCGAAGATCAAACCTTCTTACCTGCAAAACAGAAACCAGTTGATGTTGTTAAGGAATTAAAAAAATCAAAAACCGATATTTTAATAAATTATATGCCTGTTGGTTCGCAAAAAGCGACTGAATTTTACGCAAAAGCAGCTCTTGATGCAGGGGTTGCTTTTATAAACTGTATGCCTGTTTTTATCGTTTCTGATAAGGATTGGGGAGAAAAATTTGAAAAAAAAGGTTTGCCTTGTATTGGCGATGATATTAAAAGCCAAATTGGTGCTACTATTACTCACCGAACTCTCTGCCATCTTTTTGCTCAAAGAGGGGTAACAATCGACAGGTCTTATCAATTAAATTTTGGGGGAAATACTGATTTTTTGAATATGCTTTCTCGCGAAAGACTAAAGTCAAAGAAAATTTCAAAAACTGAAAGCGTTGAATCGCAATTAATAAAAAGGTTGAGTTATGATAATTTACATGTTGGACCTTCTGATTGGGTTCCCTTTCTTAAAGATAATAAAGTTTGTTATATTAGAATTGAAGGAAGAAAATTTGGCGATGTACCGGTAGAACTCGAACTTCGACTTTCGGTGGAAGATTCGCCAAACTCAGCTGGGTGCGTAATTGAAGCAATTAGGCTTTTAAAATTAGCTCTCGATAGAAAAATAGGAGGACCTTTAATTTCGCCCTCGGCTTATTTTATGAAGCATCCTCCTGAACAATTTACTGATGAAAAAGCTCGAGAAATGGTCGAAGAATTTATCCTCGGTAAACGCGAGCGCTAACTAACAACTTTACGACTTCAGTTGTAAGTCGATTATTTATGGAACCTTTTGAACGTTTTAAAAATTTAAACACTAATGGAAATTTGTGGGTTTACATTCTTAGCCTAGGAAAAAACACTACAATTTGTGATGAAGATTTAAATAAGTTAATTTTTGAAAAATTTGGATTTTTGCCTGGAATGAGTACAGTGAAAAGAGTTTTATATCGCTTAAGACAACAGGGATATATAGAAACAGAAAAATACAAAAGTAAAAGAGCTTATAAAACGACTGAAAAAGGGAGAAAAGAATTAGATAAAATGAGAAATTTTTGCCAAGAACTCTTGCAGAAAATTTAAAATTTTTCTCTAATTTATGAATTTAGACCAAATTAAAGGAGTGGTTTTTGATTTAGATGGAGTTTTAGTTGATACTGAATATTATCAATCAGAGGCCTGGATTGAAGTCTTAAAACAATATAAAATCTTCCTTTCTCAAGAAGATCTTTTTGAATACAAAGGGAAAAGTGCTGAGGTTATTGAAAATGAATTCAAAAATAAATACCATTTACCTATTAAAAAAGGAGAACTACTTAAAAAAAGAGATGCAGAGGTTTTAAAGATATTTCAAAAAAGAAAGGTAAAAACAATGCCTTATGCAAAAAGGACGCTTGAATTTTTTAACAAACATAAAAAATTAGGATTAGCAAGTACTGGTTCTAAAAAAGAAGTTTTATTAAAATTAAAGAAAACAGGTTTTTATAAATATTTTTCTGCTGTTGTATCTAGGGATGATGTTAAAAAAGGAAAACCCTGCCCCGATGTTTATTTAGCGGCAGTAAGAAAATTAAAATTAAAACCAAAAGATTGCCTTGCAATTGAAGATACTCAATCAGGAGTAGAAGCAGCAAAAACAGCAGGACTTATTTGTTTTGCTATACCCAACAAATTTTCAGAAACACAGAACCTTTCCAAGGCAGATAAAATTTTAAAAAACTTAAAAGAAGTTATAAGGGAATTCTCCTAATTAAAAGAAAATAAAATTTTTATCTCTTTATTGATTTTATATTGATCACAAAAGCCAGCATTTACTTCTATTACATACTGGCTTTTTTCTTTCGGTTGATATAAAGGGCAAGGATTAGCCTTACAGGGTGGTGTATTTTTAATTATTGAAACAATATTTTTGTTTTTATTAAGGAAAATTAAATCTAAGGGAATTAGAGCGCCTTTCATCCAAAAAGAATAATAATCTTCTTTAGGAAAAACAAAAAGCATTCCTTGATTTTCTGGTAATGTTTCTCGATGCATTAATCCCTCTTCTCTTTTGAGAGGATTATCAGCAACCTCGACAGAAATTTCTGTGATTTTTTTGTCATTTTGATAAAAAATAATTTTCTTTATATTATTCTCCTGGACACTAAAACGCCAAATAAAGAATATTACAACTAAAACTCCAATTATGATTAAAAATATTTTCTTTTTAAATTTCATTAAAAATTTATAAGAAAGATTTAATAATGCAAATTATTCCTATAATTGCGCAATAAATCCCAAAATAGTAAAATTTTTCTTTTAATACTACTTTTTTAAGAAATTTTAAAGCAAAAAAACCAACAATTGTAGCAAAAAGAAAACCTAAAAAGCCTTGAAGAGCGTCGGTAGAATTAAAACTTGTAACTTGAGGTACCTCTAAAACCGCAGCTCCCAATATTGCAATCATTCCTAAATAAAAAGAAAAACTAAAAGCATCTTCTTTTTTTATTCCCCTAAAAAAAGCTCCGGACATTGTCGAACCAGAACGAGAAACGCCAGGTAAAATTGATAATGCTTGGAAAAGACCAATTATTGTTGCGTCTTTGTAAGTTATTTCTTTTAGATTCTTTTCCTGTTTTTTAACTAAAGAAGTTAAAAATAAAATTACTGACGTTATTAAAAAAGACACACCTACCAAAAGAAGAGAGTTAAATATTTCATTTATTTTATCTTGTAGTAAAAAACCAACAATCACCACTGGAATCGTACCTACAATTAAAAGCAAAATTAATTTTTTATCTTGAAGAATTTTTTTGATATCTTTCCAAAAGAAAATAATCAAAGCAACAAGGGTTCCTAAGTGCAAAAGAGTATCAAAAACCACAGGTGCTTCTTCAAAACCAAAGATTTTTTGGAAGATAACCAAATGACCGGAGGAAGAAATTGGCAAAAATTCTGTTATCCCTTGCAAAATTCCAAGGAAAATAGCTTGAAAAAAAGTCATAAAAAGAGAAAGATCAAAAAGAACTATTTTAAATTTCGAGTTTTATTCGCACATTTAGCGCAGATTTTTGTTTCGGGAATAATTTTTAATCTACTTTCTTCTATCTCCTTTCCACATTTTTCGCAAATACCATAAACTTTACCCTTTTTTATTTTTTCCAAAGCACGGTTAACATCTAAAAGTTGCAATTCAAGCCGATGCTCAACTGGTAAAAGATTGGTATATTCTTCAACTTCATCAACGTTTTCATCCTGTTCTGAGGTATGCTGTCCAAATTGAGGAAATTTTGTTTTCCAGTTGTTAGTTATTTTCTTATCTTTTTCCGAAAAGGAGGATAAGATTTTTTCTAACTCTTCTTTTTCTTCTTCAAGCTTCTTTTTTAATTCTTCTAAAAGTGGTTTTTCCATATGTTTAAAAATTATTTTTTATTTCTTTTTAAAAAAAGATTCTAAAATTGTTTCATATTCCGGAAACTTTAATATTTTAGCAAAACCAAGATAAAAAGCAAACCCTAATCCCCCCGAAAGAGCTGCTTCCCAAAACACGCCCCAAAAGGTATGAAGATCAAAAATCAAAGAAAAAGGACGGAGAAGAATAAAAGTAATCCCTCCGCAAATTAAAGATAAAAGAAGAATTCTTAAAAAAGCTTCGCCTAATTTTTTATCCCAATTATTTCCTACTCTTTTTTTAAAAGCAATTAAAAGCCAAATTAAGTTTATAATCGAAGAGAGAGAAAAAGCCAAGGGGAGACCAATAACTGATATCCCAGAAATATTTTTTAAATCTAAAATTAACTGGCAAAAATAATAAAATTGATTAGGAAAAGAAAGGAGCCAGACAAAAAAAGCTGCTAAAGCAATATTAATAAGAATTGAAAATATGCCAATTTTTACTGGAGTTTTTGTGTCTCTGAAAGCGTAAAAAGCTCGAGATAAAAGAGGAATTAAACTCTGAGCAAAGATAGAAAAAGTAAATACCCCAAGAGAAGCAGCAGTTAACCGTGTATCTTGCCAAGAAAATTGCCCTGTTCCTAAGACTATTCTAACAATTTGAGCCCTTAAAAGAAAAAACAGTAAGGAAACCGGTAAAGCAAAAAAGAGAATTTCAGAAAAAGCAGAAGTAAAATCTTCTAGAAATTTTACTTTTTCTTTTTTAACAACGTTCCTTGAAAGAGAAGGGAAAATAGCAACAGCGAAAGAGATGCCAAATAAAGAAATAGGCACGTATTGAAGATTATTTGCTAAATTAAAAACAGCAATTGAGCCAACAGATAAAAGAGAAGCAATCGCTGTAATAGCTATTAAGTTTATCTGACTTGCTGCAAGACCAATTGTTCGAGGAACCATTAATTTAAAAATTTTTCTTGTTCCTTTGTGTGAGAAGTCGAAACTAAATTTAAATCGCCAACCTAAAGCGAACATGGTGGGAAGTTGAATAATTAAGTGCAAAAAGGCTCCCAAAACGACTCCCCAAGCCAATCCTTCAATGCCAATTTTTGGCACAAAAAATAAAGCTCCCAAGATAATTCCAAGATTATACATAATAGGAGCTAAAGAATAAGTAAAAAAATGAGAAAAATATTGAAGAATTGAGCCAAAAATATTGCTTACTCCAAGAAGTATTGGAGATAAGAACATTATTCTAGTTAATTTTACAACCTCGGTAAATTTTTCTCCCTTAAAGCCTGGAGTTATTAAGTGCATTAATTGAGGAGCAAAGATAACTCCTATAGTCCCCAGGAAAATTAAAATAACTAAAAAAATACAGAGAACATTATTACTAAGCCTTAACGCTTCTTCTTTTGAAGAAAGGTGATATTCAGCAAAAACAGGAATAAAAGCTGTTGAAATAGCTCCTAAGATTAAAACATTAAATAAAAAATCTGGAATGCGAAAAGCAGCAAAATAAATATCAAGCTCATCTCCAGCACCAAAAAGCCCTGCAAGTACTCTATCGCGAAGCAGTCCTAAAATTTTTGCAATCAACGTTGTGATTAAAATAATAAAAGCCGCCGAGGTAATATTTTTTGTTCGGTGGTTTAAAAGTTTTTCTAACATTTTTAAACACTAAACTGACACTAGATTTTTGCGCTTATTTACCACCATTGCTTGGTAGTAAAAATTCGTGTCTGTTTCGTGAATTTTATCTTGCGTATTCAGTTACTCTTGTCTCCCTAATAACTGTGACTTTTATTTCTCCTGGATAATTTAACTCTTCTTCAATGCTTTTAGCAATTTCTTGAGCTAATTTTTTTGCGCCAAAATCATCTATTTCTCCGCTTTTAACAAAAACCCGAATCTCTCTTCCTGCTTCTAAAGCATAGGCATTTTTCACTTCTGGAAATTTAGTTGCAATTTTCTCAAGGTCTTCCAATCTTTTTATATAATCTTCGGTATTATCTTTCCTAGCTCCTGGCCGAGAAGCAGAAATAGCATCAGCGGTTTGCACAATTACCGCTTCAACGCTCTCATAAGGATACTCTTCATGATGACTCTTCATTGCTTTAATTACCTCACTTTCTACTCCAAATTTTTCTAAAATTCGAATACCAATCTCCACATGAGAACCTTCAACTTGCCAATCCACAGCTTTGCCAATATCGTGTAGGAGTCCCGCTTTTGTAGCTATTTTAGGATCGGCGCCTATCTCCTCAGCTAAAGTTCGAGCTAAAATAGCTACTTCAATACTATGATCTAAAACATTTTGGCCAAAACTAGTTCTGAATTTTAATCTTCCTAACAATTGATGAAGTTTTGGGTCAAGACCAAAAATTTCTACCTTATAAGCTGCTTCTTCGCCGATTTTTTGAATTTTTTCTGGCATTTCATTCTGAATTTCTTTTACCACTGACTCAATTCTTGATGGCTGAATTCGACCATCCTTGATTAGTTTTTCTAAAGCAAGCTTGGCTACTTCTCGCCGCATTGGGTCGAAAGAAGAAAGGAAAACTACATTGGGCGTTTCATCAACTATTAATTCAACGCCTGTAGCTTCTTCGAACGCTTTAATATTTCTTCCTTCTTTTCCAATAATTCTTCCTTTTATTTCATCATCTGGTAAGCTAACCGAAGTAGTGGTTAGTTCGGCAATAGCAGATGGCGTTATTCTCTGAATGGTTGAAGCTAAAATTTCTTTTGCTCTTGTTTGAAGTTTTTCTTCTCCTTCTTTCTCTAGTTTTGAAAGCTTTTGATCAAGCTCTTTTTGATATTCTTTTTCAATTTCATTAAATATCTCTTTTTTAGCTTCTTCCTTGGAAATACCGCTGATTTTTTCCAACTCTTGTTTCTTTTGTTGCATCATTTCTTCAATTTGACTTTTTAATCTTATCAACTCTCTTCTATCTTTCTCTAAAGTTCTTTCTTTTGCTTTAAGGTCGTTTAATTTTTGATCTAGAATTCCTTGCTTTCTCTCAAGTTGCTTTTCAAGACTTATTAATTCCATTTCTCTATTCTCTACCTTTTTCCGAGCTTCTTCTGTTAAGGAAATTGCTTTCTTTTTTGCTTCAAGAATAATATTTTGAGCTTCAGTCTTTGCTTCGTTGATTTTTTTCTGCAATGTTTGCTCGAGAGAACCTAGTTGGAATTTAGCAATACTCTGACGAGTAATATAACCAAGAACAGCGCCAATAGCTAAGCAAGCTGCGCCTAAAATTAAAAGTATGTATTCTGACATAAGACATAATAATTAATAATAAATTTTAAATTTTTCCATTTTTTATCCTATCACATTGACAGTTTTTTGTCAAAGAAGTAGAATAAAAGAGACCGATCCGAAAAATTCGAATTAAATCCGAAAATATCATTAAAATAGGATTTAAGCTTTAATTCGAATGTCTATTCGTTAAAATTTTTAATTTCATATGAAAAAAGTTGTCCTTATTGTTCTTGATGGATGGGGAGTAGCCCTTCCTCAACTTGGCAATGCTCCATCTCAGGCAAATTTACCAACAATAAAATATATAGAAAATTATTACCCCTCAACCCTACTTCATGCTTCAGGAATTAATGTTGGATTACCATGGTGGGAAGAAGGCAATAGTGAAGTAGGTCATTTAACATTAGGTTGCGGACAGGTTATCTACCAATATTTACCAAGAATCATTACTGCTATTCAAGATGGCTCTTTTTTAAAGAATCCTGCTTTTTTAGAAACAATAAAATACGTTAAAGAAAAAAATTCAAGAATTCATTTGATGGGATTGGTTTCATCAGGGGCAGTCCATAGCTATATTGATCATCTTTATGCTTTACTTGACCTTTGCAAAAAAGAAGGTGTAAAAAATGTTTTTTTACATATTTTTACTGACGGTAGAGATTCTCCCCCAAAAGAAGCAGCAAAATTTTTACAAAATTTATCAGAACGTCTTAATCAAGAAAAATTAGGGAAAATTGCTACAATTTCTGGAAGGTCTTTTGCAATGGATAGAGATAAAAGATGGGATAGAGTTCAAAAAGTTTATGAATGCCTAACTGAGGGGAAGGACGAAAAAGTCTCTGATCCAGTTGAATATCTTATGAGTTCTTACCAAAATGGCATTACGGATGAGTATATTGAACCAGTTGTAATTGATCCCGATGGATTAATTAAAAAAGGAGATGGAGTAATATTTTTTAACTTTCGAGAAGACAGGGCTAAGGAATTAACAATGGCCTTTACTGAAAAAGATTTTCAAGGATTTGAAAGAAAAGTCAAATTCAATATTGAAAGCAATAATCCAGATCTTTGTTTTGCTACAATGACAAGATACTTAGAGAATCCTAGTATAAAAGTAGCTTTTGAACCACCAAAAGTGGAAAATCCTTTAGGAAAAGTTGTTTCAGATGCAGGGTTTTTGCAATTTCGAATTGCTGAAACAGAAAAATATGCTCATGTAACTTATTTTTTTAATGGTCTTCGAGAAAAACCATTTAAAGGAGAAGATAGAGTAATTATCCCATCGACAGGAGGACCTCACTATGATACAAACCCAGAAATGCAAGCGCCCGCTATTACTGATCGACTCGTAGAAGAAATCCAAAAAGGAAAATATCAATTTATTTTAGCAAATTTTGCTAATGCCGATATGATTGGTCATACCGGTAATTTAAAAGCCGCTATTAGGGCGGCTGAGGTTATAGATGGGTGTTTAAAGATAATTATGGAAGCAGCGAAAGAAAAATATGTTTTAATAATTACTGCTGACCATGGTAATTTTGAAGAAATGATTAGTTCGCGAACAGGAGAAATTATTGGAGAACACAGTTCAAATCCTGTACCACTTTATTTAGTAGATAATGATTTCAAAAGTTCCTATCCTAAAAATAAAAACTTAGAACTTGTTGGAGAAGCCGGAGGTTTTCTTTTTGATGTTGCCCCTACTATTCTTGAATATTTAGAACTGCAGATTCCAAAAGAAATGACTGGATTATCCCTTCTTTCTACTCTCGTTTAATAATAAATTAAGCACTTTTCGTTGAAGAATTTGTTCTCTTAAGTAATTTTTCAAATTTTCTTCTTCTGCCTTAATTTCATCTACCATTTCTGGATGTTGTTTTAAGATTTTATTAATTTCTTCTTCAATTTCCCTCTCTTCAACTTTTATATTCTCATTTTTTGCGATTTCGTAAATACAAAGTAATATTTTTACTCTTTTTTCTGCTTCTGGTAAAAAATCTTTTTTAAAATCTTCAAGAGATTTTTTTATTTGTAAAAGATAATTTTCAAAAGAAAGTCCCATCCCTTCGATTCTTCTCTTTAAATCTTCTATCATTGCGTCTCTTTCTTCTTCTATTAAAATATCTGGCAAATCAATTTTAGCTTCTGAAGCAATTTTTTCCAATACTGCTGTTTGCCATCTTGCTTTTTCTTTGTCTTCCTTTTCAGCGAAAATTCCTTCAGAAATACTTTTTTCAAGTTCTTCTTTGTTTTTAAATTTACCAAGCGACTGAGCAAATTCATCGTTTATTTCTGGCATTTCTACTTGAAAAACTCCTTTCATCTTTACTTTAAAATCAAGAGGTTTGCCACGAAATTCTTTTTGCCAAAAATCCGGTGGTGCAATTAAAGAAAATTCTTTTTCTTCATTCTCTGCCATTCCTATTAAATTCTCTTCAAAACCAGGAATAAAGGTTGATTTTTCTTCACCAAATAAGTTTTCTCCTAAAACAAATTTTTGCCCTTTAACATCTCCATTTTCAATTTTTACGCCAGCATTTCTAATTTCGTAATCTACTTCAACTTGATTTCCTTTTTTTGCTTTTTGAAGAGTTCTAATATATTTAGCTCTTGATTTTTGAAGGTAGGATAAGGTATCTTTAACTTCTTTTTCTTCTACTTTTATTTCTTTCTTCGGCTCCTCTTTTGCAATTTTTTTCCAATCTGGAAGTTTAACCTCAGGAAATAAAGAAACCTCAATAGTTCCTTTAAACTCTTCTCTTGAAAGTTTTTCAATTCTCCCTTGGGGCTGACCTAAAACTTTTAATTTTTTCTCTTCAACAATTTTTGGAAATATTTCATTTAAAGTAAGTTTTGCAGCTTCTTCTAATATATCTCCTTCGTCTAATTTTTCCTTAGCAATTTCTGGAGGAACTTTTCCTGGTCGAAATCCAGGCAAATTTAAATTTTTTGCCAAACCTTGGGTGGCTTTAACTAAATAAGGCGAGAACTCCTCGCCTTCTAATTTGATTTTAATTTGAGCTTTTGATTTTGGTAATTTTTCAACGCTTATCTCCATATTAGAAATTATCTCTATACTAAAAAGATGAATAATTTCGCCTTGCCAAGTTTATAGCACCTTATCAAAGAGGGGTGATCTTAAACCCCACAAATGATAAGCACAATTTAGATTTATTTTTTAATTATTTCATCTATTAATCCGTAAACTTTTGCCTCTTCAGCCGAAAGAAAGAAATCTCTATCTGTGTCTTTTTCAATTTTTTTTAATGGTTGGCCAGTGTGCTTTGATAAAATCTTATTTAAGTTATCTCTTATTCTTAAAATATGCTTTGCTGAAATCTCAATCTCCACCGCTTGCCCTCCTGCTTCACCCATTACCTGATGAAGCATTATTTCTGAATTTGGTAAGGCAAATCTTTTTCCTTTTTTACCCGCTGCTAAAAGCACTGCAGCCATCGAAGCAGACATTCCCACACAAATTGTCGAAACGTCACATTTAATATACTGCATTGTATCATAAATAGCTAAACCTGCTGTTACTGAGCCACCGGGACTATTAATATAAAGTTTAATATCTCTTTTTGGATCTTGACTTTCTAAAAATAAAAGTTGGGCAATAACAGAATTTGCCACATCGTCGGTAATCTGTCCTCCTAAAAAAACAATTCGATCTTTTAAAAGACGAGAATAAATATCATAAGCTCTCTCGCCATAAGGAGCTTTTTCAATAACTGTTGGAATTAGATTCATAGAAAATTTAATTTAAAAAAAATTAATATTATGACTTTTCTATTGTCTTTATATCCCTTTTAAGATAAAAAGTCAAATTCAGTATTTTTTAGATTTTGAAAATTGTTAAAGGTTTGTCTTGGTCTAATTTTCCTTTCTTTTGTAATTTATTTAAAAAAGAAACTCCAGTTATTTTTAAAAAGGTGGGGAAAGAATAGCATTTTTTTAAAAGATTGCCCATTCGAATTTCCGGCATTAGCTTTTTCCGCCATTCTTTTTCATAGTTTTCCAAATGGGGGTTATTTAGATTAATTACCGTACTTGCAATTTTGGCAGCGGTAAAACCATAAATTAATCCTCCACCAGTATAAGGTTTAACTTGACCAGCAGAATCACCGCAAAGAAAAATACGTTTTGTAGTGGTTTTTTTAAGAGGATAAGAAGGAATAAGTGCAGCTTCGAATTTTAAGTTATTAGTTATAGGTTGTAATTTATTAGTTGTTAGCCATTTTTCTAATCTTTCTTTTGGTTTTTTTTCTGGTAAAAGTGCAGTGCCATATTCAATACAATTTTTTCTCGGTATTTGCCAAGCAAAAAATCCAGGAAAATCTTTATTAAAAAACAATTCCGGAAAATCGTCTTTTGAATTTTTGAATTTGGAATTTGGAATTTTAATATATGTAATTACTCCTAAAAGCAAATTCTTCTGTTGTGGTAAACTCATTTCTCTTGCAATTGTAGATAAAACTCCATCGCAACCGGCTAAAATTTTCCCTTGGAAGTTTGAACCATCTTTTGTTTTAACCGAAACAAATTCTTTTTCTTCTTTTACTGTAACAACTTCTTTTTGAAGCTCAACCTCTACTCCAACTTCTTTAGCTTTCCTAAAAAGACACTCATCTAACTTTTTACGATTAAAAAGCCAGGCCTCACCTGAAAAATCAAAATATTTTTTTTCAACCCAAATTCTGGCTTTTTCAAATTTATTTTCAATTAAATCACTATTCTCCGCAAGAATTTCTTCTGCGGACTTTCCAAGTAAAGAAAAAATATTTTTTGAAACTAAACCTGAACAAACTTTGCCCACAATTTTTTCTTTTTTTTCTAAAACCAAAACAGAGTTTCCCTTTTTGGAAAACTCTGAAGCCAAATACAATCCTACCGCACTTCCACCAACAATAATAAGATCATAAAGCATTATATTGTTTTTGGCATTAAAACGTAAAGATAAGTTTGGTCGCCAACTGGCTTTAAAATAGCTGGTAAATTACTATTATTAACTCCAAAGAGAATTTCCGAAGAATCAATAACTGTAAGACCATCTAAAAGATATCTCCAATTAAAACTAATTTCTAATGGTTCTCCTTCAATCTTGCCTTCGATAATTGAAGTTGCTTCTCCGATTTCAGCTGAAGCAGCTGAAATTAAAACTTTTTTTGGCGGCTCAATTTTTAATTTAACATCTTGAATACGGCTTGAAAATAAACTGGCCACTTTGATTTTTTTTTGGAATTCTTCTTTATCAAGATTTAATAATATTCTAGTTTCTTTTGGAATAATTTCTTCATATTCTGGATATTCACCCTCTATTAATCTTGAGATTAAAGTAATTTTAGGTTCAAGATGATCTTGGGGTTCAAAACGAAAAGCAATTTGAGAGGGGTCAAGAGCTATACCAATTAAACCATTTTCATTAGAAAAGATATAATTAAATTCAACCGCGGTTTTTTGAGGAATAATTATTGCAAATTTTTTAACCTCTTCTTCTAAGTTTAAAGTTTTTTCAGCTAACCGAATACTATCAGTACCAACTAATTTAAGATTTTTTTTCTCAGCTTTCATTAAAATTCCAGAGATTTCTACTCTACTATCTGAAGGAGAAACAATATGACTTACTTTTGAAAATCCAGACACAAGATTTGCTGTTTCTATTTTAATTAACTCTTTTTCTTCAATTTGAGGAATTACTGGAAAATCTTTTGGGTCTTGACCTAAAATTTTAGCATGAAAATTTTTACAGCGAAGATTAAGTTGAAAATCTTTTTCTTCAATTTTAAGATCTCCTTCTGGCAAAGAAGAAACAAAATCAGAAAGGATTTTACCTGGAACAGTTGCTATTCCTTCTTCTTCAGTTTTTACTGGTAATAAAATTGTAAGACCAATTTCAAGATTAGTTGAAGAAATTTCTAGAGTATTATTTTTTAAATTAAGTAAAACATTATTTAAAATTGGCAGTGTTAAATTATTTCCACAAAGATGACTTGCAAGAGAAATAATTTTTTTAAATTTATTAGAAGAAATAGTAAATTTCATAATATTAATATACAAATTTTCTGTATACGAATTGATGTAATTATATTAATTTGCATTTAAATCTATTTATTTGCGTATTTAGTAAAAATATAAAATAAATATATATTTATTTTATTATTACTATTATTATAGTTAATAACTTAATAATTTACAAGAAAAATTGTTGATAATTAAATATTAATAAGTTCTAATTTATAGTTAATAATTAAGGAAAAAATTGTTAATATTAAATAATAACTTTCTAAGAATTGTATAATCTTTCTTTTATTACTTCTAAATCTCTAAAAAAATCCCCATCTTTTTTCAACTTTTCCTCAATTTTTTCACAAGCATAACCTACTGTTGTATGGTCTTTATTTCCAATTTTAACACCAATCGATGGCAATGATAAATTAATTTCTTCTCGCATTAAATACATTATTACTTGACGTGGCAAAACTAATTCTTTTTTTCGTGATTTAGATAAAACGTCTTTTTTTGAAACGTTATAAAAACTACAAACATTATCAATAATTTTTTCTGGAGAAATTCTATTTTTTGGTTGGTTAATAATATCTTTTAATTCTTTTTTTACCACTTCAACGCTTTGTTCTCTTTGAAAAAGAACAATTGCTTTAATTAAAGCTCCTTCTAATTCTCGAATATTGTTCTTAATATTAACAGCAATAAACTCAAGAATTTCTTTGGGTAAAATAACTCCTTTTTCTTCTACTTTTTCTTCAAGAATTGCTAGTCTTTCTTCGGTCTCTGGTAATGAAATATCAGCAACCATTCCTCCTTCGAATCTTGATTTTAATCTTTCTTCGAGTTTTTCAATTGCTCGCGGTGGTCGATCAGAAGATAAAATAATTTGCTTATTATGATCAATAAGTTCATTAAAAATTCGGAAAAAAGTTTCTTGAGTTCTTTCTTTGCCAGCAATAAATTCAATATCATCAATAATTAAAACATCAAAACTTTGATATTTTTCAAGAAAATCTTCAATATTTTGAGAACGGATAGCTGTAATAATTTGACTAGTGAAGTTTGGACAAGGAATATATTTAACTTTCCTTTTTTTTCTAGTATTAACTATTTCATTACCAATAGCTTCAAGAAGATGAGTTTTTCCCAAACCGACACTACTGTAAATAAATAACGGATTATAAGATAGATCTTTAATATTATCTTTTGAAGTCCATGTTTTAATTACTGAAATAGCGCAAGCGGCGGCTAATTGATTAAAAGAACCAACAACAAAGTTTTTTAAAGTATATTTTGGATTAAGACCAGAAAGACGATTTTGAGAAAATTCTATTTTTTGTTGAGAAAGATCAAGTGGTAATTTAGAATTATTTAAAGAATTAGAAAATAATTTGGAATTATTTTTTTCCTTACTTGAAATAATATAATTTATTTTTTTAATTTCTGGAGAAAATTGCCTTAAAGAATCAAGAAGTTCAGATTCAAATTTATTTTTTAACCATTCTTTTACAAAAATATTAGGGACAGATAAAGTAATTTCATCGCCTTCCTTTTTTTTAATATCAACATTAGAAAACCAAGTGACAAAGTTAGGTTTAGAAACCTTTTGTTCAAGCAAGATAAGTGTTGATTGCCACAAGGTTGATAGGTCCATAAAGTATTTAAATTTACAACTAATATATAGCGAATAAATTAATTTAACGTAAATTTATTTTATTATATTATCCCCAAAAATTAAGTCAAGGAAAAAGTTGGGGGAAAACTGGGGAAAACTTTGAAATTTATTTTAAGACTATAGATTAAAATAGTATTTTTGACTTTTTTAATAAAAAAAACTATACTTAAATAGCTTTACTTTTAAGTTTTAAATTTATGTCTATTACTTATCATTGTAAAAATAAAAGAAGAAAAAAAGTGCACGGTTTTAGGAAAAGAAACAATAGTAAAGGCGGTAAAAATGTTTTAAAAAGGCGAAGAAATAAAGGAAGAGAACGATTAACCGTATAGGAGGATTTTTCTTTATAATTTATACGAATTCACTCGCTAATACTTAAAAAACTAGCGCATATTCGTAATATTTGATGTTGCCTTCTCAAAATCGTCTTTCAAAAAAAGAAGTTGAAAAGATTTTTAAAAAAAACAAAACTTTTCAAGGTAATTTTCTTCTTTTAAAAACAAAAAAAAACTCTTTACTTGTTTCCCGCTTTTCAGTTATAATTCCTCTTAAGGTTTCAAAAAAATCAACCCAAAGAAATAAATTAAAAAGGCAAATTAGAGAAATCTTAAGAGAAAATTTAACAAATATAAAACCAGGCTTTGATTGTGTTTTTATAGCAACGCCAAAAATCATTGGAAAGAAATATAAAGAAATAAAAGAAGAAACAGAAAAATTATTAAAAAAAGCAGAAATGATAAATAAATAATTAACCTAATAAAAATTCCAATTTCCAACGTTCAATTACCAATATCCAATCAATAACCAATTACTAAATTTTTAAAAACAATATTGTTTGGAAATTAGAATTTAGGATTTCATTGAAAATTGAAAATTGATCATTGGAATTTTTCAAACTTTTGACTTTTGAGATTCTCTATGAATATTTTTACTTTTTTATTTCAAGAAGTTTTATATCGACCAGTTTTAAACTTACTGGTGTTTTTTTATAATTTACCCTTTGTGGATTTAGGAATAGCTATTATTTTTTTAACAATTTTAATTCGATTAATTTTATGGCCTTTAAATTCAAAAGCTATAAAAAATCAAAGAGATACTCAAATTAAAACCCAAGAGTTTCAAGATAAAATGAAAGAAATTCAAGAAAAATATAAAAACAATCCTAATCGTCAAAATGAGGAATTAACGAAGTTTTGGCAGGAAAGAAAATTTAATCCCTTTGCTTCGCTTTTACCAATGATTATTCAAATTGTTGTTTTAATCGCTCTCTATCAAGCATTAAGGAATATTTTACAACCAGAAGGATTGAACTTGCTTTATAGTTTTGTATCAAAGCCAGATATTATTAATCCAACATTTTTAAAATTCCTAGATCTTTCAAAAACAAATGGAGTTTTAGCAGTTTTAGCTGGAGTTGCTCAATATTTTTCCTCAAAAATAAATTTTGATCTCCAAGAAAAAGACTTAAAAAAGAAGAAAAAAAATCAGTTGCAACATCAAAAATATGAGAAAAATAGAAAGAAATTAGACCCAACTGAAGAAATGCAAAAAAGAATGCAGAAAATGATGCAAGGGCAGATGCTTTATTTTATGCCAATATTAACAATTTTTATTTGTTTTGCCCTACCAGCTGCTTTGTCTCTTTATTGGTGCTTATCAAGTATTATTGGTATTGTTCAACAAAAAATGATTTCTCGAAAAACTTAATAATTTCCCTGGCAGAAAATATCAAGAGATTTACACTCTCCTTCCTTTAAATTTCCAATTGCTATTTCATCCTCACAAGCCAGAACTCCTTTTTCTACTGCCTCACAGTGTTCTATCCCTTCTTTTATTTCTTTTAAATTATTAACTTTTTCCTGCATAGCATCTCTCGCTTTTTGAGCTTCTGATTTTACTTTATTCCATTCGTCTCGAGGGCAAGGATAACCAGGACAAGAGCAACTTCCTGATTTACATCCATGAGATGCAGGATATTGACAAGTAGAAGTGCAAGGTTTTGTCCCACAGTCACAACGATCAATAAGATCAATTATGTCATTAATTGCCTTTATTGCTGCTTCCATCGTTTCAATAGCAAAAATTAATTGATCTTTTTTCTCTTCTAAACTATCTGTTAATTGGATTAAGCGATTTTGCTGTTTTCCCAGATCTCCAATTAATTGAGTATTCTGCCCTTTTAGTAATTGATTTAGCTGATCTTTTATATCTAACGGTTCTTTCGCTTGACTTAGTAATCTATTTTTTTGATCTTCTAATTGTTTTTCTAATTTATTTTTTTGGTCATTTAAAATATCTTGAATTAATTGATCTTTTTGGTTTTCAATTGAATTCAAAATTACGTGATATTGTTGTTCTTCTAATAAAGGACCTACGCTTAATTCCTTCTCAAGTTGCTTTTTTACTTCTTCTGTTATTTGATTTCTTTTTTCTTCTATTTGCTTTTTTATCTCCTGAATTAACCCATCTTTTTGTTTGTTTATTTCTCCAATTGTTTGATTTGCTTGATCCTGGACTTCCTTAATTAACTGACTTGCCTGTTGTTCAATTTCTCTTATTAGCCTATCTCTTTCTTCTAATTCTTCTAATTCTTCTAATTCTTCTAGTATTCTTCTGATTAACTCATTTTTTTGTTTTTTTATTTCTCCAATTGTTTGATTTGCTTGATCCTGGACTTCTTTAATTAACTCTTCTTTTTGTCTTTTTAAAACTTCATTAAATAATTCTTCCTTCTGAGGTTCAAGTGTTTCTCCAAATAAATATTCTTTTTTTTGCGTTATTGAGCTTTGGATTAATTCTTCTTTTTCCATTTGTTGTGTTTTTGGCGAGCCGTAGGCGATAAAATAACAATCTTGGAAATTACTTGGGTTAAGATAAAAATATTCTCCAAAAGTGCAATCTTCAGCACAATAATTTTTGCATCCATCTTCACAATTTTCATCTCTCCCACAGTTGCTAATACATTCACTTAGACAAGAAGGGTCTTTAATTTCCATTCCGCATATATATTTTAATCGCCAATATATTATTTCTTGACATTGATCTACGAAATAAGTTTCTTTTTGAGCAAAATAATAGTCAGCATCTTCTTGAAGTTTTTGAATTCCATCTCGACTTGCTTTAAGTCCTGGAATAATTACTTCTTTTATTTCATCTATTTTATCTTGGATATCAGGCATTGGACAAACATCTCTATAAGTTCCCCCAGAACAAACACAATCTCCACAACCACATGAATGAGTATTGCAATAACTACAACTACATTTATTAGGAAAATCAGCTAAATTAGATATAGGTTGAATAGCATTATTTTCTACTTCGCGGGTATTGGTAAGTAAATCATAAACTGTTTTTCCCCCACCAGTAATTGGCTCTGGCACAATTTTTACTGGTGGCATAACTTCTGGCACTTCTTGTTCTGGCGGAGGAGTAGGGGGAGAAGAAGGAAGAAAAGAAAGATTTGGAAGTTTAATCATTGCTAAATCTGGATTAATAGTGGCTAAAACAACATAAACCAATAAAAGCAACAAGAAACCAAGCAAAGCTTTTTTAATTTGATCTGTAGCGTCTCTTATTTTTTGGGGATCGCCCAATGCCCTCATTCGTTTCACTCCTCCCCAAATAATCATAAAAATAGTTGCAAAAGCTCCCAATCCACATGCAAGGTTAAAAATATAGGTAATATATTTTGGTAAAGTTGTTGGTTCCTCTCCAAAACTTTCTGGATAATTTAATTCCAGGTTTTGAGCAAAAATTGGTAAAGCAAAAAAAAGAAAAAGAAAAAAAACCAAAAGAAATTTTTTTATTGAAAAGTTTTTTTCTTTCATAATTTAAAAATTAATTACAGCCACAGCCATAAGCACCTCCAATACTAACATGAAGGTGATTGCCTTCATCTAAAATATGGGCATTTGGATTGCATGATTTAGCTGCATTTATTAATGCAGTTCTGTTTTCTTCATCGCCAAAATCAACCGCATAAGATTTACCACAACACTTTGAACCGCCATAATGGCAACTATGACACTTGTGTTGACAATCGTCTTCAACTTTGCAAACGCACCAGTCACAATTTCCTCTGTAAATATTATTATCACTTATTGAAGAAATCCTACCCACTCCTGCCGGCAATTTTCCTTTCATACAATTAAGGAAATTTTTTAACTGAGGAGAGGCATCATTCCACTGTTCTTGAACTAAAAGATCTCCATTGAACTTCCAACCCCCCGGTCCTATGATAGTTGTTGGAGTTGTTGGAGTTGTTGGAGTTGTAGGAGTTGTAGGAGTTGTAGGAGTTGTAGGAGTTGTAGGAGTTGTAGGAGTTGTTGGGGTAGGCAGGGTAAGCACAGGAAGTCGCAAAGTAATAAGATCCGGATTTATAATGCTTAAAATTAAATAAATGCAAGCTAATAAAATAAGACCCAAAAAAGCCTTTTGAATTCGATCCTTGGCTTCTTTTAGAGCTCCCGGATCTCCTTTTGAAGTCATATATTGAATTCCTCCAATAATTACAACTAAAAGAGCCAAGATCCCAGCGACAGTGCAAGCAAAATTAAAGAGCCAAACAATATATTCTATAATATTTGATGGGGCTTTTTCCCAAGGATAATTTAATTCCCAATTTATTGGTGATTGATTTTGAGATTGGTTTTGAGCAAAAATAAAATTTCCAACAACAAAAAAAGACCCAAAAATTAAAAGAGTAACAATCATTTTGGCATATTTATTTATAAAACTTTTTTGCATATTTATTTTGACATACTTTTCTGATCTATTTTACTCTTAACATCATTATTACTGAAAAAGTCCAAAAAGGAAGAATACCAATAATAAAAGGAAAAATTTCTCCCAAAAAGCAAGCTCCTAACCTCAAAAGGATACGGCGAACCGGAGATTTTTCACCAGCTTTTTTAGCTTTTACTTCTATTTTTTCTTTTTGAGCTGCTGCTTTTTTTTGAATAGCTTCTTTTTGTTGCTTTTTACTTTCGCCAATTTCTTTTCCCTTAAAATACATCCATAAGCCAAGGATAAGAAGAGTAATATTATCAATTAGCCAAGAAAGAGGTTGTAAAAGCTCTCCAATTCCCCCCACAAAATCAAGAGTACCACCTATAAATTCTAAAATAACATCAAGTCCATCAACTAAGATGGCAAAAATTAAAAAAATAATAAAGTCAGGATCAGTCGGACTAACTGTTTTTATTGGAGGAGCATTTTTTGGAGATGATGACTCTTCTGCCATATTTATTTTCAAAAATTTATTCCTCTTCTTCTAATTCTTCTTTTGCCTTTCTAATTGCTAATAATTGTTCTGGATCAGTAGTAATAATTTGATCTTCGCCATAAGAAGCAATTATCTTAATTGCTACATGTTTTGAGCCGGCAAAAAAAAGTCCTTCTCCAACTTCTGCCTGTAAAAGGAAATTTTTTTCTTCTTGAGTTAAATGAAAAGTATCTACTACTATGTCAATAGTAGCTGGAGATTGTTTTAAGAGAAGCTGGAGCGAAGAATTAGCAATAATTGGCTGGCCATATTGAGATCGCATAAAATCAGCAACATCCTGAGTAATAGTAGAAAGACCTAAATAATATTTTCTAGCTCTCTTTGCAATACTATAAAGAAAAGAAGCACCATCTTCATATTGCATCATCCACCAGGCCTCATCAATAACTAAAATTCTTTTTTTAAGACTTGAACGAATAGTGTTCCAAATATAATGGAGAATCAAGAAGATAGCAATTGGTCTTAATTCGTCTTCAAGGTCACGGATTGAAAAAACAACCAATCTATTATCAAGATTAATATTAGTATGGTTGTTCAAAAGACCAGAAAAAGCACCCTTAGTATATTTTTCCAAACGTGTTGCTAAGCTTTCTCCTCCTTCCATTCCTTGAAAAATTTTTTGAAGATCTTCAAGCAAAGGAGGAGTTTTGCCAAAAAAATCAGAATCAGGAGTAATATCTCGAGATTGATAAACAAGATTTAAAGCACTATCAGTAATAGCATCTTCTTCTGGAGTTAACCCTCCTAACATTAAGCGTAGAAGCCCAACTAAATTAACAATATTAGAGCGAAAAAGACCTTCTTTTGATTCACCCTCAATTGGGGGAGGAAGGTCAAGAGGATTAATATGATGAGGCGAGGTTAAAGAAATATTAAAATAAGCGCCTCCAACAGTTTGAGTGAGATATTTGTATTCATTTTCAGGATCAATAATAATGACATCAACACCTTGCGTTAAAGAACGAAGAATTTCTAGCTTCTGGAAATAGCTTTTACCGCTGCCGCTTTTTGCAAAAATTACAATATTTCCATTCTCAAGAGAAAACCTATCAAATAAGATTAAAGAGTTATTATGACGATTAATGCCATAGAGGATTCCTTTATCAGAAGTTAATTCAAAAGAAACAAAAGGAAAACTTACTGAAAGAGGTGAAGTATTCATTGAGGTAGAAATAGATAATTGATCAAGAAGAAGAGGAGCGGCAGAATAAAAACCTTCTTTTTGACGGAAAAGAGCGGGTTTAATATAAATAAGTTGAGATTCGAGAATTTGTCGAATTTCTTTTTCAATCTTTTCTAAGTCTTGTTCCTGATCAGCATAAATAGTAAAATAAATACCAAATTTAAACATCTTTTCTTGAGCAAGAATAAGATTATCACGAAGATCTTCGATGTTTCTGTAAGCGCTCTCTAATTGAGGATCACGAACTAATCCTTTTTCTTCTCTTTCAGAAATTTCAGCTTCAACTTCGGTAATTCTTTTTTGGAGTTGTTTTAAAACCTTAGAAGTTTCAACAGGGTAAATGAACATTGAAATATCAAAAGGTCGATCAAAGTTGATAATAGGAGAAAGCCAATTAGCGGTAATGGAACTTGGCCAATTAATAACAAAATAAGTACGAGCAAGTTTGTCGCCAATTTTAAGATAATTTTGTTTTATCTCGAAACTTGGAGGAGCAATGATATCTATTAAATTAATAAACCTTTCTTTTCTCTCTAACTCCCAAGAAGTTTCTGTTCTTTGAGTTTCTTCTATTTCTTTTTTAAATGGATTTTTAAAAGCCATAAAATTAATTAAAAATGCAAATATCAAAAATTAAAATTACAAAAAGAACTTTATCTCTTTTTCCATCTCATTTTGTTGCTATAAGGCTCAATTTTTGATTTTTAAGTTTTATACTTCTGGAAATACTGGAACTGTACCTTTTTCTAATTCTGCTGGATTATAAAAACTCCACAAAAGCTCAACAATTTCTTCATTCCCTAATTGAACTGATTGAACTCCTGTTCGACTTAAACCAGCCATAACATAATTAATTCTTTGATCAATCTGCATTTTGTTACGAAGAAAATCTTCTTCTGATAATTCTCTTTTACCAAAAGTAGAAGGATAAAATGGAACTATTACATAAAAATTTTTTGACATCAAATTCACCATTTCTGAAAGACTTTTAATAAACTCTCGATATTCTTCTGCTTGAATACGTAAAAGTTCTGATTCTTGTTTTTTTTCTGCTTCTTCTAAGCTTTTTAAGTAGCCAGAAATATTTAATTTTCGAGATTGAACTAAGATTTGAATATTAAAATCAAGAGAATTAAAAAAACTCTGATATTGAGAGATAATAGCTTCCTGTTCCTCTTGAGACATTAAAGAAAAATTAATAGAAGAAGCCATTAAAATTGCTCTCCATTCCCCTGTTTTTAAGATAACTATTCCATCTCTAATCTCTTGAATTGGTATTAACCCTTGAGTAGTCGCCATAGTTCATTTTTTAGAAATTAGCTTTTAGCTTATTTAGTAAAAACATTTTAACATTTTAGCAAATTATAATTTCTTAAGAAGCTAAAAAGTTAACTTATTGCTTTTTACCAGTTTCTAATTGCCAAGCAATTTGTTTTAATTTACTTTCTCGAAATTCTTGTTTTTCAATTTTTTGTTTTTCCTCAATAATTTTTTTTGTTTCTTTTAAAGTCAACCCTTCTTCTCCTCGTTTTTGCCAAAGAGCAATTTTTGGTTGAATAAAAAATTTAAACGCAAGAAAAATTATCTTTGGCACTTTTTCGCCATTGATTTTTCCAAGAGCAAGGTATAACGCCGGTCCTTCTAGCAACACCAATATTCCAAAAAAATATAAAAGATTTTGAGTGGTAAGTAATAATATTAATGAAATAGCAGCTGGAATACCAACAATCATAAACTGAGAGAGAGACAAAGGTCCCATTATCTTACTTTCTTCTTCAATAAATAATGGAATGGAATATTGCTGAGGCATAAAGTTTAGGAAGTTTAAAGCTTAAAACTAAAATACTTTTTTTATTTTTCCTTCTTCTCTTACTATTCTTGGTTTTTGCTCATTAACTTCATCTTCATCTATAGGTTCACGATATTTATCAGTCCCTTTTTTTCTTAAAAATTCCTCATGTGCTTCGATTTCTCTTTCTTGAATTTCTTTTGAAACGGTGAGTGTTTCTTTTTTTTCTAACTTTTCTAAACTTCCTTTATAACTTAAAAAAACTTCGTTATACAAACTTTGATAAAGTTTTTCAGCAATATCTTCAGAAATTTCAAGATTATTTTTTAATTCTTCTTTTAAACTTTCTAAATTTACTAATCCTAAAAACACCTCACCAGTAATTTGAGCTAAAATTTCTATCTTTTCTTTTGGAATATAAAGCTCTTCTCCAATTTGATAAACTTTATTTGAAACTTCCGGATCGCTAAGAGCTTTTTTTAAATCATTCGGAAGTAGCTCATATTTTTTTTGTAAATCTTCTTCCGATATCTCAACCATATTATTTTCATTATATAAAAAATTATAGCAAAATAAAAGATAAAGTAAAATTTGATAAAAAGAACTATAATTAAAGAAAGAGGAAATTTGACAAAATAAATTAAATATTTTATAATATAGATGGTTAGAAGATAAGGTAATCCTTGTTTCTAGCCCAGGCAAAAACCTGAAGCTCTTTAAAATAATAAAAGGAGGTAAAGAGAATGGAAAAAAAGATAGGATTGATTTCTGGAATTATTATAGGAATAGTTCTTTGGATAGTAGCAATATTCTTTTTGCTCTTAATCTCTAATGTAGCAGCAATAATTGGAGGAATAGGATTAGCGATAGTAATAGGCATTTTGGAGATTTACCTTATTTTAGCGCCAAATAATTTTATTTTCGCTCGGGTAGACGAAGGAACTGCTCGAGTAGTGGTTGGAGCCGGTGCTTTTAAAAAAGCTCTAATCCAATGGAAGGGATATACTTTTGATGAGAATTGGAATGTAGTAAAAGAAGATGAAAACCATAAAGAACCCTGGCATCCTTTAGGGGGAATTAGATTTTATGGAATACCACCATTTAGACAAATTTATTGTTATAATTTTAAATGGACCCACTTGCATCAGGATGGAATAGTTAAATCTCATGATGAATGGATTTGTCATGTGCTTTTAAAAAGGGACCTGTACGTTGTTCAAATCCCCCTCTCTACCGAAAAACAAGCCGAAGATATTAATGGGATGCCTTTAGGGATATCAATGGTTTTTCCAATAAGAGTGGTTAATGTTTATGAAGTAATTTTTTATTATAAACGTTGGCTTTTAATGATTACTGGCACTGTCGAAGCTTTAATGAGAGAATTTGTAGCAAGATACAGATATAAAGAAGATCTTTTGGATATGCGTGCGGGAACCGGAATAGAAAAGATTCAAATAAAAAACGGAATTGTAAAAGATAAAAGCATGTGGAAAAATAAGAACAAACCCGAAGCTGAAGCAAAAGCGGGAGAAGATTTAAAAGAAAAATTTTGGCAGGAATTAGCAGAAAAACTTTCAGAAAAAGCGAAAGAAGAAGGAGGAGAAGTAAGACTCGCCGAAGAAGGAAATATTAGAGCTTTTGGCGCTGAAATAATAAAGCAAGGATTTGGAGTAATTAGTATCGAGCCTTCAGAAGAATACAGACGATTAACGACTCTTACCTATGAAACTGAACAAAAAAAGAAAGCAAGGATTTTAGAAGGAGAAGCAGAAAGAGAAGCAATAAGCCAAGAGACATCGAAAGCATTAATAAAAATGTTAAGTGATCTTTCAGGAAGAACAGAAGAGGAGGCGCAAAAATGGCTTAATGAGCAAATGGAGATAAATACTGAAGTAAAAAAATTGATTCTTGAAGCAAATCTTGAATGGATAGATCAAGAAATGGCAAAAAGATCTGGTGGCAAAGGAATTACTTATATTAAGACAGCAGGCACTGGACTTACAGGATTAGAAGCACTTATCGCTCTAGCAAAAAAATTTATTAACGAAGAAAAATGAATTAAAAGGAGACTAATTTTAGTCTCCTTTTTTTTTAAACCCCGCTTTTATATATACCTGGTCCAGAGGGAGGTTCTTTCTTTCCTTTTTCTTCTTTGTATATACCTGGCCCCGAAGGAGGTTTTTTCTTTTCCTCATCCGTTTCTCTTATGTTTTTTTCTACAGATTTTATTAATGGTTGTGGTTTTTCTTCTTTTCCTTCCTCTTCTTTCTCCCAAGGATATTTCCAACCACTTGCTCTCATCCTAGTACCATATTGATCCATAGCTGTTGAAAAACCTTTACATATTTTCTTAAACTCCTCTTTTTCACCACCAGCATCTTCTTTATAAATTTTTTCTAAAGTTTTCATTATGGGATTTATAGCTTCAGGCATACTGCGAGGAATTGCTCGCCAAAATTCTTCTCCTTTTAACTCTGCAAAGGCTTTTACAACGGCTTCATCAACAAAAACATCTTTTGACATATCAGCAAGATCAGAAGTTTTTATCTTTGCAACAGCCTTTTTTATTGCTTGCTCCTCATTTAGACCTTCAAAACCAGCCTTACCAGCCATAGTTCTTGCTAGCCTTGGATCCATTCTTAAAATCTTATTGCCTTCTCCTCCATTGTAAGCAACAGTTAGAATATTAGATATTTCATTTTTGAAATTTTTATCATTAAAAAGTTCATGATCATTGGTATAGCTATATTTCTTTTTGTAAGTATTTACGAGATCCTGCATATCTCCTCTTACTGCAACTTCTTTTAGCCAAGCAGCAGCTTTAATCCCACTAACATTGCCGCTAACAATATCTTCAGCTAATGTAATACTACTATAGGGTTTAGCTTCTCCCTGAATAGTATTTATTGCGTATCCATACTCTCCATATTTTTTAAAATAATCAGCTAATTCTGAGCGATTGAGAATAGGAACTCGAGAGAGGCCATACCTATATAAAACTCCAGATAAAGATTTAAGATCAGCATCTGTAGCATTTGCTAAACGGTTTTTGAGGTAACTTCTTAAAGGTTTTTGTATTCTTTTTCTTATTGTTTTAAGTTCGTTAGCCTCGGCCTCTGTTAATATTCCTTTTCTCTCTTTTTCTTCTAATTCAGCTTTTCTCTTTTCATCTTGTTCTTTCATTTCTTTATACCCTGTATTTAATGCCGTCACGAAATCTACCCCTGGCACTCTTCTTAAGCCTGCTTTTGTTGTTTCTATTGGGTGCCTTAAAGCTTCTCCTATTTTTTGCGGAGTGACTGTTTCAATCTTTTCTCTTCCCCATCTTCGAGCTGCTCTCCCAAATTGTTCTGGTGCTAAATATTTATTATAAGTTTCCCCTGCCCACTTAGTAATTGTTCCCGCTCCAAGAGCGCTTGTTTTAATTGAAAGAAGAAAGCCAATAATTAAAAAAGCAATAGGAATTGTTTTTGGTAAAACATTATCAGCAATCGTTTTAAAAGCATTTTCAGGGCTAATAGTAATTATTTGAGTTGTTTGACCTTCGGTTGCTACTTGGAAGCTTGTAGTATTTAAAAATCCTCCACTAATATTCATAAAATAAGTTCCGAGGAAAAGAAAAAATCCTCCAACAATACCAATAATTGCCCATTGAAAAAACTGATTCCACCACCATTTAAAAGCACCTTTTGTTAGTGGTAAAACATAACAAGCAAAACAGACTGGAGAAATAATTACTAACAGCCAAATCATAATATAACGTAAAGTAAACAAGCCAGCAAACATTGCCAGTGTCAGAGCAGCAATAAGGCTGTAGATTATTTGAGCTACTCCTAAAAGCAATGGTCCAAGAAAATTATTTATTATTTCCAGTGCTTGATCGGTCCACTTAACTTTTTCCCCCGAATAACCGCATGCCTCTATTATTGTTGTTTGCCCATTTTCATCCTGATAGGTCTCTTGAGGACATTGGACACCAAAGGGGTCATCCTTTTGACAAGGTATATTAGTGCCTCGGCAAACATATTGTGTCTTAGCAACATCCCAAATACCCGTCATTCCGGTCCATAAACTTCCTATACTTGCTATTGGAACCTTCATTCCTTCCCAGCCAAGAGGAGCGTTGGGATTTCTTAAGAAATAATTCATCATAATATTAGAAAAATCAACAATAAATCCGCAAATAACAGGTGTAAAATTAACAAGAAGAGCAATAATAATAAGAGTTGGTAAAAGTTTTTTCATCCCATAACTTTCCACCCGCAAAATCGTTGCAATAGCAATTACGATCAAAATCAAAATAAAAAACATGTTGGCAAAGGGCAAAGTAATGTCAAGGCCGGCTTTAATAATTGAATTATTAGAAGGATTAGTATAAGAAAGAGTAGTAAAATTAGGACCAGTTACCCATTTTAAAAGTGCTCCCGCAACACCAATCAGAGGAGTACTAATAAGTATAAGTATGGTAAGAGGAATAGCAATAGCAATAAAGACTATACTTAAAACAATCCTAATAGCAGTTAATAAAACATAGTCCCTTATTTCTTTTAAAATACTTTCTGTATCAGCTAAAGCAAAATGCAAAGGAATTATAATTCCTAAGACAAAAATTAAAAGAAATACTGAAATTAATTTTTTATTTTTAAAAGACATAAAGAGATTCTAATTTACAAATATCATCCGAATGCTCATCCAAATAGTTTTAAACGAATAGGTACATTTGAATTAAAACCTAAATCTTATTTTGATGGTTTTTTGGATCGGTTTTTTATGATTTTATCACATTGTAAATTTTCATCCAATCTTCTACTGACAGAGTTTCAGCACGTCTTGCGGGGTCGATTCCGGCTTTAACTAAAACTTCATTTGTTTTATCTCCAAAAATTTTTTTTAAATTATTTTTTAATTGTTTACGGGACGAAGAAAAGCCAGCTTTTACAATCTTAAAAAATTCTTCCCGAAACTCATTAGTTATAAATTTTAAGTTATTAGTTATAAGTTTTATTATTGCACTATCAACTTTTGGTTTTGGCCAAAAGCAATCTTTTTTTATTATTTTAACAATTTTTGGTTTTGAATACAATTGGCAAGCGATTGAAAGCAAGCTCATCTTAGGGGGTTTGGAGCAAATTCTTTGAGCCACTTCTTTTTGAACCATTAAAACCATTAATTTTGGCGGATTTTCTGTTTCTAAAAACTTTCTAATAACTGGCGAAGTAATATAGTAAGGAAGATTTGCTACTACTTTATAATTAGTTGTAAGTTGCAAGTTTTCAGTTGTCAGCTTTAAAACATCTCCTTGAATAATTTCAATATTTTTAAAATCCTTAAATTTCTCTTTTAATATTTTAACTAATCTTTCATCTTTTTCAATAGCAATCACTTTTTTTGCTTTTTTAGTTAATTCTTCGGTTAAAATTCCAAAACCAGGGCCAATTTCTAAAATAATATCATCCGGTTGAATTTCTGCAGCCTTTGTTATTTCTTTTAATACTTCCCTGTCTTTTAAAAAATTTTGTCCCAAATATTTTTTGGGTTTGAAATTAACATTACTTAACATGAAATTTTCTTTTTTCTTCGAGATCGATTTCCATTTTTTTCTCTTCAACTTTTTCTTCCATTTTTTTTAATTCTTCGTCAGAGAATTGTCCTAATTCTTTTACTCTTTTTTCTAAATATTCTTTTTTATTTTTCTTTGGATCGTCTAAAACTTCCAAAAGAAGAGCATTTAAAATTAAACCAACTCTTGGACCAGGCTTTATTTTTAAAATTTTCATTACATCATTGCCATTAACTTTTAACATTTCAACTGAAATTGGATCTTTTGAAACTTTAGAAATAGCATATTCTAAGTGTCGAAGCTTATAAGGTTCTGCTTTTGGTCTCCCCATTCCTTTTCGGTCGCAAATTCTCAATTGAATTAATTCCTCAATATTTTCTGGCCCAACTTTTTTTAAAAGCCGCCTCACTGATGATTCGGTAACTTTATCCGGATCATAATAAAACATATGATAGCGGACTAAAGTTGATACCTTTTCAATAGTTTTCTTTGGGAATTTAAGCCGATAAAGAATTTTTTTAACAATTTCTGCTCCAAGAACATCGTGGTTGTAAAAAGTAGCATTAGGTCCTTCCCCTCTTTTTACTTCCGGCTTTGCAATATCATGGAAAAGAGCTGCAAGACGTACATTTAAATTATAATTATATTTTGCCGCATATTTTAGAGATAAAAGAGAATGCTTAAAAATTGTATAAATATGATGGCGATTTTGAGTTACTCCAACTCCTTTTTCTAATTCTGGAATAATATATTTTAAAAGATTTGTTTGGTGTAAAAGCAAAATGCCTTCAGCGGCAAAAGGAGTCTCTATAATTTTTATAAACTCATCTCTAATTCTTTCTTTGGAAATAAATTCAATTAAATAAGCATTTTCTTTAATTGCTTGGAAAGTTTTTTCCTCAATTTCCCATTCTAGTGCATCAAAAGAGCCATTTTCTTTATTGCTAGGAGATTGATTTTTAGTACTTAAAGTCGTTGCGAGCCTTACTGCTCTCATCATTCGTAAAGCATCTTCAGAAAATCTTTCTTTTGGCTCCCCCACTGCTCGAATAAATTTATTTTTTAAATCTTCCTGGCCGCCAAAAGGATCAATTAATTCAAGCAACCAATGACCAACGACCAATGACCAATGATTATTTTTTTGAGCTTTTGATTTTAAATTTGTTTGGAATTTGGTGTTTGGAATTTGAAGGTTTTTTAAGGATATTGCCATTGCATTTACGGTAAAATCACGGCGCGATAAGTCTTCTTCTATAGTTTTTGCTGGTTTTATTTTATCCGGGTGGCGTTTATCAGTATATTTTGCCTCTGAGCGGAAAGTGGTAATTTCTATTTCTTTTAGGGTTGGATTCTGAGTTCCTGTAATAACTTTAACAGTAAAAAACTTATTATCGTAAAAAGTTTTTGGGAAAAGTTTTTGAATTTCTTTAGGCTGGGCATTAGTAGTAATATCCCAATCTTTAGGAGGAACTTCTCTTAATAAATCTCTAACACAACCACCAACTAAATAAGCTTCAAACCCAGCTTTTTCTAAGGTATTAATAATAGAAATAATTTCCCTAGGGATAAACATAAAACAATTTTTAACTTAATTCCTATTTTTATTCTACTTATTTTTCTTTCTTTATGCAATAAAAATGTTTCAACTGAAACCGTTTGTCGTGAAACAATATAAAAATTTCTAATTTTCAATTTTCAATTTTCAATTTGACAAAAAATAATGGTTTTCTTAAAATGTTTCTATTGAAACCGTTTGTCATGAAACATTCTTTCCAAAAATTAGATCCTTGGTATGTAACTGGTCTTTGTGATGGCGAAGCAAGCTTTACTTATAGCAGGGGTTCTCAATCTATAAACCTTTATTTTGCTATTAAAGTTTCAAATCAAGATAGAAAGCTTCTTAAAGATCTTCAAAATTTCTTTTCAGGTGGAAAAATATATAATATAAATTCTGCGTTAAAAGAGAAAAAAAATAAACCAGTTTCTTATTATCGAATAAGTAAACTTTCTGAGCTTGAAAAAATTATTACCCACTTTGATAAATATCCTTTGCAAAGTCAAAAAGAAAAAAGTTATCAGATTTGGCGGGAAATAATCTTTTTAAAGAAAAAAAACTTTCGAAAGCCAAATTCTGAAGAATTAGAAGGTTTAGTTCAAAAACTTTCAAGAGCAAATTTAGAAAATTAATATTAAATTAATATTATTTAAGGGTAATTAAAAGAGTTTAGGAGTAATTAAGAAGAATATCTTTTGACTTTTAAAAGAATTTCCTCTATTATTTATTATATAAAAATACATTTTTTGATGGGTAAAGAGAATTTCATTCTCTTTTTCCGTCTCGTCTTATTATCTCAAGACTCGATTTTTGATTTATTTTTGTCCCCGTAGCTTAATGGATAGAGTACTAGTCTTCGGAACTAGTGATGAGGGTTCGACTCCCTCCGGGGACAAGAGAGGTTAAAGATTTAAAATATGATATGCAAAAAAGAATATTTTTAATGGGGATAATTGGTGGAATTTTTCTTTTAACTGTTTTTTTATTTTTTCCAACAAATGTCAAAGCGGGCTGTTGGGCTTATCTGGATCAAATAGGAGTTTGGTGTTGTGGGGGGAGGCCTTGTTGTTCAAATACTATTAAAGATAGTATATGGGAATATATAGCAGGAAAGCCGGGACAGTGTTTGGATAAAGACATTCCCCCTTCTGAACCGGGTAATGTGATATGGGCCTCATTAGATTGTCCATGGACCGATGTAAAAAATGGAAATGGAGGAACAGCTTATTTAATTGATCCAAGAAATTTATCATCTAATAAGTGTATAGCTGGAAACGAGACGTGTGTTTCTTTAGAGGTTTGCGATGGAAATTGGAAATCAAGAGTAGGATGTGATTGCGAACTAGCGTCAGCATCGCAATATGAAATGCACTATAAGTGCACAAATGCAGTGGCAAAACACATTGAAGAATGTCAATACGGTTGTGAAGAAAAAAAGGATTTAGGTAAGAAACGAGTGGTTGAATGCAAACCTAATCCTTGTAGTGGTGGTTGTGATCAAAATTGTCCAACAGGATGCACTATTGAGCAAGATCCTGATTGTGGTTGTAAGAATGATAATGGTTGTTGTGGAGTAGGCTGTAATTATGAAAATGATAATGATTGTCCTCAACCAACTCAACCAACTCAGCCAACTCAGCCAACTCAGCCAACTCAGCCAACTCAGCCTCAGGAGTCAACTGGTCCTATTGGCTTAGTTCCTTGCGGAAGAAGTACTGATGATACTAGAACCAATATTAAAGAAAATGCTCCTTGTACTCTCTGCCATTTTTTTGTTTTAATAAAAAGGATTATTGATTTTTTGACTACTGATATTGCTTTTCCAGCTTTAGCTTTAATGATTTTAGCGGGGGGAGCAATGTATTTGACTTCGGGCGGTGATGAAAATCGTTTAAGAAGAGCAAAAGACATTTTAAAAGCAGCAGGAATTGGTATTTTAATTGTTGTTTGCGCTTTCGTAGCAATAGATACATTAGTAACTATTTTAACCCCAGCCAACAGTCCTTTTCAGAATTGGGCTAATATTGAGTGTCCAGTCCCTTAGTTTGTCCTATGAATTTGCCCCCATAGCTCAATTGGAAGAGCAGTGGCCTCTTAAGCCATTGGTTGCGGGTTCGAGACCTGCTGGGGGCATACATTAAAATTTTCAATGGCCAATTTTAAATTTTCAAATATTTTTAGAATTTGGTCATTAGCTATTTTTATGGAACAACAACTTGACTTAAAATCATTATCAATGAATATTTTGCAGTTAGCTGAAGAAAAAGGCATTCCCCAAGAAAAAGTGATAGAGATTATCGAAACTGCTTTAGCAGCTGCTTATAAAAAAGAATACGGTAAAAAGAACCAAAGATATAAAGCCCGCTTTGACAAAGATAGTGGAAAAATTGAATTTTTCCAAGTTAAAAGAGTGGTTGGTGAAAGTATGCTTTTAAAAGAAGGAGAAGAAGAGGAAAAAGCTGTTGCCGAGGGCATTCAGCAAAATGTCGAAGGAGAAATTTCTGAAGAGCTTGAAGTAGAAAAAATACCCAAAAAAGTGAAGTTTAATCCTGACCGCCATATAATGCTTGATGAAGCACAAAAAATTAAAAAAGATGCAAAAGCTGGCGATGAAATTGAGTTCCCAGTCCCTGCAAGCCAAAATTTTGGCCGGATTGCCGCTCAAACTGCAAAGCAAGTTCTTCTTCAGCAATTAAAAGAGGCCGAAAGACAGGTAATTTTAGAAGAATTTAAGCAAAAAGAAGGAGAAATTGTCTCTGGAGTTATTCAGCGAAGAGAAGGGGATACTATTTTTGTTGATCTTGGCCGGACGGTAGGCTTGCTTTTAAAAGAAGATCAAATTCCTGGCGAATTTTATAAATTAGGTACTCGAATGAGATTTTATCTTCTAAAGGTAAAAGAAACCTCTCGAGGACCAGAAATTTATCTATCCCGTTCTCATCCTAAATTTTTATCAAAACTTTTTGAGTTGGAAGTGCCAGAAATTGTTTCTGGAAGTGTAGAAATTAAAGCAGTTGCCCGTGAAGCGGGTTCTCGCTCAAAAATCGCTGTTGCTTCAAAAGAAGAAGGAGTGGATCCAGTAGGAAGCTGTGTTGGCACAAGAGGTACAAGAGTTAATGCTGTGATGCAAGAATTGGGTAGAGAAAAAATTGATATTATTGCTTTTTCTGAAAAACCAGAAGAATTTATTGAAAATGCTTTATCGCCAGCAAAAGTAATTCAGGTAAAAATTGAAGGAAACAGAGCTCAGGTGGAGGTTCCCAAGGACCAACTTTCTTTAGCAATTGGCAGAGATGGTCAAAATGTGAGGTTAGCTTCTGAACTTACCGGCTGGAAAATAGATGTAGTGGAGACGAAAGAACCAAAAAAAGAAAAAAAGAATGAATAAAAAACTGAAAATCAAAGAGAATTATTTTTATAAATGTTCTTCGAGAATTTTTTTTATATTTACTCCTCCATTTCTTTTGGAAGAGTTTAATTCCTTTAACAACTCTTCTTCGTAAGTTGGTTTTTGAACTTTATAAAAAATCCCAATTGGAATTTTAGCATTTTCGCCATTCTTATAATCCCACTCTTGAATTTTTTTTAAGGCTCTTTCTTTGGAAGTAAGGTTTTCTTCTTCAAGTTCATAAACCTTTTCTTGATAAAATTGATAGGTATTAAATAAAGAGATGCAGGGTTGAAGAACTTCAATAAAAGAAAACCCTTTATGCTCTACGCCCTTTATAATTAACTCTTTAAGATGTTCAATTTTTGGACTATAGGCCCTAGCAATAAAGGTAGCTCCAGAAGCGAGCATTAATTCTAAAGGGTTAAATGGTTCTTCGATACTACCTTCTGGAGTTGATTTTCCTTTAAAGCCTTTAGGACTTGTAGCAGTAAATTGGCCGGTTGTTAAAGCAAAAACTCTATTATCGTGAATGAGAACTGTAATATCGATATTTCTTTTGGCGGCGTGAATAAGATGGTCAAGGCCTTCATCATAAGAATCACCATCTCCTGAAAAAGTAATAACTTTTAATGCAGGATTTCCTAATTTTATTCCCTCGGCTGTAGCCACTGCTCGGCCATGGAGTGAATAAAAACTGTTTAAATTTAGGTAATCAAAAATTTTAGCATGGCAACCGATGCCAGTAGTAAAAACAATATTTTCTTTTGGTACCCCTTTTGCAATAAGATCATTAACTGCATTTTTAAAGGCCTGGAGAATGTTAAAATTTCCGCATCCAGGACACCAAGTATTTTGAGCGTAAGTATCAAAATTTTCCATAAACTTAACTAAACAACTCACAACCTATAATCGAACTTTTTAAATAGTCAAAGTTATAAGCTGTTAGGTTAATTTTTCTATTATTTCTTCTGCTGTAAATGGTCTGCCATTATATTTTAAAATTCTTCCTTGCCCCGTAATTCCATAAGTATTAAAAAGTTTTTCCATCTGGCCCAAAACATTTGTTTCGACAAAAATTAATTTTTCAACACCCTCTAAAGATTTTTTAATTTCTTTTTCTGGAAACGGTTCAAGGAAAATTGGTTGAATCATCTTTATTCCTAATTTTTCTACTGCTTCTTTTGCCGGTCCCTTTGTAGAACCCCAGGCAACAATTGCTTCTTTCGATTCTTTATTCCCATAAATCTTAACTGCTCCTTCAGTTTTTTCTACTTCTTTTTCCATTTCTTTAAACTTTCTTAATCTTTTTTCTTGCATTTTTTCTATTGCATTTTCATCTTCTTCAATTGTAATTCCTACTTCGTCATGCTCATAACTTGTTGTTTTTACCACAATATCTTTTTTGCCGGGAAAAGCAAGAGGAGAGATGCCATTTTCAGTAATTTTATATCTTTTATAATCTTCTTTGCCATCCCATAAAAGTGGCTCTTCAATTTCCACTTTTGATTCTATTTCGGGGTGAAAAATAAAGGTACTTTCACACAAATCTTTATCAAGCAATAAAATAACTGGTGTTTGATATTTCCAAGCTAAATTTAAAGCCTTTCCAGAAAGATAAAAAGCTTCATCAGCATCGCCAGGAGCAATAACAAATCTTACAAAATCACCATGTCCAGCATTTAAAGCAAAAAGCAAATCGCTTTGAGCTGAATAAGTAGGAACGCCAGTCGCCGGAGCCATTCTTTGGCCCTCAATAATCACAATCGGGGTTTCGCTTTGAGCAGCTAAACTTAATCCTTCTGCCATTAAAGCAAAACCTCCACCTGATGTTCCTACCATCGTTCTTGCACCGGCATAAGCTGCTCCAATAGCAATATTTATTACGGCAATTTCATTTTCTAATTGTGAAACTTTAAGATTAAATTCTTTTTGGTGTTCGGCAAAGTAATGTAAAATAGGGCTTGTTGGGGTCATTGGGTAAGCAAAATAAATTTCCAGTCCTGCTTTTACTGCCCCAAGAGCAATCGCTTCATTTCCGGTTAAAAGAGGCAATGATTCTTTATGAACTTTTTCTATTTTTATTAGGTTTTGAGCTTCTTCATAAGCATGTTTTGCAATTTTGAGGTTTATTTCTGATTTTTCTTGAAATTCTTTTCTTAAAATATTTTCTACTATTTCCCAATCAATGCCGACAATTTTTGCAAAACTTGCAATTAAAGCTGTGTTTTCCATTATTAACGAACCGCCTTCTTCTTTTGAAATTTTTCGAGCAGGAATACCAATTCCTTTTTCAAGAGAAATTTCATCACTGTTATAAATTATTACTCCATTTTCTGCTAAATTTTTTTGATGCTTTTCAATAGTATTTTTATCTAAAGCCAAAAGGAAATCTATTTTTTCTCGATAGGAAAAAACTTCCTCATCTGAAGCTCTAATTTGAGAAAAATTATGGCCACCTTTTATTAAAGATTGATAATCTTCATGAATAAAAACACGATAGCCAAAGTTATTAAAAAGCTTCGCAATTAAAAGACCAGCTTTTCTTGATCCCTGGCCCGCCGCACCACCAATTAAAATAGAATAGTCAAACATAATAAGAATTCAAAAATTAAAAAGCAAAATTCAAAAAGGTTAATAAAATTACTTCTTTTTGTTTTTTGATATTTTTTGATATTTGCTTTTTCGATATTTTATTATATTATAATTATCAAGAATGATAAAGCAAGTAACTAAATATTAAGTCGATAGTTACTTATACTTACCTATATTAATTAACTATTTTAAAATATAAAATATGTTAGTTCTCACTCAAAAAGAAATTCAAAAAATTTTACCATTAAAAGATATTAAAAAAGTGGTAAATGTAGTAGAAAAGGCCTTTTTTGATTATGGTCAAAATAAAGTTCAAATGCCACCCAAACTTTATCTCTATTTTAAAAAATTTAATGGGGATTTAAGAATAATGCCTTCTTTTTCAGAAACTCTTAATTTAGCTGGAACAAAAATTGTTAATGTTCATCCTGATAACCCTAAAAGAAAATTAAAATCAGTAATGGCAGTTATTGTTTTGAATGATCCCAAAACAGGGATACCTCTTGCTTTATTAGATGGAACTTATATTACTGCTTTAAGAACTGGTTCAGCTTCAGCTATCGCTACAAAGTATTTAGCAAAAAAGAATGCAGAAACCTTAGGAGCAATTGGGGTTGGATTTCAAGCTATTACCCAAATCGCAGCTATTTTACAAGTAAAGAAGATAAAAAAGATCTTAGTTTATGATATTAACGAAAAAGCAATTGAAAATTTAAAAAAAGTTTTAGTAAAGGAAAAGATCAAAATTCAAAAAGCAAGCTTAGAAGAAGTAGCAAGGCAGGAAATTTTAGTTACTACTACGCCGGTAAGAAAACCAATTATTAAAAAAGAATGGATTTTACCAGGGACTCATATCAATGCTATTGGGGCAGATGCAAAAGGAAAGGAAGAATTAGATCCTCAAATTTTAAAAGAAGCTAAAATTGTGATTGATTCATGGGAACAAACTAGTCATTCCGGCGAAATTAATGTTCCCTTAGAAAAAGGAGTAATTAAAAAAGAAGATATTTATGGTAATCTAGGTGAAGTTGTAACTGGTAAAAGGCAAGGGAGGATAAATGATCAAGAAATTACTATTTTTGATTCGACCGGTTTAGCAATCCAAGATTTATATACAGCAAATTTAGTATATAAATTAGCAAAAAAGAAAAAAATCGGTAAAATAATCGATGTTATTTAAATAGTAAATTTATGAAACTAATAAAAAAAGGGGAATTATACTATCCCTCAAAAGATCTTCAGCAAAGGGCTTGGGTAAAAAATAAATCAATTTACAAAGAAGCGGAAAAAGACCCAATTTTGTTTTGGGAAAAAGCAGCAAAAGAACTTTTTTGGACAAAAAAATGGAAGAAAACTTTTGCAAACAAAGGAAAAGGGGATTTTCAATGGTTTGTTGGCGGAAAAACTAATATAACCTCAAATATTTTTGAAAGAAATCCTGAATATTTCGCTGAAATTAGAAACAAGGTTGCTTTAATTTTTGAACCAGAGCCAGCAGAAGAAAAACCAACATATTTAACTTATTACGAGCTTTATCGAAAAGTTAACCAATTTGCTAATGCCCTAAAAAAATTAGGAGTGAAAAAAGGGGATAGAGTTGGAATCTATCTTCCAATGATTCCAGAGGTTATTATTTCAATGCTAGCATGCGCCAGAATTGGGGCAATTCATATTGTTGTATTTTCTGCTTTTTCTTCAGAAGCGCTTAAAAAAAGATTAGAGATAAGCGGAGCAAAAATTTTAATTACGGCTGATAGTTATTGGCGTCGAGGAAAGATTATTGAATTAAAAAGAAGCGCTGAGGAAGGAATAAAAGGAACAAAAGTTCAAAAAATGATTGTAGTTAAGAGAATGGGAAATAAAATCAATTGGCATAAAAATCAAGATTTGTGGTTTGACGAACTTATCCAAAATGAATCTGATTTTTGTATTCCAAAAGAAATGGAGAGTGAAGACCCACTTTTTATTTTGCCAGAGAGCGGAACCGGAGGCGAATTTTTACCAATTTTGCATACAACTGGTGGCTACATGGTTCAAGCTTATTTAAGCGCAAAATGGATTTTTGACTTGCATCTAGATGATTTAATTTGGTCTACAGCTGATATTGGCTGGGTTACTGGCCACACTTATTCTTGTTACGGGCCTTTATTAAATGGTGGAACCGTTATTTTATTTGAAGGGGCGATTGATTGGCCAACTTCTGATCGATGGTGCCAAATTATTGAAAAATATGGAGTAACAATTTTTTACACTGCACCAACAGCAATTCGGATGTTCGCTAAAGAGATAGGCAAAAAGGCAGAAAAGTATCAATTTAAAACTTTAAGGATTTTAGGTTCAGTCGGCGAGCCAATTGACGAAAAAGCTTGGAATTGGTTTTTTAAAAAAGTGGGGAAAGAGCGTTGTCCTTTGCTTGATACTTATTGGCAGACAGAGACCGGTGGAATTGTTATTAGTTCTTTGCCAGGCATAGGGCCTTTCAAGCCAACCTTTACTGGCTTACCTTTCCCTGGAATAAAAGTTGATATTTTAAATGAGGAAGGAAAGAGGTGTAAGGAAAGCGAAGAAGGAAACTTGGTGATTTTATCTCCATTTTCTCCAGGGCTTTTAAGAGGAGTGTATCAATCGCGAAAAAAGTATTTTGAAAATTATTGGTTAAAATACGGTGATAAATATTTTACTTCTGACTTAGCTTATAAAGATGAAAATGGTTTAATTCGAATTGTTGGCAGGGCTGATGATGTAATAAAAGTAGCAGGCCATCGAATTTCTACTGCCGAGCTTGAAAATATTATTAGTAAAATTCCAGAAATAAACGAAGTAGCGGTAATTGGAGTACCTGATAAAATCAAAGGAGAAGTACCGGTAGTTTTTGCAGTTTTAAGGTCAAAAGAAATAAAAAACGATCTTTCGCAGAAAATTATTCAAAAGGTCGAAGAAGATTTTGGGAAAATTGCTAGGCCTGGAAAAATTTATTTTATTGAAGAATTACCAAAGACCCGCTCAGGAAAGATAATGCGCCGATTAATTAAGAATATTCTTACTGACAAATTCCTTGGAGATATTTCAAGCTTAGCAAACCCAGAAAGCGTAAAAAATCTAACTAAAAAACTTAATAAATAAAAATATGTCAATTACTGTTTTTATTGAAATACCAAAAGGTTCTTCTCAAAAATATGAGTTCGATGAAGAAGAAAAAACTATAAAATTAGATCGAACTCTTTATGGTCCAATGTATTTTCCATTTGAATATGGATTTATTAAGGGGACAAAAGGAGAAGACGGCGATCCTTTAGATTGTGTTTTATTAACTTCTTTTCCAACTTTTCCCGGCTGCTTAGTTGATGCCGAGCCAATCGGACTTTTGGAAATGGAAGACGAAGGGGGAATTGATACTAAAATTATCGCTGTGCCAAAAGCAAAAATCGATCCAAGATTTGAAGAAATCAAAGATGTTTCCGATCTTCCAGAACATACTAAAAAAGAGATAAAAGAATTTTTTGAAAATTATAAGAATTTAGAGCCAGGGAAGTGGGTAAAGCTTAAAGACTTTAAATCAAAAAGCGAGGCAGAAAAAGTGATCGAGAAATCTTTATTAAAGTAATTTTATCTAATGAGGCTGGCATTATATAACCATCACAAAGCCGAAGGTATGATGTTCCTGCGCAATTTCTACGGGATTATTTTATCTTTGTCTCGCAACGACGATATAATAGCGAATATTCGTGAATATTCTTGCAAATTCGCGAATAAACTATGAAACTCTCTTTTTTAAAAGAGAAAAGAATTTTAATTTTAGGCTTTGGTCGAGAAGGAAAAGATACTCTTTTGTTTTTGAGAAAAATTTTTCCTGAAAAACAAATAGGAATAGCTGATAAGTTAGAAATTAAAAATTTAAAATTAGAAATTAAAGATTATAAAAAGATTAAATGGTATTTTGGCAAAGATTACTTAAAAGCAATTGATGACTATGATATTATAATTAAATCTCCTGGAATACCAATTCACCTGCCAGAAATTGAAAAAGCAAAAAAAGAAAAAAAACTAACTTCTCAAACTGAAATTTTTTTTGAAAATTGTCCAGGAATGATTATCGGAATTACCGGCACAAAAGGAAAAAGTACAACAACCTCCTTAATTTATAAAGTTTTAAAAAATGGTGGAATTAAAGCGCATTTAGTTGGCAATATTGGAAAGCCAGTTTTATCTTCGCTTCTAAAAGCTTCTCAAAAAGATGTTTTTGTGTATGAACTTTCTTGTCACCAGCTTTGGAATTTAAAACACTCTCCTCATATTGCTGTTTTTCTAAATCTTTACCCTGAGCACCTAGATTATTATAAGAGTTTTCAAGAATATGCTAGAGCTAAAGCTAATATTTGCCTTTGGCAAACAAAAGATGATTTTTTGATTTATAATGCCAAAGATGAAAACGTAAAAAAATTTGCCAAAAAATCAAAAGCCAAGAAAGTTGCTCTTAAAAATTATTCTAATACCATAAAAAATGTTGGAATAAAAAAAATTCCTTTAATTGGAGAGCATAACCTTTTAAATATTTCTGCCGCAATTGAGGTCGGAAAAATTTTTAAAATTCAAAATAAAAAAATAAAAGAAGCAGTTGAAAATTTTAAACCTCTTCATCATCGCCTAGAGTTAGTTGGAACTTTTAAGGACATCACTTTTTATAATGATTCCCTAGCTACTATTCCTGAAACAACGATTGCCGCTATTGATGCTTTTGGTAATAAAGCAGAAACAATTATCCTTGGAGGATATGATCGAAATTTAAGCTTTAAAAAATTGGCTGAAAAAGTATTAAATTCAGGAATTAAAACCGTAATTTTATTTCCTACAACGGGAGAAAAAATTTGGAAAGATATTGAAAAACTTAGCAAAGTCCAAAAATTATCTAATTTACCACAACATTTTTTTGTTGATAATATGAAAGATGCTGTAAAATTAGCTTTTGAGAATACCCACAAAGGGAAGGTTTGTCTTTTGTCTTGCGCCTCGAGCAGTTTTAGCTTATTCCGCGACTATAAAGAAAAAGGAAACTTATTTAAAAAATGGGTAAGATGTTATGGAAATCTTAAATAGAATTCTCAATTTTAAATTTTCAATAAATTTTCATTATGTTTGAATTTGTTACTAACTCGGCAAAAGAAACAGAAAAATTAGGTGAAAAATTTGCGGAAAAAATTATTTATGGATATCCCAAGTTAAATCAAAAAAATTCTGCAATTACTCTTTCTTTAGAAGGAGAACTTGGAGGGGGCAAAACAACTTTTTTAAAGGGTTTTGCTAAGAAATTAGGAGTAAAAGAAAAAATAAAAAGCCCAACATTTATTATTATGAGAAAGTATCAATTAACAACCGACAACAAACAACAAATAACAAAAGATCGTAAGTTGAAAAGTCGGTTTTACCATTTTGATTGCTATCGAATAGAAAATCCAGAAGAACTGTTAGGTCTTGGATTTCAAGAAATTATTCAGAATCCTCAAAATATTGTAGCAATTGAGTGGGGTAATAAAATAAAAAAATTATTGCCCAAAAATTATATTAAAATTAAATTTGAATTTTTAGGGAAAGAAAAAAGAGGAATTAAAATAATAAAATAATGAAATAATTAAATCAGTATTTTTTATTAATATTCAAAATGTTTTTCTTTTTAAAACTTAAAAATCCTAAAACTAACCCCATAACAAAAATTGTAATAAGATTAATATAGGACCAATAATTATTATCTTTTGGCCAACCCCAAAATGAATATTCGTCAAATATAAGAGCAAGAGAAACTCCTGAAATTATATTTAAAAAGAACGGCGTATATTTTGAAGGGTTGATTTCTTTAAATAAAAGAATTAAATAAATAATTAATAAGATAAAAAGCAAGAATCCGCCAAGCGTATAATGATGATAATGAATATTTTTTATTTCAATAAAGCCAAAAGGACTATTCTTGTTTTCAATTAAAAATACATTTATTCTTACAAAAAGAATAGTAACAATAAAAGAAATAAATATTAAAAGAAAAGAGTTTATTTTCATAAATTTATTATATCTTAATTTTAATAAAAAATCATAAAACTATGGTTGAAACTATTATTGGTTCTACTGAATGTCTTATTAATGGAATTGCGACTTTGTTAGTATCTTTTTTATCTTTTTATACTTTTTATTATATTTATAAAAACCAGTCCAACGAAAGTTATCTTTTATATTTCTGTCTTTTTTGGTTAATGGTAGCTATTACTTGGCTTTTTAATGGGATAAGGTTATTTTTTGCTTATTTCGGAAATTTTGAAATAGATAAGATGTTATTCCAAGTGGGTGAGGTTTTTTCTATTCTTTTCCAGCCTCTTCTTGGAAGTTTTGTTATTGTAGATCGAATTGTTAAAAATAAAAATTTAAAGATTTTTGTTTTTACTCTTTTTGCTTTATATTTTACCTGGGTCACAATTGCTATAATGTTGTTGCCTGTTCTTCTCAGCCCCACATCGTCTTCTTATCGGACCAACTATAAACATGGTGAATCAGAAACTTCTTGGCAGTTAACTGAGTATGGTCTTTTTGCTCTGGCGGTTGTATGGATTTTTGATCTTTTACAATCTGTTTTTAGGAAAAAAAGAGGAAGAATTCAGCCAGACTTGGTTTCAATTTTAGTAATGTTTTCAATATTTCTTTATGCGGTGATTAATTTTTTTAATGAAAGAATATTAATAACTGATTGGATAGTAATAATTTTGAGAATTTTAATGCTAACAGGCCCATTCTTAGCAATTATCGCTGCTTATTATTTAAAAAGAGAAAATGCAATTAAACAATTAACAAAAGCTTTAGAAAAAGTGAGAAAAGGTAATTTCGATGTTCAAGTAAATATTCAAACCAGAGATGAAATTGAAGAGATGGCAGAAACTTTTAATAAGATGATAAAGGATATTAAAGCTTATCAATCACGCCTTGAAGAAGTAGCTCAAGTACTTGAGATAAGAGTCAAAGCTCGAACTCATCAACTTGAAGAAGAAAAAGCAAATTTAGATTTAATGGTTAAAGAAAGGACAAAGGAACTCGAGAAAAGAATTAATGAGCTTGAAAGGTTTCATAAAGTAACAGTTGGTCGAGAATTAAAAATGAGAGAATTGAAGGAAAAAAATAAAGAGCTTGAAAAGAAAATTAAAGAGCTTGAGGAAAAATTAAAAGAAAAATAATATGAAACTTCTTATTATTGATTCAAATGCCCTTTTGCATCGTTCATTCCACGCTCTACCTCCTCTTACTAACAAAAAAGGAGAAGAAACTGGCGCTGTTTATGGATTTTTATTAACTTTATTTAAAGCAATAAACGATCTTCAGCCCGACTTTATTGTTGCAACTTTTGATTTTCCTGCTCCTACTTTTCGCCATAAAAAATTCAAAGAGTATAAAGCAAAAAGAGTTAAAGCTCCAGAAGAATTTTATCAGCAAATTCCCAAAACAAAAGAAATTTTAAAAGCATTTTCTATTCCTTTATTTGAAAAAGAAGGATTTGAAGCTGATGATTTAATTGCCACTATTGTTAAAAAATCCCAAGAAAAAAATCCTCAGTTAGAAATTTATATTTTGACTGGAGATTTAGACACTCTTCAGCTTGTTAGCGAAAAAACAAAGGTTTATACTTTAGGAAGAGGAGTTAAGGAAACAGTCATTTATGATGAGAAAAAAATAAAAGGAAGATTTAATCTCGAATCTCGACAAATGGTTGATTTTAAAGCTTTATCTGGTGATCCCTCTGATAATATTCCCGGTGCTAAAGGTATTGGGAAAAAAACAGCGATTGATCTTTTAAAAAAATATGATAATTTAGAAAATCTTTACCAAAAAATTGAAGAAAATAATGCAAAAGATTTAAAGTCAAGAATAAAAGATATTTTATTAAAAAATAAAGAGCAAGTGTTTTTTTCTCAAATTTTAGCAAAAACTCGTGATGATGCACCAATAGATTTTAATCTTGAGGAATCTAAGTTTGGTAATTTTAATAGAAGAAAAATAGAAGAAGTTTTAAAAGATTTTGAATTTTTTAGTTTATTGAATAGAATACCTACTTTAGAGGCTTCAACAATTCAAAATGAAGAAAATAAAAATCAAGCTTGCCTTCCATCTTTTAAAAATTCAATGAAAAGTTAAAGGTCAAAAAATTAAAAATAAATAAAACTATGGAAGAAATTGTATTTTTTGAAACAGTATTAGCAACATTGCAAACTTTAATTAATTTTATTGCTTGGGCCATTGTTATTTTTTATTTAATGGGCAGAATTCCGTGGGTAAAAAATTTTATTTACAAAAAAGAATATTCAAAGAGAGAAAAAATAGGATTAATTTTAGTATTTGGATTTTTAGGGATTTTAGCTTCTGAATATGGTTTGCCTTTGATAGGAGTGACAGTGAATATTAGAGATTGTATTACTATACTTGCTGGAATCTTAGGGGGGCCAGCCGTTGGAATTGGCGCTGGTTTAATCTCTGGTCTTTATAGGTTAACCGGCCTTTGGTGGCAAGGATGGACGGGTAGTTTAGGATATTGGTCAGCGGTAGGGGGCACCCTAGGAACAATCGGTGCTGGCTTGCTTGGAGCTTGGCTATCCAAATATAAAAATATTAATATCCGAACTCTAAATGGAAATAAAATCGGAACGGTCGCTCTTTCAACTTTTTGTTGGGAGGTTATTCATATAGAAACAATTGTTCCATTAACAGCTTCTTTATATACTGAAAAAACAATCATTTGGGCTATGGAAACACTTTTTAGAGATGTTTTATTGCCGATGACCATTGCAAATGTTCTTGGAATTGTTTTATTCCTTTTTGTTGCTTGGGATATTTTTTTAAGAAGAGAAGTCGAAATAGCTCTAGAAGAAATTAAAAAAGAAGAAGAAAAAGAAAATAATAAAATTTAAAATATGGAAAAACAATTAGAAAATGATTCTTCAACAGTTCTTAAAACAGAAAAAAAAATCTCTGAAAAAGAGAAAATTGAGAAATTGGAAAAAGAAAAGAAAGAATTAGAAAAATTAAAAATTGATTTAGAGGTAAAATTAGCAACTATAGAAAAAGAATTAGAAAAAACAAAAAAAGAACTCCAAGAGAAGAACGAAGAGATAGAAAAAATTCAAAGACTGGCCTTGGGAAGAGAACTTAGAATGGCTCAATTAAAAGAAGAAATCGAGGAATTAAAGTCAAAATTAAAAAACGAAAAATCATTTTAAAATATTTTATGAAAAAAGATTTTAAAAAAGAAATTGAAAATCTTATGAAATTGGAGGGAAAAACCAAAGGAGAGGTTTTTAAAACAGACGCTGAATATTTATTAGAAAAAGAAGGCAAAGAAGGTTTGAAAATAGTTCAAGAAGAAACAAAAAGGTTGGGATATCCAATACCCTATGAAAGAATAAAAGGAACTGATTGGTATCCAATTGGCTTAAGAGTTGTTTCTTTCTTTGCAATAATGAATACATTAAATTGGAAAGAAAGAGAAATTGAAGAAATGGGAAAATTTGCTCCGAAAATTTCTTTTATTGTAAAAATTTTTATGAGAACATTTCTTTCCCCGGAAGTAGCAGTAAAACAAGCTCCTCGTATATGGCCAAGACATTATAATGTAGGCGAATTAAAAACTTCCGAATTTAAAGAAGAAAAAAAGAATGATAATGAAATAGAAGGTTCTTGTGTAATATCTATTTTTAATTTTAAAGTTCATCCTATTTTGTGTAGTTATCTTAAAGGTTATTTTTTGGGATTGGCAGAAGCTATTGTAGGTAAAAAATCAATAAAAGAAATAAGATGCGATGAAATAAAATGTATTTTTAAAGGAGGTGAGTATCATCAATATTTTCTAAAATGGATTCGTTATGAATAATATAAATATTGTTTCCTCAGATGATTATCAAACATTGAAAGAAGATTTTGAAGATTTAAAATTATACCTGGAAGAATTAGAAAAAACTTTGCCAGTTGGTTTTTGTGTTATAGGTGCAAGGGGTAATATTAATAATGCAAACAAAACTTTTCAAGAATTAACCGGTTATCAATCTTTAGAAATAATAGGAGAATTCATTGAAAAATTTTTTTTAGAAAAGGAAGAATTATTAAATTTAATAAAAGAGGCTCAAAAGCAAAAAAGCATAAAAGGAAGAGAATTTACTTTAATAACGAAGAATGAAAAAGAAATCCCAGTCACTGTTTCAATTTCTCCAAGAAGAGATGCGGAAGGAGAATTAATTGGTTATTTTTTAGTAATAACAGAAATTCAAGAGGCAAAAGAATATCAAAAAAAATTAGAAGAAATGGCAGAAGAAAGAGCTATTGCTTTAATTCGTGAAAAAGCCTTAGTAAGAGACGCTGAGCAAAAAGCAAAATGGTTGGAAAGAAGAACAAAAGAGTTAGAAGATTCAAGATTAGCTCTAATGAATATCTTAGAAGACATTGAAGAAGAAAGAAAAAAATTAGAAGAAGAAAAAAATAAAACTCAGGCAATAATTACTAATTTTGCTGATGGGCTTTTATTCTTTGATCAAGAGAAAAAACTTTCCTTAATGAATCCTCAAGCTGAAAATTTTTTAAAAGTAGAAGCTGAGAATTTAATAGGTAAACCTATTTCAGAAATTTCAAAAATTCCAGAATTTCAAACCTTAATAAATATTATTAGTAAAGAAATAAAAAAAGTTTTTCGAGAAGAATTAAAAGTTAAAGAAGATTTTGTTTTAGAAATTTCAACTGTTTCAATAAGTAGTGAAAATGAAGAAATAGGAACATTAGTAATTTTGCATGACGTAAGCAGAGAAAAGTTAGTAGAGAAAATGAAGAGTGAATTCGTTTCTATTTCTGCTCATCAATTACGAACCCCACTTTCAGCAATTAAATGGAGCATATCTTTATTAAAGGATATTGTTAAAGAAGAAGAAGCTCAGGATTTAATTGAAAAACTTGAAGAATCTAATGATCGAATGATAAAATTAGTTGATGATCTTTTAAACGTAAGTAGAATCGAAGAAGGAAGATATATTTATAAACCTGAATTAAAAGATTTTGTTCAAATTGCTGAAGATACTATTAATCCGCGGATTGAAACAGCAAAAAGAAAAGGGATAAATTTTTCTTTTAAAAAACCGGAAGAGTCAATTCCAAAAGTAAAAGTTGATGAAGAAAAAATTTCTCTTTGTGTCCAAAATTTAGTAGAAAATGCCATTAATTATACTTCAAAAGGTGGAAAAGTTGAGGCAGAAATAAAATATGATAAAGCAAAGAAAGAAATCGTTTTTTCTGTAAAAGATACAGGAATTGGAATTCCAAAAGATCAACAAGATAGGATTTTTACTAGATTTTTTAGAGCAGAAAACGCAATACGGCAAGAAACTGAAGGAAATGGTTTGGGGCTTTTTATTACTAGGAATATTGTTGAAGCACATAAGGGAAAAATTTGGTTTGAATCAGAAGAAGGCAAGGGCTCAAAATTTTATTTTAGCTTGCCAGTGAAATAAAAAAATTGACTTTGTCTAACTTTAGCGATAAAATAAAAATGGTCGAAAATTTGACATAATTAAATTGAAATAATAAAATAATAAATAATATGGCAAAGAAAATTTTAATACTTGAAGATGAAAAGATTTTAAGTGATCTTTTAGAAAAAAAGTTAAAAGAGGAAGATTATGAAGTTGTTGTTGCTCCTAATGGTGAAGTTGGGCTTTCAAAGATGAAAGAAGAAAAATTTGATTTAATTCTATTGGATGTTATTATGCCAAAAAAGGGAGGATTTGAAGTGCTTGAGGAAATGCAAAAAGATGCTGAATTAAAAGAAATTCCTGTTATTATTATTTCTAACTCTGGTCAACCAGTTGAAATTTCTCGCGCACTTGAGCTTGGAGTAAAGGACTATTTAGTAAAAACTCAATTTGATCCCCAAGAAGTTATCGAAAAAGTTAAAAAACAAATAAGATAAATCTATGGCTAAAATTTTAATCGTAGAAGATGATAAATTTTTAAGAGAACTTCTACAAGCAAAACTAATAAAAGAAGAAGATTTTTCAGTTTCTGTGGCAGAAGATGGAGAACAAGGGCTAAAAAAAGTTCAGGAAGAAGGGCCAGACCTTGTTCTTTTAGACCTTATTTTACCCGGAATGGATGGTTTTGAAGTTTTAAAAAAAATTAAGGAAAATCCTGCTATTGCCGATACAAAAGTAATTGTACTTTCAAATCTTGGCCAGAAAGAAGACGTGGAAAGAGCAATGAAGCTAGGAGCAACCGATTACATGGTTAAGGCACATTTTACCTTAGATGAGATTATTGAAAAAGCAAGAAAAGTTTTACAAGATTGATTAAGGATTAGAATATGCCAGAGTTACCAGAAGTAGAAACTATCGTTAGAGAACTTAATAAAACTAAGCCACCCATTATTGGGGTTGGCTTTTTTGATGTTTGGACAGATAATCCAAAAATGATAAAAAAACCAAAAGATTTTGAGCAATTTAAAAAAATAATAAAAGGGAAAAAAATTCAAAAAATTTGGCGAAGAGGGAAAAATATTATTTTCGATCTTAGCGAAAATTATTCTCTTTTAATCCATCAAAAACTGACTGGTCATTTATTGTTTGGCAAATGGGAGTTTAAAAATGGTTTTTGGAAAACAAAAACAAAGGGTCCCTTAGAAGACAAAATAAATAGTTATATTCATTTATTATTCACTCTTGACAATGATTGGATGCTTGCCCTTTCTGACCTACGAAAATTTGCTAAAGTAGAATTATGGGAAAGCGATCAATTAATCAATTCAAAAGAATTTAAAAATTTAGGGCCAGAGCCCTTAGAAGAAGCTTTTACTTTTGAAAAATTCAAAGAAGTTATTCAAAAAACCCAAGGGAAAATTAAGCAAGTATTAATGGATCAAACTATTATTGCTGGAATTGGCAATATTTATTCAGATGAGATCTTATGGGAAGCAAAAATCAATCCTTTTAAGAAAGTGAATCAATTAAACGATAAGGAGTTAAAAAGAATCTATCAAGCAATGAAAAAAATTTTAAAAAAAGCCGTTGAAGCCGGAGGAGAGAGTATTTCTGATTTTCGAAGAATTTCTGGCGAAAAAGGCGGTTTCGATCCCTTGAGAAAAGTTTATCGCCGTGAAGGTCAATCGTGCTTTCGTTGTGGAGCAATCATTAAAAGAGTGCAAATAAGAAGTAGGTCTGCTCATTTTTGTCCGAAATGCCAATCTCTCGAATAATAAAAATTGAAAGTTCTTTAAAAATATTTTAAAATAAAAGATAGTTTTGGATTTATAAAAGACATAAAAATTTTTACACTTTTTCCGATTTATGAAATTTTCAAAAAAGCAAAAGAAAATTATTTCTTCGCTTATAGTAATTTTTATCCTGGGAGGAATTTTATTTTTTCTTCTTTCAAGACCAGGTAATATTTTCCAAATAGAAGGAGAAGCAGAAAATCTTACAAAACCAAAAGAAAAAAATAAAAGTCCTTTTTCTGGGATTTCTTGTAAAAATAATAAAAATCGAGCTTTTGGAATAGTTCTTGGAGAATATCCAGAGACAATGCCCTTGTCTTCTCCTGGTAATGCTGATATAATTATTGAAGCACCAGTAGATAATCCTAATGGTATTGCTCGATTAATTGCTATTTTTCAATGTCAAGATTCGGGGGAAATAGGCTCAATTCGTTCAGCAAGGCCTTTTATGGCTGATTTAGCTTTAGGATATGATTTAATTTTTGCTTCGTGGGGAGGGCCTGATTCAGCAATTTCTAGAATTAAAGACCTAGGAGTAACTTATCTTGATGCAAGGGTGAATCCTTTTGGTATTTTTTTCCGTAAACAAAATGTTCCTACTCCCCATAATGGTTTTGCTTTGCTTGAAGGATTAAAAAAAACCTCAGAAGAATTAGGAATGCGACAGGAAAATTACTTTGAGGGTTACCAATTTTTAGATGAAGACGAGGTAGTTTACCAAAAAGCTTCTCAAGAAATTGAAATTAATAACTATTATTATCCGGTAAAATGGGTATACGATCAAAAGAACAAAAGTTATCTTCGCTTTTGGAACGGCGAAGAAATGATTGATAGAAATACTGCAAAGCAAATTGAGGCAAAAAATGTCGTTTTGATGAGAACAGAAATGAGTACTTTATCTGAAGGAGTGATAAATATAAAAATAGAAGGAAGTGGCAATGCAACTATTTATCAAGGAGGGAGAGAAATCCAAGGAACTTGGAAAAAGGAAAGTCCACAAGGGAAATTAACTTTCTTTGATCAGGGTAATAAAGAAATTCAATTTATTCCTGGTCAAATATGGATAGAAATAATAGGTTAAAAATCAAAAATCAAAAATCAAAAATCAAAATGAAAATCTAAAATGTAAAAAGAATTTTTTTATCATTTTTGAATTTTTCTTTTTAGTTTTGATGTTTGCATTTTGATTTTTTATTATGTTAGATATAAATTTAATAAGAAAAAAACCAGATTTTGTTAAAAATTCATGCGCTAAAAGGAACATAAATATAGATGTTGATAAAATTTTACTTTTAGATGAAGAAAAAAGAAAATATCAAAAAAAGATTGAAGATTTACGTTTTGAGCAAAATAAACTTTCAAAAGAATCCCCTTTGCCTTTAAAAAAATTAAAGGCTATAAAAAATGAAACAAAAACAATAGAAGCTCTTTTAAAAGAGAAAGAAGAAGAGCTTGAAAAATTACTTTTTTCAATTCCGAACCTTCCTCTTGAAGATGTCCCTATCGGTAGAGACGAGAGAGATAATGTAGTTTTACGAGAAGTAGGAGTAAAGCCAAAGTTTGACTTCCAACCAAAAGATCATTTAGAAATTGGTGAAAAACTTGACTTAATTGACGTTAAAAGAGCAGCTAAGGTTTCGGGAACAAGGTTTGGTTATTTAAAGAATGAAGCAGTTTTGATTGAATTTGCTTTAGTAAAGTTAGCCTTGGAGATTACAATGAAAGAAGGTTTTACACCGGTCGTGCCACCAGTAATGATAAAACCTCAAATGATGAAGGGAATGGGATATATTGATACCAAGGAAGATTTGGCTGAAAGATATTTTTTAGAAAAAGATAATTTATTTTTAGTAGGGACTTCTGAACAATCAATTGGTCCGATGCATGCAGATGAAATTTTTGAAGAAAAAGAACTTCCTCGAAGATATGTTGGTTTTTCAACTTGTTTTCGAGAAGAGGCCGGTTCTTATGGGAAAGACAGTCGAGGAATTTTACGAGTTCACCAATTTGATAAGGTAGAAATGTTTATTTTCTGTCGACCAGAAGATTCAAGAAAAGAACATCAATTATTGTTGTCTCTTGAAGAAAAATTAATGCAACTTTTAAAAATCCCTTATCGAGTGGTTCAACTTTGCACTGGCGATATTGGCCGATCTTCTGCAGCTACTTTTGATGTAGAGTCTTGGATGCCAGGGCAAGAGAAGTATCGAGAGACTCATTCTTGTTCTAATTGTACAGATTTTCAATCTCGAAGATTAAATATTAAATATAAAACTCGAACTTCAAAACTTCAATACGTTCATACCCTAAATGGCACTGCTTTTGCTATTGGTAGAACTTTAATTGCTATTCTTGAAAATTATCAACAAAAAGATGGAAGTGTTAAGATTCCTGAAGTTTTGCAAGAGTACATAGGTAAAAAAGTAATAACTAAAAATTAGTAAAATTTTAAAGATAATTTATTGCGGTAGATTTACTGCTATTTTTTGTTTTTTTATGATTTATGATTTAATTATTATTGGAGGTGGTCCAGCTGGTATTACTGCTGGTATTTATGCGGCAAGACAAAGGCTGAAAGCGCTTTTAATTGCTAAGGGTTTAAGCAATCAAATATCAAAAAAATCAGTTCTTATTGAAAATTACCCTGGCTTTCCAGAAATTTCAAGCATAGAATTGCTTCAAAAGTTTCAAGAACATTTAGAAAAATTTGTTAAAAAAGGATATATAGAAGCAAAACAAGATACAGTAATAGAAGTTGAATTAATAAAAGAAAAGAATATTTTTTTAGTCAAAACTACTAAAAATCAAAAATTTCAAGCAAAAGCAGTGATTGTAGCCACTGGTGCTGATCCAAGGCCACTTGAGGTTCCAGGGGAAAAAGAATTTATTGGAAAGGGAGTATCTTATTGTGTTACTTGTGATGCTGCTTTCTTTAAAGATAAAACTGTTGTTGTAATTGGCGGAGGAGATGCTGGTTTTGAAGCAGCGATTGCTCTTGCAAAATGGGCAAAAGAAATTTATATTTTGGAAGCAGGAGAGGAAGTGAAAGCTGATAAAATCAATCAAGAAGAAGCTAAAAAAGCAAGAAAGATTGAAATAATAACAAATGCCATTTTAAAAGAAATAAAAGGAGATAATTTTGTTAATTCGATCTCATATTTTGATCGAAAAGAGAATAAAGAAAAAAACTTAAAGGTTGATGGAATTTTTGTTGAAATCGGAACCCAACCAGCTACAGCTTTTGTTAAGGGATTAGTTGAGTTTAACGAAAGGGACGAGATAAAAGTTGATCCTTTTACTGGTGAGACTTCAATGTCTGGAATTTTTGCCGCAGGAGATGCTGATAATGTTCCTTATAAGCAAATTGTAATTGCTGCGGGCGAGGGAGCAAAAGCAGCTATTTCATCTGCAAAATATATTAAAAAACTAAATACTAAATACTAAATACAAATTTTCAATTTTCAATTTCTAATTTCTAAACTACAAACTACAAACTTTTTTGTCATCGCGATCCCGCTGAAAATTCCAAACTTTGATTGTCATCGCGAGCGAGATCGAAGATCGAGCGTGGCGATCTCAATGCATTACCTCGGGATTGCTTCGTCACTTCACTCCTCGCAAAGACAGTAAATAAATTTCAATACTCAATAACCAATTTTCAATCAAATCCTAAATTCTAAACTTAATTTAAAATTAGAAATTATATTATGCCCCTATAGTTCAACGGATAGAACAAGAGACTCCTAAGCTCTTGATCCAGGTTCAATTCCTGGTAGGGGCAAATAAAAATCAATTTGACTTGAGCCCCTAAAGGCGAAGAAATGGGCCCATAGCTCAGCTGGTAGAGCGCCCGCATGGCATGCGGGAGGTCAGCGGTTCAAATCCGCTTGGGTCCAAATTTTTAAAAAGAGTAAATAATCATCCCTTAATTATGAGGGTCTTTTTTATAAAAATATGACCACTCTTCAAATATTTTTAATGGTTTTAATTGGTTTATTTACTGGTGCTGTAACTGGATTAACTGGTGCTTCTGGAGTAATGGTTGTTGTTCCTTTGGCTACAGTATTATTAAATTTTCCTATTCACCAAGCCATAGGCACAAGCTTAATAGTTGATGTTTTAGCACCTTTAGCAATTTCTTATACTTATTATAAGCACGGAAACATAGATATAAAATCTGGAATATGGATAGCTCTGGGTTCAGTTTTAGGAGCTCAATTAGGAGCTTATTTTGCTGCTGGTGTTTCAGCTGGAAATCTTGGCGGGGCATTTGGAATATTTATGATAATTATGGGCATAATTTTATGGAGAAATGGAATAAATCGTGAGGTTATAACGAAAAAAATGAAAAGAATAGTAAAATTTGAAACCCAAACCCAAAGAATAATCACTGCTTTAATTTTAGGTTTCTTTGTTGGTCTTTTAACAGGATTTCTTGGTGCAGGAGGGGGAGGAATAGTTTTATTAATTTTAATTTTTGTTTTAGATTTTCCGCTTCACAAAGCAATTGGCACTTCAGCTCTTATTATGGCAATAACTGCATGTTCTGGGGCAATTGGGTATGGCTTGCATGGAAATACAAATATTCTTTCTGGCTTAATTTTAGGTTTTATTGCCGCAGCGAGTGGTGTTATCAGTGCTAAATTTGCTAATAAAATCAACGAAGAAGTTTTAGCTAAAACAGTAGGAGTAATATTTGTTTTACTTGGTGCATTAACAACATTTTTGCAATTCAAATCTTAAAAGCAGGCTAGTAATGTTTTTAAATTTGATTTATTTTTATTTTTAAATTAAAATTTATTTTTTAAAACCGTTGAAGTTATATTTAGCGGTTTTAAATTATAAACAAATGAAAAAATTTTCCTTTGAAGCAGTTATTTTTGATTTAGATGGAGTTATTACCGATACAGCTATTATTCATTTTAAGGCTTGGAAAGAAGTATTTGATGAATATTTAAAGCAAAACGAAAAAAACTTTAAAGAGTTTACAAAAAATGATTATTTTTCTTATATTGACGGAAAGCCAAGAGCCGAGGGAGTAAAAAGTTTTTTGGAATCAAGAAATATCCATCTTCCACTGGGGCTGCCAAATGATTCTTCTTTAAACGAAACAATTTGGGGGATAGGAAACAAAAAAAATGAAAAATATCTTGAAATTTTAAGGAAAGAAGGAGTAAAAATTATTCCTCAAACTGTTCAATTTATAAAAAAACTAAAAAATTCCGACATTAAAATCGGAGTTATTTCTTCTTCTAAAAATTGTCAGGAGGTCTTAAAATTAGCTGGGCTTAATAAAATTTTTAATACAAGAGTTGACGGAAAAACATTAGAAAAATTTGGTTTAAAAGGAAAACCAAATAGTGACGTTTTTTATTTAGCTGCTAAAAATCTTAAAACTATTCCAGGAAAATGTGTGGTAGTGGAAGATGCGATTTCTGGGGTACAGGCAGGAAGGAATGGTGGATTTGGGTTAGTAATTGGTCTTGCCTCAGGCAAAAAGAAAACAGATTTATTTTTAGCTGGAGCGGATATTGTAGTAAAAGATTTATCACAAATTAATCTTAACTGGTTAGAAAAATGGTTTTCAAAAAAACCAGAAATTTTATCTTGGCAAGAAAAACCTTCTTTTTCTCAATTTTCTAATAGTAAAAAAATAATTAATCCTTTTTACTTCCGTTCTTTTAAAACAATTTTTTCTAAGAGAAATTTAGTTTTTTTCCTTGATTATGATGGTACTTTGACTCCTATCGTTGCGCGACCTGAGCTTGCAATAATTTCTCCAGAGATGAAAAATTCTTTAAAAGAACTTTCAAAAAAATATCAAATAGTGATTGTTTCGGGAAGAATACGAAAAGAAGTAGAGAAGATGGTTGGAATAGAAGGGATTTTTTATGCTGGCAGTCATGGAATGGACATTAAAGGACCTAAAAAATCAATGATTCATCCTCAAGCCAAATCTGTAATTCCTATTATTTCAAAATTAGTTGAATCACTATCAGAAAGATTAGGTTCTATTCCGGGTATTTTAATTGAGAATAAAAAATATAGTTTCGCGGTACATTATCGTTTAGTAGCTCAAAAAGATTTTTCAAAAATTAAAAAAGAAGTAGATAAAATTAAAAAGACTTATCCTGAATTACGGTTAATAGCAGGGAAAAAAGTTTTTGAGTTTTTACCAGCTATAGATTGGAATAAAGGCAAGGCTGTACTTTGGATTATGGAAGCTTTAGATGTTAATTTTGAGAACTTCGAAATAATTTATATCGGAGACGATGTTACTGACGAAGATGCTTTTCGAGTAATAGGACCAAGAGGAACTGGAATATTGGTTGCTGAGGAAGAAAAAATTTCTTTTGCTAATTTTAGAGTTTTTTCACCAAACGAAGTGGAACAACTTTTTAAAAAAATTCTATGAAAAATTTAGATTTATGGAAAATTACTTATTCTGCTTTTTCACCAAAAGAACAAAAAACAAGAGAAGCTTTATTCACTTTAGCTAATGGTTATTTTGGTACGCGAGGAACATTATCTGAAGCGAATGCTTCAGATATTTTTTATCCTGGAACTTATCTGGCTGGAGTTTATAATAAACTTTCAACCGATATTTCCGGTAAAAGAGTTTATAATGAAGATTTAGTTAATGCCCCTAATTGGTTGCCTTTAACTTTTAAAATTGAAGAAGAAGAATTTTTTTATCCAAGTGAAGAAAATATTATTTCTTATAAGGTTGAGCTTAATATGAAAGAAGGATTATTTTATGCAGAAATAAGAGTTAAAGATAATAAAAATAGAATAACTAAAATTTGTAACTGGCGAATTGTTTCGATGGCAAATCCTCATTTTGGAGCAATAAGATATTTAATTTCTCCGGAAAATTATAGTGCTAAAATCACAATTAGGTCTGGTCTTGATGGTTCGGTTGAAAACAAGGGAGTGGAGCGATACAAAGATTTAAGTTCAAAGCATTTGAAATTACTTGAAACAGGGAATTTTAGCTCAAATGGTATTTATTTAACGAGCATTACTAACCAATCTAAAATTAAAATTAGTGAAGCATCAAAGATTTTTCTTTTTAAGGGAGATAAAAAAATTTTTCCAAAAATTAAAATAATTAAAGAAAAAGAAAAAATTTTTCAAGAACTTAAAATAAATGCTCAAAAAAATAAAATTTACAAAATAGAAAAAATTGTTTCAATCTATACTTCTCGAGATCTTTCTTTCCCTCAAAAAGCTGCTATTACTTCTTTAAAAAATATTTCTGGTTTTTCAAAACTTTTTGAGGCCCACAAAAAAGCTTTTGTAAATCTTTGGGAAAAAACAGATATAAAAATTGATAGAGATGAATTTTCTCAAAAAACATTAAGATTTACTATTTTTCACTTGCTTCAAACCGCTACAATTCATAATCAAAATATTGATGCTGGCTTTCCTGCTAGGGGATTAACTGGCGAAGCCTACAGAGGGCATATTTTCTGGGATGAAATTTTTGCTCTCCCTTTTTATAATCAATTTCAACCCGAAATTACCAAAGCGCTTTTACTTTATCGTTACCGACGCCTACCTCAGGCAAAAGCTAATGCTAAAAAAGAAGGTTTTGAAGGGGCAATGTTTCCTTGGCAATCAGCTTCTTCAGGAGAAGAAGAGACTCAAATATTACACTTAAATCCAATTTCTGGGAAATGGGACCCTGATTATAGTCGGTTTCAAAGACATATTTCTTTTGATATTGCTTATAATGTTTGGCGATATTGGAAAGAAACTGGCGATGATGAATTTTTAAAAAAATATGGAGCAGAAATGATATTAGAAATTGCTCGTTTTGGAGCAAGCCTTACTCGTTTTGAAAAGAAAGATAAGCGATACCATACTTATAATTGTATGGGGCCTGATGAATTTCATGAAAAATATCCTGATAAAAAAGCACCAGGGTTAAAAGACAATACTTATACAAACTTGATGATTTCTTGGACCATAAGCATAGCTTTAGAGATTATTAAAATTCTTTCACCAAAAAATCAGGAGCAATTAACAAAAAAAATTAAATTATCAGAAAAAGATTTTAAAGAATGGGAAGAAATTGCAAAAAAAATGAAAATTGTTATCAACAAAGAAGGAATTATTGCTCAGTTTGATGGCTATTTTGAGCTAAAAGAATTAAATCTCCAAGAATACAAAGAAAAATATGGGAACATCCAACGTATGGATCGAATTTTAAAAGCTGAAGGAAAATCACCGGATGAATATAAGGTATCAAAGCAGGCTGATACTTTAATGTTTTTCTTTTTATTCCCATTTGAAGAAGCTAAAAAGATTTTTAATCAACTTGGATATTTTTTAAGCGAAGATTTGCTTAAGAAAAATTATCAGTGCTATTTAAAGAGAACTACTCATGGCTCTACTTTAAGCAGAGTAGTTTATGGTTATCTTGCCCAGTTTTTAGGTTTTCAAGAGGATGCAAAAAAATTTTTTAAAGAAATTTTAAAATCTGATCTTTATGATATTCAAGGAGGAACCACTTCAGAAGGTATTCATACCGGCACAATGGGCGGTGCTGAAGAAATTGTAAAAAGAGGATTTGTAGGAATTGATCTTTTGTTGGAACATTTAAAAGTTTCTCCTTTCCTTCCCCAAAATTGGGTAAAAATTGAGCTTAAAATTCTTTATCAAAAAATATGGCTTTCTTTTAAATTAAACAAAAGAGAAATAGAAATTAAAACAAGTAAGCCACTAAAAATAATTGAGGTTAAAGGAAAAGAATATAAAGGATTGCGCCAAAAGAAAATAAAAACTAAATTTTAATTTTAAAAATTTTGAAAATAAATTTAATTTTGGTAAAATATCATCTTATGAACATAAACATAAACACTAATTCTCAAAAAATTAATGAAGTTTTAACGCGAAGAGTAGCAGAAGTTTTACCTGACAAAGGAAAGCTAGCTGATCTTTTAAAAAAGAGGAGAATTAAGCTTTATCTTGGGATTGATCCTACTGCTCCACGGCTACATTTAGGCCATACCATTACTCTTCGTAAGCTTCAAGAATTTGCTGACTTGGGGCATGAAGCAATTTTAGTTATTGGCACGGGCACAGTTTTAGCTGGCGATCCTTCTTTAAGAGATGAAGCGAGAAAAAAAATTTCTGAAGAAGAAATAAAAGAAAATATCAAAAGTTGGAAAAAACAAGCGGGAAAGGTTTTAGATTTCTCTAAGGTAAAAATAAAATATAATGGCGATTGGCTTTTAAAATTAACTCTTAAAGATATTATTGAAATTGCTTCTCATATTAGCGCAGTAAAGCTTTTTCAAAGAGATATGTTTCAAAGAAGGTTAGAAAGGGGCGATACTGTTTTTATGCATGAAACTTTATATCCACTGCTTCAGGGATATGATTCAGTGCATTTGGGGGTTGATCTTGAAATTGGAGGCACTGATCAAACCTTTAATATGCTTATAGGTAGAGAGTTAGAAGAAAAAATGGTAGGTAAAGAAAAATTTATTTTAACTTGTCCAATGATTATGGGTATTGATGGAAAACAAATGAGCAAAAGTTCTGGAAATTGTGTTTGGCTTGAAGATTCAGCTGATGAAATGTTTGGTAAAATTATGTCAATACCAGACAATTTAATTTTTGATTATTTTAAACTTTTAACAAATGTTCCTTCAGAAGAAATTGAAAAATTGGAAAAAGATTTTAAAGGAAAAAAAGTTAACCCCAAAAATCTTAAAACTAGATTGGCAAGAGAAATTGTTACTTTATATCATGACAAAGAAAAAGCAGTTAAAGCAGAAAAAGAATTTAATCGAATATTTAAAGAAAAAGAACTTCCTTCAAAAATGCCTCTTTTTATTGCACCGAGAGAATCTTATTCGGTTTTAGAGTTTTTAGTTCAATTAAATTTGGCTCGTTCAAAAAGTGAGGCAAAACGATTAATTGAAGAAGGAGGGGTAAAAATTATTAAACGAACAGTTGACAACAAAAAACTAATAACACAATTAAAAGATTGGAAAGGAGAAATTCAAATTGATAGTAATGAGATGATTATTCAAGTAGGAAAAAGAAAATTCGCCAAAGTTATCCAGTCTTAAAAATTAGAAATTTTTTAATCTTTAACGCTTCTATACTAAAGGAGCGAAAATTTTTTAAATATTTTTAAAAGAATTAGAGAATCGAAAAGAGTTTATGAATTTTGTTAATAAACTAACTTTATCACGAGCTATTTTGGGACCAATTTTTTTATGGAGTTTTCTTGAAAATAAAACTAATTTAGCTTTTATTTGCCTTTGTTTAAATTTAATTGGTGATTTTTTTGACGGGTTTTTAGCTAGAAAAAGAAAAGAGGTAAGCAAGACAGGAGAAGTAATTGATCCTGCTGTTGATCTTTTATTTTTTGCTTTTGTTGGACTCTCTTTTTCTCTAAAAGGAATAAATGAGATAAATTATTTTTTGATTCCTATTCTCTTTATTAGTTTTTCTTTTTTGCCAAATTTAAAAAAAGGATTTTTTCTTTTTACAGACCTTAATGAATTAACAATTTTTCATACCAAGACAAAATACCTTCACACTCCCTTAATTTATCTTCTATGTATTTTAATGATTTTTAATCTACAAAATGTAGAATATACTATTCTTTTTTGGTTAACTTTTGTTTTATTTACTTTAACAACCTTAGAAACATTTTTAAGAAGCTTAAAATTTTCAATTAATATTAATCTTACTTCAAAACATTAAATTTGATTTTATTTTATGTTGCCTGAAATTCAAGTTCTGCTTTTAGCAATGGCCCCGATTTCAGAGTTAAGAGGAGCAATACCAGTAGGCCTAACAATACTTCACTTACCATTTTGGGAAGTTTTTTTAATTTCTTTTTTGGGGAACTTAATTCCGGTTATATTTTTATTATTATTTTTAGAGCCATTTGCTAATTTTTTGTCAAAAAATTTTTCAATTTTCAAAAAATTTTTTGATTGGCTTTTTCAAAGAACAAGAAAAAATATTACCCCCTCAATTGAAAAATATGGTAAAAAAGCTTTAGTAATTTTTGTAGGAATTCCTTTGCCCATTACTGGTGGTTGGACAGGCTCAGTTGCTGCTTTTCTTTTTGACATGCCCTTCAAGATTGCCTTTCCTTTAATTTCTTTAGGGGTTTTAATCGCTGGTATTATTGTTTCTATGCTAACCTTAAGCGGATTAGCTATTGAAAAATATTTTGGTTGGAAGACACTATTAATCATTGTAGCTATTGGAATAATCGGATGGTTTATTTATAAACAAAAGAAAAATAAAAAATCCTAATAAATTTAATTTAAGATAATTATGAAAATTGCCTTTATTTCTCCTCATACCTTTACTTATCCTGGTGGTGTGCAAAAACATACTCTAGCTTTAAAAAAAGAATTTGATAAAAAAGGACATACTGTAAAAATTATCTATCCTCGAGAAAAACCTCATCAAAAAAGAGGCAAAGATGAAATTTTGCTTGGCGGAGCTTTAGTAATTCCTGGAAATGCTTCTCGAACAAATTTAAGTTTAAATGTAACTCCTCTTTCAATTAAAAGAAGATTAAAGAAGGAAAAATTTGACGTTTTACACTTTCAAAACTTTGGAGTTTTTTTGCCATGGCAAGTTTTAGGAGCAATAGATCAGCTTGAAAAAAAACCATTAAAAATTTTAACTTTTCATGCTCTTTTAGATGCGAGTCAAATTTTTAAAGAAATTCCTTTTTTTATCGATATTTTAAATGATTATATCTTGCCAAAATTTGATGGCATTATTGGCGTTTCAAAACCAGTTCTTTCGCAATTAAAATACAATGGTCCAATGAAGGTTATTCCAAATGGTATTGATCTTAATTTTTTTAACTCGAATGGAGAAAAAATCGAAAAGTTCTGCACGAACCCAAGCTTTATCAGCGTAAATCCGCATAACTATCAGCGCAGATCTGCGGATGGCGATCAGTGTAAATCTGCGCCCGTAATCAACATTCTTTTTGTTGGAAGGATTGAAAAAAGAAAAGGTCTTATTTATTTAGTTAAAGCTTTTGAATTTTTAAAAAGGGAATTTAAAAACATAAGATTAATTGTTGTTGGCGAAGGGGATAAAAAGGACAAAATTGAACTTTACATAAAAAAACATCATATTTCTGATGTTTTTTTTGAAGGAAGAGTTAAAGAAAAAGATTTACCAAAATATTATAGGACTGCTGATATTTGCTGTTTTCCATCAATTTATGGAGAAGCCTTTGGGATAGTTTTGCTTGAAGCAATGGCCTCCGGAAGACCGGTAGTAGCTTTTGCTAATCAAGGTTATAAAGAAGTTTTAACTGGCAAAGGAGCAGAATTTTTAGTTGAGCCAAAAGATGTTCAAGGACTTGTAAAAAAGTTAAAAATTTTAATTAGAGATGAGAAAAAAAGGAAAGAAATGGGAGAGTGGGGAAGAAAAGAAGCAGAAAAATATTCTTGGGATAAAATTGCTGACCAAACCTTGAAATTTTACGAAGAAGCGATAAAATATAAATTAACTTCTTAGGAAGCATTTAGGAATAGCGAATCTGTTACGAATGTACGAATGTGAAAGTATTATCCGAATGATACGAATCAATATCCGAATCTACGAAAAAATTAAGTTTAGAATTTAGAATTTAGAATTTGATTGAAAATTGGTTATTGGACATTGGAATTTATTTTAAGGGTTTATTAAGGGATTCGTATATTTGTATTGATTCGTTATTTGTTGATATATTTTATGCAATACTTAACTCAAAAAGAATTAAAAGAAATGATTTTAAAGTCCTGTGAAAATGTAGCAAAGAACAAGGAAAAGATTAATAAAATCAATGTTTTTCCTGTGCCAGACCAGGATACAGGTGGTAATTTAGCAAAAACCTTGGAAGGAATTAAGCAGTCAATTGAAAAAAAAGAGTTTAAGGATTTAAATGAACTTTCTGAAGCTATTTTAGATGGTGCTTTAACTGCCGCGCAGGGAAATGCAGGAGTAATTTATACTGGTTTTTTAGCCGGTTTTTTACCTGCCTTTCAAAATCATAATCCTATTGATGGGAAAAGATTAGCAAAAGCAATGAAAGAAGGAGCAAAAACTGCCAGAGAAGCTATTCAAAACCCAAAAGAAGGAACAATTCTTGATGTTATTGACGCTGCCGCTCAAAGTTTAGAAAAAGAATCAAATAAGGAAAATGATATTATTCAACTTTTTAAAAAGGCGATTGATAAAGCTCACGAAGCTTTACTTTTAACAACTGAAAAAATGGAAGTTTTTAAAAAAGCTAATGTAGTTGATGCTGGGGGTTTCGGTTTTTTAATTATTCTTCAAAGTTACCTTGAAGCCTTAGAGGGGGCAACTTTTGCCAAAACAATGACAGGGGAAGAAAGAAAATCATCTGAAAAAACAAAAAGATTTGTTGAGACTCTTTCAAATAGATTTGAAATAGTTGCCTTGATCCAAAACCCCAAAATATCTCAAGAAGAACTTCGCCAAAAATTAGAAAAGCTTGGTAATTCTCTTGAGGTTGTTTCTGTGGGTAAGCGAATGAAGCTTCACATTCATACTGATTTTCCTGACGAGGTAAAGGATATTGTGAGAAGTGCTGGAACCATTGAAAGTTTAAGAGAAGAAGATATGTCAAAAGAAGTAGTTGGTGAAGAATCAATCAAAAAAACTTCTATCGGTCTTGTAACTGATGAAATTGCTGATTTAACTCAAAAAATTGCTGATCATTATCAAATTGAAGTTGTGCCTTACAAAGTGAATTGGCCAGAAGGAGAAAATTTACCTGGCGAGAATATCTATCAAAAAATGAGAGAAGCTGAAAAGCAAGGTATAACAAAGCTTCCCAAAACTTCCCAAGCTTCGCCTAAAGATTTCCAAGACGCTTATAAAAGGCAGTTTGAGAAAGGTTTTAAGGAAATCATTTGCATTACTTTATCTTCTAAACTTTCCGGAGGTTATAATTCCGCTCTCCAAGCAAAACAAACTTTACCAGAAGATAAAAGAGATAAAGTTTTTGTTTTTGACTCTTACAATGCTACCTCCGGTGAAGGACTTCTAGTTCTAAGAGCGATTGAACTTATACAAGAGCAAAAAGAGACCTATAAAATTTTACAAGAATTGAAAAATGTTGTTTCCAAAACTTATCTCTACGCTTTTCTTACAGATCCTAAATGGCTTGAATGGGGGGGAAGATTGAGTCACTCTCAAGCTAGTTGGGTAAGACGCCTTCAAAAAATCGGAGCGAGACCTATCCTTGGTATTAAAAATGGTGTCGTTGCACAAATTGGTTTTCGATTTGGAGTTAAAGATACGCCTGAAGCAATTTTTAAAGAAATCGAAAGAGCTTCAAGAAAAGATCGCAAAGAAGGTAAAAAAATTCGAGTAGTTATTACCCATTGCGATAATTTAGAAGAAGCAAAAGAATTAAAAGATAAGCTTAAACAAATTAAAGCAGAAGTTTCTTTCATTAATTTAACGAGTTCAGTTGTTGGTGTTCATGTAGGACCAGGATCGTTAGTGGCCGGTTGGATGGCAATATAACTTTTTCTTAACTTTTATTTTTTTGTCTTATGGAGGAAAAAGATTTAAAGATTGCAAAAGTTGTTGTTAATACGCTAAACCCAGATTTTTGGTTATTTTTGGCCTTAGTTATTGGCTGTTATTTTACTTTTCCAACTTGGGGAGAAATTTTAAAATGGACATTTTTTTATTTTGTCTTAATGGTTGTTCCGCCGCAAATTTATATTGAGGCAAAAAGAAGATATTTTTTGCGCCAAAAAGATAAAGAAATACATGATCTTTTTCGCGGCTCGAAAGGAGATGAAGCAATTTCTAGTTTACTTTTGTTTCTTCCGGTAGCAATTTCTTTTTATTTCATTACTCCGCCAAGATGGTTTTTAGCTTTATATTTTTCTTTAATCGGTATTACAATTTTGAGTTTTATTATTAATTACGTTTTTAAATTTAAATCAAGTTATCATTTGGTCTATTGCGGGACATATTTAACTTCTATCTGGTTTTTCATTCGAAATTGGACATTCTTTTTTTTGCCCTTAGCGGCTTTACTCAGTGTTGCTAAAAATAAGATTGGTCACCATACCGCTGCTCAATTAATTGTTGGTTTCTCTATTGGAATTGTGGTTACAGCTTTAGTGTTTACAAAGATGGTGGGAATATAACTACACCATCCGAATAGCTATTTGTATGAATCCGAATAAAAATTTGTAAATTCGGATATATATTTGTAAATTCGGAAAATATTAATTTATGCTAAAACTTATCTTATTTGACTTTTACAAAACTCTTGGTTTCGATAGTTATAAAGCGCCAAGGGAAGAATTTTTTTCTCTCTACAGAAAATTGGGGATTGAGCTAACAACTCCTGAAAAACTAAAAGAGTTTAATAAAATTTTCGGTAAATTAGTTGGTTTTTCTAAAGACTGGTTAGAATTTTCTCAGAAGCTTTTAAAAGAATTAAAAATTCCTGATTTGAAAAAAAAGGTAAAAGTTTTAGCCGATTTTTATCAAAAAAATCTTACTTATGAACTTTATGACGATGTAAGAGAAGTTATTAATTTGCCTTTTAAAAAGGGGATCCTTACAAGTCAGGCAAGATTTTTAATTGAACACCTTCAGCTTGAAAAATGGGCAAGACTTTTTACACCCTTGGAAACAAAATTTTTAAAACCAGATCCAAGGGCTTTTTTAGTTCCTCTAAAAGAATTTAAAGTAGGGCCAGAAGAAACTTTAATGGTTGGAGATGAGTTAGAGCGTGATATTAAACCTGCTCAAAACTTAGGAATGAAAACAATGTTGATTGATAGAGATAATTCTGCTAAGATTAATAACTTATCAGTGCCTATAATTCATTCATTGAGAGAATTAAGGAACTTATTAACCTCTAAGGAACTAATAAGTTAATTCTTAAAAAGCTAAATAAATTTATGAAACCCATTGGTTTAATAATCGGCGAAACTGCTTCTTTACCAAAAGAAATTATTGAAAAATTTAAAATGGTTTTTGTCCCATTTGTGGTTGATTGGCAAGAAGGAGAAAATTTGCCTGGTCAAAACTTATTTCAAAAAATGCGAGAGGCGGCCGTAAAAGGAATAAAAAATTTTCCAAAAACTTCACAACCTTCCATTGCTCAATTTAAAAAAGCTTTTGAAGAAGCACTTTCAAAATTTGAAAAAGCAATTTTAATTACAGTTTCCTCAAAATTATCAGGTGCTTATAATGCGGCATGTCTTGCAAAAAGAATGCTTTCTCAAAAACTCCAAGAAAGAATTGAAATTATTGATTCTCAAACTGGCTCTGTTGGCGAAGGATTATTAGCTTTTAAAGCTACTGAGTTAATCGAGAAAGGGCGAAAGAGTTTTAATGAAATTGTTCAAAACTTGAAAGAAATTATTCCAGAGATTCATTTATTTGGAATGTTGGGAGATCCGATGTGGCTTGAAGCAGGAGGAAGATTAGCTCATCCTTTAGCGGTTTTATTACGCCAAATGCAAAAAATCGGAATGAGGCCTTTAGTTGGAACTAAGGATGGTGTAGTAAAGCCAGTGGCTCTAAAGGTAAAAGCAAAAGATGTGCCCGCTGCTTTATTTAAAGAATTAAAATCTGAGATAAAAGATAAAATAGAAGCAGGAAAAAAAATTATAGTAGCCATTTCCCACGCTGATAATTTAAAAGGAGCAAAAAAATTGCAACAAATGATTGAAAAAAGCTTAAAAGGGGCAAGAGTTGTCTTTTTAAGTTTAATAGATCCCATTGTAGGTGTTCATGGTGGTCCAAATACTTTACTTTGTGCCTGGACAGAAGACTAAAAATATAAACCTTAATAACAACTAGTGTAAAAGCATTCGAGTATATTAACATAAAAATTTTTTTTTATGTTTTTATGCTAAAATGTTAGTATGCTAAACTAAAATTATGAAATCTATTTCTTTAGTTATTGGCGAGACAGCATCTTTGCCTCAAGAAATTATTAAGAAAAACGAAATGGTTTTTGTTCCTTATGTTATCGATTGGCGGGATGGCGAGGACTTGCCGGGTGAAAATATTTTTCAAAAAATGCGTGAGGCAGAAAAAAGAGGAATTAAAACTTTGCCAAAAACCTCTCAGCCCTCCCCCTGGACTTTTAAAAAAATATTTGAAGAAACATTAAAAAGCAGCGAAAAAGTTCTTTGTATTACTCTTTCAGCAGGGTTATCAGGAGGATATAATTCTGCCTTGCAAGCGAGGCGAATGTTAAAAGAAGACGAAGGAAAACGTATTCATATTGTTGATTGTGAAAACGTGAGTGCTGGCGAAGGTCTTTTTGATTTAAAAGCAATGGATTTAATAAACGAAGAGAAAGAAATAGAGGGGATTATGAAAGAGCTAAAAGAATTTATTCCAAAAGTCCATCTTTTTGGAATGCTTGAAGATCCGAAATGGTTAGAAGCCGGGGGTAGAATGAATCATACTTTAGCTTCTCTTGTCCGCCAAATGCAAAAAATTGGAATGAGGCCTTTAATTGGAATAAAAGATGGAGTAGTTAAATCAGTTGCTCTTCGAATGCAAGCAAAAGATATACCAACTGCTTTATTAAAAGAATTAGAAAATGAGACAAAAGGGAAAAAAGTAAAAGTAGCTATTGTTCATGCTGATAATTTAAAAGACGCAGAAAGATTAAGAGAGATGATTCAAGAAAAAATGCCCAATACTGAAATTGCTTTTTTAAACTTACTTGATTCTGTTATTGGAGTGCATGTCGGTCCAGGAACTTTAATTTGTGCCTGGCACGAAATATAATTTAGAAGTAGTTTACCCCGCTTTCTAACGTGGTTTAAAATTAGAAATTAAAAATTAGAAATTGTTCAGATTTATGTCTTTATTAATTATAAGTATTATAAGTTATTTTTTGGGTTCGATCCCCCTTGCTTATTTGATAACAAAAGCCTTTACTGGAAAAGATATTAGAAAAGTGGGTTCCGGTAATGTTGGTACGCTGAATACTTTTCGAGCCATTAAAGAAGAAAAGTCAATAAAATTAGCAATTATTGGATTTCTTTTATCATTAGCCTGCGATATGGGAAAAGCAGTTTTAGCAATTTTTATTTCTCAACAGTTTTTAGGTTATAATTTGCAAATTGGTTTAATTCTTGCTGCCGCTTTTGTAGTGATTGGTCATAATTGGCCAATTTTTCTTAAGTTTCGCGGCGGAAGAGGAGCAGCCTGCTTGATGGGAGTATTTTTATATTTAGATCCAATGGCATTAATAGTGTGGGGAGTTCCCATTTTGATTTTCTCTATTATTGCTGAGTTGATCTTAGAGAAGAGAGTTGTCTTTAAAATTTCTCAGTTATTTTCAGCTATTGGTTCTCAAATGGTAGGAAGGTTTATTGGAATCATTGTAGGTTTAATGTTGCTCTATTTTTATAATGTGCAAATATTTCAAATTGCTTTTTTACCTATCATTTTACTTTTAATTCAAAACATAGACAGACTTAAAAATTATCTTCAAGAATTAAAGCAAAAAAATACAAAAGGTTAAATTTTTTATTTTTGCAATTCGATTTTTTAAACGCATGTCTGTTAAAGTTTTTTCTTCAGCCTTGGTAGGGCTAGAAGCAAGAGAAATTGAAGTTGAAGTTGATTTTGCTCCAGGTCTTCATTCCTTTTCTATTGTTGGTCTTCCAGATAAGGCAGTTGAAGAATCAAAAGAACGTGTTTCTTCGGCTGTTAAAAATAGCGGAGCAAAACCTCCTCAACACCATAATCGCCGGATTACTGTCAATTTGGCACCGGCAGATTTAAAAAAACAAGGTCCTGGATTTGACCTTGCAATTGCTATTGGATTTCTTTTAGCCTCAGACCAAATGCAAAAAATCAATGCAAAGGATAAAATTTTTCTAGGAGAGCTTTCTTTAGATGGAAGTTTAAGAAGGGTAAATGGAGTTTTGCCAGCAGCAATTTTGGCAAAAAGGGAAAATAAAATTTTAGTAATTCCAAGAGAGAACCAGACAGAAGCTCAACTTGTAGAAGGACTAAGGATTTTATCAGCTGATAATTTAGTTGAGCTTTTACAAAAATTAGAAAGCGAGGAAGAAAATTACATTCTTGGAAGTGGAGCAAATGAAATTTTTGATGACAAAAGTAAAATTCCAGAAGTTGATTTTGCCTTTATTCAAGGAGTTGAGAGAGCAAAAAGAGCTTTAGAAATTGCTGCGGCTGGTAGTCACAATGTTTATATGGAAGGACCACCAGGTGGTGGAAAAACCTTACTTTCGCGCTCTTTGCCGACAATTTTGCCAAAGATGACGAAAGATGAAGTTTTAGAAGTTACTCAAATTTATAGTGTAGCTGGTCTTTTGCCGAAAGAAAAACCAATAATGACTGAACGACCATTTCGTGCTCCTCACCATTCTTCTTCAGTTGTTGCTTTAATTGGTGGTGGTACTCACATAAGGCCAGGTGAAATTACTTTAGCCCACAGAGGAGTTTTGTTTTTAGATGAATTTCCAGAATTTCGGAGAGACGTAATAGAAGCCTTGCGTCAGCCAATGGAAGATGGAATTGTTCAAGTTGCAAGAGCAGAAGAAACATTAATTTTTCCGGCAAGATTTACTTTGGTTGCTGCTGCAAATCCTTGCCCTTGCGGTTATTTAAACGATCCTCAAAAAGAATGCAATTGCACCCCTTCCCAAATTGCTCGTTATCGCCGAAAAATTTCTGGTCCAATTTTAGATAGAATTGATATTAAAATTGAAGTGTCAAGAATTAGTTTTGAAAAATTAACTTCCGAAAGCACTGGCAAGTGGAGTCGAGAAATTCAAAAGGAAACTGAAAAAGCAAGACAAATTCAAGAAGAGCGGGGATTTTTAAATAGCCAAATGCCTTTGCCGGAAATTAAAAAATTTTGTAAAATAGATATTGAGTCAGAAGATCTTTTGCGTCAAGCAATGCAAAAACTTAATTTATCACCGCGAAGCTATCATAAAATTTTAAAAGTAGCAAGAACAATTGCCGATCTTGAAGGCAAAGAGAATATTTCAAGAGATCATCTTGCGGAAGCAATCAGTTATCAAGAAAAAAAAGAATAATATTTTTATGTTTAATCTTTTAATAGCTTCGCTTTATTTTTTTCTTCCAGCTTATTTTACTAATTTAACCGCTTCTCTTTCAAGAAAGATAAGCTTTTTAAAATTTATTGATATTCCTGTTGACTTTGGGAAAAGCTTAAATGGCTATCGAGTATTTGGCGATCATAAAATTTGGCGGGGATTAATTTGTGGAACAATTGCTGGAATGGCAATAGCATTTCTTCAAAAATATCTTTACCAATTTAATTGGGCAAAAGAAATTAGTTTAATTAATTATCAGGAAATAAATATTTTATTATTTGGTTTTTTAATTTCTTTTGGAGCGGTCTTTGGTGATCTTTTATTTGCTTTTTTCAAGCGTCGTCAGAATATTGAGCCAGGAAAACCATGGATACCTTTTGACCAAATTAATTTTGTTATTGGTGCTTTTTTATTTTTAACTCCTTTTTTTAAAATTCCTCTTTCAGCATGGGGAATAATTTTAATTTCAACCTTTTTTTTGCATATTTTAGGAAACCATATTGCATATTGGATGCATTGGCAAGAAAACCGTTGGTAGCAGATTTTAATTTTTTCTAACTTTAAACCCTTAAAAACCCTTTTAATAATTTTCAATTTTCAATCAAATTCTAAATTCTAAACTTAATTTTTTCGTAGATTCGGATATGCATTCGTAGATTCGGATAATATATTTCACATTCGTAAATTCGTAACAGATTCGTAATTCGTTGATGTTTCCCGTAATTCATTGATATGCCCTGCATTCGAACATTTGCAATAGATATATTTGACTATCTTTTAAAAATAAAATAGAATAAATTATTCGTAGTTTGTATATTTGAATAGATTAATAAATTCGTAGATTTTTATGGCAAAAAAAATAAAGAATCAAGTAGATACAAATTTAGAAGATACCGTTGAGAGTATAAAAGAAAAATTTGGAGAAGGCGCAATTATGAAGTTGGGAGAAGTGAGAGCGGTAGATGTTGAAGCAATTCCTACTTCTTCTTTGTCACTAGATTTAGCTCTAGGAGTTGGCGGTATTCCCAAAGGAAGAATTATTGAAATTTTTGGACCAGAAAGTTCTGGGAAAACAACTTTAGCTTTACATATTGTTGCCGAAGCTCAAAGACGAGGCGGGGTAGCTGCTTTTATTGATGCTGAACATGCTCTTGATCCTGAGTATGCAAAAAGAATTGGTGTTAATGTTGATGAACTTTTGATTTCTCAACCAGATACTGGAGAACAAGCATTAGATATTGTTGAAGCATTGGTAAGATCTAGAAAGATATCGGTAATTGTTGTTGATTCAGTGGCTGCTTTAACTCCTCGAGCAGAAATTGAAGGAGAAATGGGAGATCAACAGATAGGGTTACAAGCGCGTTTAATGAGTCAGGCATTGCGCAAATTGACAGCTATTACTGCAAAAGCTGGCACTTCTATTATTTTTTTAAACCAGATAAGGATGAAAATTAGTACTTTTGGTTATGGCAATCCCGAAACTACGCCTGGTGGTAAAGCTTTAAAATTTTACGCTTCAGTTAGAATCGAGCTTAAACCAATTGCAAAAATCAAAAGAGGTGATGAAGTTATAGGGAATCGAATTAGAGCAAAAGTAGTAAAAAATAAAGTTGCTCCTCCGTTTAAAACTGCTGAGTTTGATATTATGTGGAACGAAGGGATTTCAAAACTTGGTGATATTCTGAATACTGGGCTTAAGTATGGGGTAGTTGAAAAAAAAGGCAATACCTTAGAATTTCAGAGTACAAAGCTTGGAGTAGGCACAGAAGCAGCTAAAAAATTTTTAGTTGAAAATCCAAAAATGGTAGAAAACATTAAAAAAGCAATAATAGAAAAATGGCAAGAAGAGAGAAAACAAAACAATTTGCAAGGGAAAAATCAGCCGGAGCAATAATTTTCCGAAAAGAACCCTTCGACACAACTCAGGGTAAAAAAGTAAAAATTTATTATCTCCTTTTACATTATCCCTCAGGACACTGGGATTTTGCTAAAGGCCACATTGAGAAAGGGGAAAGCGAAAAAGAAGCAGCGAAGAGAGAGATTGAAGAAGAAACTGGCATAAAAGATGTGAATTTTATTTCTGGTTTTAGAGAAAAAATTACTTATTTTTTTCGTAAAAGTTATGAAAATCAAAAAAATCCGCCTTTAATTTTTAAAGAGGTGGTTTTTTATTTAGGAGAGACACGAGAAAAAGAGGTCAAAATTTCTGAAGAACACATTGGCTATCAATGGTTGCCTTATGAAAAAGCAATTAAAAAAGTTACTTTTAAAAACGCAAAAGAAATTTTGAAAAAAGCCAATGAATTTCTTAAAAATTCTCAACTTTTGCAAAAATGCTGAAAATTTGACAAAGATTCTTTTTTGTTTTATCTTTTGAAATAAAAGGAGGGATTAAATTAAAGCTCTTTTATATACATTAAAAGGAGGTGTAAGATATGGGAAAGTTAAAAGTTGTTAATCAGAAGGCGAAAATAGCTACAATTATTCAGTTCAAAGACTTATTTATGATTGCTGAATGGCAGAAATTTTACAATGAGTTATTTGGAATAAAAATTAATTTTTCCAATATCTCAATTCCAGAGAGAAAGAAAGGTTTTAATCGTCTAATTATTGTGGCGCAAGGAATAACTCCTCAACAAATTTACGATAAATGCGCAGAGTTTTTTTTCTGCTGGAAATGTACTTACCAAAATCTTGATGAGTGTGTTTATTCTGAACGAAGCGCTAAAAATGGTTCGTATGCTGTTTGGTTTCGAAAAGTAATTGAGCCGGATAGAGAGTTGAGGAGTCTTTCAGCTAATAATTTAAAAAAGAGAGGCATTGTTGGAATCACTCTTGAAGAAAGGCTTTTAATGGAGTTAAAATATTTCAAAGAAACTGGTAATCACTTAGATAGAAAATATATTACTCTTTGTTCTGGATCACGCTATTCAAATGGTGCTATTCCAGGCGTTCATTGGGATTCAGTAGATTGTGAATTGGGTGTTGGTTGTTTATCGCCTTGGTTTTCTAATTTTGGACTTCGTTCCCGACGAGCAATTCTTTAATCTTTAATATTATTAAAGCGGGTTTAGTAGAGCTGAACCCGCTTTTTTAAAACATGTTCTTTAAAGAAAAAGTTTTAAACATAGTTAAACAAATTCCCGAAGGGAAAACAATGACTTATAAAGAAGTAGCAAAATTAGCTGGTTCTCCTCACGCATGGCGATCAGTAGGAAATATTTTAAATAAAAATAAAAACCCCCAAATTCCTTGTCACAGAGTAATTAGAAGTGATGGGAAAATTGGAGGATATAATAGGGGAGAAAAAAAGAAAAAGTATTTATTAAAAAAAGAAAAAGCAATTTAAAATTATTTCTTAACTTTCTCCACAATTTTTTTAAAAATTTCAGGCTTATTTTCTGCTAAATCTGCTAAGATTTTTCTGTCTATTTCAATGTTATTTTTTTTCAAAAGATTTATAAATTTACTATATGAAAGACCAAGCTCTCTTACGGCAGCATTAATTTTTATTTGCCAAAGTTGGCGGAACTCTCTTTTTTTTCTGCGCCTGTCTCGATATTGATAAGTCCAGGCATGCGCTAAAGCTTCTTTTGCTTGACGATATTTTGTTTTTCTTCCCCATTTAAAACCTTTGGCTTCTTTCAAGGTCTTTTTCTTTTTATTTTTTGCTACTTTTGAAGACTTGACTCTTACCATATTATATAAAATATCAACGAATTACGAATTTAATACGGATATACGAATAGTTGCACAATCCGTGCTATTAGCATCATTATTATAATTTTTTCTTTTTCTTATGAGGAGCAAAATTCATCATTTTCTTGATTTGTTTAGCGGTAGTTTTATCAAGCTCAACCCACCCTCGTGATTGACGAATTTTATCTCCTGATTTTTTTGCTCGAAAGTGATTCTGACCAACTGGTCGATGTAAAACTTTTCCGGATTTTGTAATTTTAAAACGTTTTGTAACAGCTTTTCTTGTCTTCATGATATCTATCAACGAATAACGAATTTATACGAATATACGAATCTCTTAATACACCCTTAAATTCGCATTCGTAAATTCGTAACAGATTCGTAATTTGTTGATTATTATTTCTTTGAGATGATTATTTCCATTCCTCTTGGAGTTTTTTTAATCTCGCTTTCTCTTTTTATACTCGTTTTTTCTTCAATTTTTTGAAGGAAAATTTCTAATCTTTCTCTTGCAAAATCTCTCATTCCTTTTTCTCTTCCCTTCAAAAATACTTCTACCTTTACTTTATATCCCTTTAAAAGGAATTTATTTGCTAAGTCTACTTTTGTTTCAAGATCATGTTCAGCAATCCTTGGCGAAATTCTTACCCCTTTTAATTTTCCAGCTTTTTGTTTTTTTCTTTGGTCTTTTTCTTTTTTTTCTTGCTGATAAAGATACTTTCCAATTTTCATTACCCTACAAACTGGAATTGGAGCATTACTTGAAACTTCTATTAAATCTAAATCGCGCTCCTTTGCATATTGGAGCGCTTTTTCTTTTGGAACAATACCTAAATTTTTTCCTTCTTCAGAAATTAATCTTACCTCAGCAGCTCTTATTTGATTGTTAATGATTGGATTCTTAATATGCCGATTATAATTTATTAATAAAGATTTATTGTGGAGGCGAGGAGTAGTGAGCTCCTGTCCAGGAAAATTTTTTAAAATAATACTACAGGCTTAGCCTGATTTAACTTTTGATTTATAAACTTTAAAATCAGGCAAAAAAGTTTATAAATCATGCTTGAAAGATTTTGATAAGTTATTCCAAGCAAAAATAACTTATCTTTTCTCGATTTTATCACGCCTAACCTCTTTATCGAGAAATCAAGAGGTTAAACGTCTTGCACTAGGCAAGAGCTAAAGCTGGAACGCTAAATGCATTTGCTAAAGCGTTCTTTGCTTTTTGAAATAAGTTTGCACTTATCTTTGATCAAATTTTATGAGGTTTTGATCAGCCTCAGCCTGCTTATTTTAAAAGAACTTCCTGTCGAGTCTTAAACGCCCCCAGTTCTTTTCATTGCTCTTTCTCGCTCTCTTTCAAACTCTCTCTCTTTTATCTTTTCTCTTTTGTCAAATTTCTTTTTCGCTTTTGCAAGTCCAATTTCTATCTTAATTTTACCCCTTTTATTATAAGCCTTAAGAGGCACTAATGTCAAGCCTTTCTGTTTTTGTTTTCCAATTAAACTTTTTATTTCACTTTTCTTTAAAAGCAATTTTCTTGTTCTTGAGGGGTCGTAATCTTTTGGAGTGTTATTGGGCTGATACGGAGGAATCGTAGCATTAACTAAAAAAGCTTCTCCATCTTTAATAATTACAAATGCACCCTTTAAAGAAATATGACCGGTTTTTACTGCTTTTACCTCAAACCCAAAAAGTTCGATTCCTGCCTCATATCTCTCAAGAATCTCATAATCGAAATATGCTCGTTTATTTTTAGCAAAAACTTTAGACATAATTAATATTATCCGAACAATACGAATAATTTATCCGAATGCATCCGAATGAAAATTCGTAGATTCGGATATCGATTTGTAAATTCGTAATGAGATTCGTAATTCGTTGATGTAATTTATTTCCTAATATGTTAAAATATTTTTATGCAAAAATCTCTTGGTCAAATTGGTGAAGAAATTGCTTCTCAGTACCTTCAAAAAAAAGGTTACAAAATT